>Ga0185299_10004131_pt1 | contig 17924 bp, 24 predicted proteins | sample PaiPotPPA55metaG_FD_128002 | JGI IMG/M metagenome (GOLD analysis project Ga0185299, IMG submission 128002) | Iron sulfur acid spring bacterial and archeal communities from Banff, Canada, to study Microbial Dark Matter (Phase II) - Paint Pots PPA... ...
ATTCTCGGGCAGCCACTCACGCAGGCTGGGAGGCAGCAGAAGGTCCTGTTCCGGAAGGTACGCACGGTAGCTCTTGCCCATGACACATTAATGACATCATGCATTACTCCTGTCCCCTATTTATCCAGAGTCAAATGACTATTTCTCGGACGGGCTCCTAGGCCGACGTTAGGACTACCGAACAACTCCCATCCTTCACCATCAAATAGACGGTCGTTCCGAAAAAACGAATACCAGACGGAACCCGTCTTGCTGATGGACTTTACAACCTTTGCAGCGACATGAGCGCTGGGCGCCACCACGTATTCCGGGCGTCCTCCATCACGGATGTTCACGAACACATAGGCGTGGCTGTCCGATTTCAGCTTTTCGGCGTGGGCACTAACCAACCAAAAGTTGGTCGGCTTCTTATTCGTTTTCACCTGCACGGACCAAGCTTTCTGGCACTCCTGATCAGTAACCAATAGATCGGCACCGGCCGCGCTGCGAGAGGTTGGGGAGACAATGAACCCCAATCGAGACAGCTCAGCGGCTACAAGGTAGACGCCAAGCATTCCTGTCATTTGGCCTTTGGTAGCCGTGCGTTACTTCTCCGTCTCTTGCTGCCTTCGGCTGCCGGGACCTCGGGCCGCTAATTTGAAATTGAGACACTGCCTGGCGCTCAGCCTGCGTTTTGAAGTTTCTAAACCTCTATCTCAATCATTGAAATTAACTCGTTTCAAAATGCCTTTATTTTTCTGCGCCCATTCGCAGACGAGTGCTACGGCCTCCGCGAATTTCGTGCCCACTGGTGTCAGCGTGTAGTCAACGTGTGGAGGCACTACCGGGTGAACAAGGCGATCAAGAAGTCCGCGGCGTTCCAGTTTGCGCAGGGTTTGGGTCAGCATCTTTCTGGAAATGTCGGGGATGGAACGTTGGAGTTCGTTGAAACGTCGGGTCCCCCGCTTGAGACAGAACAAAACTATTGGCGTCCAGGTGTCGGCAATAACTCGTAATACCTGTCGCGCTGGGTACTGCGAGTCGTAAAGGGATTCGGAATCGATTGATTGGGGCGCCTTTTTCACTGCTCCATAGTAACCAAACGGTACCTACTAGTCAAATGGTTACCTAGTCGCTAGATTGAATCATGAAGATTGGAGCTTCAGATATGATTGAGAATGTTGCAAACAGAATTGCGCAGCCCGCGTACGGGCTGGTCGTCGACGTGACTTCGGATTTGATTTGTCCATGGTGCTTCGTGGCGAAGCGTCGTCTGGAGAAAGCGTCGTCGATCTTAGCCAAAACGCTCGAGCTCCGTTGGCATCCATTCGAACTCAACCCCGAGATGCCTGTTGAAGGCGTCGACCGGCGAATGTACCGCTCCGCAAAGTTCGGGAGTTGGGAACACTCGCAACGGCTCGATGCACAGGTGTCTGCTGCGGGAGCGGAGGTCGGAATCAGATTTCGCCATGACCTGATGAAGCGTACACCGAACACCTTCAGGGGGCATGTGTTGCTCGCCGCCGCCTTGAAAGACGGCGTGCGAACACAAAATCTGATCGCAGAACGGCTCTTCCGGGGCTACTTCCTCAACGGCGAAGACGTAGGTGATCCAGCTACTTTGCTCCGGATAGCCCTCGAATTCGGTGTCGCAGCGATTTCGCGCTTGGAAGATTTGGACAGCCCCGCACTCGTCAGCGAAGTGAAAACAGCGGAGCGCATGGCCGCATCTGCCGGCATTCGGGGGGTTCCTCAAATTTCGTTTCAAGGGACGATCGTTGCCAACGGTGCCCAGAAAGAAGAGCTGCTCGCGGACTCCATACGGCAGATTCTGGGAACGGCTGGCCGATGCGAGAACGGCGTCTGCACAGTTTGACGGAGAGTATTGAATGAAGCGCGCTACAATCGTTGGTGGCTCCCTCACGGGCCTGGCTGCGGGGATACTGCTCCGCCGAATCGGTTGGGAGGTGAACATCTTCGAACGGAGTTCGCAGGTACTCTCTGATCGCGGTGCCGGAATAGTGATGCAACAGGAGACTCGTGAAATGCTGGGTCTCTGCGGGGCGAAGTCTGACGGCGAGGTTGGTGTCAGACTGGCGACCAGACAGTATCTGGCGGCAGACGGCTCCGTAGTTTCGTCCCAGCCGCTGCCCCAACTCATGACGTCCTGGGGACTCCTCTACTCGTGGTTTAAAAAGAGTTTCCCGGAGCAGAATTATCACCTCGGCCATGAGTTCCAGAATCTTGAGCAAAGTGAATCGTCAGTCACCTCGCATTTCAAAGGCGGGACTCAGGACTCAGCCGATCTCTTGATTGGCGCGGACGGTTTCAGGTCAGGTGTTCGTACGTTGCTCTTGCCGCAGATTCGGCCCAAGTATGCCGGCTATGTTGCGTGGCGTGGAGTTGTTTCTGAAGCTGACCTTCCCGAAGACATTTTGAAGGTGTTCGCCGACTATTTCACCTTCTTCCAAATGCCGGATAGCCACATTCTCTGCTATCTGATTCCGAGTGAAACAGGGAACACCCAGATTGGACAACGGCGGCTCAATTGGGTGTGGTACTGGAACACGTCGGAAGAAGAGTTGGTACCTTTGCTGACTGACGCCGAAGGGATCCCCCGGGCATACGCCATTCCGCCGGGGGCACTCCATCCGGAGCAGGAACACAAGCAGCGCACTCTCGCAGAATCGGTTCTGCCGCCCGCTTTCAACGCGCTCCTGAGGGCAACAAAGGAGCCCTTCGTGCAGGCGATCATGGACCTCGCGTGTCCACGGTTGGCATTTGACCGGACGATCCTGGCCGGCGATGCGTCCTTCGTCATCCGTCCCCACACGGCCTCGAGCACCTCGAAAGGGATCGCAAATGCCTTTGCGTTGAGTAGAGAACTTGTGGCGAGGCACACGCTGTCAGACTGTTTGGATCACTGGCAGACATCCGAGTTGGATCGGGGTCGAAGCTTGATGAGTTATGGACAGGGACTCGGGGGTCGCTCACAAGGCCGTTGACCTTAGCCGAGCGTTCAGTTCCTTGGCCCGTATTGCTTCGGCCAGCGACTCGAAACCAACGCCGTATCACGTTCCATAACCCCCACCTCACCACCCCCGGAATTGAATACCGGGAAAGCGCGAACGGTTCGCAGAATTTAGTCTAGTTTTCCAGCGCTAACCGCCAATATCAACCATTTGCTGCTCACTTCAATAACGGCTCCACACGCCGGTTCAAGTTTTCAACAACGGTTTGGGTCGCCCTCGATCGTCGCGCTAGTGCCTTGATTCCCCCGTGCGTCCGTTCACAGCCGATCCAGGATCATGTTGGCCCTCGCAATTTCCTCGCGAAGCCGCTCGGTGCTAGCGACCAATTGCTGCTCGCCGAGAACTCCGTTACCTTCCGCGTTGGCGGCGTCTCTGATTGCCCTTATAGAACTGCCGATCCGCTGCGCGATTAACTCAATATCACGCGTTTGAGCGTCGGACAGATTAGGCAGTTTCAACGTCTCGTCGATTCGCCTGATTAGACTCGAAATCTCTTCAGCGCGCTCGAACAGTTCTTTTGCAGTCCGACGTTGCTCGTTCTCGTCCATCCTTTACGTATCGCGCGGAACGTTCCGAGCTGTCACGTCATACACCCCGCCACGGGCGCTTTTTCGACAAGGGCACCCAAACTGTGACAATCAAACTCGAAACAAGCAGCACCGCTCGATTGAGCACCGCGAGGAGCGGGAAACGCGGAACGATACGGCCGCGCCCGCACGTCATGTACGGGCGCGGCCCTTGGGCCGGAGGACGCGGGGAGTTGTGGAAGAACCGGAAGTCGCTCAGTTTGCTGGAAGCCGAGCTTGGCAGGGACAAAAAGGGACAGGCGCGAATCACCCGCGCCATGCTAAATTTTCGCGACTGGTTGAGCGAGCGACAAGCAAGTGAGCACTGGTTATCCTGAGACGACCGCGAGTGTGACGATCGGTGCACTTGGCTATCGCGCGCGATGTACGGAGGCCGGGTGTGGGAATCTAGCGCGTCTGGGTTTCCGATATGCCGATGCGGGCGGGCGGCCGTTCAGCAACGCAGAGTTTTGCTATGCACACGGACGCGAGAGAATCACGCGCGACCGGGCGGCGGGCCTCAAGGTCTACGACGATCGCGCGCATTGAAGTGCGTGACTCTCCGTCAGGCCGCCGACTTTCGCAGTTAGTTAGATCTCGACTTCCTCGTTCAAAGTGACGGTAATCCCCTCCCACGCGGGGTCGGGATTGTTGCGCATCGCGTCGATGAGCCCTGATAACTCAGGATGAGAAGCGACCTTCGCGTACTCGGCATAATCCGAATATGCGACAACTACGAAGATGTTTCCAACTTCGGGACCCACCTGCTGCCGGTTGACGATTACCTTTGCGCCTATTTTCTCGATAACTGTCTTGACGGCCTTTATGCCCTTGAAAAGGTCAGCGTACCTGCCGGGCTTCACGCGAAAATTCACGACTCCGCGCACTGTTGCCATAAGGTTTCTCCAATCTGTGATTTCTGTTCCATCATGAAGTGAAATTCCGGTCCCGTCTGGCGGTCGAACTATCGTTGCGGCGGGAATGGTTGACACTCTTCCCAATCGAGGCGGTTTGCAAGCGTGTGAGAAACGCTGGTAGTGGGTCAGTTTGAAATCCGCGACCGTTGACGGGGCGATGCCTTCCGTGGCAGGTCATGCGATAATATCGTCATGGCCGAAACCCGCAAGAAACGCCCGCGCGATCCGATTGCCCTCGCCAAGCTCATAGGCGATATCGCAACGGGGCAGACCGAGGATCGCGTTGAGGACAATCGGAATCCGGCAGCGGTCGCGCTCGGTAAGCTTGGGGGCGCGAAGGGCGGGAAGGCTAGAGCCGACAAACTCACGGCTGAGCGGCGCAAGGAAATAGCCCAAAAGGCTGGTCAAAAACGCTGGTCAAAATAAACCGTTTGCGCAAAACGCGATCAACGGATACACAATTTGGGACGGGGGCGAGGGGGATCGAACCCCCAACTACGCGGTTAACAGCCGCGTGCTCTACCGGAATTGAGCTACGCCCCCGTATTTTTTACTTTCATTTTTTCAAGGGCCTCAAGACAGACGCGCTCTAGTTTTTCCAGCACCGCAATATGGTTCTCCGTGCTCATCGGAGCTTCGGAGTAATAGGCTTCCTGCTCAAACGATACATTATCGCGTCGATCTAGGCGGAAAGCTGGCGGCGCAAATTGCGGGTATTTGGTCTTGTCATGCCAGAAGTTGATATTGATCAATTCATAAGATGGTTTGAATTCCCACCAATCGTCTAGCCCCTTTGTGATCGCCGCTCCTATCTCTGAGAGATATGGGAATAGTTCCGGAAGCGGCTTGTGTAAACGAATTTCAAGTTGGCTGGAATGCCCCGTCCCCGGTTTCAATGGCTCAACTTCGAGTTTGAACGCTGATTTTGCCCACTCCATAATGTGATCAAGAACAAGGTCTGAATCTGTCGTGTTGGAGTGCGTAGTTACAGATAGGCCATTGGAGAACAGATGAAATTCATCGATAGGAATCAGCCGATGGTCTGTTTCTAGTTTGCCACTGCGAAATACTATTCCCTTGCTTTGATCTGGTGATACCAGTTCTTCCGCTGTCGGTATCCCGATAAAGCCATATTGCTTGGTTAACATGGCTGCTGCTTCCGGCAGATAGCCATAATCACCGCCAACTATACGCTCGGCGCGAACGCTTTCCGCTCGTATGACTGAAAGCACTTTCATGACGGCATTAAAGCTGTCTTTCCGCTCCTCTGTTTCGCGTTAATCGCGCCGCCTAGGGACGGGAGTGTTACCGGCTGCTGTTTTGATGGCGACCCCTCTTGCTTCCCTGGCAATGCTTCTATGAGGCGTGACGTTTGTTGTTCGCGGGTGGGCGTTAGCCGATCTACAATACGCTCACTTTCGAGTATTGGTAAAAGCTTCAATCCGATAAGAAGGTCGCAGACAGTATCTAGTGTCGAATTGTTGGGGCTGTTGAGCAGACGATTCATTACTTCACGCTTGCGGTGTATTCGTCGGGCATATTCGGCTTGGGTTAAGGTTTCTTGTTGGTCGAACGCGCTCGCCACAAGGTTATAGACCTGAAGTTTAAATCGTGTGCGAAAGTATTCCAGTTTCTCTAGTGGGATAGGGATTCCTTCAAGAATTTCCGTAAATAAATCTTGCGTTTGATAAGTAGTCATTTGGATAACTCCAGAATTCGTGTTGGCATGGGGTGCCGAAGAATTCCAGCCATTTATCTTTGAAATACTGAATTGCTATGACCCACTCTTCGGAGTACCGATCCCCTAATTCCTTTCGCTTTGCCCAATTGAGGCCGATAAAGCAATCCTTGTATGGTACGGTTCCAAAAATCCTGACACTGGGTTTAGGCTTCAAAGCACGAAATTCCCATACCTCATCAACGACTGGATCAAGCCGGGCAAGCCACGCATTGGTGCCTTCTTCGCCATCAGGGCGTACCCAAAGGCGCTTCCCGTCTATGAAATCATCTATCTGTCCTCGCAGCCCATATCCTATTCCTGCGAGTTTCTTATCGGCCAATTTTGCGAAAAGAAGATCCATAACCGGCTTAGTCGCATAGAATTCTCGCACCATCGGCAATCCAGGTAATGATTGTGGAACCAAATAAAGCTGGTTCTCCTCGGTCAGCCTCTTGATTGTCTCCTGACGTAACATATAAATCAACACTTCGGAGGTGTAACGCAGATAGAAGACTTAAAATGACTCATATGCTTGACCAATCAAGTTCAAAGGTCTATTCTAAGGCCATGAACAAGCTGAGCATTGAGAAGCGCGCACAGATACTCGGTATGATGGTCGAAGGCGTCTCCATCCGCGCGATCACCCGCATGACCGGCGCGAGCAAGAACACGGTCGCAAAGCTGCTCGCCGACGCGGGCAACGCTTGTCTAGATTATCAGGATCGCACTCTTCAAAACCTGTCCTGCAAGCGAATTCAGGCCGATGAAATTTGGAGCTTTGTTTACTCCAAACAGAAGAACGTTCCCGAAGAAAAGCGCGGTCAGTTTGGCTACGGCGACGTTTGGACGTGGACGGCGATTGATGCCGATACCAAACTAATTGTTAGTTGGCATCTCGGCACGCGCGATGGAGCGGCGGCTTACAGGTTCATGACCGATTTGGCGGCTCGGCTCGCGAATCGCGTTCAGCTAACCACAGACGGCCACCACGCCTATCTGAGCGCCGTCGATGCGGCGTTTGATCGAGAGATCGACTACGCGATGCTAGTTAAGCAATACGGGACCGCGCCAAAAGCGGAGAAGCGTTACAGTCCGCCGATCTGCCTGGGAGCGGAGCGTCAAGAGATACGAGGACTGCCAGACCCTGAACATATCTCGACTTCGTATGTCGAGCGCCAAAACCTTTCGATGAGAATGGGAATGCGACGTTTCACGCGCCTTACCAACGCCTTCTCCAAGAAGCTCGAAAACCATATGTACGCGCTGTCGATCTACTTCATGCATTACAATTTCGTGCGCATTCATCAGACCTTGCGCGTGCCGCCTGCAATGGCGGCTGGCGTCACGGATACGCTTTGGTCGCTTCAAGATATCGTGCGGATCGTGGACGAATGGGAAGCGAAACAGTAGTTGCCGAAACCGCCTAGCGACACTACCCATAGTATGATAAAAGCAAAGAAGCTCTCGTGAGTGGTTCACGGGAGCTTCAATGTTCCACGGCAAGCTGAATGCCGAGGGGTTGAAGATTCACTGTCTGGCTAACAGTCATCTTACAAAAATTCCTCGCATTCGGCAAGCCCCAACTCGGCCTAAAAGGCCGACACGAAGGAGTTTTGCCCAATGGCTGAGAAACAGAAACCGCAACCCAGAATTGTTACCGTCGCCGCAAGGGCGATGAACAATCCAAAAACGGTAACTCAGAAGGACGTTAAGCGAATGGCGGCTCGGATTTTGGATGACCAAAAGAACGATCCAAATCCCCACAAGGAGTAAAGACCACTGACGGAGCAGCAGGAGCGCGACCAGCCGCCGCGCTCCGCATCTTTTTGGAGTATCAATGATTTATTTTGTTGCGATCGTGGGAATACTTTCTGCCGTTCTATCTGCCATTTTTTGGTTCGTGGCAGCCTGGATTCCAACACCGCTGCCGCTAATGGTTCTTGGCGGAGTCTCGGAAATAACTAGAGAACGCATCCAAGCTCAATCACGATACAATGCTCTTGCTGCGACTTCTGCCGGAGTTGCGGCCATTTGTCAGGCAATTTTGATGATTTATCCCATTTGTTCAAACTGACCCACTACCGGAGAAACGCTGATTTTGAACCCGAGTCAGGGTGCTACCGATGGAATGCGAAAGGCTGCGATCTACGCCAGGCTCTGAGCATTTTGGGCTTCGCTGAATGCGTGGGCGAGTTGAGCGGGGTGACGAACGGGTTGCCCGACTGATGCGCTACCCGCCGCGCGGTGAGGGGCTTTGATTCCGATTATTTTCTGCTGGTGGGTTTTCCAAAAGTTATCGCGATTCCCACCATTTTGCTGGAACTGAGCAATTCATCTGCGGCGCTGAGGTACTCCTTAGCCCTAAGGAAAAATCCCATTGCGTGTTGCTGACTCTTTTTTCTTGCCATCTTGACGACTCCGCCCCTTAATTTGAGTGAATGGCATACAACGCGGCTAGAGCGCCGACTACCGCGGCAATAGCTGCGGCCACGGCTATAACCATAAACCACTTCTCGCGATGATGTTTCTCGATTGGACTCGATGGCGGAGAGGGCAGGCGTCCCGCGCAGCGCGGCCAATGAGAATGACCGGTCACAAGACGGAGGCAGTCTATCGCCGCTACGCGATCACGGATTCCGCGATGCTGCAGGAGGCCGCGGTAAAGCTCGCAGCCTTTCATGTGGCAGATTCGAACAGTCCAAGTTGAGTTCCATTTCGGCCAGAGAGTAAGGGAAGAGCTTTTCAAGGAGGGCTAGCTCTTACCACAAGTTCCTCTGACCTACCGAAATCCGTATGACCGGCGTGGTATCGATTGGGTTGATACCGCGGTCGAACGTGGAGGCGAAGGCGGGTTGCTCAAATCCCGTCACCGCAACACGCTGCGATAAACCGACATATATTCTCAGCTCAGCGGGCGACCCAGCCGCCGTCGATCACCATCGAGTGGCCGGTTACGAACGAGGACGCGTCGGAGAGCAGCCAGACGACGCCTTCGCCAATCTCGGAGGGTTGGCCCCAGCGGCCCACTGGCTCAAACGCCCTCACGTCGTCCTCGTTCATCTGGCCGCTATCTATGATCCGCGCGGTCATCGGAGTTTGGATGGCGCCGGGGCACACGCAATTTACGCGAATATTCTTTTGCGCGTACTCGAGCGCGGCGGTCTTGGTCAAGCCGATTACCCCATGCTTGGACGCATTGTAGGCCGCCGACCCTTCGATACCTATTAGGCCGGCTACGGACGCGGTATTGACGATGGCGCCGCCGCCCTGTTTCAGCATCTGAGGGATCTCGTATTTCATGCAGAGCCAGACACCTTTGAGGTTGATCGCAATCGTGCGGTCAAAGTTCTCTTCAGAAGCCGTGGCCGAATCGGTTCCCATCTTGCCTTCGATGCCGGCATTGTTGAACGCGCCATTGATGCAGCCGTACGTCTCGACCGTCTTGGCGACCACCATCTCGACCTGTTTGGTTACCGAAATGTCCGCGGCGAGACAACTGGCGGCGCCGCCGGTTTCCTTGATCATCGCGACGGTCTTCTCCGCGCCCTCGAGAGCGTAGTCGGCGATCATCACTTTGGCGCCCTGCTTGGCCAGCAGGAGGGACGTGGCGCGGCCGATTCCCGAGCCGCCCCCGGTGACCAAAACAACTTTTCCTTCGAGTGATCCAGCCATCTTTGCCCGTCCTCCTCTTGCGAGTAGTGAAATATCTTAACTTAAATGGTTTGACCACCACTTTGACCACCAAGGGGGCGGACGCCGGTGCAAAATGTACCTCGTGACGGACGGAGTATCCTACGGGATTGCTTAGTTTTGGACGCTGGCGGACAGTATTCCGTCGAACTCGAAAACCGGCAGGGATGAAAGTCCCTCGGGGGTTCAAATTCCCCCCTCTCCACCAACCAGTCTCTCGATTTCGCAGGTTTCGCGGAATTGATCGAAATCCGCGCGTGCGACTCGCGTTCGCGCATGCACCCGGAGAGCGTCTCCTGTGGCGCTATTCCTGAGAATCCGGCGAATCCTATCTGGGCGCGAAATTGGCAGGGTCCATCGGTAAGGGCAAGCGCCGGGTCGGACAAAACTCAAACGGTCTACACATGAGGCGGCTGTAGCCGAATACGTCGGCGCAGAGTATGGCAGCGAGCTTGCGTTCCATCTCTCATCCGCTAAGCGGAGGCGATAGTCATTTCAAACCAGCCTTGCGCAGGTCGGCAAGAAATCGCTGAACTCCCGGTTCTTGCCAATTTCGGCGCACAATCTGCTTCACCTGTTCCACGGAGAACCCTGGGCTAATGCGGAGAACTTCCGCCACCTCGGCTCGCGCCTCCTGTTCGCGGCCCAGTTCGGAATATGTGTAGACCAGATGTACGTGAACCCAAGGATTATTTTGCTTAGCTTTTTTCAAAGCATCGACCGCTTCCGCATAACGCCCCATGTTATTGTAGGCCACCCCTTCCTGCATCAAGTAATTCTCGGGATGACGGGGATCGAGTCGTATTGCCTTCTGGGCATACGTGAGCGCTTCCTCGGAGTTCAACAAAAGTATTTCGTTGATATCCGCCAGTGCCACGCAGGCGAAGGCGCTGTTGGGGTCCAGCAAGACCGCACGCTTACTGTCGGCGATTGCGTTATCCCGCTCGCCTTTTACCGCAGCAACCCAGCCTCGCACCGAGTAAGCGAGTGACTCGGAGTCATCCAGAGCGATGGACTTGTTGGCTAGTTCGGCCGCGCGATCGAGCAGACCTGGATCCTTTTCCCATTGCCAGAGGTAACTTAAAACGTACGACATGCCCAGGTTTGCGTAGGCGTCCGCATAACGAGGGTCCAGCTCGATCGCCTTCTCGAACATCGTGCGGACTTTGGCGACACCGTCCTGCGGGTTTAAGTTTAGAAAATACTCGAACCCACGCAAGAAATAGTCATAAGCTTCCAGATTGTTAGTGCGCTGCGGAACAACGTATCCCTTCTCGAGGAGAGGCAGTTGAAGGTTAAGGGTCGCGATCAGGCTTTGAACTATCTCATCTTGGAGCCTGAAGATGTCACGCAACTGCTTATCGTAGCGTTGCCCCCAAACCTGATCGCCCGTGGATGCGTCTACCAACTGAACGTTGATGCGCACCCAGTCCGACGCTCTGCGCGCACTGCCCTCCAGAACGTATTTCACTCCCAACTCTCGACCTACCTCCTGAGCCCTCGTGGGTTTACCTTTATAGGCGAACGTGGAATTGCGGTCGATGACGAAGAGGCCGGGCAGCCGCGACAGATCTGTCACAAGGTCGTCGGTGATCCCGTCGCTGAAATATTCCTGCTTGGGGTCGCCGCTTAAGTTGGTAAATGGCAGTACTGCTATCGAAGGAATATCCGGCAAAGGCAGCGCGGGCGTCTCCTGCGGCGGAATCGACGCGTGAGTCGGTTGCGGCTTGAGTGACACATGCTGCACCAGCACGATCGTCCCGAATGCGATCGCAAGCCCAGCGAACGATAGCGCGCCCGCCCGCCGATACTTGCGAGCGATCCGTTGCGTCTTCTGTGGCGCCGCCACCGCTCCGTTCAACAACACGCGATAGACACGAACCGGTTCGGCAATGTTCTTGACGGCTTGCTCACCGAGGTCTTCGAAGCTGAGTGGCAGCTTATTTCTTATATTCTCGTGGACCGTTCGGGAGATGCAGATCCCACCCGGGTTTGCTAGGCTCTCCAGCCGCGCCGCGACGTTTACCCCATCACCATAGATCTGCGCCCCCTCGACCATCACGTCGCCGAGGTTCACGCCGATGCGAAACTCCATCCGTCGCTCCGGCGCGAGGCTCTCATTCTCCGCCTTGAGTCCCGACTGAATCTCGACAGCGCAGTTCACCGCCTCGACTACGCTGGCGAACTCGGCGAGCACGCTGTCGCCCGCCGAATTGACGAACCGCCCGTGATGATTTTCGATTTGGGAATCGATCAGCTTGCGATGGGACGTGAGGGTGCGCAGCGTCGCCTCTTCGTCCTCCCCATGAGGCGGCTATAGCCGTAAACATCGGCGCAGAGTATCGCGGCGAGCCTGCGCTCCACTATCCACCTCTAATGACCGCTAACGACCGAAATCATCCTGCCATTCTCCTACCTTTGTCAATTGAACTTTCGTGCGGCGCTCCTGCGCACCGGTGGTCTTCAGATAGACAATTCCTCCAGCAACGCCTTGGCGTCTTTCAAATCGGCGGTGTCGAAGCCCTCGGTGAACCAGTTGTAGATGTCGGCGAGCATGGTGCGCGCTTCTGAGTTGTAGATGTCGGCGAGCATGGTGCGCGCTTCTGCCGTGTCGCCCCGCCGCTTGAGAAGGCGGACAAGGCTGATCGTCGCGCGCAACTCCCACGACTTAGCCTCCTGACGTTGTGCGATCGCGATTGCCTTGCGAAAGGATTCTTCCACTTGACTCTCTGGTGCGCCCGCGCCCACCAGCAGTTCGCCCTTGAGACGATGCAGATCGGCCTCATACATTCGCACGCCACCGGCGGCCGATTTCGCAATCGCTCCTTCAAGGAACACAAGGCCTTCGTCAGTTCTGCGTGCCGCCAGGTATCCCATAGCTATGCAGTGGCTGAATAACTCGGAGGTTGCGATCTCACCGAGCACCTCTAGAGCACGCCTCCCTTCGGCGATGGTCTCTAACCCGAGTTCGACGTTTGCCTCGACCACCATGAGCCGGCCCAGCCAAATCAGCCCGATGGCCGAGTAGTACGCAAGACCGTGTTGCTGGGTTAGATCGACCAGCCTTTGCGCCTGCTCGAGCATTCCACGGTAGTCGCGCAAGAAGTCGCAGCGATTCCCCAATACGTGGTTAATCCCGAGGCTGAGCGCGACGGCATCGAAGGGATCAGAAAGAAGGCTGACCTCGCGCGCATGTTGTTCCAGTGCCTGATCCGGATATCCGAGGATCCACAACACGTAGCCGAGCGCTCCGGTGCAATTGAGGAGGCCCAAAGCAATATAGGGATTCCTGATTAGTTCGGATCGAGTTTCATCGCTGATCGCCAGCGCCCGCTGAAAATATCCACGGGCGGAAGAATACCGGGCGCTAGTGGCGGAAAGAAATCCCGCGGCAAAGACGGCAACGAAGCTGGTAATTTCGTCGGTGCTGCGCTCCGCGAGCGCCAGCATCTGATCCGCGTATTCCTGGGCAATGCCGAAATCGCTGATCGACCAATGAACGAAGAACAAGTTCAGCAGAACCATTGCGAGCGGCTGGGATTGGCCAAACTGCTCGCACAAGACCTGGGCACGATGGAGGTTCTGTTGTATTTCCGGAGCCGCAATCTGGTTGATTGAGTTGAGTGGCGGCATGCTCTCGCACTTGCAGGGCGCAGAATTCATCTACGAGCAGCCCGCATTTCCCGATGTTGAATATACCTTCAAGCATGCGCTCACTGGGCGCACCACCTTGAGCGCGACGCCTTCCTCAAAGAGAGCTTGCACAATCTCCTCGATGAAGAATGGATTGCCTTGGGTCCGGTCCAGGATGCGCCAGCAGCGCCATTCGTATCGCGAGTTCCTGCGCGTCGCGCCGTGCAGCGTCATCCAGCTTCGGCAAAAGTTCCAAGGCCGCGTGGAGCTGAGCAATCGCTTCCTCGAAGAAGGCGTGCGAGGTCGCCTGCTGGCCGGCGCGCAGCAGGTATTCGATCGCCCTGAGGGCGTCGCCGCTGCGACTGTAGTGCAGAGCGAGTTGCTTAACGTGGTCGTCGAGGCGCTCGGCAAACAGCGATTCGATTGCCTGGGCAATCCGTCGAGTGCGGCCTCGGTCCGCTGGGCCACTGCTCTGACCAGGCCCACGGGAAACTCCCTGCCGCGAGAGTTTGCAGTAGTTCCTTTTCCTCTGGCGGGAGCCGGTCGATGCGCGAAGTGAGAACGCCCTGTACAGACGCGGGGACATGCACTTGTGACGGGCTTGCACAATCTCCTCGATGAAGAATGGATTGCCTTGGGTCCGGTCCAGGATTAAGCGCTTTAGCTCTGGGATACCCATATTCCCACTCTCTCCGTGGTCGGCGAGAGCGGGACCGAGCCGACCAGGCAGAGAGGAACCAGAGACGAGTAGCGCTTCCAACATTTCCTCCGCGCCCGCCGCGGACAGCGGATCGAGCCGCAGCTGCGTGTAATGGGTGCGGTGGCCCCATTCATGCCGGTATTCGGGCCGATAGTTCACGAGCAACAGGATTCTGGCGTTGGCGATTGAGTCGGCCAGCAGGTTGAGCAACGCCTGGGTTTCGCTGTCGATCCAGTGGAGGTCCTCGAACACCACGATCAGCGGCTGGTTGAGGCTCTCGCGCAGCAGGATGCGCTTGAGCGCGTCCTGCGTGCGGCGCCGCCGGATCTGCGCATCCATCTGGGCGAACGGATCGTCACCCTCCTGGATTCCGAGCAGTCCGAAGACGTAAGGCACGGCGTCTTCAAGCGAACGATCGAGTTCCAATAGTTTGCCAATCACTTTTTGGCGCCGCTGGCGCGGGTCATCTTCCGGAACAATCCGAAAATACTTGCGCAGGAGTTCGACTACCGGCACGTACGCGGAGGCCTTGCCGTGAGAGACTGAATAGGCCTCCAGCACCAGGCAATCGCTTTGGGCAACGGCCTTGAACTCGAAGAGCAGGCGGGACTTACCGACTCCCGCCTCCGCCATCGCCGCCACGATCTGCCCACGTCCTGACTTCGCTAGTTCGGCGGCATGCTTGAGCGCTTCCATCTCGCGTGCGCGCCCGACGAACTTGGTCAGTCCGCGCCCCGCCGCACGCTGCAAACGGGTCCGCAGCGGCCCGATGCCCGTAACTTCATATACATTGATCGGCTCGCTCAGACCCTTGACCCTGGTTGGGCCCAGAGGCTTCAGCAGGAAATATCCTTCAACCAGACGGCGCGTATTCTCGCTGACCGCGATCGATCCCGTCGGCGCCAGCGCCTGCATTCGTGACGCGAGATTCGCCGTATGCCCTATTGGCGTGTACTCAGTCTTCGCGCTGCCCGTCGCGATCGTCCGTACTACTAAGACAATTCCTCCAGCAACGCCTTGGCGTCTTTCAAATCGGCGGTGTGCGCCGGTGGCGGTGGCGACAAGCACAGCAGGCAAGCGCGCCAAGAAATCGCTCGACGAGAAGAGCAGATCGTCGCCCTAAAGCTGCGCCATCATTCGTTCAGCGCGATCGGCCGCGTGGTCGGCGTCTCGAAGCAGGCGGCGCAGAAGGCGTATTTCAAAGCGCTCCGCCGCAACACCGATCAGGACATCCAGAGTCATCATCGGAGCGAGTTGGCGGAGCTCGACGCGCAACAGGCCAAGCTCTGGACGGTGGTGGATAACAATAAGGTATCCGAGAAGAATTTGATCGCGGCGATTAACGCCATGAATCGCATTCATATCCGGCGGGCGCACCTGCTTGGGCTCGATGCCCCGACCAAACTCGATGTCAGCGGCATCTACCGCAAAGACACCGACGAGCTATCGGACGAGCGCCGCGAAACCGAACGGGCGTGGCAGTCCTTGCCAATTGAGGAACGGGCCCGCATCTATGACGCGTTCGATGCCGCCCGCACACGCCTGAACGCTCCGATCGAAACTACAGCGACGGTGACCATTGGACCCGACAACCGAAACCCCGACGTCGAGCCTCCTGCGGACGACGAGAGTTAATCCGCGCCTCGCCCAGCCCGACTTAGATAGCGACCGGGTCGTTCTCTCCGACGATCTGCGTCTCTACATTCGTCACGCCTGGCACGTAGTCGAGCCGTCCACGGTCTACCTCGAGAACTGGCACATTGACCTGATCGCGGAGTACCTCGAGGCGGTGACGGCCGGACAGATCAAGCGGCTGCTCATCAATATGCCGCCTAGATATGCCAAGTCCACCTGCGTCTCGATCATGTGGCCGACCTGGGTGTGGACGCGCGAGCCGTTCCCCGGCAAGCCGCACAATCCGGCGCTCGAAGGGCCCGGCACACGCTGGATCTTTGCGTCCTACGCCGACGAGTTGCGCACCAAGCACTCGCTGGATCGCCGCAAGATGCTGCAGAGCGACTGGTATCGGCAGCGCTGGCCGAAGTCAGCGGAATTGGTCAGTGATCAGAACGTCAAGACAATGTTCGCCAATTCCTCGTCGGGGCACATGTTCGCGACCACCATGACTGGCGCGGGTACCGGAATCGGTGGAAACGTAATAGTCATCGATGACCCGCATAAGACAAAAGAAGAATCACAAAGCGCTGAATTGAAGGCGCAGGTCGCAGTCTACGGTGACACCTTCACCACCCGCCACGACGACAAAAAGCAGGGCGTGACCGTGATCGTGATGCAGCGGATCAATGACCTCGACCTTTCCGCTCACGTGCTGGCGACGGCCGAGGAAGAGTACGTTCACCTAAAGATCGAGGCCGAGGCCACTAAAGATCGAGGCCGAGGCCACCGGACCTCAGGTGTTCAGCTTCCCGCGTTCGCCGCGGGTGTTCACCCGCAAGCCAGGCGACCTGCTCTGGGAGTCGCGCGAAGGGCCGTTCGAGATCCGGCGGCAGAAAGCCGTCATGGGCAAATGGAAGTACGCAGCCCAATACCAGCAGGACCCGATCCCGGAAGGCGGCGCGATCTTTCAACGCGAATGGTTTTCGCATCGCTTCCACTGCGACCTGGACACCGGGATTCCGCTCGGCGCGAAGCTGCGGATGGTCATCCAGAGTTGGGACACCGCGGCCAAGAAAAAGGAATCCAACGACTATTGGGCGTGCACCACCTGGGGCCTGGTGGCCGGCGAGGATTCGCGGATTCGCATGCTCGATCGCACGATGGACCGCATGGAATATGTCGAGGGGCGGCAGAAGATTAAGGATCAGTACGCGAAGTGGCACCCGACCGCGGTACTGGTCGAGGACTCGAGCAGCGGCACGGCGATCGTCTCGGACCTGCGCACCACCGAGATCCCCCTATTGCCTATCTCGCCCGCCGGGTCGGATAAAGAAGCGAACGCGCGCGCCGTGTCGCCGATGTTCGAAGCGGGGATGATCCTGCTACCTGAAGGCGCACAATGGATCGACGACTACATTATCTCAATGATTCGTTTTCCCATGGCACAGCACGACGACGACGTAGATAGCACCAGCCAGGCGCTCAATTATCTCCGACGGAGGCAGCACGGCGTAATGGAATACATCGAGCGGGAGTTGGCAAAGGAACACGACAAGAATCTCTGCGCGAACGCAAAATGCACGGCCGGCGAGGACGGTAAACGCAAGAAGCTCGGCTACAACATGGAGATCGTGCAGACCGGGCCGTTGCGGTTTTGCTCGCGCTTTTGCGCGTCGCAGGGCAGCCTGCATTGATCTTTTAGATGAGAAGAAATGGGTGTTCGCCTCGACGCCAAATCCGCCACAACGCCGTGACGCGCCCGCACGGTCATTTCCTGCAGGGACGTTGTCGTCCTCCGAGCCACAACGCCGTGTACCGCCGTTTCCGCGCGGCCGTGAGGCATCCGCGCGCATTCCCGTCGCGTCGTCCAAGGCTCTGTCCGATAGGCGGCCGTGCCGGTCGCTGCAAGTCTTCGAACTAAAGAATCCCCGGCGGTAATCGATCTGCCATGACTGTCCGCCATGAAGGCGATGGTCGTCCACGTCCATAGGATCGCATCGGCCTGCGCCGCCGGCTCGACGCACCGCCCGAAATAATCAATCACTTCCACATTGCAGCCTCGGATGGGAA
>Ga0185299_10004132_pt1 | contig 17921 bp, 16 predicted proteins | sample PaiPotPPA55metaG_FD_128002 | JGI IMG/M metagenome (GOLD analysis project Ga0185299, IMG submission 128002) | Iron sulfur acid spring bacterial and archeal communities from Banff, Canada, to study Microbial Dark Matter (Phase II) - Paint Pots PPA... ...
CCTACTTCCACCAGGCGGTCAAACTGTATGGCGTAATATTGCGCCGCAAGCGCAGGTTCGTTCAGGCGCGTATAGAGATCTGGCAGCGCATGGAGCGCTTCTTGATGGGAGGGAACTTCGTCAAGGATTGCCTGATACTCGGCGGCTGCTTCGCGGAGCTTGTTCTTTTCTAAACTGCGTCGCGCCCGTTCGAGATGTTTATTGATATCCTGCGCCATGGGAATTCGTGCGTCCTTCGATTAGTGCGACCCACCCCGTGCCCGCTGGAACCGATGGATAGGCTGCTGGAGAATTTCGCCCGCCTGACATCGCCGCAGCGCCGCAGCGCCGCTACGGACGCAGGCGAGTGTGCAGGACAGAACTTCCACTATATAACGGATGCGTCACCGCCCCCAAAACGAAATCGAGATTGCGTGCAAAAAGGGTGCCGGAGCGCCGCCCAGCGGCAGCTCCCTTCAGGCGGCGTTCGAAACCTTCGACGAAATGCCGCCGACTTGTTCGCGCATGGACTGGAGCGACATTCCGCTTCGCAGGAGAGCGATAAAACCAAGTAGGACGACGGGCAGCGTAAGCGCGAGAAATGCCAAAATCGAAAAGGCGGTTGCGCTTGTTTTCTCCACCTGAAACACATTCAAGCCTACGACGCAGAAGAACTGATAGGACCCAATGTTCGCGGGCGCGTTTGGCAGTGACACGCCAAGGTTGATCACAATTAGCACTACTACCGCGGCGAGGAATGGCAGGTTCAGGTTGTAGGATTTCATCATGGCCCACAATCCGAGTATCTGGCAGAACGGCATCAGTACCGAGGTAAGAACGGCGGAATAGAAGCTAGGCGCGGTGCCCATCGCGTGCAACCCAATGAGCGCTGCCATCACCTTTCCCTTTAAGCGGCGTGGCTGCTCCTCGGGTGGCGGGCGATTGCCCAGTTTTATTTCCAGATAGAGAATCAGGAGCACCACAATCGTAAGCAAAATCAGCGTCACGATGCCGAGCGTGTCGGCAACTCGTCCATAGCGCCGCGGCAAATCACCGTGCAGCGAAACGATCGCCAAGGCCGCAGTTGCAATCACTAGGTCAATGAGCCGCTCGACCCCCACGGAACCAAGCACGCGCCCGAGCGTAATTCCTTCCGACTCCGAAAGCAGATAGCTCCGCAAGACCTCGCCAGGGCGCAGCGGAAAGATTGCGTTTGCAAACAGTCCCGCATATACAGCGCGAATCGCCCGCGTGATCTTAACCTTCCCAAAAGGATTCAACAGCAAAGTCCAGCGAACTCCCTGTACCGCGTAGCTCAACACGTCAAAAGTGATGCCAAGCAGCATCCATTTTAATTTCACGTTTGCCAGCTCGCGGAGAGCTTGCATGAGGTGAAAATCGTGCAGTACCCATATCAAAGCGGCAACAGCGAGTCCGTAGCCGACAAGTTTGGGCGCTTTCGACGGCGGCGGATTAATGTCCTGGAAAATGGCGCTCAACGTGAGTGTTCCGAAAAGGACGCGGGTCGCGTCCCCGGATACTTGCGTTCGGGCCTTTGTGGTGTCCCGAAACCCGCTACAGCCTACGACATCGGCTTTCGCGAGGCAATCCGGTTTTCCCCTGCCGGTATGCTTTCGCGCACGAGACTGCCGTGCTGGCCGCATGCTTAAAACTATGGCAGACTCAATTGTTTAAAGGACGCTCAGCGAAGCGCACCGACGAGTGCAAGCTGCGCTCGCCGGCGCAAAAGACCTAAAAAGCATGGATCCCCAGTTCATCCGCAATTTCTGCATCATTGCCCACATCGACCACGGGAAATCGACGCTGGCCGATCGCCTGCTCGAGTTGACCGGCGCGTTGACCCAGCGCGAAATGAGTGCGCAAGTGCTCGACTCGATGGACCTTGAGAAAGAACGTGGCATCACGATCAAGGCGAAGAGCATTCGCCTGCACTACACCGCACGCGACGGCCACGAATACCGCTTGAACCTGATCGACACGCCCGGCCACGTGGACTTTTCCTACGAAGTCTCGCGCGCCCTTTCGGCGTGCGAAGGCGCACTGCTGGTTGTTGATGCGAGCCAGGGCGTCGAAGCGCAGACGGTCGCAAACGCGTTTCTCGCTTCGCGGCACAATCTCACGATCATCCCGGTGATCAACAAGATTGACTTGCCCGCCGCTCAGCCCGACTACGCCAAGGAACAAATCGAAAATGTCCTCGCGATTCCCGCCGAAAACGCGCTGCTAATCAGCGCCAAGAGCGGCCAGGGGGTCGACGAAGTTCTAGAAACCATCGTGAAGCACGTGCCTCCGCCGGTGGGTTCGTCCGATGCGCCGCTTCGCGCTCTGATTTTCGATTCCTGGTTCGACATTTACCGCGGCGCCGTCGTCCTGGTGCGCGTGATGGAAGGCCGCATCGCGCCCCGCATGAAGATTCGCCTCTGCGCTAATAGCGAAGTTTATGAAGTTGAGGCGCTGGGCGCCCTCACTCCCAAACCCGTCGTGCTCGACGAGCTGGAGGCGGGAGATGTAGGTTTCATCGTCGCGAACATTAAGCGCGTGGCCGACGCGCGCATGGGCGACACCGTCATCGAGGCGGGCAGTTCCGCTCTTCCGCTCCCGGGCTTTGAAGCGATCAAGCCGATGGTATTCGCGGGTCTGTTTCCCGTGAACGCAAGCGATTATGAAGTGTTGCGCGACGCGCTCGGTAAATTGCAGCTAAACGACGCCGCATTTTTCTACGAGCCGGAGAATTCCGCCGCGCTCGGCTTCGGCTTTCGCTGCGGCTTCCTCGGCTTGCTGCACATGGAGATAGTGCAGGAGCGCCTCGAGCGTGAATTCGGCATCGACCTGATCACTACCGCCCCGAGCGTGGAATTCCGTATCACCACCATCACCGGCGATGTAATGGAAGTGGACAATCCCACGAAATTTCCCCCGCCCAGTTCGATTCAGAAAATCGAAGAGCCCATTTTGACGGCGATGATTATCACTTCCGAGGAATCCGTGGGCGGCGTTCTTTCGCTCTGCGAGGAGAAGCGTGGCGTACAAAAGAAATTCGAGTACCTCTCGCCGACGCGCATCATGCTCACTTATGAAATGCCGCTGAACGAAATCGTGCTCGATTTCTACGACCGCCTGAAAAGCGTTTCGCGCGGTTACGCCTCGCTCGACTATCACCTGTCCGGCTATCGCGAGTCCGATCTCGTCAAGCTGGACGTGCTCGTCGGCGGCGAGCCCGTGGACGCGTTGACGATAATATGCCATCGCGATCAGTCCTACGATCGCGGACGTGATCTCGTGTCGCGGCTCCGCAAGCTCATTCCCCGACAGATGTTCGAGATCGCCATCCAGGCTGCCATCGGCAGCCGTATCATCGCCCGCGAATCCATTAGCGCCATACGCAAGAACGTCATCGCCAAATGCTACGGCGGCGACATCTCGCGCAAACGCAAGCTCCTTGAGAAACAGAAGGAAGGCAAGAAGCGCATGAAGCGGGTCGGCCGCGTCGATATTCCGCAGGAAGCTTTCCTCGCCGTGCTAAAAGTCGCCAGTAGCTCCGAAGACGAGTAGCTTCCGAACTCACTCTGTTTTTATTTTGCGACGGACAGTAGCGTCGACTTCGCCTTTAGCCAGGCGCACGGCAATATCGTCTCCGACTGAAACCTGGTCGAGCGAGCGCAGCACTTTCCCGGAAGCGTCATACACAATCGCATAGCCGCGACCGAGCAACTGGAGTGGACTGCGCTCGTTAAGTTGCAGTGCGACCGATTCGATGCGGCGGCGCTTGGCCACCAGCAATCGATCCATTCGCACTCGTAGTGCCTCCGAACACTGCTCCAGTCCTCGGCGCAATGGAGCAACGCGCGATCGCAAATCGAAGCGTGCCAGCTTCACCCGAGCGTCGGCGAATCTTCCATGTTTCAATCGCACCACGCGCGCCAGCGCCGCGGCGAGCGCGCTCCGTTGATGCTCGATGTTGCGACGCAATACCGTTGCTCGACCCCTCAAGTCAAATGAACCGATCTGCGCTCCCGCCCGCGTCACCCGCTGCCGCGTCATTCCAAGGCGCAGCCGCATTCCAATCGCAAGTGATGAAGAAAGCTCGTCTACTTCCTGGTGCCTCAGCCTCACCAGAACTTCCATCTGCCGGAAACCGCGGTGCGTTTGCAGATCGCGCACGCGGTGCCGCCACTGCGAAAAGTGATAACGCATCTGCTGGACCAGGTGCCGCGAATGCTCGGAGATGTGACGCTCGAACTCCTGCTTCGAGCGGACCACGATCTCAGCCGCCGCGGAAGGAGTCGGCGCGCGCAGGTCGGCAACAAAATCCGCAATTGTGAAATCTGTCTCGTGGCCCACACCCGAGATCACCGCTATCTCCGACGCAAAGATCGCTCGCGCCACCACCTCTTCATTGAACGCCCACAGGTCCTCCAGCGATCCCCCGCCGCGTGCCAGGATCAGCACGTCCACCGTTTTCACGCGGTTGAAATAACGCAGCGCCTGCACGATTTCGCCCGCCGCGCCTTCGCCCTGCACCTTCACGGGATAAAGCTGCACATGAACGTTCGGAAATCGTCGCTTGAGGACGCGCAGGATATCGCGTATCGCTGCTCCAGTGGGCGACGTCACCACGCCGATGCAGCGTGGCAACGCCTGAAGCGGCTTCTTTCGCGCTTCATCGAAGAGTCCTTCTTCACTGAGCTTCTTCTTCAGTTGCTCGAAGGCGAGTTGCAGCGCGCCAAGTCCCACCGGCTCGATGTTCGCGACGTAAATTTGATACTCGCCGCGAGGTTCGTATACGCTGATCGAGCCGCGCACGGTCACCTGAAGACCGTCCTCCGGGCGAAATTTCAACCGGCAAGCCTGATCGCGGAAACAAACACAGCGAATCTGTGCTCGCGCGTCCTTTAAAGTGAAATAAAGATGCCCCGATTGCGCGGGACGAAAGTTGGACACTTCGCCTTCCACCCACACGTCCGTAAACGCGCGCTCGAGAAGTTCTCGTATGCCCGCCGTCAGCTCGCTGACTTTCCAGACGTGCCGCTCGGGCATCAGATCGAAAAGAGACGATTGGTTCATTAATTCGCGCCCATCACCGGCGGAAAAAATTGATGATCCAGAAAATCAGCGTCAACGCAACGCTCAACAAAATACAAGTGACTACCGGAAAATAAAACGAGCCGTGCCGCCCTTGATATGCGATATCTCCCGGTAACCGGCCGAGTCGGAAAGGCAGTTTTGCTCCGAACGCGAGAAGCGCTCCCGTGCCAGCCAGCACCAACCCCACCACCAGCAGCAGCTTTCCGAGTTCGCGCATCGGGTCCATGGAATCGCAATTCTCGCTCGATTCTATACCGTTGCCGGCGCGATTTCCTTAACGTGTCCGCCGCGGCCGGGCAGCGCGCGAAAGGAACGGTTGACACTGCCGGCCGATACCTTTTATCGTCTTCGGCGGAACTTGTAACGCACTCCACCTGCTACGCGGCGCTAGTCTGCGAGCGGTTCCGCCTGAAAAAGTACGGGAGAAACAATATGCGAAAAGCCTTGCTGGTTATTTGCGCGGCGCTCTGCCTCGGATCAGTTGCGTTCGGCCAAGCTCTTTCGGCTGCCGACCGCGACAACGGAGCAAAGTATCTAGAAGAAACACGGGATGCGATCGTGGATGCTACGAAGGGGCTCTCCGAAGCTCAATGGAAATTCAAAGCAGCTCCCGATCGCTGGTCAGTCGCTGAAACGCTCGAGCATATCGCCCTGGCCGAGGAGTTTATTCTCGGGCAGCTGAAGGACAATATCATGAAGGCCCCGGCTGGAGTCCCCGACCGCGACATAGCAAAGACGGACGCCGCGGTTCTGGCAATGATTCCGGACCGCAGCCATAAGGCTCAGGCTCCCCCGCCGCTGGTTCCCACGGGACGCTGGAGTCCCCAGGAAACTTTGGATCACTTCCTCAAAAGCCGCGCCGCAACGATCGAATACATGAAGACGAACCAGGAATTGCGGTCGCACGTCGCCGATAGCCCGCTCGGCATGCCGCTCGACGGTTATGAGTGGCTGCTGTTCATCGGTGCGCACAGCCAGCGCCACACGAAACAAATCCTTGAAGTTAAAGCCGACCCGCGCTTTCCGAAAAGTTAAGATAGCCTGACCTGCAAAGACGCGCCATCCTTAATAGGCGCGTCTTTGCATTTAGATTGACATTTATATAAAGATTTATATAATGACAGAATGAGCCTTGATCATATCCTCCTCGGCCTGCTCCGCACGCCCGCCAGCGGATACGATCTCAAACAGGTCTTCGACGAACGCATCCACTATTTCTGGGCCGCCGAGTTGAGCCAGATCTATCCCGCACTTGGGCGGCTGGAACGCAAAGGCTGGCTCCGCGGCCGTCGCGCACCGTCCAAACGGGGCGCAGGCCGTCGCGTCTATCAGCTCACCCCAGCTGGCCACCGCGTGCTACGCAAATGGCTCGAAAGTGCAGTCGAGCTGGGCGACGACCGGATTCCCTACCTCGCAAAGCTTTATGTAATGGACGAGCTCGGCGCCATGACGAAATCGCTTCGATTTCTTACAAGCCTGCGCGAAAAGTTTGCGAGCAATCTGGCCGCACTTGACGTCATCGAGCGCTGTTGGGGGCGGGATGATCCCAGCTATCCCGACTCGCTCTCCCCCGCGATGTTTCACGTCCTTCTCACGCTTCGCAACGGCATTTGCATGCTGGGAGCGCGCGTCAAGTGGTGCGACGAATCGATTCGCCGGGTCGAAGCCCGGATTGCAAAGGAGGCCTTTCATGGCTGAAGTATTTAAGGACTTCCGATGGATACACATTGCCTTCGGAAGCGTTGCGCTGCTCGCGTTTTGGATTCCGGCCATTGCCCCCAAGGGCGGTCGCCTCCACATTCGCGTCGGCTGGGTCTACGTGGCGTGCATGTCCGTTGTCGTCCTGACGGCGTTCATCATGAGTGGGATGGCGTTCACCGTGCCGTTGAGCATCCGAAGCTTCTCTCGGCCGCTCTCACCCGAGGAAGCGGTGCGCTTCGTTCGGAGCTCGCGCGAAGTGGGCGTGTTTCTCGCTTACCTCGGAGGCGTCACGCTTGCGGCCGGCTGGCAAGGAATTCGCGTATTGCGCACGCGCCGCGATCCCCCATCGCTTCGCGGTCCATTCACGCTGGCGTTGAACGTCGCAGTTGTCGCCGCCGCAATCGGAGTTCTCGCGCTTGGCATTACCGAACCTACCTGGGCATTCATCGGAATGAGTTCGGTCGGAATGATTGTGGGAGGTGGCAACCTGTCGTATTTGTTGAAAGGCCCGCAAAGCAAAATGGGATGGTGGTACGAACATCTCGCTTCAATGATCGCCACCGGCATTGCAGGGTACACGGCGTTTCTCGTTTTCGGCGGCAGCCGCATGTTCCGTGCCCTCGCAGGGACCCAGTTCCTCGCCCTCGTGTGGATCCTGCCGACTCTGATTGGCGTGCCGGTCATCTTCGCCGCCGTCGCATACTACAAACGAAAGTTTCACGAAGATGGGCGTCCAAGCGGCGCAGGGAAGATTTCAGCTAATGCCATCGTCTAGACTAAAAACAGGACGGGCGCAAAATCCCACTTCGATCTCGCGCCCGTGGCAATGTCACAGCAAGTCAAAAAACTTCTAGACGAGTTGGTGTCCTGCAAAAAAATAGCCGATTTCGAAGGCAGCAGTCTGAGGCGCGTCGGAACCGTGCGTGCAATTGTTCTGAATGCTGGTGCCAAGTTCTTTGCGGATTGTTCCGGGCGCGGCTTTGGCGGGATCAGTAGCGCCCATCGTATCGCGCCATTTCAGAATCGCGTTTTCCGCCTCCAGCGCCATCACCACCATTTTGCCGGAACTCATGAACTCGGTGAGTTCCTTGAAGAACGGCCGCTCGCGGTGTACCGCATAAAATCCTTCGGCTTCGGCCTTCGTCAATCGCATCGACCGAATCGCTACAATTTTAAATTTCGCCGCGTGAATCCGGCTCAAAATATCGCCCGAGATTCCGCGTCCCACCGCATCGGGCTTGATGATTGCCAACGTTCGCTCAACGGCCATGCGTCATATCTCCGTTTGTAATTGAATTTGCGCACAGGATCGAAGCGCGCGTTATTTCCCCTTCCTTTCCTGTTTCTTTTTCTTACCGCCGCTTTTTTCCCTCGCCGCAGACGTCGATTTCGTTTTCCCGATCAGCGCCGCCGTCGTGTGCCCGATTTCCGCCGGACTTTGCACCGTATGAATTCCCGCAGCGCGCATCGCCTTGTACTTGTCCACAGCGGTTCCCTGCCCTCCACTGATGATGGCTCCCGCATGCCCCATTCGGCGTCCTGGCGGAGCGGTCTGCCCCGCGATGAATCCCACAACCGGCTTCTTCACGTTTTTCTTGATGTACTCCGCCGCGATTTCTTCCGCATTGCCACCAATTTCTCCAATCATCACAATCGCGCGCGTCCCAGGATCATCGTTGAACATCTTGATCGCGTCGAGAAACTGAGTTCCGATAATCGGATCACCCCCGATTCCAATGCAGGTAGATTGTCCTATGCCGAGCCGCGTCAACTGGTCTACCGCTTCATACGTCAGCGTTCCACTACGGCTCACCACTCCTACCTGGCCTTCTTTGTGGATCGACCCGGGCATGATTCCTATTTTGCATTTGCCGGGGGAAATAACGCCCGGGCAATTCGGCCCCACGAGCCGCGTCTTCGAATCTTTCAGTGCCGCCGCCACTCGGACCATGTCCAAAGTGGGAACGCCTTCGGTAATGCAAATTACCAGCGGCAATTCCGCGTCGATTCCTTCCAGAATCGCGTCCGCCGCAAACGGAGGCGGCACGAAAATTACCGAAGCGTTCGCCCGGGTCTCGCGCACTGCATCCGCCACTGTATTAAAAACTGGCACGCCGAGGTGCTTCGTTCCGCCTTTACCCGGAGTCACGCCGCCCACGACTTTCGTGCCGTACTCAATCATCTGCTGTGCGTGAAAGCTTCCTTCGCGGCCCGTAAGCCCTTGGACGATCACGCGCGTGCCCTTGTCGATCAGAACGGTCATCGCGCGCCCCCGGCCAGCTTCACGATTTTCTCCGCGCCATCCTTCATCCCCTCGGCCACCGTAAAATTCATTCCCGAGCTGCGCAGGATTTCTTTGCCCTGCGCCACATTCGTCCCTTCCATGCGCACCACCACTGGCACCTTGAACTTCAGCTCCTTCGCCGCATTCACCACTCCGCTCGCCAGCACATCGCAGCGCAGAATACCCCCAAAAATATTCACGAACACGCCTTTCACGTTCGGATCGCTCAGCAAAATGCGAAACGCATTTTTCACCTGATCTTCCGACGCGCCCCCTCCCACATCCAGAAAATTCGCTGGGCTCCCGCCGCTCAGCTTGATGATATCCATCGTAGCCATCGCCAGTCCCGCGCCGTTCACCATGCAGCCGACGGTGCCATCGAGCTTGATGTAGTTCAGCTTGAACTTCGAAGCTTCCACTTCCAGCGGCGTCTCTTCTTCCAAATCGCGCAGCTCTTTGAATTCCGGATGACGATACAGTGCGTTGTCGTCGAAATTCACCTTCGCATCGAGCGCTACCAGCCGCCCGTCGCCCGTCACAACGCACGGATTGATCTCAAGCATCGAAGCATCGGTCTCGATGAACGCGCGATACAGCGCCTGAAAAAATGGCACCGCCGCGTTCACAATCGCGGGCGCCAGCCCCAAGCCAAACGCAATCTTGCGCGACTGGTACGCCTGCAAACCCGTAGCCGGATGAATCGGCTCGCGCAGAATCGCTTCGGGATTATTCTTCGCCACTTCCTCGATTTCCATTCCGCCCGAGGCGCTCGCCATAAAAACGGGCATCGCCACTGCGCGGTCCACCAGAATGCTCAGATAAAGCTCACGCCTGATGTCGAGCCCCTCTTCAATCAGCAGCCGGCGCACGACTCGCCCCTCAGGTCCCGTCTGCGGCGTGATCAGTTGCATTCCAATAATCTGTCCCGCAAGCAGCGCAGCTTCGTCCGCCGAACGCGCCAGCTTCACGCCTCCAGCTTTCCCGCGCCCGCCCGCGTGAATTTGCGCCTTCACAACCACCACAGGTGTGCCGAGCCGCTGTGCCTCCGCGCGCGCTTCGGCCTTCTTGAACACCACCTCTCCGCGCGGCACGGGAACGCCAAACTTCGCCAGAATCGCCTTGGCCTGATATTCGTGAATCTTCATCCGAACTCCGTTGACCTATGGCTTACTTCATCGGCTCCCACGAGACGCCGCTTGAATAGTGCTAATATTTACTCACGCAGAAACGCACAAGTTTAACGTGAACATGCGAGGCGGGCAAGGCGTCACGTGGCGCTCGAAATAAAAGCGGTATGCGAAAAGTGCGGCTCCGCGCTGGCCGGAGCGGATCGCGCTTTCATTTGCTCGTATGAATGCACGTTTTGCGCGAAGTGCACCGAGCAGCTTCAGCATTCTTGCCCGAATTGCGGCGGCGAATTAGTGCGGCGGCCTCGGCGCGCCCTGAAATCGCCGTGATCCGTCATCATCTTCCAACGATGGTTGCCTCATGATTGTTGACGCGATCGAGAAAATCTCCGTAGGCCACAACCTCTCGCGCGCCGAAGCGGAAAGCGCGATGGAGCAAATCCTCTCGGGCAATGCAAGCAACGTTCAAATCGCCGGCTTGCTCACAGGTCTAAGCGCAAAGGGCGAAACGGTCGACGAGCTCGTCGGTTTCGCCACCGCAATGCGCCGGCACGCGGCCGTGGTGTTCCCGTACGGCCACCGCCCGCCCAACGAAATTCTCGTCGATACCTGCGGCACCGGCGGCGACGCGCGCGGCACGTTCAACATTTCAACAGCCGTCGCGTTCGTAGTTGCGGGAGCAGGCGTGCGCGTCGCCAAGCACGGCAATCGCTCGATCAGCTCGCGCTGCGGCTCCGCCGACGTCCTCGAACAGCTCGGCGTGCGCATCGATTTGCCCCCCGAGCGCGTCGGCCGCTCGATTGACGAAGTAGGGATCGGCTTCCTCTTCGCGCCCGCCATGCATCAGGCCACGCGCCACGCCATGCCGGTACGCCGCGAGCTAAAAATCCGCACGGTGTTCAACCTCCTCGGCCCGCTTACAAATCCCGCAGGCGCGTCGGTGCAGGTTGCTGGCGTCTATCATCGCAATGTTGTCGAGCTGGTCGCTCGCGCCCTCGGCGAACTCGGCGTGCGCCGCGCGTTCGTGGTTCACGGCGCAGACGGCTTAGATGAAATTTCGATTTCCGGTGAGACGCACGTTTCCGAATTGTCCGGCGGCGCGGTTCGCAGCTACACAGTCACGCCAGAAGATTTCGGTGTCTCACGCGCCCCGCTGGAATCCATAAGCGGCGGCGACGCAAAACAAAACGCCGGGATCATTCTGAACATTCTCAGTCGCTCTCCGCTCGATGGTGAGCATGACCCGCATCGAAACATCGTCCTAGCAAATGCCGCCGCCGTCTTCGTAGCCGCGGGACGGGCCAAGAATTTTCTCGAGGGCGTCAGCATAGCCGCCAATTCAATCGACTCAGGCGCAGCCCGCGACCGCCTAGAAGCTCTGGTGGCTTTCTCTCAGGAGGAGCACGACGCGACGCAATCCGCTTCATGAACAATTCTGATGAACTAAACAATGAAGCCACGCCGTCGCTTTCGCCTTTCGTAGCGCCGGCGCCTCGCCGGCTCTTTGGCATTTTCTGGGGCCGCTAGTCGGTGCGTTGCGGGCTCACATTCGAAGGATCAGCCGAAGTCGCCGAATCCAGATCAATCGCGATCGACCCGCCCGTCGCGAGATTCGGCGCATAGCAATTGCCATCAGGATTGTACGTAGCGCTGCACGCCCGCGTGACCTCACGCCGCCGCGGCGACTGCGCGAATTGCCAGACGTTCGCGTACGTCACGCCGCTAAGCAAAGGCGGCGGCGCGGCTTTCGAATAAATGCATCCAGCCGATGGCGGGCACCCATCGTTGTAAATAAAGAAAGAAAGGTTCGGCACGCCCACCCGAGCTCGAACATCGTCCGCCGTAACGATTGATTGCCCGCCGCCCTCCTTAAACGGAATTCCGGAGCAATAAATCCCCGCGTAAAAGTGTCCCGCCATCACTCGCGCGATCCAGCTCGAAATGTAAGCCATCTGAGGCGCCGTCATGCGCCCGCCTTCTTCCTGATCGAGAAAAATCACGGTGTGGTCCGGAAATCCTTCGCGCCTCGCACTTTCTACAGCCACTTCTCCGTCAGCTTTGCCCAGCGCCGCGGGATCGACTGGCGACTTTAATTGATGTTCCGCGCGTCCACTGAACAACACAAGAAATCCGAAGCCACTCTTCCGCAGAACGTCGCGCTTGCCGGACCAGCTGTTTTCCTTCGCACCGGGAGGCGGGTTCAGCCAGTAACCCGAAAAAGCGAAGGTTTGCTTGAGAAGGGGCAGAGCATCGTCTCCAGGATAAGTATTTGTATCGAAACCCAGGTAGTTAAGCGGCGCAGCGGCGCGTGAAATTTTTCCTGCCGCCGCTCGATATCCTGCCGCAATCGCGCCCGCCAGTGCCAGAAGCAAAATCGAAAAGAAATACGCCCATTTCGGCGTCCTGCTCGCGTCAATCGCGCTACCGGTGCGCCGCGTCATACGCTCAGAAAATTTTCGAGCAATCGAAACCCGGCATCGGTTAGCACCGATTCGGGATGGAATTGCACGCCTTCGACGCGCAATTTGCGGTGCCGCAGCCCCATGATGATGCCGTCATCAGTCTCGGCGGAAATCTCCAGCGCCTTTGGCAGCGATTTCCGCTCGACGATCAGCGAATGGTAGCGCGTAGCGCGAAATTTCTGCGGCAGGCCGCGAAAAATCGTCTTCCCGTCGTGCTCGATTTCGCTCGTCTTCCCGTGCATCAATTTCAGCGCGCGAATCACGCGCCCGCCAAACGCCGCGCCGATCGCCTGATGCCCCAGGCAAACGCCAAGAATCGGAATTTTCCCCGCGAAGTGTTCGACCAGCGGCACGCTGATCCCCGCGTCTTTCGGCGTACAAGGCCCGGGCGAAATCACGATGCGCTCCGGCTTCAGTTCCTCGATCTCCTCGATCGTAATCTTGTCGTTCCGCCGCACTTCGAGTGTCTGCCTCATCTGACCGAGATACTGCGCCAGGTTGTAAGTAAACGAATCGTAGTTGTCGAGCAAGAGAATCATTTTAAGTTCGCAACAATACCGCGTCACATTTTAGCAGCCCGACGCCGAGGTCGCGCCTGACTTCCATCTATAGGATGCTCCGTTTCGATCTCGTGTGGCATCTACGACAGGTCCCGCGCCAATCTCCGTGCCTCCGTGACTCCGTGGCAAGCACTCCGCGGAACAAATTCAATCGCTGCGGCCGCCATGCGCGATCTCCAGCGCCGTCACCAGCGCGCGCGCCTTGTTCACCGTTTCCTGATACTCGCGCTCCGGCACCGAATCCGCCACGATTCCTCCCCCAGCCTGAACGTGGACGCGCCCGCCCTTCGCCACCAGCGTGCGCAGCGCGATGCAGGAATCGAGATTGCCCGTGAAATCGAGATACAGAATCGCGCCCGCATAAATTCCCCGGCGCGTGGGCTCGAGTTCGTCGATGATTTCCATCGCGCGCACTTTTGGCGCGCCCGAAAGCGTCCCAGCCGGAAAACAAGCCATCAGCGCATCGAACACATCCACGCCCTCGCGTAGTCGTCCGCGCAGGCTGGAGACCAGATGCATCACGTGCGAGTAGCGTTCCACGAACATCAGCCGCTCCACTTTCACCGAGCCGTATTCGCACACGCGGCCCAGGTCGTTGCGCCCCAGGTCCACTAGCATGATGTGTTCGGCGCGTTCCTTCGGATCGGCGAGCAGCTTCGCTTCGAGCCTGCGATCCTCTTTTTCATCGCGCCCGCGCGGCAGCGTCCCAGCAATCGGCCGGTAGAACGATTCGCGCTCTTGCACTTTCAGCAGCATTTCCGGCGAGCTTCCGACAACGGAAACGTCGTCGAGCTTGAGAAAGTACAAATACGGCGACGGGTTCACCACTCGCAGCGCGCGATAAATCTCGAACGGGTCCGCGCTCGTTCGCGCGGAAAACCGCTGGCTCGGCACCACTTGGAAAATATCTCCCGCGCGAATGTACCGCTTCGCTTTTCGCACCGCAGCGAGGTATTGCAGCTTGGTGAAGTTTGACGTGACGTGCAGCGCGCTCCCTCGCCGCGCATGCTTTTTCGGAGGCAGCGGCTGTTCCAGCGCGCGACGCGTGCGGTGAATCTCCCGCACCGCTCGATTGTATTTCGCGCGCAGGCTGCCATCCCCGTCCGTGAACACGTTGCGAATCACCCACACGCGGTGCCGCACGTGGTCGAACGCAACGAGCCCGAGGTAAAACATCATCACGCAGTCATCGAGCCCCAGTTCATCGCGCCCGCTCGCCGGAATTTGCTCCACGAGCCGCACCATGTCGTACGCAAAATATCCAATCGCGCCCGCTATCAGCGGCGGCAATCCCGGCACGCGCACGGGACGGTAACGCGCCGTCAGCCGCCGAAGTTGCTCGATGGGATTCTCGTCAAATTCGGTGCGCGTGCCCTCCGTTTCGATCGCGCATACGTGCCCTCGCGCGCGAAACACTTCTTCGGGGTTTGCGCCCGTAAACGTGTACCGCGCGATCGTCTCGCCGCCTTCCACGCTCTCGAGTAGAAAGGAGTATTTCGCGTCGCGCGCAAGACGAAGATGCGCGCCTACGGGCGTCAGCAGGTCCGCAGTAAACGTGTCGTACACGGGCACGAGGTTTCCCTGTTTCGCTAGGCGAGAAAACGTTTTGAAGTCTGGTTGAATCATGGCGCGATTCGAGCTTTCTCCTCGCGTTCCAGAGCGCGAACGGCCGCGCGGCGCATTGCTTCCACCGGCGCACGCTCGCCCGTCCAGATTTCCCACTGCGCCGTGCCCTGTGCGACAAACATCTCGAGTCCGGATACAGTTTCGATGCCGCGCCGCGCCGCAAGTTGCAGAAGCTTCGTCTGCCGCGGTCGGTAAATCGTGTCGAATACCAGCCGGCAATTCAGTTCGCGCGCTTCGAGCGGCGAGCGTCCCAGATGAGGATGCATTCCAACCGGGGTTGCATTAACGATCGCATCGAAAAACTCGCGCTTCAGCCGCGTCCGGACCACCGCCTCGCCGCTCACGGCTTTCGCAAGAGCCTTCGCTCGCTCGGGCCGTCGCGCGCACACGCACACCACCGCGCCAGCCTGCGCGAGGGCGAAAGCACACGCGCGTGCAACTCCACCCGCCCCAAAAATCAACACGCGGCTTCCTCGCAAAGGCATGCGGCGTTTGAGCGCCCGCAGCACGCCTACGTAGTCCGTATTGTAGCCGTAGAGTTTTTCTCCGCCCCGTACGACCACCGTGTTCACCGCTCCGATTGCCGCCGCGAGCGGATCGCAGCCGTCGAGAAGCCGCAGAATTTTCTCCTTGTGCGGCAACGTAACGCTGAATCCTGAAATCCGCAGCGAAGCGATCGCTCCCAGAAAATCCTTCAAATCCCGAACTAGGAACGGAAGGTAAACGGCGTCCATTCGCTTCGCCTGAAAACCTGTATTTTGCATCCGCGGCGACAGCGAATGGCTCACCGGCTCGCCAATCACGCCATACACGCGCGTCCGCCGGCTGATTCGATTCGCTCGATACAGGTTCTCCACCTCGTCGAGGTCCACCTGCCCCGGTGCTGTGGAATTTTCCACTGGCGCATAGCTCAGCGCACTGCCGTCGCGCAGAGCCAGAATTCGCGATGGAAGCGCGATTTCGCCCATCGGCACGGCCACTATATTTCTCCGCCCTCGCGCAAGCTTCATCAGGCGGGAACTATCGGCCAGGGAATCGCATTGCGCGGCAATTTTGATCGCATCAGAATGAACTCGCGTCAACTTCGCAACTGCTCGAGTCAGATTCCGGGGTAGTCCTCGAAAAAAGTGCGCCGACACAAGGAAGCGCCCCTCGCCAAGCAGGACGTCCAGGAGCTCAGGCGGGCAAATGGAAGCGGTCTCGATTTCAAGGTCGTACCACTCGCAGCCAGCGCTAAGCGCCTCCGCCAGGTGGACCAGTTGCTTGGCGACTGTGCCGCTATATCGACCTCCGGCCTGGACGCGCCGGCAGGTCGCAATCAACGTCGCTCGGGGCCGCTTTTTCGCCAGTTGGCTCAAAAACCGGGCGATTTCCCGGTCTCCCTCCAACCAATCGAGCCGAAGTTCCACGGTGCGCGTGTAGCGGAGCGCGACCGCAAGTAGGCGCCACATGTCCGCGCCATCCGAGGCGGCAACCACCCCACAGATTTTGTCTTGTTCAAACATGTCTTCTTATCTTAAGGAGACAGGTGCAGCTACCTGTCCCATCGTACAGGTGTTCTGGCTTCTACCATGCGGTGCACAATGTGTAAAGTCCGGCAGACCATTGTCTTGACGCTCCCAAACCCGTCTGTTACGTTCGGTTTTCAGGGGCGCTTGCCTAGTAAGCGCACAGGATTCAAAGGAGCAAGCATTATGCGTGGGAAAATTGTCCTTGCAGGCCTGATTTTGAGCCTTTCCGGAGTGGCGGTGAAGGCGCAACAGGTCAAGGTTCGTGCGCCTTCTGCCAACGACCTCGACTGTTCCGGAATCGTGACCTCCGAGGCCGTCCCGCGCGATACGTTTCTCATCACCGGCGAAGGGTCGAACTATAAGATTACGTTCTGGCAAGGCGACATCGTTTACATAAACAAAGGCTCGAAACAGGGCGTCAAGGTCGACGATCAATTTTCCGCGATTCGCGCCGTAACGCCCGATCCCACGGAAATAGAGTGGTCCAAGTGGCAGTTCTCGATTCTCAAGAGGCTTGGCACGCTGTGGGAAGATGAAGGACGCATGCGGGTTATTGTCGTGCAGCCGGACGTCTCGATCGCAAAAATTGAACGCACGTGCAATTACCTGCAACGCGGCGACATTGTGATGCCTTACGCGGAGCGCTCCGCCCCCCCGCTGAAGGCGGACGATCATTTTGACCGCTTCGCGCCTCCTAGTGGTAAACCCGCCGCGATGGTGATCGCCGGAAAAGACTTTCAGGTCACGTTCGGAGCAAACGACACCATGTATGTGAACCTCGGGAGCGCTCAGGGCGTGAAGGTTGGCGACTACTTCCGTGTTTTCCGCTACCAGGGAACGGAACACGAGACCGCTTATCAGACGCGCCGGTTCGCGTTTGACGCCGACGGAAGCCTCGCGTTCTACGGTCGCAAATACGGTTTTGGAAGCGTTCCGCTGCGCTACAAGTGGGACAACGTCCCTCGCGAAATCGTCGGAGAGGGAGTGGTGGTGCGAACCGCTCCAAATGCCTCCACGGTGATGGTCACCTTTACGCTACGGGAGTTCTACGCGGGCGACTACGTCGAACTTGAGTAGCGCGTTTTAGTTCGCGCCTGCGGCTCGCGTTGCGGTTGCTCCATTGAGCTTGAATCCGATTCGCTGAATACCTCCGCGGTGAACGCCTCGATGCGCGTCGCCGCGTCCTTCCACGCCTTCCGCTCCAAGCCCGCCTTCCGGCAGGTTTCCTCGAGGAAACGCTCCGCCGAAAAGTGAAACTCCGCTGCCACCTGCGGCAACAATACGCCGCGATTTGAGCCGCGCGTGAGCACCAGTCCGTGTTTGCCGGGCACAATCTTATCGGGAACGATTGATTCGAGCGGCGAGAGAACCGAAATCTCGATCGTGATTTCACTCAATTCCTGCGGACTCACCGCACTGAACCGCGGATCCTCTAGCGCCGCGGCCTTCGCGCAATGCGCCACCACCTCAACGAGCGGATCCTGCGAAGGAAGCTGGCCGATGCAGCCGCGCAGTCGTCCGCTGCGGCGGCGCAACGTAACGAACGCGCCTCCTGGACGCTGCAC
>Ga0185299_10004133_pt1 | contig 17914 bp, 24 predicted proteins | sample PaiPotPPA55metaG_FD_128002 | JGI IMG/M metagenome (GOLD analysis project Ga0185299, IMG submission 128002) | Iron sulfur acid spring bacterial and archeal communities from Banff, Canada, to study Microbial Dark Matter (Phase II) - Paint Pots PPA... ...
AGCGCGCGCAATTCGCCCACAAGATTTTGAACCATCCCGAGATCGTGCGCCTCGCCGATCGGCATGACGGCCCGACAGCGCGCTACACTACGCGCGCCGTCCTAGAGGGCGAGCTGCATACGCTCCGAGCGGCCGAAGGTTTGGCCGAAAACCGCACGCATGGCCTCAGCGATCAGCAGCGGTTCGCCGTGCTCAACAGCGATCGGCATAGCGGCGTCAGCCGCGAGCAGGCAACCGCGTTTCGGCACGCGACCGGCCCCGAAGGGCTGGCGATCATCGACGGCTTCGCCGGCACCGGAAAAAGCCACGTTACGACCCCCGTGCGCGAAGCCTATGAAGCGGCCGGCTATCGGGTGATCGGCCTGGCCTGGCAAAACCGCGTCGTGCAGAACATGGCAAAAGAGGGTTTCGAGCATGCCGACACCGTGAAGCGCGAGCTGTTCATGCTCGCCAACGGCCGCCAGAAATTGGACAGCCGCACGGTGATTATTGTGGACGAGGCGGCGATGCTCGACACGGCGCACATGGCAATGATCACCGCCTACGCGCACGACGCCGGCGCGAAATTGATCCTGGCCGGCGACGAGCGACAGCTATCGAGCATCGAGCGCGGCGGCATGTTCGGCGTGCTCGCAGACCGCCACGGAGCGGCGACCCTGCATGAGATTCAGCGGCAGAAGCAGGGCGACGAGCGGCGCGCGAGCGAGTATTTCGCCGAAGGAAAATATCAGCAGGCGCTCGGCATCTATGAGGGCAAGAACGCCATCCACTGGACGCGCACCCAGCCCGAGGCCCGCGCCGAATTGCTCGGCACCTACGAGCGCGACGTCACCGCCGCACCCAACAAATCGAGGTTCATCTTCGCCTATACCAATCTCGACGTTGCCGAGCTGAACCAGGGCGCGCGCCAGGTGCACCAAAAGCTCGGCCACCTCGGCGCCGATCACGAATTGCAAAGCGCGGATGGCCGCATGGCCTTCGCGACGGGCGACCGCATCCAATTCGCCGCCAACGACAAAAAGCGCGGCATCTACAATGGGGAAATGGGAACCGTCGCGGCGATCGACGGCGGGCATATCGCCGTGAAGATCGACGGCGGCAAGGAAATCAGCTTCGACACCGCAGCGTTCAACAGCTTCCGGCATGGCTACGCCGGCACGATCTACAAAGGGCAGGGCGATACGGTCGATCAAGCCTACCTCTATCACTCGGAACACTGGCGGGCGGCGGCAAGCTATGTCGGCATGACCCGGCACCGGGAAAAAGCCGCGCTCTTTGTCGCGCGCAACACCGCCCCCAATCTCGACCAGCTCGCGCGCCAAATGGCGCGCATCGATGCCGGCAAGCGCTACGCGGCGAGTAATTTCTATCAGCAGGATCAGACCGGCCCGGTGCGGCCGTTGACCGCCCCTGAAATCCTCGCCCGCTTCGGCAGCGAGATCGGCCGCGCCGATCGGCACGCTCAGACGCGGGCCGCACCGGCCGCTGAGATGCGGGGAGCCAGGACGGCACGATCGCCGCGCCAGGAGCAACAACAGCGCTCCACGGCTTCCCAGCGCGACCGCAGCCCCCGTGAAATGACCGAGCGCGCCGCCCGGATCCTCGACGAGGATCTACGGCGCGAGCGCAGCGATACCGAAGCCCAATACGATCGCTTTACCGGCGAGCCGATCGGTGAGACCAAACGGGGTCAAGAGCACGGGCGCGGACACACGCGATCGCGATGAGCCGCGCGGGGTAGAGGCCACCCCGGCGCGGCGATCGTTCGAGCCTCGCCGGCATCGTCTTGTGATGAGCTGGCGTGCACTCGCCCGATGGGCAACACGCACTTTACGACGCCCTCTTAGCCGGCCAATTCGGCGCGCGCGCCGGCGCACTCACCGCCCGCAGAAACCGAGGCGGTAGCCTACGATTTCCGGCCGCTCAGATGTTCGAGCAGCAGCGTCGCCGCCGGCATCATCGCTTGCTTGGCTTCGAGCAGCTCGATATCGCCGACCGCGAGCACGGCGACGGCTTCGAGCAGCTCGCCGAGCGCTTCCAGGGCCGACATATCGAACGGCAGCAGCGCGCCGCCGGTGCGATCGGCAATATCGCCGAAGACCGCCAGCGGCGGCCCGTCATGCAGGATGATGACGCGCGTCTCCCGCGTGTTAAGGGCATCAGCAACCCGCCGGGCAACCGTTTCCGATTCTTCGAAGGCGTCGCCGATGTAGAGCACTACGCCAACGTCATCATCCATGCGGGCGACACGTTCGAGAATTTCGACCAGGCGCGTATTGCCGGCCTGGCAGCGCACCCCGGCCGCGAGATCGCGCAGCTCGCCGGCATCCGACACAAAGGGCGTGAAGGTGTGAACCCGGCCGCCGCCATGCACCGCAAGCGCGACCTCCAGCTCGCCCGGCAATGCGCTGAGCAGCGTATCGGTTAAACCCTTCGCGGCGTCCCACGCCGCCGCGCGGCTACCGGTCGCATCAACCGCAAAGACCAGGCGTCCGCTGCCGATCGCCTGCGGCTCCGGCTTAGGCGGCGGCACCCACGGGGCCGGGATATTGCCGGCAGTTAAAGAAAATGACCTCGCCGCTGCTGATTGCGGAGCCGAAGCCACCGCGGCGTCACCAGTTCTCATGACCGCACGACCACGGGTTAAGAGCGACGACAGTCCGGCGAATTTTCGTTTGCTCATCGACGCCTCGCAGGATCAAGCCTTTCGCCAATCGAAGGTTTTAGGAGCAAGGGATGGCCGCGTGGCTGTTTCCCATTCGGCCGGCCGCTTGCACACAACCGCGCGCTCCGACCAATTGAGCGCTTTAGTCCACCCGCTTCGCAGATTTTCAGGCGTCACATAATCACCATACGGGCCAGGTTCGGCGCGCACGGTGTAGAGATGGAGGCAGCGAAACTCGGTTAATCGCCCGTCGCTGGTCTTGTAGGAGGTCTTATCGACTGACCCTTCCAAAACGACCCAGTATTCGGCGTTGTTCACCGACAAGACGCGAGGGACTGATGTCCCTTCGCCCCACACCGCTCGGGTTGCTGCCTTGGAGAATTCATCGTTACCGAACAGCCACCACCAACCGTTTGACACGAGCGGGGTTTCAAAGCCGATGTACGCGAGCGCCGCCACGGCCGCGATCACCTGTGCCGGCCGTGAGCGCCACCACGGCCGTCCCGATCCGAGCATATTGGCCGCCGCATTTCGGCGGGCCTGCTGGCGCGCCGCCGCGCGCAGCTGGGCAATTTCGGCATCTTTTCGAGCGATATCAGCCTGAGCTTCGGTGTACTGCTGAGCCGCTGACGCATTGGCTGCGATGTACTGTTCCAGGCTCGCTTTAAGCTGCTCGAATTCCTGGACGATCGCGCGAAATGAGCGGTTGCCTTTCTTCAACAGCTCGCGGAGCAATTCGAGGGCGTTCGCGCGCTCGCCCGGCATGTCGGAATCGAGCATCGCGAACAGCTTGCTTTCCTGCGCGTCCATGCTGTCACCCGCGATAGTAGGGATTGGCGCGAGCGCGGCGGCTCAGCACCGGATCGTCGTAATAAGGCGGAAAGCAGGCCGGGATCGGATCGGCCAGGCCGGCTAGCCAGATGTACCCCTGGCCGGGCGGGATGTCGTAAAGGTCTTGCGGCATCAAATAGGGCCGCCGCGAATAGGCATCACCCGATGACAGACCCGCGCCGCCGGGGTTTAGCGACCAGCCAACATGCGGTTGACGGATCGTCATCTCGCCCGATCGGGCTGACAGGTAATCGGCGGTGAACTTGTCCCCGGCGCTGCCGACGAGCACGACCGCACCGGCTTGACCTAAGAACGCCTCCCATGCCCGCTCATAGTGCTCCGCGAGCTGCCCCAGACTTTGAACCACCACGACGAGCTGAATGCCGCTGCCGGCGACCAGCCCCAAAGCCGAGTCGATCGCGCTGACGCGACCCATAGCGGCAAATTCATTGAGCCACAGGCACACCGGAATTTCGTGTGGCTCGAATAAAGGTTGCAGTACCGCCGTTGCAACCATCCGAAGATAGGCCGCGTGTGTTTTAACAAGATTGTGCGGTAAGGAGATATATAACGAGGTCGCGACTTGCCCGAGCTGCGCGAAATCTATCAGTGCTAGCTTTTCGTTTTCACCGATCGCGGTCGATAGAAGCCATTTCGTATGCGCCGCTGCCGTCGCCACCACGTCGCGGGTGCCGTCCGTCGCCTTGCCGGCAAAGCCGCCGATCAAGCTGCAAATCTGCGGATCGCCCTCCGCCAGCATGCGCCGCGCCTGCGCTGCTATTCCCTTCACCGGCTCGCCGGTGTTGGGCTCGAATTCGTCAGCCTCCGTCCCCTTCATTCGAACCCGGACAAGGGACGGGTCGCGACCCCCTTCGCGCTTGGCCTCTTTCAGCTCCTGCATGGCGACGGCGGCATAAAGCGACTGCCCGGACATCGGGAAAAAAGGCTGGTGGTCGCCCTCGGCCGGGATCATCGGTTCGATCAGCGCGCAGACATGATCGAAGCAAAGCGGGTTGTCGGGATCGAGGTCGCGCGCCTTGAGCAGGTTTACCCCGTCGCTCTGCAAATCCGCGTAGCCGGGAATGCCGACCAGCTCGCCGAAGGGGTTATCGATCCAGGCAGGCCCTAGCGTACTACGGTAGGGCAGGGAGATCGCCGCGCCTTCGCCGCGCGTGTCCCACCAGACCGTGCTGAGACCCCGGCGCGTGAGCGCGTTGGGAATGGTGATCCCGGTATCCTTGCCCGAGCGGTTGCGACCTATGATCGCTGCCGGCTCCGTGCCCGGAATCTGTATCTTTGCGCCGGGCTTACCCGTCGCAGGGTCTCGGTAGCGGCCGACATACAAGGCATCGGGCGCCTTCGAGCCGATCACCTTTTCGCGGCCAAAGAATGGGAATGACATCCCACCCTCACCAGAATTTCCACCAGGGCCGCGACGATCGCCGCATGATCGCCGCGTGCACGGCAGCGGGCGATGCCGGGCCGGACATCGGCAGACCAGGCACCTTCGAGGGATGAGGGAGCTTCGCTTGCGGCATCGGCCGCAAAGCGAGGAAGCAGCGCATGAGCGCGAGCACCAAGCTGGCGAGATAGAGCCCGCGCAACCAAAACGCGCCCGCGCGCCCCCAATCGGCAGGATAGACCTGGTAGACGAGCAACGCGGCACAGCACGCCGCGCCGATCGCCCACCATACCCCGAGCACAAAATCTCGTGCGCCCCGCGCCCCATGAACGCCTGCCGCGAGCCACAGCAGCCCGAACAGCACCGGCACCGCCAGCAGCGGCGAGACGGTTTCGCCGCGTGTTTCCACTACGAGATACGCCGAGGCCGTCAGAACCCATGCGCCTCGCCCGGCGCGGATCGCCGCCTTTTCCGCAAGTGGGAGAGCTCGCCAGGCCCGCCAATTTTGAGAAGCATCGTCGGCAAATTTGCCGATCGCGGCGGCTACCGGGGTGGTGTCGGGCATGCCTGGCCTCCCGCGTCGGACTAATCGGCACAGTGTCGGGCCGCCCCGACAAGCCAGTCAACGCCGAAAAGCCGCAGTCACTTGAAAAAAAAGATTTCTAGTGTATTAGCATCCATGACAAGAACGTTATCCAACCCCAGGTAATCGGGAGCCGGAACCGCTCTGCTGATTTCGGTGTGTTTAGAGCTATGGCGAACCGAAACCCCCCCGGCTACGTTTCGCCGGCCAACCGCCAATTGCGTCTCGTGGGCGCCCGTGTTCGCCCGGAGACCATTGTCGAACTCGCCGCTGCCGCTGCTGCTGCCGGCCTGACTAAGCGGCAGGCCGTTGCCCAAGCAATCCGTGACTTCGCGGTGAAACACGGCGTCACCGCACGTAAGCACACCCCCTAAGCAATGCCCGGTGTTCGACCCACGCCGGAGGCGAGGGTTGACATCTTGTCGGACGCCCGGCGTCCCGACGCGATCCGCGCAGCACCAGGCGAGCGCAATCGTCAAACCCTCGCTCGACAGAGCGACCGCGCAGCGGCGCGGAGCCACGCGCAGGCGCAAAGCGCCGAGCATGGCGAGCGGGGTTGACGGTGCGGGCGACTGTGCTACCCCGAAATCTGCCTAAGTCAGCTTGGCCGGTGCAGAAATCATGAATTTTGCACGAAACCCAAGCCGCTGAAATCCGGCCCCTTTCGCCGTGCAGAATATACGTGCAAAATGGCGGCATGATTTACGGCTATGCACGAGTATCGACGGACGGCCAAAGCGTCGCGGCGCAGCTCGCGGCGCTGACTGCCGCCGGAGCCGAGAAGGTCTATCGCGAAGTGGCGAGCGGAGCCAAGACCGACCGGGCGCAGCTCGCCCGGTTGCTCGATCAGCTCGACGCCGGCGACGTGCTGATGGTGACGCGGCTCGACCGGCTGGCGCGCTCGACCCGCGATCTTCTCAACACCCTCGCGGCGATCACCGGCAAGCAGGCCGGCTTCCGCTCGCTCGGCGACGCATGGGCGGACACCACGACGCCGCACGGCCGGTTGATGCTCACCGTGCTCGGCGGCCTTGCCGAGTTCGAGCGCGAATTGATCCGCACGCGCACTGGCGAAGGCCGCGCCCGTGCCAAGGCACGCGGCGTCAAACTCGGCCGCAAACCCAAGCTGACGCCGCACCAGAAGCGCGAGGCGCTAGAGCGGCGCGAGCGCGGCGACGAGACGCACGCCGAGATCGGGCGCAGCTACAACGTGAGTGGCTGGACGATTTCGAGGCTCACGAATTGACGCGGCGACACTGGCAGAAAAGCCTTCGTGGGGTGACAGGGGGCGCAATGATGACGGATAACTTCAAGCTGTCTCTTGCCCACGATGTGGCGCGAAGTCTAACCGGTCTACAACGTCTCGGTATTTTTGCTTGTGCCACAATGATCGCTGCGCCCGTGCTTGCTGCTGATCCGACATGCGGCGGGGTCGCCTTGCCCGCGTTTACCGGCATGGCTAACCGCGACGGCGCCGACAATAAAAAGCTAGGATACTTTTCAGCTGAGGGCACACTTTTTAAGGACGGGAAGAACACATGTGTTGCCGCCAATATAGAGTGTACGAGAGACGCCGGGACGTGCCAAATCATAACCGTGGTAATTGACGACAAAACCGGCAAATATCCTCACGTCTTCGGGATTTTCACCGCCGGCCCTATAAACATAACGCTCTGGACAGATAACGAAATTGTCGCAGGCGGGAAATCCAACCTTTGCAGATGGACGCAGTTGTTCGTCAACTATTCTGCGCATACCGTCCGCACCATAACATCCTTTAGCGGGTGTAATGACAAATCTCCCCAACAAACCGAGATCCTCGATCTAGGAACAGACCCGCTTTTTCTGGTTTCCCCGGATAAGACTAAGACCCCGTAGGGAGGGCGAGCGTCATGGCGCCTTCGACCAAGCGAACCCGCCTTCATCTCAACCGCGAAACCGGAACGGAAAACCAATGAGCCGGAAACTTGCTGTCGCCGCCGTGTTCGCATTGCTCATCAGCCCCGCACTCGCAGAAAGTTCCGAGACGCCGCACCTTGAGTTTGTCAAATTATATATCGAACAATTGGGAGCCATCGAAGCAATACGTGATGCAGCAGAAAAAGAGCTTGCAACAAACCCCGAAACGCAGCGGGTTGCTGATTGCGTCCACACGATGATGCAATATCAGCTAGAGCTATCCACTCAAGTTGCCGCGATGCAAGGAGTACATCTAAATAAACCTTTTGATGGGCTGTCAGAGGGCATTGCCAATTTCGACAAGCAAAAATTAGACTTATATAAGCAGTATGGCGACGGTTGTGCGGCCCTGATGGAAGGGCCTAAACCTAATGTTGATTACGGAAAAATAGCTGCTAGTTTGCCGAAGATACAAGCTACAATAGAATTTATTGATCAGGGCATTTTTAAAGCATCCCCCGGCGTATTTGCTGTGCTTGTACAAATGAAAGAAAATTCGCATGGCGGCGCGGATCACCTAATCATCACCAGAGCGGAGAAGACCGCTTTGATTCACCGAATTAAAGAGATATTTGGCGAGAAACTGGATCGGAGCAACCAAAACTACATTGTAAGCGCCGCGTCTGTTTTAGAATTTTACCTAGAGAAAAAAGGCTACAAATGCTCTGACGAGCCGTGGGATTGAGCTATGAAGCGGAACCTTTGCTGCGCCGTTATCATGGCGTTTCTGACAATCTCAGGCTCATCTCGTGCGGCTGAAACGCGCGCCATGACTGTCGGCGACCTCAAAGAATTTTGCACCGCCTCGGATCACGAAAACTCGGCCGCCTGCCGGTTTTTCATCTATGGCGTGGTTCAGGGAATCCGGCTCGCCAGCGCCGCAGCTAAAGGCACCCGTCGCTTTTGCATCCCCGACGACCTCGCCGTGTCATCAATGGAGACGATTGTAAAAATCGCCATCGGTCAGGACTTGATGTTGTTTCCAAAAGACAGTGACCTAGAGGCGTCGGGTTTCATCGGCGCGGCGATGATGAAGGCGTTCCCATGCCGGACGGCGAAACCGTAACGACAAGTACGTGCATTGCTAAGCTAAAGCGTTTCGTCACGCAGTCGCGCTGTGCGGAGGCAAGCCTTCGACATTTTAGCGCGATCAGCAGCAGGAGCGCGGGGCAACTGATCAGCCAATGCGACCATCTGGCTGAACGTAGTGCGCTCGAACAGCAACAACACCCTCGAAGATCGCTCCTAAAGCCGCTTGTGTGATGACGCCGGCAAATCGCCAGATGACGCCCTGCCCTACGAGCGTTGGCAGGAGCATCGGCCCGCCGCTCACGCCGCCAATGTCATAGCCGGGCGGCGGCAGACCACTACCACCTAGGTCAATCATCGTATCCCGGTCAAAGCGGCACGCAATCTGGTGATCTGTAACGCTCGTTATTGGTGGCATGGCGAAATAAGGTGCCGCGGCGAAGAACTGCGGGCTCGGTGTCCAGCGTGTTTGCGCCGGAAAGCCGGCAAAGAAGGCGAAGTTTCTAGTCGCCGGGCATAGTGGAGCCCAGTTGGGCGGATCGGGTCTCACGATGCGTTTGTCGATTTGCTTCGCCGTCGCCTCGCTGACGCGGAAGGTGGCAATATCAAGATCATCCCGGCAACCGATCAGCGCCGTCTCGGGATCGACGAGCGCATTGCCCAATTGGCACCCGATGCTGCGTGCCGTCCTTTTCGCCTCGCAGTATTCCCGGAAAACATGCGCAGCCGTGACAGCAAAGATGCCGTGGTCGTGATCGACAAGAAAGGCAGAGCCATTGCGCAGACCGTAGGTGCCATCCTGCGTTTCAAATCCCCACCATAAAGGCACGGCAAATTCCAGTCCAAGCTGGAGCAACTCGGTTCCCATGCCATTTAATAGCGTCTTTTTCTTGGCCTCATCGGACAAAGTGTTGAAACATTCTGTAGGATGCAGAGCATTCATAGGAGTTTGACCTTGAGCCCTTCCAGCTCCGCAGCCTTTGCCAACTCGGCATCTGCCGTGACAAGAACTGTTTGGGAATCACCACAGAGTGGGGAGAAGTAGCCTTTTTTTACGCTTAATATCTGGAAAGCATCAGAGAAATCTATCTTGGTGTGTTTCCGACAAAGAGCCTGGACTTCGGTAAATACTAGCGGGTTTATAATATCTAAATCAGGCAAATGTTTTGAGCGGGCATCGAAATCGGCGAGCATTGCAAAGCCGGCGTTGTGATATTCATCTTCCGTAATTCGATCTGTTCTATTTTTATTTTTAGCCTTTGCCTTAAGTACGCTTAGAGCCTCGAAAAGACAAAACGGCGTGGTGTACCAATTCGCTTGGCCCTCAAGATAGACGCGCAGGGCGTCGCTCCCCTTCTCTTTGATGTAATGCTTAACCAGCGCGGATGCGTCGAGGCAGTGTGTGCGCACGGCGGTAGAGTCAGTCATGGCGCAGGACGATGTAAGCGGGGGGTGTTGTTTTTGAAGGGCGAACGCCGCTGATTTTACAGAAGGCCCCTTATGCGGCTTGCCCGGCGCGGTTGACGGCCGCGCCGATCCGGCGCAAGCCGATTACATGACGGGCGACCCCTCCCCTTCCCCCTTCGAGCTGGCAACGGCCGAGCTGCGCGCGCTCGACATGACGATCGCCCGCTTGCCCGGCGAGTACATGGTGAATTTTCGCGGCGGGCGAGACGAGACCGCGCAACGTGCCGAGACCATCGACCAGGCGCTACAGCTCGGCCGAGCAATGGCAGCCGAGCGACCGGCCGCGTCGACACCGGTTCGCCGGCGTCGCCGGCCGCTGCGCATGACGGCGAAGGCAGTGAACCGTCGCCGGCGTCGCGCCCATTGGCATCGCATGGTCGCACTCGCGAAGCGCCAGGCCAAAGCCGCAGCCGATCGGCCGGACGACAAATGATCGGCGATGTAGCTAGCTCCCCTCCCCTTCCGATGAAGACCGCGAGGCAGCTTCGATTCAATGGCGCGTGTAAAACAGTCCGCGTCTTCCGGCGCTCAATCCCTCGAAAACGACAGACGCCGTTCCGCCAGAGCGGAGACGCCGTTGCGTTTTCGACCCAAGGGCAAGGGGATGAGCGCGACGCGGCCGGTTTTAACGAGACGCCATCGAAGCCACCATCCCGGCGGCTTCACCAACTGAAGGAGAAGAACATGAGCAAGCCAACATACATCGCCTACGTCGTCAACGAGGCCAAAGACGATCCGGAAGGCAAAGGCTACTGGCGATCCGTCGGTGCCGTATGGCCGCACAGCAAAGGCGACGGCTTTGACGTGGTGATCCACGATCAGATCAGCGTCACCGGTCGCATCGTCTGCCGCGCGCCGAAAGACAAGCCGGCCGAGGCAAGCGCTTAACCGTCCCGCTACCAAGCCCCGCCGGGCATTCGCTCGGCGGGGTTTTCCGTGCTTTTTTTCGCCTGCCGGCGCACGCCTATTTCCCGCCTGCCGGCGCAGTGTTGCTAAGGGCGCTGCCCTCGCGCGCATCAAAAGATGGCTTCGCGGAATTTCGATGCTTTTTTGCAAGGAAGGCAAAAAAGACAGTCGAAATTCCTGTGATGCCTCCGCCGCCAAGTAGGGCGGCGGACTTTTGACGCTTGCTACCCCGGCTCGCCGCTTGGGCAAGGTTGCATCAGCAAATGATGCAACCATCAACCAAGAAGAAAGGGGAACAGGCCATGACAACACACACTCTTTTAGGCGCGGTTAAAAAACTTTTGCCTCATGCAGAAGCCGAACAGGAGCGCCTTTACAGACTGACGCTCAAATACCCGGGCCGCGATCAATCCGAATACGAAGATTGCCGACACGCCGTCTCGTACGCCTATGAAGCTATCGCTGAAGCCGAAAGGAAAGTGACTGCCGACGAGTGACAACCGGGGCGGGCCGTCAGGAGGCCCGCCCTGCTTCGCGGCGTGTGCTAAATGTGGACGCCTCGCCCTGCGGCGGGAATTGTGGTATTCTACAATATATAAATGGGTAAAGGCCATGACTGAAACCGACAAGGAAAAGCTGATCCGTCAATACGCCGCTGGCGAGATCACGTGGCATAGCCTGCGCGAGCGTGGCTTTGAGGATTACGTTCAGGTGCTTGGTGCACTTGGCGAGCTTGGCCTGCGCCCGCCGATCGCGGCGATGCAGGGGCCGAACGTCGAGGCCCGGCAACGCGGTCGCGCGGTGATCCGCGAAGCCCTGCGGGCGAACAAGTGAGCCAGCCGTTTACCCTTATCGTTACCGATACCTCGCCGCTGTTCACGCTGGCGCTGGCGGGATCGCTGGACACCTTGTTACGGCCGGGTCTGCCGGTGCGCATTCCCGATGCCGTCTATATCGAGGCGACGCGGGTGCATGGCGCGCCGGGAGCCGAGCAGATCGTCGAGTGGATCAACGCGCATCTCGACCTCGTGCAGATCGTGCCGACCGACATCGGCATCGACCAGCAGCGGCGACTTGAAGAAGGACGCGGCATTCGCGGGCTTGGCGAACAGGCGGCAATCGAAGCGCTCGAACGGTTTCTGCGCAGCGACACGACCGCCGAGGCTTTGCTGTTGTTCGAGGATAGCGACATCGAGCGGCGGCAGGCCGTGTTTGATCGGCGCGTCAGTCTGATCAGCACCGGGGATTTTTTGCGCGAGCTGGAAACCGCCGGCCTCATTCAATCGACCGATTACATTCTCGACCAGGCCGCCGCGCAGGGCCGCAATGTCGAGCGGCAGCGCCTCGCCGGTGAGGATTCCACGACCCGCGAGCGCTTGCGCGAACAACTCACCCGCCGCGGCGAACCGCCGATCGAGCCGAGCCGCTAGGCCGGCTTCTTTTTGCGCCCGCGCATCACCCGACGCGCGGCGCGCGCGGAGCGGTGATCGAATCCGAACAGGGATTCGATCGGGCGCTCAGGGGCTTCGGAATCGAGTCTCGCCAATAACTTAGCTTCGGACGGTTTGTCCTGTCGCCTAAGTGTCACGAGTCGCTAGGTTTTGCGTCCGCTTCCTTGAAGGCTACCGTATTTTGAGGCACGCTCTAACGCGCCCGCGAAGTGATTCGCGCGCGTTTCGTAGTCATGTCAGGAGCGAATTACCCAACCACCAAAGCAAAACCCCCCGAAGCGGGGGGCCTGCATACCCGGCGAGCCGGGAATTTCTGTGACGTGGCAGTCCAGACTCTCCCTTACCTCGCCGATTTTTGCAAGCAGATTCTTGCCACAGGGAAGGTCTGCGCCTTTGCACCGCTTCCGGGCGGGTTGCGCTGCAACCCACGGAGGCCCTATGCGTTCAATTGCTTACGCTTTACCCCCCCTCCCCGGCTTCGCCGGGCCAAGGACTTTCGCCGCCTGGCCGGTGTGGCGCGATAGCACCACCAAGGAAGTCCACTTTCAGCCGTTGCCCAAGAAGGAAGCGGCGCGGCGCTGGCACAAGGCCCGCCGATTCGACCGCCAGACCCACACGGCGGGCAAGCATGGCGGCGCGATCGGCCGGCCGGCGCTGGCGGTTCTCTATGTGCTGCTGTTCGACTTCCTCGACTTCACGACCGGCCAGCTTGACCCGTCCTACGACGCGATTGCCGCCAAGGCCGGCGTTTGCCGGCGTGCTGTGGCCGGCGCGCTGCAACGGCTGAAGGCGCTCGGCTTGCTGCATTGGCAACGCCGATCGCGGCCGGAGCGGGAGGCAGGCGGCGGCTATCGCCAGGTGCAGGAGACGAACGCCTACGCCTCGCTGCCGCCGTCGCAGTGGCTCGGCTATCGTGAACCGCCACCACCCCCGCCGCCGGAACCGGGGACATGGGGCGATCACCCGCCCCTGCCTCCGGTGATCGCCCAGGCCGCAGCCGATCTCGCCGCCGGGTCATCGCACCGCAGCGTGCTTGGCTTGCTCGAAAGCGATCCCGGCGACCAGCTCGCCGGCGCGCTCGCGCGCCTTGGCCGGGCGATTTTCGGGTCGCAAACCTAAGCTTTTACGGGAGTGCAGATGCTGCCAAGAACCCTTATCCTGAGTCATTTATTCTAAGCGGAGCGCCCTAGTCGGGCGCGTTGCGCCGCGCGCTATCAGCGCGGCGCTGACACTCAGCGGCAACACCGTACCCGGTGACCACGGTCATTGCCGGTTGATAGGAAAAGGTTGCTCTCCAACAAGAGCAAGCGGCGATTTGGGAGCCAAACCGGCGGGCAGAGTCGACGCGGAAAGGCCCTTCGCAGCTCTTGTCGCGAGCGCCGGTGCATCAATTCGGCATCGCTCATGATTCGGATGACCGCAAGGAGTCATCCCGCCGCAGACGCGGCGGAGAGCCTGTAACACGGAGCGCGGCTAGTGCGTTCAAGGGTAAAATTCAGGGCTACGCCCGAGCCACCGGCGCACTACCGCGCGCCGGCCGGCTGAATTTTACCCTTGAGCGCGCCGCTTTCCGTGCGAATCGCGAAGCTGTCGGGACGAAGGGCGTCCCGACCATTGACCCGCCGCCTCCGGCGCGGGTCGAACAAAGGGCGTCCCTAAGCCATTGAGTTTTTTTGATTTTTTGACAAGCAATTCTTGCGGGCTGCTGGCCGCTGATTTGACAAAACGGCCGAATCAGCTCATGCCGTGTTCACCTGTTCCGCTATTCACGAGTTCACATGTTCACAATTGCGCTGATCGGCCAGAAGGGCGGCACCGGTAAAACCACGTGCTGCATTGAGCTGGGCGTGACCGCCGCGCGGGCCGGCGAGACGGTTGCGATTATTGATCTCGATCCGCAGACGAACGCCGCCAACTGGAAAGACCGCCGCAAGCACGAAGAAAATCCGGCCGTGGTATCGGCGCAGCCCGGCCGGCTGAAACAAACGCTAGAGGCGGCCGAGACGAACGGCGCAGACCTCGCCCTGATCGATACCCCCGGCAAGAATGACAACATCGCTCTCGGCGCGGTGCGGCTGGCCGACCTTGTGCTGATCCCGTGTCACGGTTCGATCTACGACATGGAAACGCTACCGAGCGTGCGCGACCTGGTGCAAGCAGCCGGCGGCCATGCACCGGCTTTCGTGCTCTACAATGGTGTTCCGCCACTCGGTAGCCGGATCGCCGACGAGTTGAAGGCGATGACGAAAACCTATTGCGGCTTGGAACCCTGCCCGGTGCATTTCACGCGGCGGCATGCCTATGAGGAAGCACCGTCGAGCGGCCAGGCCGGCCAGGAAATTGACCGCGAGGGGAAAATTGCGGCCGAAACCGAAAAGCTCTATCTGTTCATTCGTGAACAGGTGAACAAGTTCAGGAGTGAACATGGCGAAACGACTGGCAGCGTTGCAAAGCGGGCTTGAGGCCGCGAGCGGAAAGCAACTCCAGGCACCGGCGGCGGTACGGGGAGCGATTGCGCTAACCGAGACCGAGGCGGCGGCGAAGCCGACCGGCCGGGCAGGGCAGATTCACCTTGGCGCGTGGGTGCCGGCCGATTTCAATAAAAGCTTGATGCTGGCGCAGATCAAAACCGGCCGGAAGAAACATGAGCTGATCCGCGAGGCGTACAACGACCTCTTTGCGAAATACGACGTGCCAGTGATCGACGCATGAGGAACCGACATGAGCGAGGGAGCGCGGGATTTCGCCCTCGGTAGGGAGCCGAAGACGGCCGAGGAATGGGCTGAGGAAATCATGGCCTGTGTGCCGGGCCTCAGCACGGCGGCTCCGCTGCGCTATTCCGATCGGATACACGAACAGATCACCGAGCTGGTCAGGCTGATACAGCAGCAAGGGCAGGATCGCGCGTCATGAGCGGCAAGGCGTTTTACGAGCTGGAGGGCATCCGGCCGGACGGCAGCAAGTTTGCGGGTGAGATTTTAGGCGAGATCGACCTCGCCGAAGCGGCCGACCTTGCTCGGCATTACGCCGGGTTGTGGGGGGAGCCAGGTGCGGCTCTACCGAGTGCCATATCTCAACACCAGTTCGGTGCCGGGGGCCAAGGACGAGGTTGAGTTTGTGAACCAGTTCAACAATGGCTTTGTCAGGTCAACCTAATACGTAAAAACACCATATAATAAGCCAACATTGATGCAGTTATGAGTTGACCCAGGTCAACTTATATGGTAGCATGGTTTCGCTCATCAGGGGAGGAAAAGACCATGCCGCACATCAATCTCGACCAAGACAGTCAGACCATTGTGACCCGAGGCCGCGAGGCGTGGAAGTCGCTGCGCGCCGACGAGACGTTTGAAAAATGGGTAGCCATCGGCCGCGCCATCGAGGCGGGGCGCGCGGGGATCATGCGGTTTTTGAACACCAACCAATCGAGGGGCCGGGTATGGAGCGAGACCTTCGGGCAATGGCTGCGGGAGAACGAATTTGACCAGATCGACAAGGGAGTCCGCTCGCGGCTGCAAACCTGTCTCGACAACCTCCCGGCCATCGAGGCATGGCGGCAGACGCTAGGGTTGACCTTGCGCCTACAGTTGAACCACCCGAACGCGGTGTTGCGGCGTTGGCAAGCGGCGCGGGCGGCACCGCCGGGGCCAGGCGCGGCCAAGAGCGGCGGGCTGGGCAACCGTAAGGATATGGAGATCGTGCGCTTGCAGGACGAACTCGACGCCGCCAACAAGAAGCTGCGCGAGATCGAGCGCAGCCAAGGCAGCGTCACAGAAGGGCGCGATTGGACCTGGCACGATCGGGTTGAGGATATTGCGGCGGCGATGCTGCGGACTCACCCGGATAAGGCGAAGCGGCTCGGCAGCGCGTTACAGAACATCGCGAAATCGACCACCAAGAAGCCGCGTGCGAACGTGAATTCGTGAACCACTTCACAAGTGAACAAATCTAACTCTTGCCCGTGAGCTTGACCCCGTGGCGCGCGCATTCGCGGGTGAAGGCTTCGACCGCAAATTCCTGCATCGTCATGCGCTCGCAGCGTTCGCGGCCGAGGCGCAAGCACAGCTCTTGAATGATGAACAGATCGGTTTTGTCGAGGTAAGCCCCGGCGAGCGTTTTTCCGGCCCTGGCCGGTGTCTTGCGGGCAGGGGCTTCGGGTTCGATCATGGCCGGCGCCCCAGGGGCTTCGGCAGGGTCGGCCATCGGCGACGCTCCGTGAATGTCAACATGCCGGTGAGTATACGGCCTAACAGGTTAACGTTCCGTCACCCTGACTTGTTGCGGTGTTGACACGTTGGAATAGCTTTTGGGCCGGTTTTTGCGGCGGGCCGAGGGACTTAACGACAACGAAAGCCGACAGGTTTACACTCGAATTTTCGAAGAGCAGCCAGTATGGCTAATTCCTTCGGAATTATTATTCTGGCCCCTGCGGGGAGTGCCCGTCATGGCTCGCTATGAGCGATCCTATACCGGGGAACGCCGGACGGAACATCTCGGCGTTCAGCTCACCCCGACCGAAAAGGGTGAGCTGGAAAAAGCAGCGGAAGGGCAGGGGGCGCCCAACGTCAGCGCCTATGCCCGCGAGCTGCTATTCCGCCGATCGGCCGCCGTGGTTGCCGCCACCAGGCGCAACCCCGAGGCGAAGGCCCTGGCCGCCGAGCTACGCGCGATCGGCAACAACCTCAACCAGGTTGCACGGCACTTGAACAGCACGGGCGAGCTGCGCGATTGGGGCGAGCTGCGCGAGGCGATCGACTTGCACAAGCAAGCCGTGCTTCGGGTGCTCGACCTTTGATCCCCCGGATCAATGTCGGCAAGGGCGCGACCGGAGCCTTCAATTACGTGCTCGGGCAGGGCCGCGACCCGAAAACCGGCGAGCTGAAAGAGTTGGCCCCTGGCGAGCAAAGCCGGGTCGATTGGATCGGCGGCACTGGCTTTGGCTTCGAAATCGAGACGAGCGCCGACGCCGACCTCGCACGCCGGGTCATGGAATTTGATGCGCTCAACCAAAGCAGCCCGACCCGGCAATGCGAAAAGGATTGCGTGCATCTGTCGCTTGCCTGGGCACGGGGCGACACGCCGACCCGCGAGGAAATGGAGCGCGCCGCCGGCGAGGCTTTACAGGCGCTCGGCATGGGCAACGCCAAGGCCCTCTTTGTCGCTCACAACGACGAGGATTATCGGCACGTCCACATCGTCGCCTCGAAAATCAACCCCGACACCGATCGCGCCTACGACCTGGCCGCGAGCTACCGCACCTTGTCGCGCTGGGCCGAGCAGTACGAGCACGCCCGCGGCGGCATCGAGCTGAAGGGCAGGGCGGATATGAACGAGCTGCGCGACGCTATCGCAGCTCGAGACCCCGGCGCCGTGCTCGAGGCCATGACCAAGCAGCGGTCGACCTTCACAGCCGCGCAGATCGAGCGCGCCGTGCAAAAGGAAATTTACTGGCAGCGCGGCGCCAGCGGCGAAGCACAGCGCAACGTCGAGATCGAGCGCGCGCAATTCGCCCACAAGATTTTGAACCATCCCGAGATCGTGCGCCTCGCCGATCGGCATGACGGCCCGACAGCGCGCTACACTACGCGCGCCGTCCTAGAGGGCGAGCTGCATACGCTCCG
>Ga0185299_10004134_pt1 | contig 17914 bp, 15 predicted proteins | sample PaiPotPPA55metaG_FD_128002 | JGI IMG/M metagenome (GOLD analysis project Ga0185299, IMG submission 128002) | Iron sulfur acid spring bacterial and archeal communities from Banff, Canada, to study Microbial Dark Matter (Phase II) - Paint Pots PPA... ...
GTTCGCATGATCGGGCAGGCCAAGCACCAGGTGCAGTCCCGCCTCGTCGCCCATCACCGGCAGTTCATTGCCAAAGCGTGCGGTGATCGCATCGATCAGGATTTGCCGGCGCTCGCCGTACAGCGCACGCATGCGGCGCACATGCGACGTGAGGTGGCCGTCCATGATGAAATCGGTCATCACCGCCTGCTGCATCAACTGACCTTCGCGGTACAGCTCCGCGACGCCGGTACGGAACGTATCGACCAGATGTTCCGGCGCGATCATGTAGCCGATGCGCAAGCCCGGAAACAGCATCTTTCCCAGACTGCCGACATAGATCACTTGGCCCGCATCGTCGAGGCCCTGCAGCGACGCAAGCGGGTGACTGCCGTAGCGGAACTCGCTGTCGTAGTCATCCTCGATGATCCACACCTTGTGCTGGCGCGCGTACTCGAGCAACGTGCGGCGGCGCGCGAGGCTCATCACCATGCCGAGCGGGTATTGATGGGACGGTGTGACAAGCGCGAGCCGCGGCGGGTTTTGCAGATCGTCTTCACGCGGGTTGAGCCCTTCGTCGTCGACCGGCACCGGCACGAGTTTGATCCCTGACGATTGCAGCACGCTGCGCGCGCCCCAGTAGCACGGTTCCTCGACCCATGCGCGGTCGCCGACATCGGTCAGGAGGCGCACCGCGAGATCGATCGACTGATGGATGCCGGTGGTAATGATGATCTGGTCCGGCGTGCAGTTCACCGAGCGCGCGACGCGCAGGTAGTCCGACAGGGCGCGCCGCAACGGCCGATAGCCGCCGCCTGGCGCATAGGTCAGCAGATCGGGATTGGCTTCCTTCCACAGCTTTGCCTGCAGGCGGCTCCATGTGCGCGCCGGAAACTCGGCGACATCGGGCACGCCCGGCATGAACGCGCCCCACTGCTTGAGCGACACACCCGACTGATCGATCAGGCGGCGGCCGCGTGTCGACAGGTCGCCGTGTTCACGCCGGATGGGAATGGGCGCGCCCGGCTCGATCGAACCACTAGCCGGCATCGCCCGGCGTGCATTGACCGCCGCGCTGTCAGGCCGCGTATCGGCGACATAAGTGCCGCTGCCCATGGTCGAGATCACGTAGCCTTCGGCTGTCAACTGGTCGTACACGCGCAGTACCGTGTTGCGAGCAATAAGCAGGTCGCCTGCGAGCGTTCGTGAACTGGGCAACTTGGTGCCAGGCGGCAACTGGCCGGTCAGGATCGCCTGCTGCATCAGCCGCAACACCTGCCGGTAGGAGGGTTCGGCTGCAGCCCGGTCAAGCCGCGCGGCGAGCCAATCCGACAAGATGACTGTGTCCAAGTGGTTCTATCCAGAATAATGAAATGGTTCTCCATTGTAGAACCGTAAGCGGCTATAGTGGTTCATACATTTGATGCGCTTCCCCTGTTCGGAGGGAGCCAGCCGGGATGGTGAAGGAGACTTGGACAATGAAGACCGAAGACGTGATCGTCAGCTTTCGGGGTGTGCGCAAGACGTATGACGGCGAGACGCTCGTCGTCAAACAACTTGATCTGGACATCTACCAGGGGGAATTCCTTACTCTGCTGGGGCCCTCCGGCTCCGGCAAGACCACCTGCCTGATGATGCTGGCGGGCTTCGAGTTTCCGACGGGCGGCGAGATCTGGCTCGACGGGACGCTGCTCAATACGGTGCCGCCGCACAAGCGGAACATCGGCATGGTGTTCCAGAACTACGCGCTGTTTCCGCATCTGACTGTCGAGCAGAACGTTGCGTATCCATTGACCGTGCGAAAGCTGTCGGCTGAAGAGCGCGCCTATCGCGTAGACAACGCGCTCAAGATGGTGCGCATGGATAGCTTCGCGAAGCGCTATCCAGCGCAGTTGTCGGGTGGCCAGCAACAGCGGATCGCGCTGGCGCGTGCGCTTGTGTTCGAACCCAAGCTGGTCTTGATGGATGAGCCACTCGGCGCGCTCGACAAGCAGTTGCGCGAGCATATGCAGTATGAACTTAAATCACTGCACGAAAAACTCGGCGTGACGTTTGTCTACGTGACGCACGATCAGGGCGAGGCGCTGACCATGTCAGACCGCGTTGCCGTGTTCGACAAGGGCATCGTGCAGCAGCTCGACACGGTCGACCGGCTGTACGAATCGCCATGCAATGAGTTCGTCGCGAACTTCATCGGCGACAGCAACAAGTTGCGCGGCACGGTGGCGGACGTCGACGGCGACTTCTGCGAGTTTCATTTGATCGATGGCACGCGCCTCACGGGTCGCAACATTGGTGGCGCGCGGGCGGGTACGCCGGCAGTGGCATGTATCCGGCCCGAACGCATGAAGCTTGCGGCCGGCGCATCGCGGCCCGGCACCAACACGCTGGCAGGCGAGGCGCTCGGGCTGATCTATTTCGGTGACCACGTGCGCATGCGATGTGGCTTGCCGGAACAGGACGAGTGTTTTGTCAAGGTGCCGCTCGGCACTCAAGCGCTCGATGCCTTTGCACCAGGCGTTCCGGTCGCGCTCGAGTTCGCCCCTGAGCATCTGCGTGTGTTCGCCGGGGCCTGAGGTTCAGCAGCAGGATAACAACGTCACACAGTAGTCACTGGTTAGCACACCATCACAAAGGAGAGGAACACACCATGATGAAGATTGGCAAAACGCGTTGCGCTATCGGCGCTGTCGCACTTGCGCTGGGCGCCGCGCAGGTCAGCGCGGCCGAACTGACGGTCGTCAACTTCGGCGGCGCGAACGGCGATGCGCAGAAGGCTGCATTTAACCAGTCATTCGCAACGCAGACCGGCAACACGGTCACCGCCGTCGAATATGACGGCGAGCAGGCCAAAGTGAAGGCGATGGTCGAAGCGAAGCACGTGAACTGGGACGTCGTCGAAGTCGAATCGGGCGACCTTGGCCGCGGCTGCGACGAAGGCCTGTACGAGAAGCTGGACTGGTCGAAGATCGGCAAGAAATCCGATCTGATTCCGGAAGCGCCGCAAACGTGCGGAGCGGGCATTTTCGTATGGTCGACGGCACTCGCGTATAACGCGGACAAGCTGAAGACCGCGCCGGCCAGCTGGGCTGACTTCTGGGACGTGAAGAAATTCCCCGGCAAGCGCGGCATGCGCAAGGGCGCGCGCTATAACCTCGAATTCGCGCTGATGGCCGACGGTGTGGCGCCAAAGGACGTCTATAAGGTGCTCGCGACCAAGGAAGGCCAGGACCGCGCGTTCAAGAAGCTCGCCGAGCTGAAGCCGAGCATCCAGTGGTGGGAAGCGGGCGCACAACCGCCGCAGTTCCTTGTGGCGGGTGATGTGGTGATGTCCACCGCGTACAACGGCCGCATTGACGCCGCGCAGAAGGAAGGCAAGAACCTGAAGGTGGTGTGGAACGGCAGTATCTACGACCTCGACTACTGGGCCATGCCGAAGGGCACGCCGAACAAGGCGCTGGCCGAGCAGTACATTGCGTACACGCTCACATCGAAGCCGCAGCAGGACTACGCCAAGCACATCGCGTACGGTCCGGTGAATGTCGCGGCCATCAAGTCGCTCGATCCGAAGACGCTCGCCAACCTGCCGAACTCGCCGGCCAACGGCAAGAACGCAGTGCTGCAAGACCTGGCGTTCTGGACCGACCATGGCGACGAGCTGGAACAGCGTTTCGCTTCGTGGGCTGCAAAGTAAGCGCTCAGAGATCGCTAAATAGCGTAAGCAGGCAACACGGCGGTGCGGTTTCGCGACACACGAAACCGCACCGCATCGATGCAGGATCCGCGCGCCACTGCGGCGCGCGGCGGGACACAAGGCAGGGGACAGGTGTGACCACGATGACGATCGCCGCCGATTCATCGCCCGAATCGACGGGTAGACTTAAACGCGAATTGAAGGCCGCCGAGGCGAAAAAGCGCGCGATGGCGCTGCTGCTGGTCGCGCCCCTGGCAATTTTTCTGCTGCTGATTTTTGTCGTGCCGATAGCCGCCTTGCTCACGCGCGCCGTGCAGAACCCCGAGGTGGTTGCGGCGTTGCCGCACACATTGAAAGCGCTCGGCGGCTGGGATCGCAAGACCCCGCCCGCCGACGTCGCCTATGCCGCACTCGCCACTGATCTGGTCGCGATCTCTGACGGTGATGCGATGGGCGCACTGGCCCGGCGGTTAAACACCGAAATTCCGGGTTATCGCTCGCTGGTTGCAAAGACGGCGCGTGCGATGCCTCTCGCCGACGCCGACGGCCATCCGCTCGCGCTGACGCCCGCCCAGGTTCACGGGAAGCTGGTCGAACTGGACCCGCGCTGGAATGACATCACGTACTGGCAAGCCATCGCGAAGAACGGCAGCGCGTATTCGCCGTTCTACCTGCTCGCGTCGCTCGATCACAAACAGGATGGGTTCGGCCACGTCATCGCGACCGATCCGGATCAACAGATATATCTCACCGTTTTCAACCGGACTTTCGTGATCGGCGCGGCCGTGACGATCTTCACGCTGCTGCTCGGCTATCCGCTTGCTTACTGGATCTCCACACTGTCGGCGCGCCGCGCGAATCTGGTGATGATTCTCGTGCTGATTCCTTTCTGGACCTCGATCCTCGTGCGCGTGGCCGCCTGGATCGTGATTCTGCAGGGCGAAGGGCTGGTCAACAAGGCGCTGATTGGCAGCGGGCTGATCCATGATCCGCTTGCGTTGTTGTTCAACCGGGTTGGCGTGTACATCTCGATGACGCACATTCTGCTGCCGTTCATGATCCTGCCGCTCTACAGCGTGATGAAGTCGATCCCGCCGACCTATCAGCGCGCGGCGATTTCCCTTGGCAGCCACCCGTTCGCCGCCTTCTGGCGCGTATATGTGCCGCAGACCTATCCGGGTATCGGCGCGGGTGCATTGCTGGTGTTCATTCTCGCGATCGGCTACTACATCACGCCAGCGCTGCTCGGAGGACCGAACGACCAGATGGTCAGCTACTACGTCGCGTATTTCACCAACGTGACAATCAACTGGGGCATGGCGTGTGCACTCGGCGCGCTGCTGCTCGCCGCAACGCTCGTGCTGTATGCCGTGTATGGGCGCTTTACGCGCTCACAACTGAGTCTCGGCTGAACCTGGGCGGAGCCAAGTGATGAAACTTTCCAAACCCCTGTTTGCGCCACACATGTCGATGGTCGAGCGCGTGTGGTATTTCGCGCTGCGTGGTCTCGCCGTGCTTACATTGCTGTACCTGATCTTGCCGGTGCTGGCGATCGTGCCGCTGTCGTTCTCGTCGAGCACGTTCCTTGTGTATCCGATTCCGGGTTGGTCGCTGCGCTGGTACGAAAATCTGATCGGATCCGCCGAATGGCGCATGGCAGCAAAGAACAGCTTTATCGTGGCGCCGTCGGCTACGGTGGTGGCGACCGTGCTCGGAACGCTGGCAGCGATCGGTCTCACGAAGGCGAACTTTCGCGGCAAAGCGCTGCTGATGGCCGTCCTGATCTCGCCGATGATCGTGCCGGTGGTTGTGGTCGGCGTCGGCATGTATCTGTTCTTCGCGCCGCTTGGATTGGCGAATACCTATATCGGGCTGATTCTCGCGCATGCTTCGCTGGGCGTGCCGTTCGTCGTGACGACGGTGGCGGCGACGCTGCAGGGCTTCAACTACAACCTGGTGCGCGCGAGCCTGTCGCTTGGCGCGAATCCCGTGACGACGTTCTTTCGCATCACGTTGCCGGTGATCGCGCCTGGCGTGATCTCGGGTGCGCTGTTCGCGTTTGCGACGTCGTTTGACGAAGTGGTCGTCACGCTGTTCCTCGCCGGGGCGAATCAGACGACACTGCCGCGCCAGATGTTTACCGGCATCCGCGAAAACATCAGCCCTACCATCGCAGCGCTCGCGACGATTCTGATTGTGTTCTCGACGGCCCTGTTGCTCGCGCTCGAATGGTTGCGTGGGCGCAATGCGGCGCGGGCAGTGGCATAAACGCTGTCGATGGCACCCAAAACGGGCGATAGCCAATCGTCAAACACTCATCCGCCACGGGCCGAAAATAAGAGTGTTGCGCGGCGTTGCCCCGAGCGCGTCGGTCGAAGGACCGGGTGGACCACAGAAGTTCGGCATCGGACCGAGTTTGGCACTCATCAGTCCATGCCTAAGCTTTGGCAGTTTTCCTGAATGTGGACTTGACCTGCGCATCCGCGTGCGAGGCGGCCTCGAAGATCAATGGCAGCCATCAGCGGCTTGGTTCAGTTTGTGAAGATCCGCTGACTCGATACGATGATTCCGCTACGACCGCTCACGCATCCAAGTGAAGTTGCACACCCGAGGCACTATAAAGTGCGCTCGCCTTGAAGCCGTCAACTGTCACCGTCGTAAAGCGCCCCTGCAAGCCGTTGCAATCCATGAGCGCGATTGTGTCACCCACTTTCGGCGTGAAGCCTGCGGCGAGCTTTACATGCAGCGTCCCGCCGACAATTGAAGTCTGTCCGCTCACCGCGAGCCTTCCCTGGTCGCCGTTGCCGCGATCGATCTCGAGCGTGCTGGCGGCGAGTTGGGTGAACTTGCCGCCGATCGTCACGCGAGAGGCAGCGTTCACCGCAACTGTGCCGCCGCTGACATACACGTCGCCCACACCGAACGCGGTCGTCGAACCGGCGACGAGCGTTCCGCCCTGTACCTGCGTGCCGCCGCTGTACGCATTCGATCCAGCGAGTGTGAGCAAGCCGGTGCCGTTAAACGTCAGCTTGCCGGCGCCTGCTATGTCGTTGCGCCACGTATCGATCGCGCTGAAGCCGCCGAGCGATGCGTCCATCGATACAACGACGTTGCCCGAAAACGAGCCGTAACCGTCCGCTGCGGTAAACAGGTTGAGGCGACCCCAGCCTTCCGCGTCGTCGAGAACAGGAAAGCCCGATGCGAGCGCGGTTGTCTTGAGCACTACCCGACGCTGATCGGCGCTCAAGTACGGAAGGCGCGTCTCGAGCAGCACCTCTGCGTTCTTCGGGACTACGGCGGCCCCAGTGGTCGTTGCGATCGAGCCGAACCCGAAGGTCAGGCGCCGCGTGTAGTTCGCCTTGTTGGTGGCGTAGTCGGCGAAGCGGTCGGTTGCCGCGGTCCCCGATTCAGCCAGCGCGCGAAACGTCGTGGCATCCGTATTGGTCAGCGTGTACAGCGCGCTGTGCGCCTGCGTGACGGCTGTCTGCTTGAGCGTCGCGTTTGCGCTGTCGGAGAGGTTTGCCGCGACCACCGCTTCCGCCAGGATCCGTCCGCCGATTACATCGAGCGGCGAGTGCATGCCAGCGAAGATGCGGTTCTCGCCGAGCTCCAGACCGCGACTGAGCATCTCCTGATAGCGCTCGGGCAGCGCGTAGGCCATCGCAAGTGCATCGCGCATGGCTTCGGCCGAGTGGCCGCTCGGAAAGCCGCCATCGGTCGCCGGCGTCGTGCTTTCGGCCGGCACGAGTGTCGGCACGACGACTACGTTGCTGCTCCAGCGAAACGGCCGGGCATATTTGTAGAATCGCTTGGCCGGTTCAGTCGAACCATTGTTGCCCATCGCGTTGATGAAATCGACAACCGAACCGAACTGCGCATTCGCCGTGCCGCCCACGCCGGTGTTATTGCCGGTGTCGTTGTAGGCGGTGGTGACCGCGTTCGCCGGAATGCTGGTGATGCTCGTAGTTTGCTGCGCGGCGCTGCGCCACGCATTGGTGAGCGGTCCCATGCCGTCCGACACACTGTAGCCCTTGCCGCGCCGGTCGTCGTAGTAGGCGGCTTGCCCCTGTGCGTCCGTGCGTTGTGTGGTCGCCGCGACGACGTACTGGATATTGGCATCAAGCACGGTTGAATTCAGCGCAGTGCCGTTCGGCGTGCCGTCGGTCGGGATGCCCGTCCAGGTCGACGCCACCACCGCCGGAAAACTTCCGACAGCCGGCGCAGAGACACCGGCATCCACGATATCGGTGAGCGGTTGCCACAACGTGCGAAAGCCGTTAAGCACGCGCACGCCGGCGTTCGTCGCCATCGTGGCGTAGCGTGCGTCGCCACGTTGGTTGGTGGCCGCGTTATCGACGAAGGCGGCGACCGAGGCCTGGACCGGTGCGCTATCGACGAAACCCGGGTCGGCGGGCGGCGCAGGAACGGCCGAGACCGTGGCGGGTGCCCTGTTGCCATTGTCGGAATTGCCGCCGCACGCACCCAGCAAAAGCGCGATGCTGGAAGCGGCAAAGAGGAGGCGGACGGTGCGTATCTGCGATGACGACATGGCGAGCGTTCCCGATAAGGGTAGGTAAGGAAGCGCGCAGTTTATGGGGGCAGCATGAAGCTTTCATTACCTTGACGGCAAATCATTGCTTCGGGAGCAATGTATTGCTTGATGCGAAAAGGCGGACGCACAGGTCAGGCGAAGCCGCGCAGCGATTGCCTCCGAGCGGCCAGGGCACGTCGCGCACGCGAGCGAGCGCCAAACCGGATGCTACGGCCGTTCCTGGAGCGTGGCTTGAACAGGCTCGCCGCGCATTCCTCGGTCGTCAGGCCGAGGTCAAGCGGCGAAACCCTTTCTTGAGATAAAGAATTGGTTTTCTAATTAAAGGGATTAAGAAATTTAAGAAGGGTGCGCTAAAATTTAGATGATGGCGCAGCCTTCTTTCCTTCAGTCCGGTGTGCGCTTTCGTGCTCTTCCGACGCAAGAGCAGACGCACGTGCTCGGCCAGTGGATAGGCTGCCTGCGCTTTATCTACAACGGTAAGATCGCCTCTTCGCCGCACAGCGCCGCATGGCGCCGACTTGACTTTAATTCATAGCGTCACTTGGAAATCGTCGAGAATAGCGTTGACGACGACACGAGTAGCGAACGTCTCCTATGGAGCGAAAGCTGAGTGGCTTTTGAATGTCGGGTAGCGCCGATCGCCGTCAGGCAGAGACCGGCCACTTTCTGTCATTGAGTGCGGGCTTCCGCCGATGCAGGAAGTTGTCTGACCTTTCGCCCGAGCGCAAGGTCCGGTTTCAGTACCGGCGAGCGAGTCACCCGAACGGCAAGAGCTGACCTACTACGATATCTTGTGCGCTCTAATTTCGCGGTCCTGAACGCACGCAAGCGTTCTCGCCGAGCTTTCGCCCGATTCGATAGCGCGCCGCGCTCAAGCGACATCAATTGGGCGGCTCGCCCTATCGTAGATATCTCGCCCTTGATGCTGACACTCCGGAAACGCAGGCTTGCCCTAGTGAGCGGCGTGCTCTATACATTCAGCATAGACACAGGAGGCCGTCACATGGCATACAACCGCCGCCACGCCCGAGGATTGCTTAGCGCATCCGAGTTGCCGTTGTTTGAATCCAGTGTCGGCGAGGCACTGACCGGGTGGAGCGCGGCGCAATTGCGCCAGAAAATCAAGCGCGCTTGCGACCTGCGTGACAAGTATCGGGATCTTCTACGCCGTCAGAAATTGGCCACCCGCGAGCGCACCGGTACCAAGTCGGGTGTGCAAGGTAAGGACAACGCGCGCACTGAACAAAAAGTCAAGCTGTTCGAAGAAGTGCAGCAGCGCCTGGAGGGCCGACAGGTCAAGTTAGCAGCGGCCGAAGCCCGTAAGGCCAGCCAGGCGGAGGGCGCGCTCGCGCTAGCTGCGACACGTAAGCCGCGCGTCGAGCCAAGCAAGGTCATCGCTGCAAAAGGGCCATCCAACAAGCGTGCGGCGGTTGCGTCGGTGGCAAGAAATCCCAAGGCGGGCGTGGGCTTGACCGGTGAAAAAGCGAGCGCAGCAGCGCAACGTTCGAAGCTCGCCGGCTCGCGTTCCAAGGTGATCCAGACACACATCGCCTCGCAAGACCGACGACAGCAGGCAGTTCGCGACAAGCGCTGAGTCTGCATCGGACACCTAGCTCCGCACAGAGGCTGGGGCGGCGACCTCGTCGTGAAGTTCACCGACACCGTGGCGGCCATTCAAGGCAGGGCCTTGTCACCGCCTAGTACTTTGCCGCCATGCCATTCGTCTACAACATAGTGGTGCGTAGCGAAAACGTGATCCGGCTGTTGCTGGCTAGACGATCTCGGAAACCGGCACGCCCTTGGACATCCGTCCAGCAATGTTCGGCGCCGTGACCGGTGAGCGATGGCGCATGATTGTTCAAGCTTCGGCCTCACGTCAGCCACGGAGCGTGGCTGGCCTATCACGATAGACAACCATCCATCCGCCACGAGCCGCCGTTCGAGACTACGGCCGAGATCGTTCAATCAAATACATCTCACGAAGTCCATCGGTGCTTGACGGTCGCTGCTTTGTAAAAGCCGTGGTCAATCTCACTTCTTGGTTGCTCGTCGTTTGGCGAGGCCGGTGGATTGCGCCAATTCATGCAAGTGGGCGAAGGCGCGGTCAAGATGACTGGCCAATCCTGACGACGAGTCGCCGTGCCACGTACTGGCTGCATAACCGAATGCGGCGATGCCTGTCTGGGCGGCGAGCATTGCAAGGGGGTAATCAACGCCGCGCTCGACCAATGCCGCCGATAGAGCCGCCGTGACTGCCGCAGCTTTTGCCAGCGCACGCTCTCGAAGAGCAGGAATGGCTTCGATCACTTTCTGCCGCGGCTCCAGGAACGGACGATTCGCTTCAACAAGCGCCACTACCGAACGGAACGCATGTAACAGCACTTCCATCGGTGCGTCGCCATCAGGCGCGCAGTGCACTCCGTCAACCAGCATCGCAATCAACGCGGCTTCACCTTCGAAAAACACCTCTCGCTTATCGGCGAAATGCCTGAAAAACGTGCGCTCCGTCACGCCGGCCCGCGTTGCAATTTCCGCAGTCGTGGTCTGATCGAATCCGTTCGTCGCGTACAACTCCAGCGCCGCTTCCTGCAAGCGACGTCGCACCTGGTCACCGTTTCTTGGCAATGGGATACCTGTGTATTTGTCAGTGACTGACATTATATGCTATGGTTAAAACGTCAGTCACTGACGAATAAAACCGTTGTTCAACAGGAGTGGGGTATGAGCGAGCAGGCGGAGTCGGCTGAAACCATGCGGGCTGTACGTTTTCATCAGTTTGGGGAGCCATCCGCGGTATTGCGCATGGAGCAGGTGCCCACTGCGCAGCCGGATGCCGGTAGGATTCGCGTGCGCGTGCTTGCATGTGGTTTGAATCCGGCCGATCGGGCGCTGTGCCGAGGCTTGTTTCCCGGGAAAACGCCTCGTGGCATCGGGCTCGACGTATCCGGCGTCGTTGATGCTGTTGCGAATGATGTTCTCGGAGTTGCCGTCGGCGACGCCGTGTTTGGCGCGGCAGACTACGCCGGTTGCTTCAGTGCTGGCGCTGCTGATCAGGCAATCATGAAACACTGGACTTTGGTGCCGGAAGGTTTGTCGCTAGAAAACGCAGCCGCTATTTCACTGGCCGCCGAAACCGCGTTTCGCAGCCTCGAGAGCTTGGGAGCGGATCAAGGACACACGGTGCTTGTTCATGGGGCGGGTACGACCGTCGGGTTTGCTGCCGTCCAGTTGGCGTTGATGAAAGGCGCTCGCGTCGTCGCGACGGCGGGCGCCACGCATGCCGGGAAGCTGGCCGAGCTTGGCGCGTTGGTCACCACTTACGGCGACGGAATGGTCGAACGAGTCAAGGCGCTGGTGAACGGGCATCCCGACTTCGTCCTGGACACCGCTCCGCCCAACGGCGTCTTGCCCGACCTCGTGAAGATTGCCGGAGGCGACCCGAAACGTGTATTGACAATCACGGACGTCACCACCGCGAATGCGCTAGGAGTACGGCACTCTTTCTCCGAAGGGCACCCGGCACGCTGGGACATGTTGGGTGAATTTGCGAGACTCGCCGCACAAGGAAAGCTGCTGATTCCAATCGCAAGGGTCTTCCCTCTTGATGCGTGGCGTGAAGCGATGGAAATCAGTCTAAGTGGACAGGCGCGCGGCAAGCTGCTTCTCAAGCCGGACGTGCAACACATGTGAGCCTCCGAACCCGCGTAGGCGGTCGAAACAAAATCGCATCGTCCGCTCGGGTCGGGATAGTCTGCTCCGCGAAAGTCCGCTATCGAAATGTTCGAGTGGCCCTTGCGGGTCGGACTGGAGCGCTGGACCCCGCTTGGTGGCTTGGTGGCTTGGTGCTCGGCCCGCTCCAATGCTTCGTTGCTCCCCTTTGCCTCGTCGTGACAATCTCGGGAGCTTGTAAGACATCTCGGATCTTTTTATGCGGCCAGCCCGGACTTCTATCGCTTGACAGCAATGCACGCGTCTCCGCTACGACACGGTCTTGGAATCCCTGATCCTGTACGAGCGTGGAGCCGAGCATCGGCTCCCCGCGCTCGTCATAGTAAATGCCCGTCTGACCAGACTGGTCGGTGAGCACTTTCGCCTCCAGTCGTGAGGCTCGTTTCGGGGTGCTCCAATACCTGATGAAAGGCGCGAGCAGCGGGAGGATGTAGTTTGCAACGAGTCTGAGGGCCGCATTGGAATCGCGCCCCAGGCCTGTGTTCGGCGTAAAGCCCGGTTCTATTGCGTTGATGCGTAGCCGTGGATTCTCGCGTGCGAGCGCCATCGTCGCGGCGAGAATGCATTGCTTGGACGTCGCGTAGGCATCGAAGCCCGGATTACTGGAACCGCCAGGTTTCCACTCGCCGCGCGTGCTGGCAGCTACCGAAATGAAGCGACCGCCGCGGAAGCCCGCAGCCTTGGCTGGCGTACGTTCCGGGTCTTCCACGCCCGAGGCGACAAAGATGACGCGCGCGCCATCGGGAAGATGGGGCAAGAGTGCTTCTGTCAACGCAAAGGGGCCGAGATGATTGGTCGCGAAGGTCGCGTCCCAGCCGAGCGCGTTGGTCGTTGAACGCATCTGCATGATGCCGGCATTATTGAGCAGGCCGGCGATGGGCAGATTCAACCCGATGATCTCCGCTGCCGCGCGGCGAGCGCTCTGGACGTCCGAGAGGTCGCACGCGATCGATATCGCAAGCTGTTTCTTTTGCTGAATAATGCTCGCCACCTCGTCGAGCTTCCTCAGGTTCCGGCCGATGAGGATCACCATGCCATGCTTTGCCAGTTCGATCGCCGCAAGGCGACCGATGCCTGAAGTCGGACCTGTGACGATGTACGCCTTGCGATCGGCAGCGCTTACGGACGCTTTCAACATGCCTGCTCCTAGATATGCATGCCGCCCGAGACTTCGATCCGCTGCGCGTTGACCCAGCCGAAACCGTCGGACAGTAGCGCAGCGATGACCGGTCCGACATCCTCTGGGACGCCAGCACGACCAAGCGCCGTATGATCTGCGACCGCCTTGTTGACCTGCGGATTGTCGCGCACGATGCCGCCACTGAAATCCGTGGCGATAGCGCCCGGTGCGACGACATTGGCGACGATCCGGCGCGGAGCCAGCTCTACGGCCATGTAGCGCGTCAACGCTTCCACAGCTGCCTTGATTGGCCCGTAGCCGATTCGATTCGGCATGGCGAAACGGGCGAGTCCCGAGGAGATATTTACGATGCGACCGCCGTCCTTCATGAGCGGAAGCAGCTTCTGCGTCAGGAACAGCACGCCCTTGAAGTGGACGTGATACAGCGAGTCCATCTCCGCTTCGGTTATTGTCTCGAGGCTCGCGCTCGATGAGGTGCCGGCATTGTTGACGAGGTAATCGAAACGCTCGACACCCAGCTCGGCGAGCGCTTTCCGGACCTCACCGACGAAGCTGTCAAACGCGTGTGTATCGCCTGTGTCGAGCTGTAGCGCGATGGCCTGTGCGCCTGACTCCGCGGCGAGCGCGATGACGTTATCGGCTTCTGTCCGATTGGACTTGTAGGTAAAGATGGCATGCACCCCTTGCTTGGCAAGGCACAGTACGGTGTTGCGGCCGATCCCGCGGCTACCGCCGGTGACGATCGCGACTTTGCTGGCTGGCATAAGCTGGTTCCCTTTTAGATCCCGTCATTTACCGTCGACGTCTGGGCTTATTATGTCGACGGCATACTGGCGCGAGAATGCCGAAACTATCCAATTTCCTGCCTATTCCTGCCCGGCATGCCAGCGTCGAGTGGGAATCAGCGTGAAAGGAGACCTGAGATGCCGGATCAATTGGCCGAAGCGCTTCTGCGCTATACGAATCGTCAGCCCGGAGAAAGCCCCTTCATGACCGCGATCGACGGACTGGCCATCCTTCGATCAGACCACCCGAAGCAACCTACACACATGATCTCCAGGCCGGCTCTGTGCGTCGTGGCGCAGGGTGCGAAGTGGGCGACGTTCGGCGGCAGCCGACTCGTCTACCGTGCCGGGCAGGCGCTCCTGATCGGCGTCGAGGCGCCCTCGATAGGACGTGTCGTCGAGGCAAGTCCCGGCGAGCCTTGTCTCGTTCTTGCGTTCGAGCTGGATCTTTCGATCATGCGAAGCGTCGCGGGCGAATTGAATGCCTCGCCCCTAGCCAGCGGGGACCCAGTCCGCGGCATCTTCGTCACCGACTTCCAGGGACCGCTGGCCGATTGCGCGCTGCGCCTGGTGCACCTGCTTGACACGCCCGAGGCGATTCCCGTGCTTCGCCCGCTCATCCTGCGCGAGATCTGCTATTGGCTTCTCACCGGTCCGCATGGCGTTGATGTCGCCAGACTGACACTGGCGAATGGCCCGTCGCAGCGCGTGATTAGCGCCATGCACAGCTTGCGCAGTCGCTTCAGGGAACCGGTCCGTATAGAGGACCTTGCCGATATTGCGCAGATGAGCCCTTCGGCTTTTCATCGTCAGTTCAAGGCGCTGACTTCGTTGACACCATTGCAGTATCAGAAGCAACTCCGCTTGCTTGAGGCGCGCCGGCTGATGATTTCCTGTGCCGCTAACGTCGAGACGGCGTCTTTTGAGGTCGGCTATGAGAGCCCCTCGCAGTTCAGCCGTGAATATGCTCGCATGTTCGGCACGTCTCCGAAACGTGATGCGACGGCACTGCAGGCTGCGCTTCGGGAAGGTCGCGCTACGGCGAACGCTTCGGAAGCATCCCTAAGTCAGCGAGCTCTATAGGCCTTAGGAAGCTCAAGCGCAGCGCAACGAGAAGACTGTGGTGACCACCCTAAGCGCAAGTGCTTGAGCCGCGACCCGCGAAGGCAGCAATCGGCCCAGATGTGTCAAAACGCACGCCGTTCCGGCTCAGCGTAAAAAGCGGCTTGTCAGAACGCGCTCACCGGTGCCGAATGAATTGGCGGCTTGTCTTTCCCTGCGGCTTCGGCGATTTTTCCTCCGACCTCGCCGGCAACAACAATGCACAGAGGACAAATGTCGAAACGCGTGTTGTTTGCGGTTTTGCTGCTGACGCTCAGCGTGATCGGGCATTGTGCGGCCGCGCAGCCCATGATCGACCTTACGATAGGGGGCAAGACCCAGTCGTTTAGCCGAGGGGCGTTGCTGGCGCGTCCTGATGCTGCCGAGATTCACGTTCCGCGGGATGTCGCCTACGGTACGTCGACGACCTACCGCGCAGTGCCGCTGGCCGACCTGCTCGACGGTGCGGCGTTACCTGCGGACGGCGTGCTCGAGGCGCGTGCGACCGACGGCTTCGCCGCGCAACTGCCGATGGACCTCGTGCGCAACCGTGATCCTGCGACAGCTGTGGCATGGCTCGCGGTCGAGGACCCGGCGCAGCCATGGCCGAAACTGCCGGGCAAGCCGGTCAGCGCGGGACCGTTCTACTTGGTCTGGGTCGGCAGGGAAGCGGCATCCGTGCGCAGCGAGCAGTGGCCTTACCAGATCGCGCAACTTGCTACGCAACCATCTCCGTCCACGCGTTGGCCGGTGCTCGCCGTCGATCCGGCGCTGCCGGCAACCGATCCGATCCGCGCGGGCCAAAGCCTGTTCATCACTCAGTGTCTCGCCTGTCATCGGCTCAACCACGCGGGCAGCGCGGACACCGGCCCCGACCTCAACGTGCCGATGAATCCAGTCGAGTACTTCCAGCCCGCTGCATTGCGCCGCTACATTCGCAATCCGGCATCGGTTCGAGACTGGCCCGGCCGGACCATGCCCGCTTTCCCGCGGGACCAACTGAGCGATCGCGAGATCGATCTGATCGTCGCTTATCTTGCGTACATGGCGCAGCGGAAGGTTGGACGGTAAGGCATACGAGTTAAGGTTTGGACGATGCGAAATAGTCTTTCTCCGGCCCGTGCGAAGTGGAATTTGCTTCGTCAGACGGCCGCTGTGGCGGACAGGGGCCGGCCAATCTGAGACATTCGACATCGATGCCGAGATCGTCGAGAATCGATCCCTGCCTTTATCCCTTCGTCTCGGCCAGAACCATGCGCAACGTCGCCTATCTGCTTCTCTCGATCACGCTTGCCTCGCCGCTCCCGGCGCTGGCACTCGGCAATAACCCAGACTACGATCAATGCATCTTGCTCTCGCTGAGAAATAGTGAAAGCCGCATGGCGGCAGCAGCGATCAGAGACTCGTGCGACGCGCTTTACAGAAACGGCGCGTTGCTCTTACCTCGCGAAAAATCGTATCACGTGTGTGTCCTGCAGAATTTGCAGAGCGTGAGAGACGCATTTGCGGTTAATGAGATCCTGCACGCGTGTCGACGCCAAAATCAAATGTGAATGTCCACTAATGAGTGCCTCCACTGTCCCATGTGGGTCGAGCACGGCCGACGGCCATCAGGCTCTGGTCGGCCACAACCGGTCGTTCGACGAACGTCGTCAAATCGATGACAATTGGAGGAGCTAGGTTTTATCCAAAGCGTAAAGGGCAGCGCCAATGCGATATAAAAACATTCACTCGGCGATCCACAACTTCGGCGCTAGCTTCACAAGCCTGATGAATTATTTTGCCGACGGATACGTGCTCGACGACCTCGAGCTGATCCATCGACAGCAGATCGACATCGAGATTGATTGGCTGGGCGGCATCTTTAGACCGGCGGAAAACGCAACCGAACGAATTTTGACCTCAATCAAGAGCTACCGCTCTGGTCTCGAGCGCCACCTATTGTCTGAAAACGTCGAGCTTAGATCGCTTGTCAAGCTGGAGTTTCACTGGCCTGTAAGTGGTCGAAAATTCATGGCTGCCGTTGATGATCGCGGCAAGGATTACAAAATCTATGTGAACGAGTCAAAGTAATGCCTTGTTCGCATCTATGGGGGGTATGGAGGCTACTTTTTGGCTAATCGCCAACCGTTTGCCAGCAGCCGTTTTCGCATCGAAATAGCCCGCTTCGAGCAGGCGGATGCTGGCAGCACGCGGCGGCCATGAGGCGTCATTCGCGCGCATCGTCGTTCGGAGGTTCAGACGTCGGCACCGCCCAGCAATCGGCCATTCGATTCGTGAAGCAGCGTTGCTATCTCGGCCACTGTAATCAATTGTCCTTCAATCAATGGCTGAGTTGCTATCTCGTTCGTGACTGGAACCCCGCGGACGCCATGGATCAGGACATTGCACACCGTCTTCAGCAACTGCAAGGCTTGCCCTCGAGTTGTCGGACCAACGCGCACCCTCCAAGCCATGGTTTTCGACCTGCCACGCCAATTTAGCGGGCTGGACATCCTCTACCTCGGTCTGCGCCACAGCCACCTGAAACGCGCTATGGCTCGCTATTCCCTCTCGCGGGGGCTTGCGGCCGCGCTCATTTACCCATGAACCTGATGACTTGCTCGGCGACGGCGCGGGGCGCTTCTTCGGGCATATAGTGGCCACAGCCAGCAAACACACCACCCCGCACATCCGCCGCGACTAAGCGCATCGTGTCGAGCAGCATTGCTCCGACTCCGCTCTCCGCGCCGACAGCGAGTACCGGCATGGCGAGCTTGCGTTCGGCGCGCGCCCGAGTGTGCGCGATTCCTTCGGGCCCGAGATTGTGTCGTTGGTAGGAAAGCGCCGCCCGCATCGCGCCGGGGGCGGCGTTGACGCGCACATATTCACCGAGATCGGCCGGCGTGATCGTCCAGGGACGAATGGATTTGGCCCTGAACAACCACGTCAGG
>Ga0185299_10004136_pt1 | contig 17908 bp, 16 predicted proteins | sample PaiPotPPA55metaG_FD_128002 | JGI IMG/M metagenome (GOLD analysis project Ga0185299, IMG submission 128002) | Iron sulfur acid spring bacterial and archeal communities from Banff, Canada, to study Microbial Dark Matter (Phase II) - Paint Pots PPA... ...
ACTCTAGCCCGTCATTCCGGGGCCGCGAGCGCTCGGATCGGCGCTTCGCGCCGTCCGAGTGCGAGCGGAGCCCGGAATCCATAACCACAGGCCGTGCAGTGATGAAAGTGGTTACGCTGCGGTGGCACACATCACTGCTTGGGGTTATGGATTCCGGGCTCGCAGGCAAATCGGCACGGCCGATTTCCCTGCGCCCCGGAATGACGTCGAGGGGCAACTTGTGACGCAGTACCGTTAAATAATCATACGTTGGCGGCGTTGGGCGAGGCCAAGGGTGTTCGTGCAAGAAGATCTATTCCGAAAAGCGAGCGGTTACGGGAGGAGTCTGCATCAGAGGAATGTAGCCCGGTCTGCTCTCTATACGCTCGATCCACTGTTGAATCCCTCGATATTTTGACAGGTCAAAACCACCTTCTGGCGCGACGTGTGTGTATGCGTAGAGTGCGATGTCGGCGATCGTGAATGCATCCACGGCAAGCCATTGCGTTTTTGCAAGGTGCTGATTCATGATTTCAAGCGCAATATTGCCGTGCAAATTCCATATCGCCAGGTCGTCGTCTCGCGGCGATTTCTTCAGCAAGTGCAACTGGAACCGCGCGACAGCAATATAGGGTAGATGGCTGCGTTGCTCGAAAAACATCCACTGTAACACTCTTGCCCGAAGAAGTGCGTCGGAAGGGAAGTATTCAGTTCCGCTGGCTAAATAAGATAGGATCGCGTTCGATTCCGTCAGGATGCTTTCGTCCTCAAGCCTGAGAGCTGGTGCTTTGCCGAGCGGATTGATACGCCGATAGGCGGCGCTTTTGTTATCGCCGTTGAAAATGTCGACCTCGACCGCGGTATACGGAATTTGCAGAATTGAGAGCAGAAGACGAACCTTGTAGGAATTGCCAGTTGGTTGGGATTGATACAACGTCAGCATGGCGATGCTTCCTCGTTATGATCTCGGACCTGATTTAATGCCGGAGTTTCGAGATACGCGTCCTTGCAACCATATCTTCGTGGAACAGTCATCGAGCGGAACGACTTAGTGCTCGCATCGATACCAATCCCGTAGCGATAAGCGTCTCCGCGTCGTCTTTCACTGCGAAGGCATCGGAGCGCGAAATTGTGGTGGCACCGGCTTTCGCGACAACCCTTCCCCTTCCGATGAAATGATCGCCGACCGCCGGCGCGACAAGCTTTACGGTGAAATCGCTCGTTGCCAGCATCTCCTGTTCAGGCACGAGAGTGAACGCGGCTGCGCCGCCCGCGAAATCGAGCAGCGAGCCGATCGGTCCCGCCTGCACTGATTTACCGTCGAACGTGATTTCGCGACGCAAAGGCATGGCAAAATCCACCTCACCAGGTGCAATATGGAGAAATGACAGATCGAGCCACTGCAGGTAGGGCATTCCAAGCAGAAGCTTCCGAACCGTACCTTCGAAATTCTCATTCGCGGGAGCAAAAGCCATGTTGCCCTCGGTCTGCCCCCAGCAAGCAGCAGCTGCTCTGTTGTGGTTTATATAGACTGTTCTATATAAAAGCAAAGCTGATCTAAATGACTGATAAAGGTGCAGATTCCCGGACTAGGATCATCGAGGCCGCAATATTGCTGATGCGGCGGTCCGGCCTGTCCGGTGCCGGCATCAACGAGATCGTCGCGGAGAGCCGCGCGCCAAAGGGGTCGATTTATTACTACTTTCCTCAGGGCAAGCAGCAAATCGTGAGCGAGGCGCTAGCGGCCTACGCCAAACGCGGTTTGGCCAATTGGGGCAAAGCGTTATCAACGGTTGAGGAGCCCGGCAGAAAAATACATGCCTTGTTTGATGCAATTGCGGCCCGCACCGAGGTCGGCCAATACCGCGAGAGCTGTGCCGCCGCAACCGTCACTTTGGATTTGGACGATGATCTCGAGTTTGTGCGGGTAGCGATCGCAGATACGTTCTCACAGTGGATCGAATTGATATCCATTCACTTTCCGATCAGTAATACCAAGAGGAGGAATTCCTTTGCAGGACTGGTGCTGACGGCTATCGAAGGTGCGTTCATCCGTGCGCGCGCCGAACGGTCAACAAAACCGTTCCAAGATGCGGCGGGATGGTTGGCGGAAATCGCGGAGCGGGAGGTCAGACAAGGTCCTCGTGCGCCAAGGCGCCGGCGCGCTCGGGATGTTTCGCGTTGAGCCGGAGGTGCAGATGGGCCGTCCCCTCTTTCTCCTGGTCGACGACGACAAGAACAAGGACCCCAAGGAAGCTTGGAAAGAACAGGAGCAGCCCTGGGAAGCGATGCGCCGCATCGATCTGATCGTGTGGATCGACACGCGCATACCCCACACGTGCCGAGTGATTTTTCCTCTGGGGAACGCGCCATGCTGGGCTTTCGCCGCGGAGAGCGACATACTTCAGAAGATCGACTGGTCAAGGACGGCCGAGCAGATCGAGCACTATGTCAAAGAGCTGGGGCTGCTAGGTTGCGGCGAGGTCTTGCCGACCCGCTTCACCAGCGAATCCGCGCCGGAGCGCGTTGCCAAAGAGCTACGCCGCTGATGGAGATCCTGGCGCGCTACCGCGTGCCGGTGATGTTCTTGACCGGCTGGACGCAGTTTTCCACCCCGCTCTACCACGGGATGCCCCTGTTCGCGGATGTGCTGGCGGAGTGGTTTCCCGAGGTGCCGATCATCATCACCAAGATGGGCCGCGGCTACTCGTTCATCTTCGAGATGGCGCTGGCCGTGGCTTACAAGCACCCCAATGTCTATTTCGACATCGTGCAGGCCCCGCCGGAACACATCGAGCGCGGCGTGCGGGAGTTGGGCGCCGATCGCATCATGTTCGGCACGGACTGGTCGCCCACCTGGCGCGCCGAGGCCGGCGACATCTACAAGAAGAACCTGCAGAAGGTGGAGACGCTGGAGATATCCGACGAGGCCAAAGACTGGATTCGGTGGAGGACTGCGGCGAAGCTCTTTCGGCTTGACCTCCAGCACTGATCGGCACGATAGCCGGATCTGGAGCCGGGTGCAGGTCGGGTTAGCGGCTGAGATCGCTTCGCGAGATCGGGCGCGTAACCCGCCGTGGCACCTCGGTCAATCTCCCAGAGCTCATGATGCGCCGCACTTCCGGCAGCTCAGAAAGCTGGCGCCCTACGCCACCCGCAGCCGATCGTGTTGCGAAAACGGATCGATTTCCACCACAATCTTTTTGATCGCGGCGCTCGGCGCCTTGCGGCGGCCAACCGGCTTCATCCTGATGAACCCCGCCGCCTCCAGCTTTGCCAGGGTTCGTGTCAGGTTGGGCTGAGCACGCCCGGTCAGAGCAACGAGCTCGGCAATGGAGCCAGGTTTGCGGTCCCGAATGAGCGCAAGCAGCCGGCGGTTCTCGGGCGTCAGCAACCGGATCAAAGCATCCACTGAATTGAAGCTTGGCTTGCCCGCGTCAGGAGGAGGAGCTAGCTCGCCGCGCGCCACCGCCCTCATCTCTCCTTCAAGAGAGGCCAAGCTTTGAATCCTATACCGCTTCATGTCGTTACGTCCTTTTATCCTCGACTCGAAGGACATCCTCTGAAATTCCGCGCTCGTTTAAGACCCGCTTTACCTCGCGGAAAAAGTCCTGAATCAATGTGTCTGCGTCCTTGAATTCGTATGGTCGTCCCGGATCATTCTCGCTACGATGCCAATGATCGCTTGCAGACGGTCGCTTTTTGAATCGCGAACCTGTGGCAGGCGCTCTATGCGCATTATCGAAGCCGACCAGGCGCGTTCCGTCGGGCGCGTGCAAGGTAAATGCGTAGGATAGCCCGTGCGGCCTGCTCTTGCGTGTGCCGACTCTTTTGATCTCGAACTTGATCCAGTAGCCCTCCTCAAGATGATGAACGCGCCCATCGAAGGCCAGCAGGAATTAGAGAGCATGATCGGCCTGTTCATCATTCATATCATATCATGCAATGATATGCTCGGTTACATTCGAGGTCAAGGGCCCGCGGACCCGTCTTCGGCGATGAAGGGCAGACGGTAGTGGGTCAGTTTGAATATGGAGCTCATGGCGTGAAGCCGGGCGGCGCTCGCCGCACGCTTCTTCGTGGACGCTCCGCATAATCGCGAATTTTCCCCATGTGTTCATGCATCAAACTGACCCACTACCAGGCAGACCGATCTCGTTGTTGCGGTGTTTGCAGCTTTCCAGATTACATCTAGTAGATCGATTCCATGATACCGATCGGATTGGAGCTTAAACCCAGAGACCTCATCCTGAGGAGCTCGGCGCGCCTCGTTGCGCGCCGAGCGTCTCGAAGGAGGGCCGCTGGCACGTCTCGCTTGTGGCCGTCCTTCGAGACGCGCGCAAGCGCGCTCCTCAGGACGAGGTTGATCGGTGGGGCGATATGATTCGAACCTCGAAAATGCAGTACTAGCTCATCTTGCCGACGCGGCGTTCCTGAGGCGTCCGCCCCCCTAGATCACTCCGTCCCGCCGCAGCTGCGCGATTGCCTCGCTGCCGTATCCCAGCTCGCCCGCGAGGATCTCATCGGTGTGCTCCCCCAGCTTCGGCGGCGGGCGCTGCACCGAGCACTCGGTATCGGAGAACTTGAACGGGATGCCGAGCATCTTCAGCGCGCCGATTGCGGGGTGCTCCACCGTCTCGACCATTTCGCGCGCGGCGGTGTGCGGGTCGTCGAGCGCCTCGGCGACCGAGTTGATGCGGCCGCAGGGCACGCCCACCGCCTTGAGCCTGGCGATCCAGTGCTCGGTCTTGTCATGGGAGAGCGCAGCATTGATCAGGCCGTCGATGGCCGTCCGGTTCTCCACTCGCGCGCGGTTGGTGGCAAAGCGCGGGTCCTTCGCCCATTCGGGATGGCCGAGCACCTCGGCGCAGCTCGTGAACTGCCGCTCGTTGCCCACCGCGATCGCCATCATCGCGTCGGCGGCCTGGTAGGTGGTATACGGCACGATGCTGGGATGGCCGTTGCCGAAGCGGCCGCCGTCGCGGCCCGCCATCAGATAGTTGGACGCGACATTGACCAGCATGAGCAGCGACGTCTCGTAGAGCGAGAGGTCGACCCTCTGCCCTTTGCCGGTCGCGTGGCGGGCATTGAGCGCCGCCAGGATGGCGTTGCCGGCGAGCATGCCGGTGCACACATCGACGATCGCCACGCCGTATTTGGTGGGTAAGCCGCCAGGCTCGCCGCAGATGCTCATCAGCCCCGATTCCGCCTGCAGCACGAAGTCGTAGCCGGGAAGCGCCGCCTTCGGGCCGCTCGATCCGTAGCCGGTGATGGAGCAGCGGATGAGCCGCGGCGCGGACTTTTCGAGCCACGGGTCAGTAAAGCCCCATTTCTCCAGGGTGCCGAGCCGGAAATTGTCGATCAGCACGTCGGCCTCCGCGATGAGGCCGGCGAGGATCTTCTGTCCGGCGGGGGCCGCCATGTTGAGCGTGAGCGAGCGCTTGTTGCGGTTGACCCCGAGAAAATACGCCGCATCCTCGCCCACGAACGGCGGTCCCCAGCGGCGGGTGTCATCGCCTGCTCCCGGCGGCTCGACCTTGATGACGTCGGCGCCCATGTCGCCCAGCATCATGGTGCAGAGCGGGCCGGCGAGGATGCGGGTGAGATCGATGATGCGGATGCCCGCCAGCGGGCCGCGTGCGTTGTTTGTTCCGCTCATTGCCGGCCGTCCGGCAGTGGTGCAGCAAACTCGCGGGTGGGGGTCCGCCCGGCGACACCATGGATGCTGAAAATGTGCCACAAGTACCGACCCCCACCCGGCAGCATTTGCAAAGCAAATGCTGCCGACCTCCTCCTTTCAGGGGGAGGTATAAGAGAGTCCTTCCTGCTCACCGTGCTTTCCTGCGCATGGAGGGAGGCGCGTTGAGGTCCGCCGCGCAGCCGGCGAGATACTCTTCCAGCTCGCGCTTGCTGCGCATGCGGAATTTCTGGAAGTCGGGTTTGCGTCCCTCGAGGAACGCGCTCATGCCTTCGAGGCTTTCCTCCGAGCCCCAGACATGGGCAAGAAATTCCATGCCGTGCTGCCAGGAGGCATAGAGGAGATCGGATTCGAAATTGAGACTCTTCTTGGTCATGCGCAGCGTCTGCGGGCTGTGGCCCTTGATGGTCTCGCACCAGGCGAGCGTCTCCTTGCGCAGCTCGGACGCCGGCACGCATTTGTTGATGAGCCCGATCTCGACCGCCTCCTTGGCGCGAAAACGGCGCGCGCAGAAGATCATCTCGCGCGCCAGCCGCTCGCCGATGATGCGGGGGAGATACTGCGTCGCGCCCACGGTCGGGCAGGCTCCGACCCGCGCGCCGGTCTGCCCCAGCACCGCATCGTCCGCGGCGATGACGAGGTCGCACCACAGCGCAAGCTCGTGCCCGCCGCCCACGCACCAGCCGTTGACCATGGCGATCACCGGGATGGACAGGCCGCGGATGGCCATGGCGAGTGCCAACATGCGGTCGTTCCACATCGCCGCGTTGGTCCAGGTCAGGCGCTTCATGGCGTAGAAGTCACCGCCCGCGGAGAATGCCTTCTCTCCCGCGCCGGTAATGACCGCGCAGGCGATCGACGGGTCCTCGCGGGTCGAGCGCAATGCATCGGTGAGCTCGTCGAGCGTCTGCTCGCGGAAGGCATTGAGCACGCGCGGCCGGTTGATGGTGACCCACGCCACCTCGTCCTCGACCGCATAGAGGATGTCGCGGTACTTGCGCCCGGTCGCGAACGCGCTGCCCTTGCCGTTCTTTACCGACTTCTTTGCTGCTGCCATCGACTTTGCTGCTGCCATTGACCCGCCCTCCGTTATGGCCTGATCTGTTCCCCCGGGGTGCCTCGGTATCACATTACAAGCTTCTGCGATGAGCCACAGCGCGCATGGCTCTCAAAGCGCAGTGGCGGCGAGCTCATTTGAACGGCTCTGGACCCCAGGCGAGAAACTGCGACATTATGGTTGCATGACCAGCCCCCCGGACGTCGAGGTCGATACCGCGCTGCATGATCCGGCGCGGATCAGCGGCTATCATGCGCATGTCTACTACGACCCCGCCAGCAGCCGTGACCGCGCGACGCTGCTGCGGGAGCGGGTGGCGACGATTTTCCCCGAAGCCAGGCTGGGGCGTTGGCATGATCAACCGGTCGGGCCGCACCCGCAGGCCATGTATCAGATCGCCTTTCCGGCGGATCGTCTTTCGGCGCTCCTGCCATGGCTCATGCTCAACCGCTCCGGGCTGACCATTCTTGTCCATCCGGACACCGGTGACGCCTACGCGGATCATGCACGGCATGCTCTCTGGCTTGGCGCGGTGTTGCCGCTGCGGCTCGATGTCCTGAAAGACTCGGAGTGAGATGAGTAACGGGAGGTGCAAATGCTGGCGAGAACCGATCCCGATACGGTGGAAACGGGCGAATGGATCGATTCGCTGCGCGCCGTGCTGGCGCATCAAGGCCCGGACCGGGCGGCATTTCTGCTCGAGAAGCTGACCGACGAGGCACACCACGCCGGGGTCAGCGCGCCGCTCTCGCTCAATACTGCCTATGTCAATACGATCCCGCCCGAACGCGAGGAGCGTGCGAGCTGGGACCGTGCCCTCGAACATCGCATCCGCTCCATCATTCGCTGGAACGCGGTTGCGATCATCCTGCGTGCCAACAAGGAATCTTCCGAGCTCGGCGGTCATATCGCCAGCTTTCAGTCGGCCGCGACGCTCTATGACATCGGCTTTGGTCACTTCTGGCACGCGCCGTCGGACAAGCACGGCGGCGATCTCGTCTATATCCAGGGCCATTCCGGGCCGGGCATCTACGCCCGCGCCTTCCTCGAAGGCCGCTTGAGCGAGCAGCAGCTTCTGAACTTTCGCCAGGAGACCGGCGGTCGGGGCCTCTCGTCCTATCCGCATCCCTGGCTCATGCCGGAATTCTGGCAGTTCCCCACCGTCTCAATGGGGCTTGGGCCGCTCACGGCCATCTATCAGGCGCGCTTTCTCAAATATCTGCATGGGCGCGGCATCGCCGATACCGCGGCGCGCAAGGTGTGGGCGTTCATGGGCGACGGCGAGATGGACGAGCCGGAATCCCTCGGCGCGGTGTCGCTTGCCGGGCGCGAGCGGCTCGACAATCTCATCTTTGTCATCAACTGCAATCTGCAGCGGCTTGATGGCCCGGTGCGCGGCAACGGCAAGATCGTGCAGGAGCTCGAAGGCGTCTTCCGCGGCGCCGGCTGGAATGTGATCAAGGTGCTGTGGGGATGCAGCTGGGACCCGCTGCTGGCGAAAGACGTCTCGGGCAAGCTGCGCCAGCGCATGGAGGAATGTGTCGACGGCGAATATCAGGATTTCAAGTCGAAGAACGGCGCCTATGTGCGCCAGCATTTCTTCGGCAAGTATCCGGAGACCGCCGCGCTGGTGAAGGACTGGAGCGACGACGAGATCTGGGCACTCCGCCGCGGCGGCTCCGATCCGGTCAAGGTCTATGCCGCCTACGCCGCCGCCGTGAAGCATATCGGCCAACCCACCGTCATCCTTGCCAAGACGGTGAAGGGTTACGGCATGGGCGAGGCCGGCGAGGGCCAGAACATCACCCATCAGCAGAAGAAGATGGGCCTCGAGGCCTTGCGCAAATTCCGCGACCGCTTCGCCATCCCGGTCTCCGACCAGAAGATCGAGGAGATCCCGTTCCTCACGCTCCCGGACGACAGCGCGGAGATGAAACATCTGCGGGAGCGGCGGGCGCGGCTCGGAGGTTTCCTGCCGCAGCGCCGTCGCAATTCAAGATCGATGCAGGTGCCCGACCTCTCGGCATTCAGCGCGCAGCTTGCCAGCACCGAAAGCCGCGAGATCTCGACCACCATGGCCTTCGTTCGCGTTCTCAGCACGCTGCTGCGCGACAAGGCGATCGGCAGGTTCATCGTGCCGATCGTGCCCGACGAATCGCGCACCTTCGGCATGGAGGGCATGTTCCGCCAGCTCGGCATCTTCTCGCAGCTCGGCCAGCTCTACAAACCGCAGGACGCCGATCAGCTGATGTTCTACCGCGAGGACAAATCCGGTCAGATGCTGCAGGAAGGGATCAACGAGGCAGGCGCCATGTCCTCGTGGATCGCCGCCGCGACCTCCTACAGCACCAGCGACGTGCCGATGATCCCGCTCTACATCTTCTATTCGATGTTCGGGCTCCAGCGCGTCGGCGATCTCGCCTGGGCCGCGGGCGACATGCGCTGCCGCGGCTTCCTTTTGGGCGGCACCGCCGGGCGGACGACGCTCAACGGCGAAGGGCTGCAGCACGAGGACGGCCACAGCCATGTGCTCGCAGCGACAATACCCAACTGCGTCGCATATGATCCCACTTTCGCCTACGAGGTCGCGGTCATCATCCAGGACGGTCTGCGCCGCATGTTCCAGGATCAGGAGGACGTCTACTATTACATCACCCTGATGAACGAGAACTATTCCCATCCGGCGATGCCGGCTGGCGCGGAGGAGGGGATCCGCCGTGGCATGTATCTGTTCCGCGACGGGGGCAATGGCCAGGGGCCGCGCGTGCAGCTCCTGGGCTCCGGCACGATCCTGCGTGAAGTGATCGCCGCCGCGCAACTTTTAGAGCAGGACTTCGGCGTGCGCGCTGACGTGTGGAGCTGCCCGAGCTTCAACGAGCTGCGCCGCAACGGCATGGAAGCGGAGCGCTGGAACCTGCTTCACCCGGCGCAGGCGCCGCGCAAGGGCCATGTCGAGCAATGCCTCGGTCCCCGGCCGGGCCCGGTCGTCGCGGCGACCGACTACATGCGCGCTTTTGCCGAGCAGATCCGGCCCTATGTCCCCCGCCGATATGTCTGTCTCGGCACCGACGGCTTCGGCCGCAGCGATTATCGCGTGGCGCTGCGCAGGTTCTTCGAGGTGGATCGCCACTATGTTGCGGTCGCCGCGCTCAATGCGCTCGCAGACGATGGCGCGCTGCCCAAGAGCAAGGTCGAGGGTGCGCTCCAAAAATACAGCATCGATCCGGAAAAACCTCCCCCCTGGAAGATGTGAGAAGAAACAATGGCTGAGCTGAGGGAGGTCCGCGTCCCCGATATCGGCGACTTCAAGGATGTCCCGATCATCGAGATTCAGGTGAAGCCGGGCGAGCGCATCTCAGCCGAGGCTCCGCTGATCACGCTCGAATCGGACAAGGCCTCCATGGAGGTCCCTTCGCCGGCTGCGGGCATCGTCAAGTCGCTTGCGGTCGCGATCGGCGACAAGGTCAGTGAAGGCACGCCCATTCTGATGCTTGAAGTCGATGGGGCAGGCGCCGCGCCCGAGCCGGTGAAGCCGGCCGTGTCTGCGCCGCCGGCGGCAACGAGCGCGCCGGCGGGCGTTGCCGAGGTGCGCGTCCCCGACATCGGCGATTTCAAGGACGTGCCGGTCATCGAGATCATGGTCAAGCCGGGCGACACCATCGCTCCGGAGCAGCCGCTGGTGACGCTTGAGTCGGACAAAGCCTCCATGGACGTGCCGTCCCCGCTTGCCGGCACCGTCGCCGAGTTGAAGGTCAAGGTCGGCGACCGTGTCAGCGAGGGGAGTGCCATCCTCACGCTCGTGACAGACGCCGCCGCCGCCGCCCCGACCGCGCATCGTAGGGGCGAGGCATCGCCTCGCCCTCTGGAGGGCGACCCAATGGGTCGCCCCTACGCGGCCCCGACCACACTCGGCCCGCCGGCCAGCGCGCAGACTGTTTCGCCAGCGGATTCGTTCGACATCCCCTACGCCGGGCCGTCGGTGCGCAAGCGCGCGCGTGAGCGCGGCATCGATCTGCGTCAGGTCAAGGGCAGCGGTCCGCGTGGTCGAATTCTGCCGGCTGACGTGGACGCCTTCGTCCCGGCAGCGCCCGTGCCGGCGGACGCGCGGCCAAGCGCGCCGGCGGCGACCGCCGGCCTCGATCTCCTTCCGTGGCCGAAGGTCGATTTCGCCAAATTCGGACCGGTCGAGGCCAAACCGCTCTCGCGCATCAAGAAGATCTCGGCCGCCAACCTGCATCGCAACTGGGTGATGATCCCGCACGTCACCAGTCACGAGGAGGCGGATATCACCGAGCTCGAGGAATTCCGCGTGCGGCTCAACAAGGAGATCGAAAAGTCCGGCGTGCGGGTGAGCATGCTCGCCTTCATGATCAAGGCCGCGGTGGCGGCGTTGAAAAAATTTCCGGAGTTCAATTCCTCGCTCGACGGCGACAATCTCATCCTCAAAAAATACTACCACATCGGGTTTGCCGCCGACACGCCGCAAGGGCTGCTGGTGCCGGTCATTCGCGATGCCGACAAGAAGGGCGTAACTGAGATCGCGAAGGAGATGGGCGATCTCGCCAAGCTCGCCCGCGACGGCAAGCTCAAGCCCGATCAGATGCAGGGCGGCACGTTCAGCATCTCGAGCCTCGGCGGGATCGGCGGAACCTATTTCACGCCGATCATCAACGCGCCCGAGGTCGCCATCATGGGGGCGTGCAGGTCGTTTCATAAGATGGTGTGGGACGGCAAGCAGGCGGTCCCGCGGCTCATTCAGCCGCTCTCGCTGTCATGGGACCATCGCGTGATCGACGGCGCGGCGGCGGCGCGCTTCAACGTCTATTTCGCCAGTCTGCTTGCCGACATGCGTCGCGCCATTGTTTAAAGGCAACAGATAAAATGGCAGAGCTCATCGAGGTGAAAGTCCCGGATATCGGCGACTTCAAGGACGTGCCGATCATCGAGGTGCTGGTGCATCCCGGCGACCGGGTGAAAGCCGAAGACCCGCTGATCACCTTGGAGTCGGACAAGGCCTCCATGGATGTGCCTTCGCCGGTCGACGGCGTGGTGAAGGAGATCAAGGTCAAGGTCGGCGACAAGGTTTCCGAAGGCTCGTCGATCCTCGTCGCCGAGGTTGACGTCGCGCCGGCAGGGGTTGCGCCGAGGGAGAAGGTGAGAGGCGGCGGCCACGCGACCGGCGAGGGTGCGCCGGTTGCCGACTACGGTGCTGCCTCCGGCGTCTACGCCACCATCGAGGTGCGCGTGCCCGACATCGGCGATTTCAAGAATGTACCCGTCATCGAGGTGGCGGTGAAAAGCGGCGATCAGGTCAAGCCGGAAGATCCACTGATCACGCTCGAATCGGACAAAGCCTCCATGGACGTGCCTTCCCCGTCTGCCGGGACGGTCAGGGACGTGAACGTCAAGGTCGGCGACAAGGTCAGCGAAGGAAGCCTGATCCTCACGCTTGCGACCGGCGTGCCAGGCGTTGCGCCGGCCGCATCCGCTGCCGCGCGCGGAGCGCAAGCAACGCCGCCGGTGCCCGCGCCGATCGCGGCGCGCCATGATGGCGCAGCCGATATGGAATGCGACATGCTGGTGCTCGGTGCCGGGCCGGGCGGCTATTCGGCCGCATTCCGCTCGGCCGATCTCGGCATGAGCACGGTGCTGGTCGAGCGCTATCCCACCCTCGGCGGGGTATGTCTCAATGTCGGCTGCATCCCGTCGAAGGCGTTGCTGCATACCGCCGCAGTGATGGACGAAGTGAAGACGATGGCGGCGCACGGCATTTCCTATTCGGCGCCCGCGATCGATCTCGAAAGGCTGCGCAACCACAAGGAGAAGGTGGTCGGCAAGTTGACCGGCGGGCTTGCCGGCATGGCCAAGGCCCGCAAGGTCACCGTCGTGCAGGGGATCGGCAAATTCCTCGATCCCCATCATCTGGAGGTGATACCGAAAAACGGCGCAGAGCGCAGGATCGTGAAATTCGACCGCGCCATCATTGCCGCCGGCTCGCAGGCCATCAGGCTGGCCTTCATCCCCGACGATCCGCGCATCGTCGATTCGACCGGCGCGCTGGAGCTCCCGCAGCTGCCTAAATCCATGCTCGTCATCGGCGGCGGCATCATCGGCCTCGAAATGGCAACCGTGTACTCGTCCCTGGGCACGCGCATCGACGTGGTCGAGATGCTCGACGCCTTGATGACCGGCGCCGACCGCGACCTGGTGAAGGTCTGGGAGAAGAAGAACGCCGGCCGCTTCGACAAGGTGATGCTCAAGACTCGGACAGTTGCCGCCGAGGCGACGCCGAACGGCATCAAGGTGCGCTTCGAGGGCGAGAAAGCGCCGGCCGAGCCGCAGCTCTATGACATGGTGCTGGTGGCGGTGGGCCGCAGTCCGAACGGCAAGAACATCGCCGCCGAGAACGCCGGCGTCGCGGTCAGCGAGCGCGGGTTCATTGCTGTCGACAGGCAGATGCGCACCAACATGCCGCACATCTTTGCGATCGGCGACATCGTCGGCCAGCCGATGCTGGCGCACAAGGCGGTGCATGAAGGCCATGTCGCCGCGGAGACGGCTGCCGGCAGGAACAGCGTCTTTGAAGCGCGTCAGATCCCCTCGGTCGCCTATACCGATCCGGAAGTGGCGTGGGCAGGGCTGACCGAGGAGCAGTGCAAGGCGCAAGGAATAAAGTACGGCAAGGCGGTGTTTCCCTGGGCCGCATCGGGGCGGGCGATCGCCAACGGGCGCGACGAAGGCTTCACCAAGCTCCTGTTTGACGAGTCAAATCACCGCCTGCTGGGCGGCGGCATCGTCGGCACTCATGCCGGAGACCTGATCGGAGAAGTCTGCCTGGCGGTCGAGATGGGCTGCGATCCCATCGACATCGGCAAGACCATTCACCCGCACCCGACCTTGTCGGAGTCGATCGGCATGGCGGCGGAAGTGTTCGAAGGCGTGTGCACCGACCTGCCGCCGACGAAGAGAAAATGATGCATCCCCTCTCGGTGGACTGGGCCGGCGCCCGGCCGCTACCTCGCGGCGCGGATTGACACCTGAAACAACACAATCGAGATTGGGCCGCCCAAGAGAAGGATACCAGGCTTCATCAAGCAGAGCTGGAGATCGTCATGGCCGAGAGCGTCTATAAGGTGATCGAGCTGGTAGGGACCAGTACCGAATCCTGGGAGAAGGCCGCCAAGGCGGCCGTGGATCGAGCCGCCAAAAGCTTGCGAGACCTTCGCGTAGCGGAAGTGGTCGAGCAGGATATGCAGCTCAAGAACGGCAAGGTCGAAGCCTATCGCGCCAAGGTGAAACTGTCATTCAAGTACGAGGGCGGAGCTTAGCCCAGCCTTTCGAGCGCATAGGATCTCGTAAGCATCAACCGAGCGCGGCGGCGATCGCCTTGCCGCAGGTGACCGTATCGGCGGGGCCTTTGAGATCGCGGGTGCGCAACTTCGGCTCGGCGAGCGTTCTTTCGATCGCGGCGACGATCGCGCGCGCCGCGTCAGGTTCCCCCAGATGATCGAGCATCATCGCGCCGGACCAGATCTGGCCGATCGGATTGGCGATACCTTGGCCGCTGATGTCCGGTGCCGAGCCGTGCACCGGCTCGAACAGGGAGGGAAATGCGCGCTCGGGATTGATGTTGCCGGACGGGGCGATACCGATCGTGCCGGCGCAGGCGGGGCCGAGATCGGACAGGATGTCCCCGAACAGGTTTGAAGCGACCACCACGTTGAACCGGTCGGGATTGAGCACGAATTGCGCCGTGAGAATGTCGATGTGGAACTGGTTCCAGCTCACGTCGGGATAGGATCTTGCCATCTCGCGCACGCGCTCGTCCCAGTACGGCATGGTGATGGCGATGCCGTTCGACTTGGTGGCCGAGGTGAGATGCTTCTTCGGCGTGGAACGGGCAAGCTCGAAGGCGAATTTCAGCACCCGGTCGACGCCGATCCGGCTCATCACCGTCTCCTGCACCACCACCTCACGGTCGGTACCGGCAAACATGTGTCCGCCGATCGCGGAATACTCGCCTTCGGTATTCTCGCGCACCACCCAGAAGTCGATGTCGCCGGGTCTGCGGTTGGCGAGCGGACAAGGAACGCCGGGCATCAGCCGTACCGGGCGCAGGTTGACGTATTGATCGAATTCGCGCCGAAACAGGATCAGCGATCCCCATAGCGAGATATGGTCGGGCACGCGGTTAGGCATGCCGACGGCGCCGAAAAAGATCGCATCGTGCTTTCCGATCTGCTCCTTCCAATCCTGCGGCATCATGCGGCCGTGCTTCTCGTAGTAGTCGCAGTTGGCGAAATCGAAATCGTCCAGGCGGAGCTCGAAGTCGAATTTTTTTGCCGCGACCTCGAGCACGCGCACGCCTTCGGGCATGACCTCCTTGCCGATGCCGTCGCCGGGAATGACGGCGATGCGATGAACGCGATTGGTACCCATGCGAGCTCTCCTTGCGTGGCGCGGTGACACACCGTAGGGGCGGGTTTAAAACCCGCCCCTACAAAAGGCTCTCTCTTCGAAGGGGCGAGGCACCACCTCGCCCTCTTTCAGCATCCGCCGTGCGGATCGAGGGCGGCGCGATGCGTCGGCCCCACCCGGAAACTCAGCAGCAGCCCCGGAACCGACCCTTGCCTACGGCATAGCGCGCCTGCTGGCGTTCGCGAAAGAACTCGGCATAGGTCATGATCGGTTCCTGCGGGTGGTTGGCGCGCCGATGTGCGACATATGTCTCGTAGTCGGGAACACCGACCATCAGCCGCGCCGTTCGTGCGGTCCAGTAGAGGGTAGCGCCCGCCGCCCGCGCGGAGCGGTCGAAGAGATCCTGCAAATCAGGCATGGCTGCCTCCTGCGACTGCGCCGGCAATCCCGATCTCGACTGCGGTCGCCTGCGGACTGCCCAGCGCCTTGCGGATGGTGATCACGGCATAGACCACGGTCGCCACGACGACCAGCACGAACAGCGCGGCAAGGGCCGCATCGACGTAGTCATTGACAACGACCCGCGTCATCTCGGCGGCCGATTTCGCCGGCGCCAGCAGCTGACCCGCCGCAAGCGCGTTGCCGTACTTGAGCGCGTGACTGATGAAGCCGACGCTCGGATCGGGACTGAATACCTTCTCCAGTCCTGCGGTTGTCGTGCAGGCGACGAGCCACGCCGCCGGCACCAGCGTCACCAGGGCGTAGCGCTCCCGCTTCATCTTGAACAGCACGACTGTGCACAGCGTGAGCGCGATGGCCGCGAGCATCTGGTTGGCGGTGCCGAACAGCGGCCACAAGGTCCAGATGCCGCCGAACGGATCGATCACGCCGACATAGAGGAAGTAGCCCCACAGCAGGACCGCGAGCGCAGAGCCGATCAGATTGTTGGTCCAGGACGTGGTCTCTCGGAACGCCGGCACCGCATTGCCGACGAGGTCCTGGATCATGAAGCGCAGCACGCGGGTTCCGGCATCGACCGTGGTCAGGATGAACAGCGCCTCGAACAGAATGGCGAAATGGTACCAGATCCCCATCAAGGTCTTGCCGCCGAGGAACGATGACAGGATGCTCGCCATTCCGACCGCGAGCGTCGGGGCTCCGCCCGTGCGCGACATGATCGAGCTCTCGCCGACATCCTTCGCCGTCTGTGCGATCTCGGCGGGCGTCACTACGAATCCCCACGACGAGATCACCTGCGCCGCGTGGTCCGCGGTGGTGCCGATCAGCCCTGCCGAGCTGTTCATCGCGAAATAAACGCCGGGATGGATGACGCTTGCGCCGATCATCGCCATGATAGCCACGAACGACTCCATCAGCATCCCGCCGTATCCGATGAGCACGATCTGGCGCTCGTTCTCGATCATCTTGGGCGTGGTTCCGGACGCAATGAGCGAGTGCCAGCCGGAGACCGCTCCGCAGGCGATGGTGATGAACAGGAACGGGAACACGCTGCCCGACCACACCGGCCCGCTGCCGTCGATGAACTTGGTCACGGCCGGCATCTGCAGATCGGGGCGGACGATGATGATGCCGACCGCCAGGAGCGCGATGGTGCCGACCTTGAGGAAGGTCGAGAGATAGTCGCGCGGCGCCAGGAGGAGCCATACCGGGAGCACGGAGGCGACGAATCCATAGCCGATGATGGTCAGCGCGAGCGTCTCGCCGCTGTAATCGAAATAGGCGGCGAGCGCGGGAGTCTCGGACACGGTCCTTCCGTAGACCAGCGCGGCGAGCAGCAGCACGCAGCCGAGAAGCGACATCTCGCCGATGTGGCCGGGGCGGATGAACTGATTGTAGATGCCCATCAGCAGCGCGATGGGAATGGTGCAGAAGACCGCGAAGGTGCCCCAGGGGCTGCCGACCAGCGCCTTGACCACGACGAGAGCCAGAACCGCGAGCACGATCACGCAGATCAGGAGAATGCCGATGCCCGCAATCGTGCCGGCAATCGGCCCCATCTCGGCACGCACGATGTCGCCGAGCGAGCGCCCGTCGCGCCGGGTCGAGAGAAACAGGACCGTCATGTCCTGGATCGCGCCGGCAAACACGGCGCCGGCGAGAATCCACAGCGTGCCGGGCAGATAGCCCATCTGCGCGGCAAGCACCGGACCCACCAAGGGACCCGCGCCGGCAATGGCCGCAAAGTGATGGCCGAACAGCACGTATTTATTGGTTGGGACGTAGTCGAGGCCGTCGTTATGGCGATAGGCGGGGGTGGGCCGCGCTGCGTCCACGCCCAGCGCCCGCTCGGCTACAAACAACCCGTAGAACCGGTAGGCGATGAAATAAATGCACACCGCGGCGACCACCAGCCATGCGGCATTGACGGCCTCGCCCCGATGCAGTGCAACGATGCCAAACGCAACGGCGCCCAGGAGAGCAACCGCTGTCCATAGCAACGTGGTCTGCCACGTATTTGATTTGCCCAACGTAGTGTCCATTGATTTCCTCCCGCCCTAGCACGGCGTTTGCGAGCAACATCCTCGGCGTTCGGGCGTAACGCCCGCGCCTGCTTCTTTTGACGGCCGATTCTATCACGAATCCGAGCAAGCGATATCGGGTTACCCGTACTGCATCACAAACTACTCTAGCCCGTCATTCCGGGGCCGCGAGCGCTCGGATCGGCGCTTCGCGCCGTCCGAGTGCGAGCGGAGCCCGGAATCCATAACCACAGGCCGTGCAGTGATGAAAGTGGT
>Ga0185299_10004137_pt1 | contig 17907 bp, 13 predicted proteins | sample PaiPotPPA55metaG_FD_128002 | JGI IMG/M metagenome (GOLD analysis project Ga0185299, IMG submission 128002) | Iron sulfur acid spring bacterial and archeal communities from Banff, Canada, to study Microbial Dark Matter (Phase II) - Paint Pots PPA... ...
GGACCCGAGGCAACTGCTCGCGAACTCGGTCGCGTCCTACATCATCGATCAGCTATCCGAACACGGTAATCGACCGGCGGAAGTGTTCATTCCGGGGTTCACCAATGTAGCTTATCCGGCGCGGCAGCCCACGTGACCGAGGCGCGCTCGGGTAGTTATAGCCCAAAACGATTACAGAACTGCGGTCTTGCGATTACGAGGCCTGAGTCTCCGTCCTTGAGTAACGATGATGTCAGAGGGTCAGAAGTTGTAGCTCAACCGGCCGCCATACTGGCGCGGCGCGCCCCAGATCGCGGAACCGGTTCCGATCGTGCCGGCGGCGTAGAGAATGTTGCTTACGTTGGTGCCGTAGGCCTCCACGCGTAGTCCGTTGTTGAGCGTCAACGCGAGATTCAGATTGATCAGCGAGTGGCTACCAAGCACGTCGATGGGCGCCGCTTCGAACACCGACGCATAGGCCCGGCTGGTGTAAGAATATTGCGCTGTGGCGGCGACTTTACCGATGCGGATCGGTACCGTGTAAATCGAACCGACATTCGCCGTCCACTTGGGAGCATAGGCGAGTTGCCGTCCCGTGACGTCCTGCGGGCCGGCGAAGGGGTTTCTGGAGTCGATCAGCGATAGCTGCTGGTTGATTCGAGACTGGGTATAGGCAAACCCGGCATTGAGCGTCAAAGGGCCGAGCTGCGCATCGGTTTCCAACTCCGCACCGTAGATCCTGGCGCTCGGCACATTCACGATCGCGTTCTGAGAGACGGGATCGAACACGGCGGTCTGCATATTCTTATAGTCGTAATAGAAGCCGGCGCTCGAAATTCTGAGCTGCCGGCCGAAGAAGCTCCCCTTGTAGCCGCCCTCGTAGGCATTGATCTCTTCGGGCTGGAAAATGAAATTGGCGCTGTTGCTCGGGTTCGCGCCGCCCGGCTTGTATCCTCTCGATGCCGAAACATAAGCGGTTGAGTCGCGACTGGGAAGGTAGCTCAGAGCGATCTTTCCCGTCGGCTTCGTGGTCTTGACCGTCGCGTCGAGCGACACGGGCGGAAACGGGAAACCCACGAGCTGCTCGGTTCCCGTCGACGTCTTTTCGTCGCGATTGGCGCGGCCGCCCACCAGCAGCTGCCACTGATCCGTGAATTTATAGGTCGCTTGGCCGAACAATGCGTAAGAACGCTCGTGCGGACCCGTGTTGATCTGTATCGTCGGCGGAACCGTCAATGTCAGAAGAGTAGGCGTGCTGTCCCGAAGGTAGAAAGCCCCGAGAATCCAGTTGAAAGCGCCGGCGCCGTTCGAGATCAAATTGAATTCCTGTTCGAACGTACTCTCGCGAAATTGCTGATTCGCGACCGAGATCGGCGCATACGTGAAGTCGTTGTCCCATTGGTTCCTGTTCTCCGTATATTGATAACCGGTCAACGATCGCAGCGTGACGCTCTCGGAGATGTTCCAATTGATTTCATCGGTCGCGCGCCACAGTCTGTACTTGTCCCAGCTGGGCACGTCGTAGCTGACGACGAATGGATTCGACAGCCTTGGGTCGACGCGGTTGTTCGATCCGGCAAGTTCGGCGTAGGGCTTGCCGACATAGCCGTCTCCATTTCTGGTTGTGCTTTCGTACTTCAGGTAGATGTCGAGATCGGAATTCGGCTGCCATTTGATGGCGATACGCCCACTTTGGGAGGCTACTTCGCCGGGTTGGAGACCGGCGGTGAGCGCCGAACCGCCGGCGTTGATGTCATCATAGAAGCTATCCTTGCGGTAGACATTCTCTGCGATCCTGATGGCCAGATGATCGGATACGGGCACATTCACCGCGCCTTGAGTCTGGGTGTATCCGTAATCGCCGAAAGTCTGCTGAAGGAATCCCGTCAGGCGGTCGAAACTCGGTCTTACCGAATTGACGAATATCGCGCCACCGGTCGAGTTCTGTCCCACCAACGTGCCTTGAGGGCCGCGCAGAACCTCGATTTGACCCACGTCGTAGTAGGCGTCGGCGATCGCGGTTTCATGCGGAATGAAGAATCCGTCCGAATAGTTGGCCACGCCGGAGGAAGTAGTCGGATTGGTGGTTTGCAGGCCCACGCCGCGAATATTGACGTAGGACAGGGCTTGCTGATTTTGAACGTTGAGTGCGGGAGCCAGACTGCCCAAGTCATCCAGGTTGGAGACGCCTCGGGCGGTCAGCTCGGTACCGGAGATCACCGACGCCGCGATGGGCACCTGATCGAGCCGTTCGACACGCCGTTGGGCGGTTATGACGATCTCCCCGAGCGCTTCCGTCGAGCCCGGACCTGCGTTCTGCGGCTGCGACGCCGTTTGTGCCAGCGCAGCCATGGGCGCGATGGCGCCTAACAATAGTCCGAAGTGCGTGGTTCGCCTGGCCATCTCATTCCCCCGGCAAAGTCGGTTTTGGACGCGACGCAATGCGGCTCTTCGAATCCGCTCGGTGCCGAGTATGTCTGAATATTATTCCGTGTCAAGATGACATATAGTCAATATGACTAGGCGCCATTGACTCGGGCTCGCTACTTCGGTAATCAGGAGCCATGAGACAAGCGAAGCGAGCGGGGGGATCGGTGACTGATTCTACGGCAGTGAACTTTCGAACGCGGACCGGTCAGGCGCGGCGCGTCCGCACGCGGACCAAGATACTGTCAACGGCGTTTGCCCTGTTCGATGAACGCCGTGTCGATCAGGTGACCGTCGAGGATGTGCGCGAAGCGGCAGGACTCGCACGGGGGTCCTTCTACAATTATTTTTTGACCTATGAACACATGCTGACGGAATTGGCGGCGCAGATCGGCCGTCAAATCAACATTGAGCAGTCGGAACGATTCGACAGCGTCGCGAACTTGACGGAGCGCACCTGGCTCAACGTGCGGTATGGCATTCTGCGGGCGGCGTCGGACCGATCCTGCAGCGAGATCCTCGTGCGCGTCACACCGTTGGTGGGTCCGCTCAATGACACCATGCGGCAACACGCGGCGGAGAGTATGCGGCTCTCGGCCAAGCGAAAACTCATCGATGTTCCGTCGCCCGCCGTCGCTTTGGATCTTGGATACGGTCTCGTCACCGTGATGATCCGGCGGGCGCTGAACTCCGGCGTGGACCTCAAGGAGATAGAGGCCGCAGGCCTCATGCTGATGCGGGCTTTCGGCGTCCCCGAAATCGAAGCTAGACGGATATCGCGCCTGCCGCTGCCTCAGTTGCCGGAGATTCCGTTGCGGATCGCCGTGATAGGCAATTTCGGAAACCGCTGACTTTCACGCAGCGTGCGGCTGAGACCGGACGGCATTGACCCCGTTCCTGGCCACGCGGATTCGGTTTCGGTCTGCACGCGATACAAGTCATATTGACGAATCGTCATAATGACGATATTCTATAATTATGGCCAACACTTCCGGCGTCACTCTGGGCACTGCATCTCTCGCCTTGAGCGCCCTCATCGGGACTTCATTGCCGGCCGCGGGCGCCGCCGCGCAAGCCGGGGCGGACTCCTCCGCAGCCTGCCCGACGGTGACGCCGCTCCACGGCCTGCTTCCGTTCTTGATCTGGATCGGAATCTTTCCGCGGCCGGTCATGGCGTCGACGGTTGCTGCAAGCGACACTAGCACCAGCCTCGTCATCCACCCCGATCCGAATGACCAGATCACCTGCGGCAAGACTGCGATCAAGACGGTCGAGAACGTCGTTTTCAGCACACGCACGCTGGCAAACGGCAAATCGTTGGATCTCTCGATGGACATACAGATGCCGGAGCTGCCCGGGAAAAAACCCCTGGTCGTCTACATCACGGGCGGAGGGTTCATTCAGGCGCCGAAGGAAGCCGCGCTCAATCTTCGGACCTATGTCGCCGAGGCGGGCTTCGTCGTCGCCAGTATTCAGTACCGCACGGTGCGCAACGGAGCGAATTATCGCGACGGCATCGCCGATGTGAAATCGGCGGTCAGGTACCTGCGTGCGAACGCAGACAGATATGGCATCGATCCCGGCAAGGTTGCGGTGTGGGGCGAGTCTGCGGGCGGTTATCTCGCCGCGATGGCGGGGGTTACCAACGGCATCAAGGCCTTTGACATCGGCAATAACCTCGAACAAAGCAGCGACGTTCAAGCCGTCGTCGACAAATTCGGCACCTCCGACATGTCGAAGCTTGCCGCCGATTTCGATGCGCAGGCGAAGGAGGCGGGCAATGCAAACGACAACCCCATCGCTCAATACATCGGAATGGCGCCCGGAACCCATGTACTGGATACTCATATCGCCGGCACCGCCGCAAATCCGATGACCTACGTCAAGGCATCGGTTCCGCCATTTCTGATCTTTCACGGCAGCCAAGACCGGCTGGTCTCACCGAGTCAAACGCTCATCCTTCACGACGCGCTGATCGCTGCCGGCGGCCGGAGCACGCGCTACGTGCTGGACGGAGCGGGGCACGGCGATCTGTCATTCCTGGGCGACGCCAAGTCCGGCCTGCCTTGGTCCACGAGGCAGACTATGGGCATCATCGTCGACTTTCTCAAAGTCTCCATCGGCGGTGCTCATCACTAGGAGCCTGTCTGACATGCTCCTAGCTCACGCCAGCGGCAGATTGTGCGGCCGGACGAGCAGATGCCAGTCCTGATGCTCCTCGAGTATCAGCGCAATCGCCGCTTCGATCGCCGCCTTGAGCGCATTGACGTCGCGCGGCGGATCCACGGAATGGAGCGCGGCGCGAATGCGATCGATCGCTCCCTGCAATTCGGCCACCAGGCGCTCCGACGTCGTGCCGAGCCGGTAGGCTTCGGATTGCGCCAGCGCTCCGTGCAGCGAGGCGCCGAGCGCGGGGAAGAACGTCGTCACCAGCGACAGCCACAGCGTATGAAGAACGAGATGCAGCAGCGCGCCCAAGGCGGTCAGCGCGAACAAAGCGGTGTTCACGGCGTGCACACGATGGCGCAGCGCATGGTGCTTGCTCGCGATGCGGTAATGGTAGTGCCGCTGCTGCTCTAGGATGTCGACGGTCCAGCGCGCGTAGCTCGAGATGAACGCGGGATCCGACCAGGCTGTCGCGAGCAGCTTCCGCGCCAGCGGTTCGTTGGCCGCGCACAGCGCGGCGACGTCGTCGGAGCCGCGCAGGTGCTGCCCGGGATCGAATACGCGCAGATACCAATTGGCATCCGCCGCCGGCGCCGCAAAGTCGAGCAGGGGCGCAAGCATGGGCAGATACCAGCTCAACTCGGCCGTGGTCCGTGCGCGCAGCCACTGCGCCTGCCAGTCGCGCCGGTGACCCAGCCAGTAAATGGCGCTGACCGTGCCGATCACCCCCACTTCGGCCACAGCCCATAATCCCGCGAAAGGGTGCAGGCGATGGTTCGCGCTGTCCCAGCCGAGTGCCAGCGGCATCACCGCACACAACACGGCAATCGCGCTCAGCAGATAAATCGCCCAGAAGCCGCTCCGATACCGGTGACCATAGTGGAGCGCGAGTTGATCGAATCGTTGATGCGTACCCGCGATAGCCTCGATGAGCGGCAATAGCGCCGCCGGCGCTTGCGGTACGGGAGGCGGCGGCAGCGATTTGATCTTCGCGCCGATCAGCAGCAGCCGCTGGATGACCTGGTGCAGCGCCATAGGCCTCAATCCATGATTTCGTAAGTCGTGGCGAAGATCGGTTGCGACACGATCCCGAGACTGCCGTCGCCATAGTCGACCAGCCACTCGCCGGCGCGCCCGCTCAAGCGGGATACGCCATCCGCCAGCAACACTTCGAACGCTTCCGTCATCGGCACTGCCATGATGCGATTGGGCAGGCTGACGTAGCGTCCCGCCTCGCCGGCAATGGTCGGCGGCACAGGCCTGTATTTATCGGCAAAGCGCGCGCGCGAGACGCGCCAATGTTCCCCCGCGGTACCGGTGATGATGGCATCGCCGGGTCTCGCATGCACCACGCCTTCGGAGGTTTGCACGGTGCAAGCGACCGGCGTGAACCGCACCTCGATTTCACGCTCCAGCTTGCGCGCAAAGACTCGGCGCGGATCGCTGCTGACCACGCTCGAGAAGCCGGGTTGTGCGCTCGAACAGAACACGGGCAATGATTTCATATGACACTGCCGGACAACGGTGGGGTACCGCGGGCTTGACTAATTATCGTTGAAGTTTGACGCAGTGCGGTGAACACTGCAAGGCAAGTCGTCCGCCGTTGCCGCAGATACCGTAAAATGAGCTGCCCATGATCAAATTCTTCTCCCGCCTGCCCCTGCGGGCGCTCTATGCATTCTCTTCGTTTCTGTACCTGTTGGCGTTCTATGTGGTGCGGCACCGGCACCAGGTGATCCGCGGACAGCTCGAGAAGGTCTTTCCCGATGCGGGCGACGCCGAGCGCGAGCGCATCCACAAGCGATTCCTCAAGAATTTCTGCGATGTCGTGGTCGAGGTACTGAAGTCGGTGTCCATGACCGAAGCCGACATGCGCGCCCATGTGAACATCGTGAACTTAGGGGAGGCCCGGCGCCACTTGGACGCCGGCCAATCCGTGATGCTCGTGACCTCGCACCTCTGCAATTGGGAGTGGCTGCTGCACGGGGTCACGCTGCAATTGGGCTACCCCGTCGACGCCGCGTACAAGCCCTTGCACGATCAATGGGCGGAGCGGCTGATGCTCAAGGTCCGCTCTCGCTTTGGGGCTCGCCTGGTGCCCGCCAAGGAATTGCTGGCGGATTTTCTAAGGCGGCGAGGCATCGTGCGCGCGGTGGCCATGAACGCCGACCAGGCCCCCGTGTCGACGGACAAGCGCTACTGGACGCAATTCCTGGGGCAGGACACCGCCTTCTACATTGGTGCGGAGCAGATTGCGCGCGCGACGCGCCTGCCCATCTTGTACGTGGCGGTGCGCCGGATTCGCCGCGGCTACTACGAAGTCGAGCTACGGCCGTTGTGGGACGGACGCGAAGTGACCGAACCCAATGCGGTGACCGAACGCTACGCGCGCGCCTGCGAAATCGACGTGCTCAAGAGTCCCGCCGATTGGCTCTGGTCGTATCGCCGCTGGCGTTTGAAAAAGCCCTTGTACGGCGCCGAATGATAGTATTGCGCCCGTGCCTTCTCCACAGGATCAAGGCCGGACTATCCGGCCCGGAGAATTCCGATGAAACTGGACGACAGCCGCCGCAGCGATAATGTCGAGGATGACCGAAGCGGCGGGGGCGGTATCCGCGGCATCCATCTGGGATTAGGCGGCACGCTCGCGGTCATTGTCATCGGTTATTTCATGGGCGTGAGTCCGTCGACCCTGCTGAGCTTGTTGAACGGCGGCGAGCCCCAGGCCGTTACGCCGACTGCGCCGGCTCCGGCGGACCGCGCGCCGGGCAAGGATCCGCAAGTCGACTTCGTCCGCGCCATACTCGGCGAGACCGAGGACGTCTGGGGCGCCTATTTCAGGAATATGGGAAGGACCTACGTTCGCCCCAAGCTCGTGCTGTTCAGCGGACAGGTGGCATCGGCGTGCGGCTTCGCAAGCTCCGCGGCGGGACCGTTCTATTGTCCGGGAGACCAGAAGGTGTACATCGATTTGTCGTTCTATCGGCAGCTCGCCACGCAATTCGGCGCACCGGGCGACTTCGCGCGCGCCTATGTCATCGCACACGAGGTAGGACATCACGTGCAAAATCTATTGGGCATCACCAACAAGGCCGATCAGGCCGAGCAGCATGTCGGGCGCGTCGGAGCGAATCGCGTATCCGTGCAAATCGAACTGCAGGCGGATTGCTTCGCCGGAGTGTGGGCCGCGCAGGCCAACAACGCGCGCAAAATCCTCGAGCCCGGCGATTTGGAGCAGGGACTGAAGGCCGCGTCGTCCGTGGGCGATGACACTCTGCAAAAGCGCGAGCAGGGGACTGTGGTCCCGGACAGCTTCACGCACGGCACGTCGGCGCAGCGCGTCGGCTGGTTCCGCCGCGGCTTCGACTCCGGGAAGATCGACAACTGCGATACCTTCAGCGCGGGCACGTCACTTTAAACGTAGTCCTCAGCATCCACCCGCCCCCTGCGGTACCGTACTGGTGACCGAGTCCAATAGTTAGCCCGGTAGGGTTAGGAAGCCTCACGGCAACTGTGTTCTTACGTTGCCGTGAGGCTTCCTAACCCTGCCGGGCGACCGCTACCTGCTACCCGGCCACAATCCCCGCACCGAGACTTAGGGGCCAATGGGTGCCGCTTTGATCTTGGCTTCAAGATGGTTCGCGAGCTGCGCGATGGTCGGGTGATCGAACAGCTCGGTCAGATCGATGAGGCCGGGGAATTCGCGGTCCACGTTCTCGTGAATCTCGATCAACTTGAGCGAGCTCGCGCCGATCTCGAACAAGTTGTCGTTCACGTCGATTCTCTTGCCCGGCAGCGCTGCTTCGCAAATCGATTGCAGGCGGGTTTCGAGCTCCGTGCCCGATACATGAGCCGCCGCTCCCGGCGCCTGACGCAGCGCCTCCAGCTCCTTGAGTTCCGCGTCGAATTCGCCGTCGATGTAGGCCTGTTCCAATAAATGCCGCTGGACCTTGCCGCTGGTGGTTTTGGGAATGCGCTTGGTCGGGATGACTTGGGCGACCTCGAGACCCGTGTGCTCGTTGACGAGACGGCTGACCGCCGCGGCGGTCGGCAGAAAATCCGGCATGCTGCCGCGATGGAGCACGAACACCACCAATTCCTCCCCCTGCGATCCCGGTTTGGCGACGCCCGCGGCCACCAGCTTGTTGAGATCCAATCCCGGCGCCCGCTGCGCGATGTTCTCCAAATCGTAGGGATAGTAATTCTGGCCGTTGACGAAAATGATTTCCTTGCTGCGCCCGGCGATGTACAGCGAGCCCTCGTGCATGAAACCCAGATCGCCCGTGTCGACCCAGCCGTCGGCGCCGATGGCCTGTGCCGTGGCCTCCGGGTCGCCGAAATAGCCGCGGGTCACGCTGGCGCCGCCGATCAAGATATGCCCGACCTGTCCGTCGGGCAACGCTGCGCGCGTCGGGTCCGCAATGCGCAGCTCCACATTGGGCACCACGCGCCCGACGCACATGAGTTCGAGCGCATCGCGCGGGTCGGCGGGATTCAAGTCGATCGTTGCGCCCACGCCGAGTTTGTGACGATTCACGCGAACCCAGCGGTAGTCCAGCCCTGGTTCGGGAAACGCCACGGCCAGCGAGGCTTCCGCGAGTCCGTAGACCGGGTACATGGCATGACGCTTGAGGCCCGTGTACGCGAGGGTGCTCATGAACTCGTTGCACAGCGGCACCGAGATCGGTTCGGCTCCGTTGTAGATCTGCCGGATCGAGGACAAGTCGACCCCGTCGAGCCGGCGGTCTCCCAGCACCTTCAGGAAATGCCGATACCCGAAATTCGGCGAACAGGTAATGGTGACCCGCTTCTTTGAGGCCACCTGCAGCCAGAGCAGGGGCCGCCGCACGAACAACTCGGTAGGCATCAGATGGATGTGCGCGTGATAGGCGAATTGCATCAGAAAAAATCCGATCAATCCCATGTCGTGCGTCAGCGGCATCCAGCTCAACGTGACATCTTTTTCGTTGTACTTGCCGATGGCCGCCGCGCCATCGACGTTGGCGACCAGATTGCCGTGGGTGAGCATCACTCCCTTCGGTTCGCTGGTGGAACCGGAGGAGAACTGGATGAAAGCCAGATCGTCCGGCGCCGGCCGATGCAGCTTGCCCGGCTTCGAGATGTCGGTGATGGATCCGACCAGGAAGGCGCGCGATTTCAGTTCGTTGAACGTGTCGGTCTCGCCCACCTGGGCGGCGAGGGCTTCCAGGCGCTCGAGATTCTTGGCGTCCGTGTACAGCAGCGGCTTGCCGAGCTTGCGCGCGACTCGGAGCAGCTTGTGCCGGTGCTCGTCGCTGATGCCGACCGCGAGCGGCACCGGGACGATGCCGCCGCAGACCGCGGCCCAGAAGCCGTCGAGGAATTGCTCGTTGCTGCTCAAGAAAATGATCATCTTGTCGCCGCGCTGCGCGCCCATGGCTTGCAAGTGGTACAGGATGCCGAGCGCCCGCGAGTGCAGGTCGCCGTAGGGCACGCGCCGCTCGGAATTTTCACCATCGACGTAGGTGACGGCGCGATCGACGCCGCGGTTATTCTCTAAAATGTCGACCAAGGTCGTGTAAGTCATTTTGCTGACATCATTCATCGTGATTCTACCGTCATCATGAGGTTGGATCGCGGACGCAAATTGATTTGCGCCTCGAGTTCAATGGGATCGTCGCCGGCGCGGGTCAGGCGAAAGCGGCGCGACATGGCTTGGACGTGGACCAGCATCTCGAACATCGCGATATTCTCGCCGATGCAGTGCCGCGGTCCCACCGCGAAGGGGATGTAGGCGAACCGATGGCGTTCTTCGGCATCGGGGCCGGCGAAGCGCTCGGGCCTGAATTCCTCGGGCTCGCTCCAGAAGGCCGGATGCCGGTGCAGCATATAGGGACTGATGAATACATCGGTGCGCGGCGCAATGGGATAGCCGCCGAGCTCGTCCGCCTCCAGCGTGCGGCGCGTGATCAGCCAACCCGGCGGATAGAGCCGCAGCGCCTCCTGCAGCACTTGGTGGGTGAACTCGAGCGCCTCTGCGGCGTCCAGTCCGAGCGTCTGATCGGGAGTGGTGCCGTCGGCTTCGGCCTGCAGCCGCGCCTGGGTCTCGGGATGCTGACTGATGAGATACCAGGTCCACGTGAGCGCCGCCGCGGTGGTTTCGTGCCCCGCGACGATCAGCGTCAATACCTCATCGATCAGCTCCTTGTCGCTCATGGCTTCGTCGGTCTCCCGATCGCGGCTTGCCATGAGCATGCTCAGAAAATCGAAATGCTCCTCCGGCAAGCGGCGCCGGCGCTCGATGAGCTCGGCCACGAGCTTGGTGAGGGAGCGGAACCGGAACGCGAATTTCAGGTCGCGGTTCTGCTCCTTGGCGACGACCTCGAAAGGATTCGCGCCGAACTGCGCCTCCAGGCGCGCAAGATCGGTGCCGAATATCGAGCGCAGCACGATCTCCAGGGTCAATTCGCTGGCATCGTCGCTCAAATTGACGGCCTCGGCGCGCGCCGCCTTTTCCGCCCAGCGCGCCGCGAATTTGTCGTTGACTTCGCGGATCAACGCCCCGAATTGATCGATGACGCGGCGATGAAACGAGGGCTGCATCATGCGCCGCTGCTTACGCCAGAAATCACCCTCGCTGGTCATGATGCCGTTGCCGAGCAGGATCTTGACGCGATCCATGCCTTCGCCCTTGGTGTAATTGCGATGGTTCGACAACAGCACCCGCTTGATGTCGTCGGGGTGGTTAATGACGTAGTTATAAACGCCTCGGCCGGGCGCGAAGACTCGATAGACGTCGCCGAACTCCGCGAAATAGCGGTTCAAGCGGGCGAGCGTCTCATCGTTGCCGCCGAGATCGAAGCCTTCGGCGGGGCCGGGGGGCAGTGTCAGGGTTTGCATCATCATATTGTAACGTAGGAGGGGGCGCGGACACCCGGCGCGGGTATCGCGGTCCGACTTAGGACGCGGGCGCTTCGCAAGCTTGCGGAGCGCAGCGCTGTTCTCGACAATGCCCGTCGTGGAAGAAAAACCCGGTGGTGGCCTTCGCAATACCATTTACGAACAGCAGACCCGCTCCGGCAGGCGGCTGACCCGCGGCCGCTTGTTCTTGTACAAGATTCTCGTGCCCCTGGGCGTGTCCCTGCTGCGATTGGTGTGGCGCTGGTCGCGAGTCACACGAGTCACGGGTGCGGAGCACATCGCCGCGGCGCTCGAGCGCGCGCCCTCGTTCATACCGGTCTACTGGCACCAACACACGCTTTTCTGCGTGAAACACCTGCTGCGCGAGCGCCGCGCCGGATTGAAATTGGGCTTCTTGATCTCGCCGTCGGTCGACGGTGAGATCGGCGCGATGATCGTGCGGAATCTGGGCGGCGAGGTGATTCGCGGCTCGTCCTCGCACACCGGAGCCCGGGCGCTGCGCGACTACTATCAGGCGCTGGCGCACGAGGGCGTGTCCCCCGCGATCACGCCGGACGGGCCAAGGGGTCCGCCGTGGAAGTTCAAACCCGGGGCCGTGCTGCTCGCGCAACTGTCGGGGCGGCCCATGATCCCCTTGAGCTACGCTGCGTCGCACGCCTGGAAAATCAAGTGGGATCGTTTCGTGATTCCATGGCCGCTGGCGAGAATCGTGATCGCCGTGGGCGAGCCGGTATATGTTGCCAAGGGCTTGAACGCCGACGGTCTTGCACAGCTGCAGTCGGACATGGAACATCGCCTGCGGACGCTTTTTGAGCAGGCGCAAAGTGCCCTGGAGTGAGGTTTGTCGGCAAGCCCTAACAATACAACTGCTTAGCTTGTATTCCTTACAACTTATGCGAGAATCCAGGTGCATGTGCAACAAGCGAAATCGAAGGAACTGTGTGCCGCATTCGGTTTTTCGCTTGAATCCAGTGGCAAACTGTTGATTCATAACCGCAACTATTCATCTGGGACCTCCGAAGGCGCATGGCAATAGCACCCCACGATCCCCGACACCCAGACTTGACCGCCTCGGACATATTGTCCCCGCAGACATGGCCGAAGCGCGGTATTCGTCCGGCCACGGGGCTCGATGTGATCTGCACCAAGATCGCCGTTGATTTCCAATCGATGACAGCGGTAACTGCTCTCGAGGTCATCGCCGCCAATTTGGAGCTGCTGCGCGAGGCGACGCGCACGGACGCCGCCTTTCATATCCCCCTCGACGCGGAGTCGGGACTGTTCAATGAGATTCAGGTGGCGCGCGGCATGCTCAGCACCGGCAACCCGGAACAGCTGCGCGGCCAGTCCCTGGAATCCTTGCCGTGGCTGCAATCCCGTCTGGCGCCGCTGCGGGTGTCGGAGCTGCGCGATACCGCCAAACCGCGCGGTGATCAGACCGACGACGCCGCCGTGTGGAATCAGCTTGGGTTGGGATCGGTACTGATCATCGGTTATTTCATCGAAGGCCGGGCGGCCGGCCTCTTGGGGATCGCCGGTGCGCAGCCGCGCGAGAAGTGGGAAGTTCAGATCCATCTCTTGATGAAGCTGGTCGGCAGCAGCATCGCCACCGGCCTCGAACGCATCGAGATCCAGCATCAACTGCGCGACCTGGAGGAGCGCAATGAGCTCGCCTTGTACAGCGCGAACGACGGGCTTTGGGACTTCGACACCATCAACAATCGCGTCTATCTCTCGCCGCGCTGGAAAGCGATGCTGGGGTACGACGAAGCCGACGTGGGGCAGGCGCCGGACTGGCGAACCCTGGTGCACTCGGACGACATGTCGCGCGTGCAGGCCGCCATTCGCGATCACGTGGCGGGAAAGACGCCGATTTTCGAGAGCCTGCACCGCATGCGCCACGCCACCGGCGAGTGGCGGTGGGTGATCAGCCGCGCCAAGGCCAAGGTCGACGACAAGGGCCGTTTGCTGCGCCTGGTGGGAGTCGAACTCGACATCACCGAACGCAAGCTGTACGAGGAAGCGCTGTTTCGCGAGAAAGAGAGCGCGCAGATCACTCTGCAAAGCATCGGTGACGGGGTCATCACCACCGATGCCAAAGGGGTGATCGATTATGTGAATCCGGTGGCGGAGGCGCTCACGGGGTGGCGTCTCGAGGACAGCCAGGGCCGTGCCATCGAAGAGATTTTCCGCGCCTTCCACGAAGAAACCTGCGAGCCGCTGGAGAATCCGCTGGCGGTGGCGATTCGGCGCACGCGGTCGATCAAATCGGTGCGGCCGATGCTGTTGATTCGGCGCGACGGCAACGAAATCTATGTCGAGAGCACGGCATCGCCGATACGCGACGGCAGCGGCGCGGTCTCGGGCGGTGTGCTGGTGTTCCACGACGTGAGCGAGGCGCGCGAGCTCAACCGGCGCCTGAGCTATCACGCCAGCCACGACGTCCTGACGGGGCTGGTGAACCGCCGCGAGTTCGAAAACCGCATGGAACGGGCGCTGAAGAGCGCCAAGGCGCGGGAGACTTCGTACGCGCTGTGCGTCCTCGATCTGGACCAGTTCAAAATCGTCAACGATACCTGCGGGCACAGCGCCGGCGACGCGCTGCTCGGGCAGGTCGGAGCGCTGCTGAAATCCAAAGTCCGCTGGCGCGATACGCTCGCACGCCTGGGCGGCGATGAGTTCGGCATTCTGCTGGAAAGCTGCTCTCTGGATGAGGCCATGCGCACCGCGGAAGCGCTGCGCGAGGCGGTGCGCAACTTCAAGTTCACCTGGGAGGAGCGCACCTTCCGCCTGGGCGCGAGCATCGGCGTGGTACCGATCTCCGCGGACAATGCCGACGTGGCCTCGGTCTTGAGCGCCGCGGACAGTGCGTGTCAGGCAGCCAAGGAGGCGGGCCGCAATCGAGTCCACAGCTTCGAAGAGAACGACATCGACTTGATGCGCCGGCGCCGTGAAATGCAGTGGGCGGCGCGCATCAACAATGCCCTGGAGGAGGGCCGCTTCGAGCTGTTCAGGCAGACCATTCTGCCCCTGCAGACCACCGAAGTGGGTGCGCATTACGAACTCTTGCTGCGCATGCGCGATGAAGCCGGCAAGATCGTCGCGCCCGATCAGTTCATGACGGCGGCCGAACGCTACGGCATCACGCCGAGCATCGATCGCTGGGTCATCGAGAACGCGTTCCGGTGGCTGGTCTCCGAGGCCGACGAACGCGAGAAATTGACCATGTGCTCGATCAACCTCTCGGGGCAGAGCCTGGGCGACGATAAGTTCCTGCCCTATGTGATCGATCAATTCCACCGCAGCGGCTTGGATGCCACCAAGATCTGCTTCGAAATCACGGAGACGGCGGCGATCGCGAGCTTCTCGCAGGCGAATCGCTTCATTCAGGCGCTGAAGGAATTGGGCTGCAAGTTCGCGCTCGACGATTTCGGCACCGGGCTGTCGTCGTTCGGCTATCTCAAGCACTTCCCGGTCGATTACTTGAAGATCGACGGCAGCTTCGTCAAAGAGATACTGCACGATCCCATCGACCGGGAGATGGTGCGTTCGATCAACGAAATCGGGCATCTGACCGGCAAGCAGACCATTGCCGAGTTCGCGGAGAACCAAGAGATCATCAACATGCTGCAGAGCCTCGGCGTCGATTACGCGCAAGGATATGGGGTATCGCAGCCGCAGCGCGTGCTCAAGGCCGCCAACAGCGCCTGAGTGCGGCGGGCGGCGGGTAGCAGTCGCGTGGCGGGGTCAGGGAGGCTGGCTGGCAACGAAGAACGCAGTTGCCAGCCAGCCTCCCTGACCCCACCGCGCGAATACTCGAACCGGTCGACACCCGGTGCTGGGTACCGGTGGGCCTTGGACACTCGTTCTTCGGGCACAGTGATGTTCAGCGGCCCAGCGCGAAAGGCCTGGGGGGAGGGGGAGCCTGAAGGCAACTGCTCCCCCCGTTGCCTTCAGGCTCCCCCTCCCCCCAGGCCATGCGATCTGGCCGATATCCCACAGTGCCAAGACGCTAAGTTTTCCACTCGAACCGCATCGAGAGATCGACGGCCCGTACATGCTTGGTGATGCTGCCGACGGAGATGAAGTCGACGCCGGTTTCGGCGATTTCGCGAATGGTGGCGGTGGTGATTCCGCCGGAGGCTTCGAGTTTAAGCGGCTTTGCGGCGTTGGCGTTCAGGGCCACCGCTTCGCGCATTGCGTCGAGCGAAAAATCATCGAGCATGGCGATATCGGCGCCGGCGGCGATGGCTTGCTGCAATTCGGACAGATTTTCGACTTCGACCTCGATCGGGACTTGAGCGGAGCCGCGCTTGGCCGCGGCTACCGCGGCGGCGATCGAACCCGCGGCCATGATGTGATTTTCCTTGATGAGGATTCCATCGAACAGGCCCATGCGGTGGTTCTGGCCGCCGCCGACGCGCACCGCGTACTTTTGCGCGGAGCGTAGGCCGGGAATGGTCTTGCGGGTGTCCAGCAGGCGGCAATTCGTGCCCTCGAGGAGCGCGGCATAGGTGTGCGCGGCCGTGGCGGTGCCGGAGAGCAGTTGCAGGAAATTGAGCGCCGTGCGCTCCGCGGTCAGCAGCGCGCGTGCCGGGCCCTCGAGATTGACCAAGGGCTGATTGGCGGCGACCGAGTCGCCTTCGGCCACCCGCCAGTCCAGCCGCACCCGCGCATCGACGCTGTGGAAGCTGGCTTCGACGTAGGGCAGGCCGCATACGACGGCCTGCTCCCGCGTGATCACGGTGGCCCGGCCGATGCGATCCACGGGTATCAGCGCAGCCGTCAAATCACCGCTGCCGATGTCCTCGGCCAGAGCGCGGGCAACCTGTTGCGGCAGGTCGGCGGGAACCGCCAACGATTTAGAACGGAAGTCCGTGCGACGGTCCGATCATGCACATCAGCATGGGAATGGACAGTAGGAAATTCGTGCGCGAGGCGTACAGGGCGACTTTGCGGGCCGCCGCCTTTTGCTCGTCGGTCGCGGGCACTATGCCTAAGATCTTCTTCTGGTTGGGCCAAATGAGCACCCAGACATTGAACAACATGATGGTGCCGAGCCAGGCGCCGATCCCCATGATGATATTGGAGTCCTGGACCGGGTTCTGCAGCAGGCCGAAGGTGAAGGTGTCGACGAAGCGGCCATGGGTCAGGGACAGGAGCCACGCGCCCATCAGCCAGGTGGCGAGCGCCGACCAGCGAAACCACAGCAGGGCGAGGGGTGCGACGTATTTATTGACGCCGGCGCCGCCCGGGCCGCCCTTATCCGCCGCGGCGGCCGCCATAGCCGGAGTCTGCACCGCGTTGAAATAGTACAATAGGCCGATCCAGAATATTCCCGACACGATGTGCAGCCAGCGCGCGAAGCTCATTTCGTTGAAGGCGAAACCCCCGATCAGGCTGGCAATGATCACGGCAACCGCGAAGCCGATAATGAGCGGCCATTTCACTGTGGTTAATGGGTTCATGCGATTCCCCTTCTATTTCGTATATGCGTCGGACCCCGGATCGCCTAAACCGTGGGTTTAGCCGCCGCGCGGATTTTGCACTGCGGCGGGCTGGAAGAATAGGGGACTAACCCCAATAATTCAACGATGTCCGGCGCTGCCCTCGCGTCCCCCCTGTCAATATTGCATTTTGGGGGCATACGGGCCCCGCCCGGGCTGCTATCGTAGGCTCAAGGAACATGATCAATCTGGAGACTGTCGAGTATGAACGCTATCGAACGGATCAAAGACCAGCTATCGGCTTCGCCCGTGGTGCTCTACATGAAGGGCACGCCCGATTTTCCGCAATGCGGGTTTTCGGCACAGACGGTGGCTGCGCTCAAAGCCTGTAAGGCGAATTTTGCGCATGTGAACATATTCGAGGACCCGGAAGTGCGCGAGGCGCTGAAGACCTATTCCAATTGGCCGACCTTTCCGCAGCTCTATGTCAACGGCGAACTCGTGGGCGGCTGCGACATCACGATCGAAATGTACAAGAGCGGCGAGCTCAAACAACTGCTGGCGGAAGCCGGCGCCGTACCGGCGTAACGCCTGGCCGGCCGGCTCAAGGCGGCCCGCGCATGGGCCGTCGTTCAGGGTTCGCGGTCTATGGGCTCGTCCGGGGTAAAGGGTTCGCCGGGCGTTGAGGGCTCGACTTCCAGCGGTCCCATCGCGGCCAAGCGTCGGCGGCTGGCGTCGAACACCCCCTGGAACTGATTGCACACCATGCAGAAGAGATCAGCGGTGCGTTCGGCGTCATAGGCCGCGGAGTGCGCTGAGGCAGTGTCCCATTCGAGGCCTGCGGCAAGCGTCGCGCGCATCAAGACGGTTTGCCCAAAGGCAACGCCGCCCAAGGTCGCGGTATCGAAGCTCGAGAAGGGGTGGAACGGGTTGCGCTTGACCTGCGCGCGCGCCACGGCCGCGTTCAGGAAATTCAGATCGAAAAACG
>Ga0185299_10004139_pt1 | contig 17902 bp, 28 predicted proteins | sample PaiPotPPA55metaG_FD_128002 | JGI IMG/M metagenome (GOLD analysis project Ga0185299, IMG submission 128002) | Iron sulfur acid spring bacterial and archeal communities from Banff, Canada, to study Microbial Dark Matter (Phase II) - Paint Pots PPA... ...
AGCGATGGGTAAGGCAAGGTTTGCGCGGACGAAGCCGCATTGCAACATCGGGACGATCGGTCACATCGATCACGGCAAGACGACGCTGACGGCGGCGATCACCAAGGTTTTGGCGGAAACGGGCGGGGCGACGTTTGTGCCGTTTGACCAGATCGACAAGGCGCCGGAGGAGCGGGCGCGCGGGATCACGATCGCGACCGCGCATGTCGAATACGAGACGGCAAACCGGCATTACGCGCATGTCGATTGCCCGGGTCACGCCGACTACATCAAGAACATGATCACCGGGGCGGCGCAGATGGACGGCGCCATCCTGGTGGTGTCGGCGGCGGACGGTCCGATGCCGCAGACCAGGGAGCACATCCTGCTGGCGCGCCAGGTGGGGGTGCCGTCCTTGGTCGTCTACATGAACAAGACCGACATGGTGGACGACCCCGAGCTATTGGAGCTGGTCGAACTGGAGATGCGGGAGTTGTTGTCGTCGTACGGGTTTCCGGGGGACGACATCCCGGTGGTGCAGGGCTCGGCCCTGGCGGCCCTGGAGGGGCGCGATCCCGCGGTCGGGCACGACACGATCATGAAGCTGATGGAGGCGGTGGACAGCTATATCCCGCAGCCGGAGCGCGCCAAGGACCGGCCGTTTTTGATGCCGATCGAGGATGTGTTCACGATCTCGGGGCGCGGCACGGTGGTGACCGGGCGGGTCGAGCGCGGCATCGTGAAGGTCGGCGACGAGGTGGAGATCGTGGGCTTGCGGCCGACCGCGAAGACGGTGGCGACCGGGGTCGAGATGTTCAGGAAGCTGTTGGACCAGGGCGAGGCGGGGGACAATATCGGGGTGTTGCTGCGCGGCACCAAGCGCGAGGAGGTGGAGCGCGGCCAGGTCCTGGCGGCGCCGGGGTCGATCACGCCGCACACGGTGTTCCAATGCGAGGCTTACGTCTTGACCAAGGAGGAAGGCGGGCGGCACACGCCGTTTTTCGGGAACTACCGGCCGCAGTTTTACTTTCGCACGACCGATGTGACGGGGACGGTGAAGTTGCCCGAGGGCACCGAGATGGTGATGCCGGGGGACAACATCACGATGGAGGTGGAGCTGCTGGTGCCGATCGCGATGGATGAGGGCTTGCGCTTTGCGATCCGCGAGGGCGGCCGCACCGTCGGCGCCGGCGTCGTCGCCAAGATCTTGAAATAACAACAATCCTCGTCGCCCGGGAGCGAAAGCATGGCAGTCGATAACCAGAACATACGCATTCGCCTGCGGGCCTATGACCACCGCGTGCTCGATCAGTCGACGAGCGAGATCGTCAATACGGCCAAGCGAACCGGGGCACGGGTGCGCGGCCCGATCCCGCTGCCGACCAAGATCGAGAAGTTCACGGTGCTGCGCTCGCCGCATGTCGACAAGAAATCGCGCGAGCAGTTCGAAATCCGCACGCACAAGCGGGTGCTCGACATCGTCGATCCGACGCCGCAAACCGTCGACGCGCTGATGAAGCTCGATCTGGCTGCGGGTGTCGACGTCGAGATCAAGCTGTAATTGGTCCCGGGGATGATTCTAACTCGCTCCAACAAAACGGTCGTCATGGCCGGGCGCGACCCGGCCATCTACGAGAAGCCGCTCGTGGATCCCCGGGTCAAGCCCGGGGATGACGAACGGGAAAAGGAAGCGTGATGCGTACCGGTCTGATCGCGCAAAAGCTCGGCATGTCCCGGGTATTCACCGACGAGGGCAACCACGTCGCGGTGACGGTGCTGCGCGTCGACAATTGCCAGGTGGTGGCGCAACGGACCCAGGACAGAGACGGCTACACCGCGCTGCAGCTCGGGGTCGGCGCCGCCAAGGTGAAGAACGTGACCCAGCCGCAGCGCGGGCATTTTGCCAAGGCCAAGGTCGAGCCAAAGGCGAAACTGGCCGAGTTCCGCGTCTCGGAAGACGCGCTCGTTGCGGTCGGCGCGGAAATCACAGCGGCCCATTTTCTCCCCGGTCAATATGTCGACGTGACCGGGACCAGCATCGGCAAAGGCTTTGCCGGAGGGATGAAGCGGCACAATTTCGGCGGTCTGCGCGCCTCCCACGGCGTCTCGGTCTCGCACCGCAGCCTCGGTTCGACAGGGCAGCGGCAATCGCCGGGGAAGACCTTCAAGAACAAGAAAATGGCCGGTCACATGGGGGCCGAGCGGGTGACGACGCAGAGCCTCGAAATCGTCGTCGCCGATGCCGAGCGCGGCCTTTTGTTCATCAAGGGCTCGGTGCCGGGCAGCGAGAAGGGTTGGGTCCTCGTCAAGGATGCCGTCAAACGCAAGCCGCCCGACGGTCTGCCTTACCCGGCGGCGCTGCGCGGCGACAGCGACGCGGCTCCGGCCGAAGACGCCGCAGCACCGGCCGAAGCGCCCGAGGAGAGCGCGCCATGAAGCTCAGCGTGCGCAACCTGGACAACCAGGAGGTCGGCGATATCGAACTCGCCGACGCGGTGTTCGGGTTGCCGGTGCGGGGCGACATTCTGGCTCGCGTCGTCGCCTGGCAGCTTGCCAAGCGCCGCACCGGCACCCACAAGACCAAGGGCGTCAGCGAGATCAGCGGCACGAGCAAGAAGCCGTACAAGCAGAAGGGCACCGGGCGGGCCCGCCAGGGCAGTCTGCGCTCGCCGCAATTTCGCGGCGGTGCGGTGATCTTCGGCCCGGTCGTGCGCAGCCACGCCTTCGATCTGCAGAAGAAGGTACGCCGGCTCGGCCTCAAGACCGCGCTGTCGGCGAAGCACGCCGAGGGCAAGCTCGTCGTCATCGATGCCGCCAAGCTCGAGGAGGCCAAGACCAAGGCATTGCGGGCGCGATTTACTGCGCTCGGCTGGGAGTCGGTACTGATCATCGACGGCGTCACGATCGATGAGGGGTTTGCCCGCGCCGCGCGCAACCTGCCAAAGGTCGACGTGCTGCCGCAGCAGGGCGCCAATGTCTACGATATCCTGCGCCGCGACACGCTGGTCTTGACGCGCGAGGCGGCGCAACAACTCGAGGCCCGCCTGAAATGAGCCGATTTCGCGTCATCCCGATCGTCGAGACGCGGCTCACGCGGCAGCAGATGTACGACATCATCCGCGCGCCGGTGATCACCGAAAAAGCGACCACGGCATCCGAGCACAACCAGGTGATCTTCCGGGTCGCCCTCGACGCCACCAAACGCGAAGTCAAGGCGGCGGTCGAGGGGCTGTTCGCGGTCAAGGTCGATGCGGTCAACACGATCCGCGTCATGGGCAAGCTGAAGCGGGTTCGCGGCCGCCCCGGGCGCCGCTCGGATTACAAAAAGGCGATCGTGACGCTGGCCGAGGGCTCGCGCATCGACGTGACCACAGGGATCTAGGGCCCAGAGGCATAGATAATGGCGCTTAAAACCTTCAATCCGACCACCCCCTCGCAACGCCACCTTGTCATCGTCGACCGCAGCGAGTTGTGGAAGGGCAAGCCCGTCAAGGTGCTGACCGAGGGCTTGCGGCAAAAGGGCGGGCGCAACAACACCGGACGCACGACGATGCGCTGGCGCGGCGGCGGCCATAAGCGGCGGTACCGGATCGTCGACTTCAAGCGGAAGAAGGACGACGCTCCGGCCACCGTCGAGCGGCTCGAATATGACCCCAACCGCACCGCGTTCATCGCGCTCATTCGGTATCCCGACGGCGAGCAAGCCTACATCCTGGCGCCGCAGCGGCTGCGGCCCGGCGACAGCGTGGTGTCGGGCGAGCGGGTCGACGTCAAGCCCGGCAATGCGATGCCGCTGCGCAACATGCCGCCCGGCACGATCGTCCACAATGTCGAGATGAAGCCGGGCAAGGGCGGCCAGATCGCCCGCTCGGCCGGGACCTATGTTCAGCTGGTCGGCCGCGATCAGGGTTATGCGCTGCTGCGCATGGCGTCGGGCGAAGTGCGCATGGTGCGCAGCGAATGCCGGGCGACGATCGGCGCCGTGTCGAACCCCGATCACCAGAACATCGTGATCGGCAAGGCCGGCCGCAATCGCTGGCTGGGGCGCCGGCCTTCGGTGCGCGGCGTGGCGATGAACCCGATCGACCATCCGCATGGCGGCGGCGAAGGCAAGTCCTCGGGCGGGCGCCATCCGGTCACCCCGTGGGGCAAGCCGACCAAGGGCAAGAAAACCCGGCACAACAAAGGAACCGACCGGCTGATCATTCGCCGGCGGCAGCAGTCGCGATGACGCGCAACAGGCGGAGCTAGGACGTGGCACGCTCGGTATGGAAAGGTCCGTTTGTCGACGGCTATCTGCTGAAAAAGGCGGAAAAGTCGCGCGCCTCGGGCCGCAACGAGGTGATCCGAACCTGGTCGCGGCGGTCGACGATCTTTCCGCAGTTCGTCGGGCTGACCTTTGGCGTCTATAACGGCCACAAATTCATCCCGGTATTGGTGACCGAAAACATGATTGGCCACAAATTCGGCGAGTTCTCGCCGACCCGGACGTTCTACGGCCATGCCGGCGACAAGCGGGCCCGGCGGAGCTGAGAGGAGCTGAGATGAGCAAGCCCTCTGCCGAACGCCGGCTTGACGATACCGAGGCCTCGGCCTTTCTGCGCGCCCTGCGCACGAGCGCGCGCAAGCTGAACCTCGTCGCCCAGACCATCCGCGGCAAGGATGCCGCGGCGGCCCTCGCCGAATTGACCTTTTCGCATCGCCGCATCGCGCATGACGTCAAGAAGGTGCTGCAGGCGGCGATCGCCAATGCCGAAAACAACCACCAGCTCGATGTCGACCGGCTTTATGTCAAGGAGGCGACGGTCGGCCGCGCCTTCGTGATGAAACGCTTTCACACCCGTGGCCGCGGCCGCTCGGCGCGGATCGAGAAGCACTTTGCGCATTTAACCGTGATCGTCCGCGAGCGCCCGGAAGATAGCCCTGGGGAGAGCGCCTGATGGGTCAGAAAGTCAATCCGATCGGGCTCCGGCTCGGGATCAACCGCACCTGGGATTCGCGCTGGTTTTCGCGGAAGGAATACGGCAACCAGCTGCTCGATGATTTGAAGCTGCGCAAGTTTCTCGGCGGGCGCCTCAGCCAGGCGGCGGTCTCCCGGGTGCTGATCGAGCGCGCCGCGAAGAAGACCCGGATCACGCTCCATTCGGCGCGGCCCGGCGTCATCATCGGCAAGAAGGGCGCCGATATCGACAAGCTGCGCCTCGACATCGGCAAGGTTACCAACAGCGAGGTCAGCCTCAACATCGTCGAGATCAGGAAGCCCGAAATCGAAGCCAAGCTGATCGCCGAAGGAATTGCCCAGCAACTCGAGCGCCGGGTGGCGTTCCGCCGGGCGATGAAGCGGGCGGTGCAATCGGCGATGCGGTTCGGCGCGCAGGGTATCCGGATCAACTGCTCGGGGCGGCTCGGCGGCGCCGAGATCGCGCGCATGGAATGGTACCGCGAAGGGCGGGTGCCGTTGCACACGCTGCGCGCTGATGTCGATTTCGGGGTTGCCACCGCCAAGACCACGTACGGCACCTGCGGTGTCAAGGTGTGGGTGTTCAAGGGCGAGATCCTCGCTCACGATCCGATGGCACAGGACAAGCGCATCAATGAACTCCAGGCGGCGGGCGGCGGTGGCCATGACCGCGACCGCGACCGTCCCAGCCGCGACCGATAGGCGAGAGCCATGCTCGCACCCAAACGCAGCAAGTACCGCAAGGCCCATAAGGGCCGCATCCATGGCGCCGCCAAGGGCGGCACCACGCTCAATTTCGGCGCCTATGGGTTGAAGGCGGTCGAGCCGGGCCGGATCACGGCACGCCAGATAGAAGCGGCGCGGCGCACGATCACGCGCTCGATCCGCCGCATCGGCCGCGTGTGGATCCGGATCTTTCCCGATGTCCCGGTGTCATCGAAGCCGGCCGAGGTGCGCATGGGCAGCGGCAAGGGCTCACCCGAATTCTGGGTCTGCCGGGTCAAGCCCGGCCGCATCATGTTCGAGCTCGATGGCGTCCCGCCGGAGGTCGCACGCGAAGCTTTCGAGCTCGCGGCGGCCAAGCTGCCGATCGGCACCCGGTTCGTGACGCGGCAGGGCGAAGGGGCTTAGCCGTGAAGGGGATGAAAGCTGCCGACCTGCGGGCCCGCACCGTCGACGAGCTGACCGAAGAGGTCGACACGCTCGGCCGGGAGATCTTCAACCTGCGTTTCCAGCGTGCCAGCGGCCAGCTAGAAAATACCGCGCGGGTGCGCCAGGTGCGGCGCGACATCGCACGTATCAAGACCATTCTCGGCGAGCGCCGCCGCACCGCAACGCAAGGGGCGGAGCATGCCTAAACGCGTCCTTCAGGGGGTCGTCGTCAGCGATTCCTGCGACAAGACGGTGATCGTGCGCGTCGAGCGGCGCGTCATGCATCCGCTTTACAAGAAATTCGTGTCGCGCTCGAAAAAATATGCGGCGCATGACGAGGAGAACCGCTACCGCGCGGGCGATGCGGTGCGGATCGAGGAAAGCCGCCCGTTGTCGAAGCGCAAGCATTGGGTTGTCGTCGGCGGCCCCGGCGATGCCGCGCCGGGACGGCGCGCCGCGGCGGCACCGGCAGCGGCGCCCGCCGCTAATGAGGCGGGAGGCGCGGCATGATCCAGATGCAAACCAACCTCGACGTGGCCGACAATTCGGGTGCGCGCCGGGTCCAATGCATCAAGGTGCTCGGCGGCTCGAAGCGCCGGACCGCGACCGTCGGCGATGTCATCATCGTCTCGGTCAAGGAGGCGATCCCGCGCGGTCGCGTCAAGAAGGGCGATGTCCATCGCGCCGTCATCGTGCGCACCGCGAAAGAGATCCGCCGAGCAGACGGCAGCGCTATTCGCTTCGACCGCAACGCGGCGGTGCTGATCACCCACCAGGGCGAGCCGATCGGGACGCGCATCTTCGGACCGGTCACCCGCGAGCTCAGAGCCCGGCGCTTCATGAAGATCGTCTCGCTCGCCCCCGAGGTTCTGTGATGTTGGCGCGGGAACGCGGGCCTCTCGCCCGCATGCGGCCGGGATGGCCGCGGTCCGAAGGCTGATCCATGCCGAAGATGAAGATCAAAAAAGGCGACAACGTCGTCGTCATCAGCGGCCGCGACAAGGGCAAATCGGGCGAGGTGCTGCGCGTCCTGCCGACGGAACGGCGGCTCATCGTGCAGGGCGTCCATGTAGCGCGGCGGCACACCAAACCGCGCATGGGCGATCCCGGCGGCATCGTCGACAAGGAGCTGACGATCCACGCTTCCAACGTCGCCCATGTCGATCCGCAATCGGGCAAACCGACGCGTATCGGTTACAGGAACCTCGATGACGGCCGCAAGGTCCGCGTCGCCCGCCGCTCGGGCGAGGTGATCGACAAATGAGGGAGGCCGCATGACCCGCTTGCACGAACGTTATCAAGAGGTCGTTAAGCCCGCCCTGATGCAGGAATTCGGCTACCAGAACCCGATGCAGGTGCCGCGCCTCGACAAGATCGTCGTCAATATGGGGGTCGGCGAGGCGGTCCAGGACGCCAAGAAAATCGATGCCGCCGTCAGCGATCTGACCGCGATCACCGGCCAGCACCCGGTTGTGCTCCGTGCAAAACATTCGATCGCGACCTTCAAGCTGCGCCAGAACATGCCGATCGGCGTCAAGGTGACCCTGCGGGCCCAGCGCATGTACGAATTTCTCGACCGGCTGATCACGGTCGCATTGCCGCGGGTCCGCGATTTCCGCGGGGTCTCGCCGAAGAGCTTCGACGGGCGCGGCAATTACGCGCTGGGGCTTAAGGAGCAGCTGGTGTTTCCCGAGATCGATTACGACAAGGTCGACAGCGTGCGCGGGATGGATGTCGTCATCGTCACCACCGCGAAAACCGATGCCGAGGCCAGGGCGCTGCTCAAGGCCTTCGACATGCCTTTCACGAATTGATCCTCTGCGGAGTTTCAAAGCCCTCATGGCAAAGAAAAGCTCGATCGAGAAAAACGCCCGCCGCGCCAGGCTGACCGAGCGGCTGACGCCGCGTCGCGTCCGCCTCAAGGCGATCGCACGCGATCGCGATGCCGCGCCGGAGGACCGGTTCGAGGCGCAGCTGAAGCTGTCCGAGCTGCCGCGCAACAGCTCGCAAACCCGCCTGCGCAACCGCTGTTCGCTGACCGGACGGCCGCGCGGCTACTACCGCAAGTTCCGGATGTCGCGCATCGCGGTGCGTGAGCTGGCCTCGGCCGGCCAGATCCCCGGCATGACCAAATCGAGCTGGTGAGGGGAGGCGAGCCATGTCGATGAGCGATCCCCTCGGCGATATGCTGACCCGCATCCGCAATGGGCAGCAGGCCCGTCAGGCCGTCGTCGCGGCGCCGGCATCGAATTTGCGCGCCAATGTCCTCGAAGTCCTGAAGCGCGAGGGCTATATCAGAGGCTTCTCGCGCGAGCATGTTCGCCCGGGTATCGCCGAACTCAAGATCGAATTGAAATATGTCGACGGCGAGCCGGTGATCCGTGAAATCTCGCGCATTTCGAAGCCGGGGCGGCGCGTCTATTCGAAGCTCGCCGATCTGCCGCGGGTCTATAATGGGCTCGGCATATCGATCCTATCGACCCCGCGCGGGGTCATGTCTGACAATGAAGCCCGCGTCGCCAAGGTCGGCGGCGAGGTGTTGTGCCGGGTGTTCTGAGGTGGATCAACTTTACTATCGTCATTCCCGCGGAAGCGGGAATCCAGGGCGAGCGACCGAGCGGTTGCCCTGGACCCCCGCGTTCGCGGGGGTGACGGCATTGGATTGAGGTGGGCGATGTCGCGGATTGGCAAAAATCCCGTAGCAATCCCCGCCGGGGTTGCGGTCGAGCTGGTGGGCCAGAGCCTGACCACCAAGGGCGGTCTCGGCACGCTGAGCCTCTTCGTCGGCAACGACGTTACCGCGACGATCGCCGACGGCACGGTGACGATCGCGCCGAACAGCGAGACAAAGCATGCCCGGGCGATGTGGGGCACGGTCCGCGCGCTGGTCAACAACATGGTCACCGGCGTCGCCACCGGCTTCACCCGCAACCTCGATATCAACGGCGTCGGCTATCGCGCTGCGGTGCAAGGCGATACTCTGACCCTGCAGCTCGGCTACAGCCACGAGGTCTCCTATCCGATCCCGAAGGATGTGCGGATAACCTGCGAGCGGCCGACCGCGATCACCGTGCGCGGAGCCGACCGCCAGCGCGTCGGCCAGGTCGCCGCCGAGATCCGCTCGTTCCGCCCACCCGAGCCTTACAAGGGCAAGGGGGTCAAGTACAGCGACGAGACGGTCCGCCGCAAGGAAGGCAAAAAGAAGTAGCGCCGCATGAGAACCAAAGGGTCGAACAAACCAGATGCGCTGTTCCGCCGCCGGCGCGAACGCGTCCGCTTCAAGCTGCGGCACGCGAGGAGGGGCCGGGCCAGGCTGTCGGTGTTCCGCTCGTCGCGGCACATCTATGCGCAGATCATCGACGATCTGGCTGGGCGCACGCTGGTCGCGGCCTCGACCCTCGATGCCGGTCTCAAGCCGGGGTTAAAGACCGGCGCCGACACCGCAGCGGCGGGCGCAGTCGGCAAATTGCTCGCCGAACGCGCCAAGGCAGCCGGGATCGAGCAGGTCGTGTTCGACCGCGGCGCGTATATGTATCACGGCCGGGTCAAGGCCTTGGCCGAGGCCGCCCGCGAGGGCGGGCTAGATTTTTGAAAGGGGTCTGATGGCACGCACGCAACGCGAAGGGCGCAGGGGCGATGGCGACCGCCAGCCGCGCGAGCGCGAAGAAAGCGAATTCACCGAGAAGCTGGTCAACATCAATCGCGTGGCGAAGGTGGTGAAGGGCGGCCGACGGTTTGGTTTTGCGGCGCTTGTCATCGTCGGCGACCGCAAGGGCCGGGTCGGCTACGGCGCGGGCAAGGCGCGCGAGGTGCCGGAAGCGATCCGCAAGGCGACCGAGCAGGCGCGGCGCAGCATGATCCGAGTGCCGCTGCGCGAGGGTCGGACCTTGCATCACGACATCGCCGATTCCTATGGCGCTGGGCGGGTGATCGTGCGGGCGGCAAAGCCCGGCACCGGCATCATCGCCGGCGGACCGATGCGGGCGATTTTCGAGGCGCTCGGGGTGCAGGACGTGGTCGCGAAATCGGTCGGCAGCTCGAACCCGCACAATATGATCAAGGCGACTTTTGCCGCGCTCGGCCATGTCACCAGCCCGCGCGCGGTGGCGGCGCGGCGCGGCAAGAAGGTCGCCGAGATCCTTGGCCGCGAGACGCGAGAGGCGCGAGAGACGGCGTGATGGCAAAGACCTCAGCCAATGCCAAGAAGACGGTAACCGTGGTACAGACCGGCAGCCCGATCGGCCGGCGCTCCGATCAGGAGGCGACGTTGAAGGGATTGGGGCTCAACAAGCGTCACCGGCAACGTACGCTCGAGGACACCCCCGCGGTGCGCGGCATGATCAACAAGGTCAGACACCTCGTGCGGGTGCTTGAGGGAGCATAGCAACGCGGCCGTCTCGGCCGCATGCGGGCCGGAGGCCCGCGGTCCGGGGATAGGTGATGAAGCTCAACGAGATCAGAGACAATCCGGGAGCGCATTACCGCGCGAAGCGGGTCGGGCGCGGCATCGGATCCGGCAAAGGCAAGACCTCGGGCCGCGGCGGCAAAGGCCAGACCGCGCGCAGCGGGGTCGCGCTCAACGGCTTCGAGGGTGGGCAGACGCCGCTGCATCGGCGGCTGCCGAAGCGCGGTTTCAACAACATTTTCCGCAAGAATTTCACCGTGGTGAACCTTGGCCGGCTGCAGCAGGCGCTCGATGCCGGCCGGCTGGCTGGCGAGGGCGCGCTCGACGGTGCCAGGCTGGTTGCGGCGGGCGTGTTGCGGCGGCAGGGCGACGGCATCCGATTGTTGGCCAAGGGCCGGCTCACCGCGGCGATCACGATTGAGGTCGCCGGTGCCTCGAAGTCGGCGATTGCCGCGGTCGAGGCGGCGGGCGGCAAGGTGATCCTGCCCGCAGGCGCCGTTGCCGAGAGCGAGACCGCGGCCGAGGCCACGACCGCGGCAGAAGCGCCAACGCCGCGACCGCGGTCGCGGCGCCGGCAGTCCGAAGCGCCAAGCGCGCCGGACGCTTAGCTGCCTGGTGAGGTCGGCCTTGGGTGAGGATGAGGCATTATGGCGTCAGCCGCCGAACAACTCGCTGCCAGCATAAACTTCTCGGCCTTTTCGAAGGCCACCGAGCTCAAAAGCCGGATCTGGTTCACGCTCGGCGCGCTCGTCATCTATCGCCTCGGCACCTACATTCCGATCCCCGGCATCGACCCGGGCATCCTGCACGACATCTTCTCGCGCAACGCCGGCGGCATCCTCGGCATGTTCGACATGTTCTCGGGTGGCGCGCTCGGGCGCATGACGATCTTTGCCCTCAACATCATGCCCTATATTTCCGCCTCGATCATCATTCAGCTGTTGACCGCGGTCTCGCCGACCCTGGAAACCCTGAAAAAGGAGGGCGAGAGCGGACGCAAGAAGCTCAACCAATACACCCGCTACGGTACCGTCCTGTTGGCCGCGGTTCAGGCCTACGGCATATCGGTCGGGCTCGAAGGGATGCGCTCGGGCACCCAATCCGCGGTGATCGACCCGGGGCTGGCCTTCCGGCTGGTAACAGTGATCACGCTGACCGGCGGGACTGTGTTTCTGATGTGGCTCGGCGAACAGATCACCGCGCGCGGCGTCGGCAACGGCATATCGCTGATCATCATGGCCGGGATCGTCGCCAATCTGCCGCATGCGCTCGTCGCGACCCTCGAGCTCGGCCGGACCGGCGCGCTGTCGACCGCCTTCATCATCCTCTTTCTGGTGATGTCGGTCGTCGTGGTCGCGGTCATCGTGTTCATGGAGCGGGCGCAGCGCCGCATCCTCGTGCAATACCCAAAGCGGCAACAGGGCAACCGCATGTTCGGTGGCGAGGCGTCGCATTTGCCGCTGAAGATCAACACCTCGGGCGTCATCCCGCCGATTTTCGCCTCCTCGCTGTTGCTGCTGCCGGCTTCGATCGCGAGTTTCGAACAAGGCAATCAGAGTTTCGGCTGGATCGGAACAATCACCGCCTACCTGGCGCATGGCACGCCGCTCTATATGGCGCTCTATGTCAGTCTGATCGTGTTCTTCTGCTTTTTCTACACGGCGATCGTGTTCAATCCGGCCGAGACCGCCGACAATCTGCGAAAATATGGCGGCTTCATCCCCGGTATTCGGCCCGGCAAGAACACCGCCGACTATCTCGACTACGTGCTGACCCGGATCACGGTTGCCGGCGCGATCTACCTTTCGGCGGTGTGCATCCTGCCGGAGATCCTGATCTCGCAATACTCGGTGCCGTTCTATTTCGGCGGGACCAGCTTGTTGATCGTCGTCAGCGTCACGATGGATACCGTGGCGCAGGTCCACTCGCACCTGCTCGCCCATCAATACGAAGGGCTGATCAAAAAGGCGAAGCTGCGAGGGCGGCGCTGATGAACCTGATCCTGCTCGGCCCTCCGGGCGCCGGCAAGGGGACCCAGGCAAAGCGGCTGCAAGAGCGGCACGGCCTGGTTCAGCTCGCCACCGGCGACATGGTGCGGGTGGCGATTGCGTCGGGCAGCCCATTGGGACAGAAGATCAAGGCGATCTATGATGCCGGTCGCCTGGTTCCCGACGACATCATCATCGACATGATCGCCGAGCGAATCGCGGCGCCCGACACCGCGCACGGCTTCATTCTCGACGGCTTCCCCCGAACCGTGCCGCAGGCGGAGGCGCTCGACGCGATGCTCGCGGAGCACGGACGCGCGCTCGACCATGTGATCCTGATCGAGGTCGACGAGGCGGCGCTGATCGACCGGCTCGGCGGCCGGTTCAGCTGCGGCGAATGCGGTGCCCTCTATCACGAGCGCAATCACCCGCCGCAGATCGCAGGCGTGTGCGATGGCTGCGGCAGCACCAATTTCGTGCGCCGCGCCGACGACCGCCCCGAGGCGTTGGCGACGCGGTTTGACGCCTATCGCAATCAGACCGCGCCGATACTACCTTATTATCAGGCGCGCGGGATCCTGCGCTCGGTCGACGGCATGGCGCAGATCGACCAGGTGACGCGGCAGATCGAAGCGGTGCTGCGCGAGGGCGCGGCGCGCTGAGATTGTGCTGGTCTGTCGGGGCGTCGTTGACGCACCGGCAACAATCTGTATGATCGGTCGGTTGATCGGAGCCGTATCCGCCCTTTTCCCGACATTCAAGGAGATGCGCAGGTGGCGCGAATTGCAGGCGTCAATATCCCGAACAACAAGCGGGTACCGATCGCCCTGACCTATATTCACGGCATCGGCCGGACCAAGGCGGCCGAGATCTGCAACCAGGTCGGCATCCCGGCCGATCGCCGGGCACACGAGATGACCGACGACGAGGTCCTGCGGGTGCGCGAGGTGATCGACCGCGAATACACGGTCGAGGGCGATCTGCGGCGGAGCGTCGCGATGAACATCAAGCGGCTAATGGACCTCGGCTGCTATCGCGGGTTGCGCCATCGCCGGGGATTGCCGGTGCGCGGGCAGCGCACCCACACCAATGCGCGCACGCGCAAGGGGCCGGCGCGTCCGATCGCCGGCAAGAAGAAATAGCGCGCTCGCCCGTATCGAGCGCAAACCGCGGAAGAGCTGAATGTAAATGGCAAAGAGTACGGCAGCGCCGCGTCTGCGTCGACGCGAGCGCAAAAACATCACCTCCGGCACCGCGCATGTCAGCGCGAGCTTCAACAACACGATGATCACGATCACCGACGCTCAGGGCAACACGATCGCGTGGTCGTCATCCGGCAGCCAGGGCTTCAAGGGGTCGCGCAAATCGACGCCCTACGCGGCGCAGGTCGCCGCCGAGGATGCCGGTAAGAAAGCTATGGAACACGGCATGCGCACCCTCGACATCGAGGTCAAGGGGCCGGGCTCGGGGCGTGAATCGGCATTGCGCGCGTTGCAGGCGGTCGGGTTCGCGATTACCTCGATCCGCGATGTAACGGCGATCCCGCATAACGGCTGCCGCCCGCCCAAGCGCCGCCGGGTCTGAGGCGTAGCCCGCCCGGCTTGTCCCGCCGGCCGATCGCTTGGTGCTGCCGGGGCGCTGGTACGAAGTACCCCGCCGGTTTATCGCCGGCTTGTGTTGCGGAGCCGATCCGCACCTTTACCGATTGAGGTCGTTGTGCTGCAGAAGAATTGGCAAACCCTGATTAAACCCAAGCAGCTCTCGGTCGAGCCGGGGGACGATGCCAAGCGCGTCGCCACCGTGGTCGCCGAACCGCTCGAGCGCGGGTTCGGCCTGACGCTCGGCAATGCGCTGCGCCGCGTTCTGCTGTCCTCGCTGCAAGGGGCGGCGGTCACCTCGCTGCAGATCGAAGGCGTGTTGCACGAATTCTCGTCGTTGCCGGGGGTTCTGGAGGACGTCACCGACATCGTCCTGAACGTCAAGAGCATCGGGCTGCGCATGCACGGCGAAGGCCCGAAGCGGATGCGGCTGCGCGCCGCCGGGCCCGGCGAGGTGCGCGCGCGGCAGATCGAGACCGGGCACGATATCGAGATCCTCAACCCCGATCTGGTGATCTGCACCCTCGACAACGGCGCCCGCATCACGATGGAGCTGACCGTCGAGAACGGCAAAGGCTACGTGCCCGGCAACGACAACCGGCCGGAGGACGCGCCGATCGGCCTCATCCCGGTCGATGCCCTGTTCAGCCCGGTGCGCAAGGTCTCCTACCGCGTCGAGAACACCCGCGTCGGGCAGCAGACCGATCTCGACCGCCTGGTGATGCGGGTCGAGACCAACGGCGCGATGACCCCCGAGGATTCGGTGGCGCTGGCGGCGCGCATCCTGCAGGACCAGCTGCAGCTGTTCATCAACTTCGAGGAGCCGCGCCACGCGGTCGAGAAGGAGAGCCTGGGCGAGCCGCTGATCAACAAGAACCTCCTGCGCAAGGTCGACGAGCTCGAACTGTCGGTGCGCTCGGCCAATTGCCTGAAGAACGACAACATCGTCTATATCGGCGACCTCGTGCAGAAGACCGAGGCCGAGATGCTGCGCACCCCCAATTTCGGGCGGAAGTCGCTGAACGAGATCAAGGAGGTGCTGGCCAATATGGGGCTTCACCTCGGCATGGAGATCCCGGCCTGGCCGCCCGAGAACATCGAAGAGCTGGCCAAGCGGATCGACGAGCCCTATTGAAGGTCGATTGTTTTTCTTTTTCGTCATGGCCGGGCTTGACCCGGCCATCCCGGGGAAGCTTGCTTGGGATCGCCGGGTCGAGCCCGGGGAATGACGGTCTTTGAGGTTCGGGAGAGCTCATCATGCGCCATCGAATGAGCCATCGCGGCTTCAGCCGCACCTCCGCCCACAGGAAGGCGATGTTCGAGAACCTCTGCGCCGCGCTCCTGAAGCACGAGCAGATCCGCACGACGCTGCCCAAGGCCAAGGATCTGCGGCCGATCGTCGAGCGGCTGATCACGCTCGGGAAGAGGGGCGGGCTGCATGCCAGGCGCCAGGCGATCGCCCGGCTGCAGGATAAAGCGCTCGCGGACAAGCTCTTGACGACGCTCGCTCGGCGCTACGCCGCCCGGCCCGGCGGCTATACGCGCATCGTCAAGGCCGGCTACCGCTATGGCGATGATGCGCCGATGGCATTGATCGAGCTGGTCGACCGCGACGTCGACGCCAAGGGCAAGGATTCCGGCCCGCTCCCCGGAGACGAAGAGGCCGAAGCGGCGGCGTAACCGCTTTAGCCCGCCGGCGCCGCGAGGACGCCGCGGCGGATCTGGTCGCGCTCGATTGATTCGAACAGCGCGCGGAAATTGCCTTCGCCAAAACCCTCATTGCCCTTGCGCTCGATGATCTCGAAGAAGATCGGGCCGATCACGGTTTCGGTGAAGATCTGCAACAGCAGGCCCTGGCCTTCGGCCGGAGCGCCGTCGATCAGGATGCGGTCGCGCTCGAGTCGCGCCAGATCCTCGCCGTGGCCGGGCAGCCGCGCCTCGACCGCCTCGTAATAGGTAGGCGGCACCGCCATAAAGGCGACGCCGCGCGCCTGCAACGCCTCGACGGTGCGGTAGATGTCGGCGCTGGCGAGCGCGATGTGCTGAATCCCCTCGCCATGATAGGCCGCGAGGTATTCGGCGATCTGCGACTTGTCGTCGGCGCTTTCGTTGATCGGGATCCTGATCTTGCCGTCGGGGCTGGTCATCGCCTTGGAGCGCAGTCCGGTGAGCTTTCCCTCGATGTCGAAATAGCGGACCTCGCGGAAATTGAAGAGCCGCTCGTAAAACCCGGCCCACACCTCCATACGGCCCTTGTGGACGTTGTGGGTCAGATGGTCGATCCCGGTGAGCCCGACCCCGGCGGGCGCCTTCTCCGCCGTCAGCGGGTGGAAATCGACATCGTAGATCGTATGCTCGCCATAGCGGTCGACAAGGTAGATGAGGCTGCCGCCGATCCCCTCGATCGCCGGGATGTTGAGCTCCATCGGGCCGAGTTTGCCGTGCACCGGCTTGGCGCCGAGCTTGATCGCCCGCTCGTAAGCCGCGGCCGCATCCTTGACGCGCAACGCGATCGCGCAGACCGAGGGGCCGTGCAGCCGGGCGAACGCCTGGGCAAAGCTTTCCGGCTCGGCGTTGAGGATGAAGTTGACATCGCCCTGCTTGTAGAGCGTGACGTTTTTCGAGCGGTGCCGCGCCGCCGCGACAAACCCCATGCGCTCGAACAGCCCCGCTAGTTGCGCCGGGTCGGGCCCGGTATATTCGACAAACTCGAACCCGTCGGTCCCCATCGGGTTGTCCCACAACTCGGCCATCGCCGCCTCCACGCCTCTCTCGCTTCGATGTGGTCAGCGGCACAGTCGGCACAAGGCTGGCTAAACGATTTGCGGTAGTGCCTCAGCTTGAATTTCGGCCTTGGTATGGATTCCGTTGAAAAAGTAGGGATTGCGCGGGTTCAGGATGGCTGATTCAATCCGGTCTGGGGGACCGGAGTACAGCCGATGATGGGGGAACGTCGGGTTGGGCAGGACGCCCTGTTCTATGAGTTTTCGCTCGAACGCCACGTGCCGTCCGAGCACCTGCTGCGATCGATTGAACGGTTTGTCGACCTCGCCGAGGTACGGTACGAGCTGGCGCCGTTTTACAGCGAGAAAGGTCGGCCCTCGATCGACCCGGAACTGCTGATCCGGATGTTGATCGTTGGCTACTGTTTCGGCATTCGCTCGGAGCGGCGGTTGTGCGAGGAAGTTCACCTGAACCTGGCCTACCGCTGGTTTTGCCGGCTCGGTCTCGATGGCGCGGTGCCGGATCACTCGACCTTCTCGAAGAACCGGCACGGACGGTTCCGCGACAGCGATCTGCTGCGGCGGGTGTTCGAGACGGTGCTGCAGCGTTGCATCGACGAGGGGTTGGTCGGCGGCCAAGGGTTTGCCGTCGACGCCAGCCTGATCCGAGCCGACGTGAGCGAGCGCACCCGGATCCACGGTGCCGCGGGGCTGCCGCCGGGCGCCGTGAGCCGCGCCGTCAACGAATATCTCGCCGTTCTCGACGATGCCGCGTTTGGCGCGGCAACCGAGCTGACGCCAAAGTTCATCGCGCCGGCCGATCCGGCGGCGCGGTGGATTTCGGTGCGTCGCGGGCCGGCATTCTTTGCCTATTCAGCCAACTATCTGATCGATACCGAGAACGCGATCATCGTCGATCTCGAAGCGACGACGGCAATCCGCCAGGCTGAGGTGCTGGCGGCAAAGCGCATGGTCGAGCGTTCGCTCGACAGCTTCGCTCTCTATCCGGTAAAGCTGATCGGCGACACCGCCTACGGAAACGCCGAGATGCTGAGCTGGCTGGTCGACGAGTGCGGGATCGAGCCGCACATCCCGGT
>Ga0185299_10004140_pt1 | contig 17899 bp, 30 predicted proteins | sample PaiPotPPA55metaG_FD_128002 | JGI IMG/M metagenome (GOLD analysis project Ga0185299, IMG submission 128002) | Iron sulfur acid spring bacterial and archeal communities from Banff, Canada, to study Microbial Dark Matter (Phase II) - Paint Pots PPA... ...
ATCGAAAATCCGGTGCGCGGCAAGCCCTTCGCGGACGACGATCCGCGGCTTAAGGCTCTCGAGGCCTATATCCTCGCGCAACGGAAGGGGGTCGCGCTCGATTACGGCAAGCACTGAGTTTAGCGCTGCGCACGCGAGTTGGCGGGTCAAAGAGCTGGAGCATGTCCTGAAAGTCGAGCAACTCTTCGGGACACGCCCCAGAGATCAGATTTGGAACACAAACCGTCAGACCAACGCTGAGCTTAATACGCAACTTAAAGCACCGGACGGGCAGACCAAGTGAATGTCCACGACGGGCGCGGGCATAACTCTGCGGACATTGGCGCCGTTGGTACTGATCAAATCTCGGTCCCAATTCACGATTTGAGTTTGCTATTTTATGTTGCCGTTCAGTTTGTTAGGGAAGAAGCCAAAGTTCGAAGCGGCGCCGCCTAGATAGACGATATTGAGAACCTGCGCCGGAGTACGGCTGAACGCGATAGCGTTCTGGTCGGCGGGAACGATATTGGCGACGCCGTCCAGCACGATGCCCTGGTCATCGTTGGCGCCCGACGCCTGTGCGCGCAGGTTCGAAATCAATTGAACCGGTTGGAACAATGCGCGTTCGTAAAGAAGTGTGCGGATTTCACTCGTGATAGGCCTCGACCCCGAGGATGCCGGCAGCGGCGGCGAGATAGCCCTTGTTACTGAGTAGCGGCGCGGCGCCGTGATAGGCCGTAACCCCGACATCCTCGAAGATGAACGCTCCCAGCAAAAAATTTCTCCCACCTGTGAAGGGGTTGAACGTGTCATTCAGACCGATGATGCCGGCTAGTCTCGCCAATGTCGTAAAGCTCGTTTGCAGATCAATCTGTGGCTCAGCAACGGCTAAGGAACCGAGCGCCGAGCGCAGGAATTCCACATGCGCTTTCTCATCCCTCGCAATCTCTTGCGCAAATTGCTCCAAGGCAGGATTTTTGAAGGGCACTTTGCTACCCCCTACAACTGTCCCTTTGGTGCCGACGCCCGTGGTGTCCCCGCTGGGCAGTCCTCCGCCGGTTGTAGCTCGGAGATAATATTCGGCCTCCAAATATTCCAAATTGAGCGCAAAATTGAGGATATCGGCGTCGGTGAGCTGTCCAGGAGGCGGCTGTGGTTCGCCTGGCAGCGCAAGGGCCGCCTCGGGAAACCCTGCGGTGAGCGCTCCCGCGGCCGCTGGCTTCCCCGGACTCGCGATATTCGCTCAGCAACGCGATCGCCTCCGTGATTTTTGTACTCGCTATATCGGCCACGGCCTGAAGCGGATCGGTCTCTTCGCGCGACGATAAGTTCGCCGCCGCCATGAATACACATTCGACGCAGTGACGCGCGCCGGCGAGAATGTCTTCCGCCTCCAAGATTTTGTTCATTTGCTCCTCCTATTCGCGAATAACCCCTGCCGGGTTACCGGCAAGGGCTTGTGATTATGCGGCTTCGCTTTGGTAAAGCGCGGCTACTTCCGCAACGAATGCGGCGCGCAGCCTGCCTGCCTCTTCATCGTAGCAGCGCTCCAGATCGGCCATGCTTGCCGTGAAGCGATACCGGGCGGTCTCGATTGACTGGACTGTATCTTCGTCGTCGATCTTCCGGGCGGTTTCGAGCGAAGGCGCCCAGAAAATATTCGGTTTGGAAACTTGGCGTGTCATGTTTTGCTCCTTGACATTTTCGTTTAGTACGCTATATACGTAGCATACGTAAGATCAGTAAGCAAGGGCTATTTTTGACTTGCCGGGAAAGGGCAGATTAAATGGACTGCATGGCTCCAGGTAAACGAGTGGAAATCCGGCTCAGCCCATCACACATCGCGGCAATTGATGAATGGCGCCGGCACTTACCGGACCTGCCGCCGCGCGCGGAAGCCGTCGTGAGGCTTGTCGAGATGAGCCTCACGACGACGGCGAAAAAGAAGGCCAAGCCAGAGCCGAAGAAATGAAATTGAGCGTTAAACCAGACGACAAGGAAATGGCCAGAATTCTCGCGAATCCTAATGAAATAACCGAGGAAGAAAAGAAAATGACGAACGCCGAGTTTAACGCGCGAATGAGGTTCATGCGCGAGCAATCCATCGCACTCGCGAGGGAGGCGGAGAAGCTGGAAAGGCGCATGGCTTCCAACGACAACGGGCCAACGAAATGAGAAAAACCATTTTCGCGATCGCGGCGGGCGCGGTGCTGGCGTCGAGCGGCGCGTATGCGTCCGACGCAAGCGTTTGCAACGACCTCGCCGCCTATCAAGTTGCAGCAGAAATAACGGGCGCCGATGAGTGCGTAATGGAAGCGATATGGGCCGGAGCAAACGGGCAAACCGTGTCTGCGAAGTGCATCGCAGTGCTGGGTGAAGTGGATAAGGCCGTGGATCGGAAACGGCGTGAATGCATGGTTTCACTAGGGACAAAAAAATGAGACTCTGGCTTTCCGGCCCGCGAATATTAAACGGCCTCGTGCGGCCGGGGATTTCTCTCGGTCGCGAGGACTGGAACCCTCGTCTCCCATCCTATCGGCGATATGAGCTTCGGAAGGGCCTGCAGGCCGCTGCGGAGGGCAGTGGCGAGCCTATGAGCCGTGACGCGGTCTTGCCACAGGCGGCCTTGATTCGGCCGGCAACCTTGCATTCCACGTCAAGGGAACGCGCGAGGAGATCGTCGGGCAAATAATGGAAACCGCCGGGACGTGGGGGCAGCCGATGACGAGAGAGCAGGCCAAGGCGAAGGCCGATGCGGCGATAGCGGGGCAGTCTGGTCCGTGGTTTTGGCTTAGCGTCGTGATTGGTGCAGCGATCTTCTTACTGGTCCTCGCGGTAAAATAGGCGATCGGCAACAATCCGCGACGCGGGCGGGCCCTTCGGCGACGGCGGACGCAAGGGAGGCGGCTCTGGGCATGGCGCCTCAGCAGCCGCGGAAAGCCGGTGCATGAATGCCGTGAGCGTTCGCACATCGATATACAGAAATGCCGCGATCTTCGCCTTGGGCATTCGTGCCGTTAGCATATCGATAAGCAGGTCCGCCTCGGGCTTGGTTGGCCGCCAGCACTTGAAAGGCGCGGTCATTTCTTCTCAAAAATCTTTTTGACTTCGGCCACTACGCCATCCCCGATCTCATGCTCCTTAGCGATCAAAGCGCCACCGAGGAAAGGCCTGGCTGGCATTTTGGAAGCGCCGAATTCGAGATATTTTGCGTAGTCGAGATCGGTGCCTACCGCCGCTTCCTTGCCGCTCGCGTCGACGTTATGGGTGATCGAATCCCGCAACGCGCCCGTCTCAAGCAAGGGGCTGTCGCCGGTTACTTTTCTGGCGATCGTTTCAGGCTGCAATGGCGGCCAGCCAAATTCGTAGGTGCCGAGCGCTTCCTTGGCGGAGTTCTCTAAAAGCACGCAGGTTTTCTCCAATATTTTGTGGCCGCTGTGCTCCAGTTCGGCTTTCACCCCGGTCAGCACCAGCCCCAGCTCAAGCAAGCTTAGAGCCATCGATCATCCCTATGCTGCCGCGGCATCCGATGCAGCCGCCGTCGCCAATAAAGCCACCGCCGGACCGAGATCAGAACATCTCTGAGCCAGGTCATCAGGCAAACACCTCGGCACCCGGCCCCATGAAAGTGCCGCGGCCGTCTTGGCGCCCTACCGAGGTAGGATATTGCGCGGCGCGGACAAGATGCTTTGACGTGCTTTTTGCAATCATCTTGCCATCAAGATAGATATTGTTGTGAACATGCGTTTCGCCGCCGCCGCGTCGGCTTAACGGAATTGACCCTCCATGTCCCCTCAGCCCATGCCAAATATCGCTTGACCACCCGCCGTGAGACTTGCCATAGCGCGCCACGAACCGCGCCTGATCCTCAACTCCGGCAGCGCTTCTTTCGCGCGAGCCCTGATAAATATTACCTAAGCCGCCGCCGGTATAAAGCTGGAATGGGCCAAACGATTTACCTCCGTCGCCATACCAGGCGCTTGCGCCCTCGGTGCCATAGATTTTAAGAAGTGCGTTTGGATCAACGCCCTCCTGCATCGCGACCTTAATGATTCCTGCATATTGGCCACGTTCGCCAGCCGACAGCGCCCCCGCGCTTGAACCGCCGCCGCCGAACCCGTCGCCGCCGAAGTTAATGTGATGAAACAGGCCGCCGATTGCCCCTTTCATATCTTCCCACATGCCCTTAAGGGCGTCCATGATCGAGGCTCCAAGCGTCGAGAACCAAGCCTTGATTGCGGCGATAGCGGGCTCAAGCGCCTTAGAAATTTCCTCGTTCCAATTAGTTTTTCTAATATTATCCAGCCACGTCAATATCGGATTTTTGTAGAGCGCCATGGCCGCTCCAGCAGCGATAATCCCGGCCGCTAGCCACCCGGCCGGACCAAGTGCTGCCAGTATTGCCACGCCGCCGCCGCCCATCAAGGCCGCCCCGAGAATGGTAATTCCAGTTGCGATGTTCGCTATTGCGTCTGGGTGCGCAATCGCAAGAGTTCCGAGTTTTATAAAGACTTCCGTTATTTTATGCATGACGGGGATTGCCGCTACCGTGATGGGCAATCCTATCTTCGTCATCATATCACCCCAGGCCTGAGTGAGATTGTGCATGACCTGCGTGTAGTCTTCTTGATTCGCAATATCTGCCGAACCAAACACGCCCATGCCGCCTTCTAGGCGGGGGCGTTCTTGAATCATCTGCGGAAAATGGAAAATTACGCATGAAATCATGCATAAGACGCTGGGTGGTTTGCCGTCCAAGCATCTTGAAAAGTTCTGGAACTTGCGTCTCAATTGAAGTATAGCCGCCTTTCTCTAAGGCATCCCGCATCATATCCGCTGCCTTAAGCGGGTCTTTTTGTACCATCCTCGTAAACGGCGTATCGAGCGCGCCCTTCCCCCAAACGATGTGACCGCCCTTCGTCACTTCATAATCCTTGCCGACAAGCCCCAAGCCGGATAATTCCTGAGCGGCATATTGCGTCATCTTGCCGCCGATCATTTGCTGATAAAGCGATGTCATCGCAGTGCCGGAACGAAAGCCGCCCATGCCCTGTGCGGCCATCGCCATGCTCATCAGGCCTTCGTCGGTCATATTGGAGAGTGCCGGGCCCCCCTGCTGCGCCATCTGAAACCACGTCGCCGGGCTCACCATTCCGTGCGTCGCGTTGACGACTTTTGTTCCAAGATCGAGGAACTTTTGCAGCCTGCCGACATCCACCTTATGAGTTGTAGAGTCGACAAACTTTCCGAGCAAATCACCGGCCCGGATCATTTTCAGGATCTGTTCCGAAGTGTTATCCCAATTGCCTTTTTGGTTGCCGAGGACCTGCCCGAAACGCGCGATCGAGTCGCCCATTGCGAGAGCCTGGTCTTTGCCGAACATCGATTGAATTGCGCCGTATGTTTTCAGCGCCTCGACGCTAGTCGTGCCGGGGACACGCCCGGGCATCCCCATTGCCCAATCGCTAATCTGACCAAATTCCTTGCCGGACATATCAGCATTTAGCTTTTTGATTTGGACCAGCTCGTGCGAAAGCTCCTTGGCGTGATCGGCTAGGGCTTTGACGCCCTTGATCATTTCGAACCCGGCGAAGGCGCTAGCCGCGCCCCATGCGGCACCTTTCAGACCCATCAAAGCCTTTTCGAACTTCGCTACCTCGCCGGTCCCGCGCGCAAGCTGCGCAACGACAGCCGAAATTCCGGCAAGCACGCCGTGCTCGACGAGAGAAAGTTTGATCACGGTGTCATAAATTTGCATTCAGTGTTTCCCCTTGCGTGCGGCCAATTCCATGTCCCTAATCACCTGAGCGAAATCATTAACGGTGTAGGGTAGTGCATTGACCAGCGTCGGCGTATTAAACATGCGCAGAGATTCCGCGATCTTGGAAAGTGCGGGCTTCAACAGGTCCGTCGGGTGATCAGGAAGTTTACCGGCATGCTCGGAGCAATGACCGGCCGCCCGCGCGGCGGACGCCTGAAACACCGCAAACTTGTTCGAAACGTCGTCCAATTCGACTTGAAGCCGCTTCATCATTCTAATGAATTCGGCGGCGGCTTCCTGTTCATCCGAGTTCAACATGCCAGTTCCCTATTCAAACTTTCGCGGCGGACCGGACGGAGTGACCGATCCGCCGCGTTGACCGGCACCATTCAAGAGCTTGCGGCGTGATCGATGGTGTCAAATCCAGCCGCCACCAAACACCCTGCTCCTGCAACAGCGCCGCTCATTTTCGCCGAAGGAGAGGTCTGGAGACCAATCCAGCGCACGCCCAATGATAAACGCACGCTCCTCTCCAACCGCGGCGAATCAAATTCACCCATGCACCGCCGCCATACTCGCCGCAAGGTGCTCGCGATTTATCTCCGCGCGCAAACCCGCGTTGTCCGCGTGCGTATACATTCGAGAGTAGGCCGCCTCATACGAAAGCCGCGGATTCGCGCGCTGGTGATCGACGGCTTGCGAATGCATTTTCGCATGCGCAGGCCCGAGAAGATTCGCCGCCGCTTCCGAACTCGGAGAGCAGGTTGCGGCGGGGTTCACTTCGCTCCCCGGCGCGATCTTCATCGCCTGATATAAAAGCCTGCCGGTTTCATCCTCCGTGATCGTCTTTGCGAATGCCTGTTGATGGCTCTCGCCATCGGCCCGAAGATCGTCAGCGCGCTTCACGATCGCATCGTAAAACGCATCCTTTTCTAAACCCGGCGACAGGCCTTGGTTCACCGCGATCTTCGCGAACATAACGATCGATGAGTCCGCCGGTAATATCTTTTGAAATTCCATTGTTCGTTCTCCTATGCCGTAGACTTTACGCCGTGCGAAGCTAACCACGTCTGCAGATCCTTGCCATGCGCGGCCAAAAGCCCCGCCATGATGGACGGAACATCGGAGCCAATCTGAGCCGCAACGCCGCCCAAGCCGGCGGGCGACGCACCGAACACTTCAGCCGTGACCACATATCCCTTGAGCAATGCCCCTTGCAGCGCGTCGAGCGATGCAGCGCGATGGCGGATCACCCTGTCGCCAGGAGTACGCACTTCGAACCACCTGACGGGCTCCCCGTCGCGCGGAGCAGCCATGACATGCCTATTCGCCTCGACGGTCGCAACCTGCGTTTCAGCCATTGCCAGGCGCTTCCTGGCCTCGGCAACCTGCACCTCAAGCGACAAAATCAAACGGCCAGCCGCTGCGTCTTCTTTGTTCAGGCCGCCCTGCGCAAAACGAGCCCGCTGATCGCCCATGTCGGCGGCTGCGGAAGCCTTGCGCACGTCGATTAAAATCCGATCACGCTGCGCTTTCGCGCCGGCGAGCTTCGCCTCGTAAGCAGCCACAATCTTGCGCCGGTCTTCGATGTTACAGCTGGTAATATCTATCGCTTCAATTCCCATTGTTTCTCCATCAATTCCGCTGATTTATCGACCAGCCTAGTTGCGCATCCAAGCCACCGGCTTGCGGACTCCCGGCCGGCCAACCGCCCGGCTTGTCACACGAGCCACCCATGCCATCAGCAACCGAAACAGGAAGCCCAAACCCGGCCGCCTCGATCCAGGCCGACCGGCCAGGGCCGGTGATCGGCGGGTGGAAATTCAGCGGTACGTCATGATGACTCGCCAAAACAATCGCACCAGCAACGCTGTTTGCAAGGTCATCATGCGCGCCGGGCCCGTGATCGATCGAATCCTTGCCCCCGCGCGCGGTCCGGCGCTCGAGGCCGTGCAATTGCGCAATAAGCCGCCGGTTGTCGAGAAGTTGAACCCGCCGGCTGTTCAATAACGGCAGCATGTCCCTGTAGATGTCGGATTTGACGCGCTCAGAAGGTGCATAATCCACGTTGCGCTTTTTGAATTGCTCGCGAGGCCACTCGCCCGCGTATCGATCGCCGCGCACTCTGCCAATGCGATAAGACGCGAGCGTCTTGCAAAAGTCTTCGACAACGGCTTCCGGCGCAAACGGAGCCCTGGTCTCGCGGATGCAGTCCAGCGCGATAAGGCCGTCAGGCTCGCGGTGCGCAACCGCCATACTGAACGAATCAGAGCTGCCGCGGCTCGGGTCAACGAACGCCACATAACGAATATCCGGCAACGGCGGGATCTCGAAGAGGCCGTCCGGAGCGCAAGCCTGAAGGACTTCCAACGAGACGAATTCGGCAATGTCACTTCGGAATTGCGCGCCATACTCGGCCGCCGCGCTCACCGGATCTCGCTCATATTCCTTATCGACAAAATTTTGGCTTATCGTCGGGTTCATCGTCCTGGTCGGCGCTTGCCAAACGAGGTTCTCGGCATCGTCCTGGCCATGCCATCGCCTGAACGCGTCCCAAAGTACACCGCGCCGCGCATACGGGCTGGAACCCGCAATCACCATCGCGTCGCCGCCAAATGTCGCCATGCTGGCGCGCACGGCATTCAAAACTTCGCTGTCCGGATTTGCGCTGTCGTCATCGCGCCAAAAAGCCAGCTCGTCCAAACCGCAACGCATACCGACCTACCGCGAACCGAACGATAGCTGCGGGTAACGACTTCGATCGTCACGCCGCCCTTCAATTCGATCTCGCTTGTGGTGACGTTCAGGACATGGCTTTGTAAGATCGGCGGACTCAAAATGCCTTGACAGTAGCGATGCAAAATCTTCGCCTGCTCGCGATCAGCCGCGACAAGCAAGACGATCGCGCGCTCGCCGGGCGATAGGTACTTGCGCCAATCCTTGAAGACGGCCAGGAACACGGCAATCAACGCCATGACGAATGACTTGCCGCCGCGGCGCCCGATCACTAGCCACAAATACGCGGCGGGCGCGCCAGGCGGCACAGTCCGCCCCGTGCAAGCCCGATAAAGCGCTAATTGGTCCTGATCTAGCGAAAGGCCAAAAGCGGCCGCCAGCAAGGCCCGCCAGGGCTTCCAGGACTCCGCATCGCGGATCGAGGCGCCAAGCAGGTTGCGATCGTCGAGAGCCTCGATGATGTTCATGCGCTAGCGCCTCCGGACGGCCGCGAGCGCCGTTGCGCTATCGGGATAGCCTTAGGAGGCGTCTTGGCCGCCGCTGCCCGCGCGGGCGCATCCTGAAGGCGCTTCTTGCGAAGCTGCTCGGCCCGCTGGCGCTTCTTGGGAACACCCTTCGCCATGGCGCCGCCTTTGCCGCAAGGTAGCTTTGCAGCGTCGGCGTCACGTCGCGGGGCTTGCGTTCAAGGCCAAGGCGCTGGAGGCAGCGGCCAAGGCGATCGCAAAGGACGCCATAGGCCTCGCTATCGAAGGCCAAGTTTCGAATGAAATCGGCCTCGACGCTCTCGCTCATGATGCTCAAGGTCGCTGCGCGCCGGATCAATTGCCGTTGGCCTTCGGAAAGATGGTCGCTGCCGCCAAGGTCGTTTCCCATGCCCTCGACAAGATCGCGGAACCGGCGCGCCGTTTGCGAGCGGCCGTCCAGGCCATCGACGCAAAAAAGTTTCGTTCCGTTGCTGACCGCGGACCTATGCGCGCGCTGGCGGCTAGCTAACGCCGCGCCATCCACATTGAGAATTTCGGCGGTTTCCACGATTTAACCTTAAGCCTGACTATCTTCAAACGGCCCATATTGGCCACCTATTGGACAAATAACATATCGCCAGACAAAATGTGCAATACATTACAAATGTATACCAAACTACACGGCGCTTGTTTACGCCTTGATATGGCGAAGCTCGCTTCGGCTTAACCGCGTGCGCCTTGCGGCGAATCGCGGCCGTTTGGCTGGCGTAGGCTTGGCCACAGAGAAAAATTTAGGTAAGCTTAGCAGTTTGTTCGTATCTCGACTTCCCAGCACTCGTCAGTCTTGGCTTTCCGATAGCTGTAACTAAGCCTTGTTCTCTAACTGTAAAGGTTTAGTCCTCGCGCGCGCGTTAGGCCACTTTCTTGGCCCTCTTGGCCTTCTATATGAAAAACAACAACTTACGAGGTTATTACTTGGTCCCCTTTGGTGTTTTTTTGGCTCCCTTTGAGTGCAAAGGGGCCAACGGCAAGGTAAGGAAACTTGGTTTCTCTTTGGCGTCATGATAGCCACCAAACCCAGCCACCGGAACTGCCAAACCCGCCCTTTCGCTTGCCGATTTCGCCGTCCTGTGACGCGCGTTTCAGCGTTCTCTCTGAAATGCCTTGGGCAAGCGCCTCGGCCTCGATTTCCTTTTGCGGGCGCTCGCCCTTCGCTAATGCGATACGCAAGAATCGCTTGGCCTCGTCAAGCTTGGAAACCGTTTCGCCTTCGGCCGAGTTCAGAAGTTCGAGCGCGGACCCTTCGAGTGGATATTCCCAAACGATTCGCGTGGCCTCGATGTCCGGCTGTTCGTGCAAGGGCGCCGTGTCGATATGGTAGCCGAAGCCGCCGCCGCTCGGCCCGATGTTGCTCTTGATGCGCACCATGATGCGATCGGCCTCGTTCTTTGCGGCGCCCATGACGAGGCGTGGCAGCGCGCCAAACGCGCCGCTTCCATTGATGCGTTCCAGCGGGTCCTTGCCGGCGGTGCCTTTGGTCAAGTGACCAATTCCGATAACGGCGATATCCGATGCTTTGGCGAAGTCGACGACGGGCTGCATTCCGTTTCTGGATTCCGCATTGTTGTGAGAGTTGCGGGTCATCGGCATGGCCGCGACGACCGGATCAAGGATCAGCAACGCAACGTCGCCGATCGCCTTCGCCCTTTCGACGAGGGCCGGCATGTCGGTTGCGGGATTGAATGGCCGTGACTTCGCACCGGGCGGCCTCGCCTCTTCGATAAAATGGATGCGATCGAGGTCCGCGCCCATGCGCATCAAGGGCGGGACAAGAGTATCGTCCGCGTCGTCTTCGGCCGTCCATATCAAGACGCTCCCAACGGTTGCGCGCGTGTCGTCGGGCCATTCTCCACCGGATGAAACGATTGCCGCATATGACAGCGCGATTGTTGTTTTGCCCGTCTCTGGAACGCCTGCGAGAATATGGAGTTTGCCGCGCGCGATCCAATGCTTCCAAAGCCAGGCGATCGGCTCCGGGCTGATCTCGCTTGCGCGGCGCGTGATGACTTGCGGAACCGCACTCGCGCGCTTCGCGCCGTAGCCATTCGACTGCGGCGGCGGCTCCTGACTATCAATTACGTGCGGAACATAGGCGACCTTTTTCACCCTGCCGCCTCCCGAAGTTCATCGTACAGGTCCTTGTCGGTATCCGGCTCGACGATAATCACGGCGCGGCCGGCCTCGTACCATCGCCGCGCGCAGGCCTCGACGTCCTTGGCGCTCGCGCCGTTGGCATCATTTTCCTTGAATATGTGAAGGCCGTCGACGCCGGGCAGGACTGGGAATTTTTCGATGCCGCTTGTGTTCACGGCGGACCAAACCGGGCGCAGCCCCATTTGCCGGCCTGCCAAACACGTCTCTACGCCCTCGCCGATGCAAAGGCCGCGCGTCACGTCCTCGTCCGGATCAATCTTGATGGCGCCGCCGCGCACAGCGCCGAGGCTCACGTTTTCCCATTTCGCTTGATCGCCGTTCCATCGGCCGCGAGCGCGGTCCGGTGGATGGCCTGCGGTTCATCCGTGCTGATATTGCGGACTAGGCAAATCATCGCCGGGAGACGCTCGGCCATGAACGGGCAAGCCGGATGAAACCGGATCGCCTCCCTTGCGAGCCCGTCCGGCAATTCAAGCGCGCGAGATTTTAGATATCGCTCGATGAGCGTTCCGTGCGGATCGACGGCCACCCGCCACAATGTCGCGGCAAACTTTCCTGTGCCGGGCAACTCTTCTTTTAGTTGCTTTGCTACTTTGTCACATTGCTTTGCAATACTGCAAACTGTTCTTTCAGGCGTTTCCCCGCCCAAATACGTGACCGCGCCGCTAAAATCGCAGCCGTCGAGGAAAATAACAAGGTCGATAGCCCCGCGCCCCTTGCCGCCGCAGCGTCGGCAATAGAAAACTTGATCCCCGATGTGGACCGAGAATCGATCATCGCCGCCGCATCGCGGGCATGGCCCGCAGCGATCGACGCGGCCCCGCAACTTGACGCCGCGCCGGGCAAGTTCATGCTCGATCCGCACGGAACGCGCACGTTCGATCAGGTCCGCGTCAATCATGGCGCACCGAAGGGAATGTCGTCATTCGGCCCGCCGCCCGGCGCCCATGAGCCGGCAAGACGCTCTTGACGCGCGCGCGTGTCTTGCGGGGTCTCCGGAGGCTTACGCTTGCGCGGATAAGCGGCACCATCTTCGGCTGGCGCAGCGCCAAGACATTATCGGCAATGATCGAGAGCGAAGCCTTCGGCTCGCCGCCTTCCGGCTGGTACAGCTCGACCTTGAAGGCGCCTTGGATGCAGACCGACTCGCCTTCGTCGAGCCGCATCAGTTCGGCTTGCACGCTTTCGGAAAACGCGGTCACGCGCCACCATTGCGAGGCGTCGCCGTCTTTGACGCGGATGGTTGCCTGACGAACGGCTTGCCGGCTTTCGAGGTGCGGGCTTCGGGCGCGCGAAAGAGCGCGCCCGTGATGATCGCGTAGGCGGTCATGGCGCGCCACCGACAACGACGCGCAAGGCCGGCTGGAACCGATCGCCATGGTAAAGTTTGACAAAGTCGGGATCGATCCGGGAGTACCGCTCGAGGTGGTCGCGGATGCTGGCGCCGCTCTCGATCTCACGGAGAAAATGCCCCAACGGGGCCGGCCCGAGCGCATGTAACCTCTCGACGAGGCGTTGGCGGCGCAGCCGGGCGCGATTTTCCTCTTGCGCCGGGGCTTTGATCGGGATATTTGCTTGAAGGTCAACGCCGCCTAAGCTTGACAATTCAAGAGGGTCGCCCCCATGCTCGGGAGGCGACCCTTTTGCTGCAAAGGTCATGCTTCACACGACCTCCGGAATGCGTGCGGAGGCGGCTTCCCGCTCTCGGCGCCATTGTTCGGCTGCCTCGCGAGAGATAAGGGTCCGCCTGCCGACACGCATTACTCGTGGGCCACGCCCATCTCGTGCAATTTTGAAATAGAGTCCCGGACCGAACCCATTCCTGCGGCAGAATTCCGGAATGGAAAAGGCGTCTTGTTCATCAGCCATATGCACGGGTGCACCCCAAAAGGTTGTTTGGACTGCACCGACATTGCCGAAACCAAAATCCTACCGCTTGGTAAAATAATGTCATGGTTTTACCAACTTACGCGGCCCGCCGTCCTTCACCCATGAGGCATATTTTTTGCGAAGGGATTGCGTTACCGCGTTGAAATTGGAGCCTGGTATTTTCAGATCGATTGCCGCAAGTTTCGCGGCCTTCGTTACGCTTTCCCGGCAGCGGTTTTCCCTTAAAAATTCAAGCCAATTATGAATGCACGGCATCGCAATCGCATCGAGTCCGCCAAGGCATTCCTTCGCGATCCGGTTCGAATTCGTTTTGATGCGCCCGTTAACAAATCCGTGTTTTTTCATGCGCTTTGCCGCCTCGGCAAAAATCGCGTCGCAGGTTACCAGCGCAATCAGCTCAAGCATGCGGGAAAAATCCTCGCAGGATATGTCGCGCCAGAATTGGAAGAGTTTGCATTGGGAATCAAGAGGGATGAGTGGATCGGCTATTTTGCTCTTTTTGAAGTTTGTCGCGCGCTGCCATGCGTCCTCAAGATCCTCATTGGACCGATTTGGCAACGCGAGAATTCCCCTCGTATCGTCATAGTGGCGCTGAAACGCCGAGATCTGATCGGGCGTCCAGGTGTCCGGAACCTGATCGGGCATCCAGGGGTACGGGACCCCACAAAGCGAATCGGGTATATTGCCCCGGTTTCCTGAAGACCTCGGCTTCCCGATCTCTCCCTTATTATATTGCGAGCGATTCCCACGCCGCTCCGTCATCGCGCGCTCCCGATCGGAACAACGTTGGAGTCATCCGCCGTTCCGAATGACGGCGCGAATTTACGAATCGTCTCGGCGAGATAAGACGGCGCGAGGTGCGCATAATGCTTTTCGGTCATGCGCGTGTCGGCATGCCCGAGATTATGTGCAACGACGTTTAGGGGGACGCCGCTCATGACTAGGTGACTTGCGTTCGTGTGCCGGATAATATGAAAGCCTGCCGGCGGCATAATGTTTGCGGCCCGGCAGGCGGTGGCCATCAAAAGAGTGCAATTGCTCGGTCCCCACGGCTCCCCCGACGCCCGCGTGAGCATCAGAACATCACCAGGCCGGCCAGCCGTCAGTGTCTCGAAAAAGCGCTGGCCTTCGTCGGTGAGGACGACATGCCTGGCTTTGCCGCTCTTGCTCTGGCCAACGAACACTGTCCCGCTATCGGAATTGAAATCGCCCGCGCGGAGACGGCCCAACTCGCCATAGCGGCAGCCGGTAAAGAGCGCCGCCTTGACGAGATCCCGGAAATCGCCTTGCGCGGCATTGATCAGCCGGGTGACTTCATCTTTCGTGAAATAACGGAGGCGCGGCGCATCGACCCCGCGGAACGGCTGGACGGCGCGCCAGGGAATGTCCGAGGCGGCTTTGCCGTCGCGAAAGGCTTGGTTCAGCGCGGCGCGGAGGATGGTCAACACACGGTTTGCAGAGGCCCGGTTGGCACGGATAGCGTCTTGGCCGGAATGGCCGTTAGCGCCCTTCCCTGCCATCCCTGTAAGCCATTTGGAAATGATGTCGCGTGTTAGGTCCGCGACAAGGATATCGCCGAGTCCTGGCAGGATATGAAACCGCGCCCGCCGCTTGGCGTCGGCCAGGGATCGAGATCCCTCATGTTCCAGGCGTTCAAAATACGCGTCCATCGCGGCGGTGACCGTAAAGGCCGTCTTTGCAGGCGTCTTGGCAAGTGCTGCAACCTCGCGCGCCCTGCGCTGCGCCTGAAAGAAGTCGAGAGTCTCGACGCCGTTGGAGGCCGAATGATCGTCCGCGGCGCCGATCGTCTCGACGTGGTAGGTTTCCTTGCCAAGATACCTGCGCAAGACCCATTTGCCGCCGTTCAGACCCTTCCGAAAACCAAGGTGCAACCCGGTATCGATCGCGCGCCAATATGGCTTGCCGGAAGCCTTGAGCTTGGCTCGCGCGGCCGGGCTATCCAAGCGCTTTTCCCTAACGGTCCTTGGCATGGCGCAAACTCCATTTGTCGAATAAAATCTAATATAGCGTCATGCAGTTTGGTGGACAAGGGTGAAGTTGTAAATAGCTCACATATGCAATATCAATGAGTTAGCTGAGCGCGATAAAGTTTGGTGAAGCCAATTTGCGCCTTCAGCCGGCGCGAAAACGCAGCCGCAGCTTTGCCGCGATGGCGCGCGCGTTCCGCTTGACCTTCACGAAAAATGCCCAGACCCGCGTTGCCCGCGCCCATGCGAGAAGACGATCGCGAATGCCGGTCAACCAATCCATGTGTTTGGCGAACCAAGGAATCGTTTTGAGTTTCGCCCGCCCCGCGTGATAAATCCGCTCCACGACGAGGAGGCTCACGAGATAAGCCATCGAAATCGTAACGAGGCCGGTCGCAAAGTGTCCTTCCGTCATCAAATACAAGGCATAGATTTTGGCAGGTTCCGCGAAGGCGAACGGAATGGCGAGCAAAACAAGGATCGCGTAGGGCGGCAGGGCGGCGACAATGTCTTGCAGGCGAATGACAAACCGCAGTCTTGCCACCCATCCGAGCAGCGGCCGGACAACCGGCGTGACGATGCCGTCGAGAAGGACATAGAGGACAACAACGGCCTTGGCCGGCAAGAGGAGCAAGCGGCGCACGCTGGAATTCTCGTCTGTTCTGGCCAAGAATATCGTTCCTCTTTGGCCCCGGAATTTGAGCGCGGCGTCAACTACGGTTCCGGAGCCCCCCGGGATGATCGTTACGCATCCTCATCTTCGGCATGTAGGAGGCGGCGGCCTTCGTTATTAAAGACGCTTGAGACGGGCGCTTTCGGCCATGTCACGAAAAGCGGCGATCCGGACATGACCGACAGGTTCCCGGCGGGGCTAGTGCATCCAGGACAATCGGCCGGGCAAATCTCGCAGTGGCCAATTTTGAACCGTCGATCGATCCTCCGCGCGGCTTCAACGCGAGGGTACGCATCGCCGCCCTCCGCCGCGACGGCAAGAACCTAACGGAAATTTCCGCGACGCTCTCGACCGGCTATAAGACGGCGGCGAACATTGTTCCGGCGGCAAAGCTGAAGCTACCCCGCCCCACCCTCGTCAAATTCCCGATCGAATAGAACAGAACGCCCCCCGGACCGCACCCTCCAGGAATCTTGGCGCGTTCTAGTCTTTTATGCCACCCGTATTCGCGCCGAAGTTGCCCTCGTTCCCGATGCCGCCGGTTCCAGTACTTATACCGCGGCCAGAGCCCGTGATGCCGCCCGTTGAACTTCCCTCTGTCGCGTTATCTAGAAGACCGCCGGTCCCTGCGGGGTGGCCTGCCGCTGGCCTCGCTCCGATGACCGTGCCGGTCCCGGCGCCTGCCGCCCCCGCTCCGTTGCTAATGCCGGTGCCGGGGACGCCCGAACCCGGGATGACGACGGCAGGAGCCTGGGCGTGGGCGGCAATCGAGAAACCGCAAACAAACGCCGCCGCCACGGCCAGGGTCATTCGACAACGCATTTGTCTCTCCGTAATGTTGGCCGGTACCACAGCTTTGGCACAGGCGTCAGAAGAAATCACCATAACATTAGAGCGTGATTCGCGAAAGTGGAAACGCTGCCGCTCTTGAGTGGCGCCACGGCCGCGAATCTGGGTTAACGGCCCTTGACGTGAAAGGGGCGGCCCAGCGCGGGCGGTGCGCCGGCGAAGCCCTCACTCCATCCGGAAATGCTTCGACAGTTTCAGCCCCTGGGCCTGGTAATTCGAGACGGCGCTCGCGCCGTAAAGGAGTTGCGGCGGCTCGGCCATTTTCTCGTAGACGAGGCGCCCGATCACCTGGCCATCCTCGAGAAAGAATGGAACCTCGTGGCTGCGGACTTCGAAAACCGCGCGGGCGCATGGACGATTGTTCGCCCCGGCGCCGAAGCCGGGATCGAAAAAGCCCGCGTAATGCACCCGGAATGCCCCCATCGCGGGGTCGATTGGAACCATTTCGGCGGCGAGATCGGGAGGGACCTGGAGCCGCTCGCGTGACGCCAGGATGTAAAACTCGTCCGGGTCGAGGATTAGCCTCCTGTCCGGCCGTGCCCGGACAGGGTCCCAATAATCGGCGATCCGGTATGCACTGGTCCGGTCCACATCGAGAATATCGGCATGTTTCTGCGCCCGGTAGCCAATTACGCCCTCGACCGGCTCGGCGCTTAGGCCAACCCGGAGAACGAGCCCGTTGCGCCGCAACTCCAAATCAGTGTCCACAAAGGGCATTCTTTGATGACGTTCGCGCAGCTCCTTCGCGTTAATGCCGAAATCGGTGCCCTCGAACTGCTGCGAATTCAGTCTGCGGAAGCGGATCTGATTGAGCTTCGAGCCTTTGTGGACCCGGACACTGAAGCTGCGCGGCGAGACTTCGGCATAGAGTGGTCCCTGATACCCGCGCACCACGCGGTCGAACACATCCGATTTGTCGGTGATGAGGCGGGTAAAAATATCGAGGCGGCCGGTTGAGCTTTTCGGGTTGGCGATCGCAAAAATACTGTCCGGCAGATTCAAATGCTCTATAAGTGGGATCACATAGACGCAGCCACGCTCCAGGACGGCGCCATTGCCGTCGATGTTGATTTCGTCGTCGGCGCTCTTGAGGGCATCGAAGCGCTCGCCGACCGAGTAGGCCTTGCCTGGCAAAAAGCTCGCGCGTACGCGGTAGGCACGCGCGCCTAAGCGCAGGTCGAGGCTCGCCGGCTGAAACTGCTCGTCTTCGATTTCGCCTTTGGCCTGAATCATCTTGCGCCGCGCCATCAGCTCGATTTTTTCGCGCGGAAGCAGGCCGAACTGGGTGCCGAACTCGTTGGCGCTCAGGAGCGGCGCGGCACCGCTGTCGTGCTCCGACTCGGCG
>Ga0185299_10004143_pt1 | contig 17878 bp, 10 predicted proteins | sample PaiPotPPA55metaG_FD_128002 | JGI IMG/M metagenome (GOLD analysis project Ga0185299, IMG submission 128002) | Iron sulfur acid spring bacterial and archeal communities from Banff, Canada, to study Microbial Dark Matter (Phase II) - Paint Pots PPA... ...
GAATCCGCTCCGTCCCCTTCAGCAGCCGATAGAATTGATAAATCACGCCAATACTGCGCCCAATCAAGGTCGCCAGCGCCGCTCCCGTCACGCCCATTCGCGGGAACGGCCCTACGCCAAAAATCAGGCAGGGATCGAGAATCAAATTGATGATGTTCGAAACCCACAGCAGCCGCATCGCAATGGCCGCATCCCCCGCCCCGCGAAAAATCGCATTGTTCAGAAACAGCAACAGCACCGCGCAACTGCCGCCCAGACAAATTCTGGTATACCCGCTGCCCACCGAAATAATTTCCGCCGACGCTCCCATCACTCGCAAAAGCCGCGGAGCCAGCAAGAAACACGGCAGCCCAATCGCGAGCGAAACAATGATCCCCAACGCAATCGCCTGCACCGCCGCTACAGCCGCGCCTTCCGGATCCTTCTCCCCAATGCGCCGCGCGACCATAGCAGTCGTCGACAGGCTGAGCCCCATCCCCACGGCAAACACCAGGCTCAGCATCGATTCTGTGAGTCCCACTGTGGCCACGGCATTGGCCCCGAGCCGTCCCACCCAGAACACATCCACCACCGCAAACAGCGATTCCAACACCATCTCCAACACCATGGGCACAGCCAGCAGCAGGATCGCCCGGTTCAAGCTCCCTGCCGTGTAATCCCGATGCGACCCGCGCACGGCCTCCACCAGCGCGGCCCACAAAGAAGTTTGCGGCTCCGCAGCAACAGAAATTGCTTCCATAACAACCTTTAGCTTTCCGCATCCACTTTCGCGATTTTCTCGCGAAAGCGTTGCCTTCAGACGTGCAATGAAATCAGTAAGGAAGCCCCGGCGTAGGGGCCAAATCAGGAGGGCGAATTAACGAGGCTTGTACATGGCGTTCCTCAGCCGGATGTATCGAACAACCGAACCCACAACAACCGAATAGGCGGCATTCTACTCCAACCGCTTAGTCGCCAACAAGGACGGAGTTACGCCCGAAACATTTCCGCAGTTCACGCGGCAAAGCTTTCGTCTGCCAGCACCGCAATTGGTTTGGGAAGACGATCGCTCAATTCGGCGAGGTGCGCCAGTTTCCTGGACAGTTCGCTGGTGAGTTCTTGATGCCCGAAACGCCAGCGCCAGTTGCCGCCGTTCAGGCTGGGAGTGTTCATGCGGGCCTCGCTGCCCAGGCCCAGCACATCCTGCAGCGGAATAATGGATAGGCACGCCGCGGAGCATTGCGCCGCGCGGATAAATGCCCAATGAATTCCGTCCTCGCAGCGGCCAACATAAGCCTCGGCATTGCGACGCTCATGTTCAGCCGCGCCGGATTGCCACCATCCCGCGACGGTGTCGTTGTCATGTGTGCCGGTATAAATGACTTTTCCTTCGGCGCGATGCGGAAGATAGATGTGCGCGCCTTCATCCCCGAAGCCAAACTGCAGAACCGCCATGCCCGGAATTTTCAATCTTTCCCGCAGCGCGTGCACTTCGGGAGTAATGTAGCCCAGGTCTTCGGCAAAAAATGGCAGGCCGCCCAGCGCTTCACGGAGCTTCTGGAAAAGGTCATCCCGCGGTCCGTCCACCCATTGGCCGTTCACTGCGGTCTCCTCGGCTGCGGGGATTTCCCAGAACTGGTCGAATCCGCGGAAGTGATCGAGGCGGATGTAGTCGCAGTTTTCCGTCGCCCAGCGCAGACGTTGAATCCACCATCGATAGCCAGTTTCTTTCATCACTTCCCAGCGATACAGCGGATTGCCCCAACGCTGTCCGGTCTTGCTGAAAAAATCTGGAGGGACTCCGGCCACAACCTCGGGCTCCAGATTCCGGTTCAGCCGGAATAATTCCGGATGCGTCCATACATCGGCGCTGTCGTGGTTCATAAAGATCGCGACATCGCCCACGACGCGTATCGCCCGTTCCGAGCAGTAACGCCGCAACGCCCGCCATTGTTCGTAGAATGCGAACTGCAACGCGCTTCGAGCAAGGATATCGTCGGCCAGGTCCTGGCGCGCTTTCTCCAAAGCAGCCGGCTCACGGTGCGCGAGATCACGCGGCCACTTGTGCCAGCTTTCGAGTTTGCGGCGCGCGCGCAAAGCATCGAACAGTACGAAGTCCTCCAGCCACCAAACATTTTCCGCACGGAACCTTTCAAACTGGCGCATCGCACCGCTCGAAGCCGAGCCCAGAAAGTTCCGCGCAGCCTCAAACAACAGCGGCATCTTTTGCGGGAAGACCCGGTCGTATTCGACTGCAGAGGAAGCTAGACTGGAAGTCGGCGTGGAGTGGGACGTATCGATTTTCGCTCGGTCGATCCAGCCACGCTCGGCCAGCCGTTCCAGGCTGATCAGCAGGGGATTTCCAGCGAAAGCCGATGTGGAAGAGTAAGGAGAGTTGCCATAGCCGAGCGGCCCCAGCGGCAGAACCTGCCACAAACCCTGGCGGGCGGAAGCGAGAAAATCTACGAACTCATAGGCGGCCGGGCCGAAATCGCCAATCCCGCCGCGCGAAGGCAGCGACGTGGGATGCAACAAAATGCCTGCGGCGCGCGGAAAATGCATGTGGCGTTACATTCCCTGCTCGCTGCCGTTGCGGCTCAAGGCCTTGATCTCTTCTTCGTTTCTCTTGATCTTGCCCGCCCTGGTCATCTCGTCGACCAGGCTGGAAACGAAAAGTCCGAAGCGTTCCTGCTGTTTGCCCAGCAGCAGCTGATCGCGAATCTGATCGCGCTTCGCGGCGTACTCAGCCTCGGAAGGCTGCCGGTTCTCGATCACCTGCAGCACCACGGCGTTCGAACCGCTGTTGATCGGACCGCTAATCTCGCCCGGCTTCATGGTGAAGGCAACCGCCGCCTGTCCGGACATCGAGCCCACCTCCGGCACCTGCGCGTCGGGCAGAACAAAGTCGCTGGCCTTTAATGTTGCGCCCATTTCTTTCGCCACGCGCTTCAAATCATGCGATGCCTTGGCGCGATCCGACAGCTCTTGAATTTTTTGCGAGAGCAGAATTGATGAGCGTTCGTTCTTGAACTCTTCTTCCACCCGGCTGCGGATTTCTTCGAAGGTTGGCGTGGCGGCCGGCTTCACTCCCAAAAGCTGAAATACGACGATGCCTTGTGATGCCGGGGCCACGTCCGGCGGCGATTTTTCGGTAGCGCCGAACACCGCGTCCATAAACTGCGGCGCCGGGCCCAGTCCCGGCAGCATGTCCTTGCGGGCGAAGAAATCCGACGTGATCACCGAGACGCCCTGCGCCGCGGCGGCCGCGTCCAGGCCCTGCGCACGAGCCTGCTTCAGTAGCGCCTCCGCCTTCTGCTGCGCGATCTGCTGTCCTTTCTGGTGCTTCAAGACCGGCTCAATCTCGGCCTTCACTTCGTCGAGAGATTTCGTGTGTGCTTCCTGCTTGTCGTCCACGCGAATAATGTGGAAGCCGTAGCCGCTCTTTACCAGATCGCTGGTCTGCCCCTTGGGAAGCGAGAAAGCAGTCTTTTCAAACTCGGGCACCGTCTGGCCTTTGCCAATCCAGCCCAGCGATCCACCCTGCTTCGCGCTGCCCGGATCTTCGGAATACTTCTTGGCCAGATCTTCCAGCTTGGCGCCGCTCTTCAACTGCTTCAGCAAATCTTCGGCACGCCGCTGCGCCTCGGCCACGCCCTTCTCGTCCACTTTGCCGTCAGGACCGGGCAACGGAGTCTTGATGAGAATGTGGCTGACTTTCACCTGCTCGGGCAAACGATACTGGTCGCGGTGCTGATCGTAGTAAGACCGCAGCTCTTCCGGTGTCACCTGGACATCGGCCGCAGCCTTGCCGGTTTCAACGACAGCGTACTTGACCTTGCGCTTTTCCGGAACTGAGTTCGCGTAGCTCGCCTTGTGGCTCTCGTAAAACGCCTTCAGTTCCTCATCCGTCGGGTGCAGGGCTTTGCGCAGATCGTCCTGCTTCAACACCGCGTAATCGAATTTTACTTTTGAATTCTCTTTAATAAACTGATCGTGGATTTCGGAGTCGCTCACGTTGGCGCTGCCGGAAATAAGCGCCTGCAGTTTGGTCAACAGAATGTCGTCGCCTACCGCCTGTTCAAATTTGGTCGGCGTCAAGTTCGCCCGCTGCAGCATGTCTTCATATTCCGCCTGGCCAATGAAGTTGCCGCCGGGGAAAAAAGTTGCCGCATACCGGCCGTGCTGCAGTTCGTCCTTCACTTCTGCAGGAGTCACGCGCAGGCCCATGCGCCCGGCTTCACTCAACAGCGCCTGGCGGTTGATCATTTGGTCCACCGCGCGCGTGGTCTCCTGCTGAATCAGAAAGGGCATGATCTTCGCGGCCATCTCGCCGTAGCGTTGCGCGTCCTGCTGAGCCATTTGCCGCGCGGTCTGGCGCACTTCGTCGGACTTGATGTCATCTCCATTTACTTTAGCCACAACGCCCGCGCCCGGCGTGCCGGTCAGCTCCGAGGTCAAGCCGCCAGGAATAAACGTGATGACCATGGCGCCGCAAATCACGAGCAGAATGCCACTGAGAATGATCTTCTTGGTCGGACCTTGTGTCTGTAAAAATCGAATCATTGTTTTGTCACTCCAGAGTTAAGGCGGAATTCTTTATTATAGACCAGCCGAATCTGGCGGCCCCCCGATTCTCATGTAGGGACAGCCGCTTCGCTGTCCGTCGGGGCGCAGCTCGACGTTTTAGCAGGCAGCGCCGGCAATGCAAACCGACGAAATTGGCCTCGCAAAGAAAAAGGTTCCCCCGCGCCAAAACTCCGCTATTGAAACGAATTAATATAAATGTTATCCATTCTGCGGAGCATTTCCAGAAACCTGTCCGACTTGTTAAATTACAACGATAGATTACAACTACCACCCCCATTACAGGAGCATCATGGACTCAGGCAAGCGGCTTGCTGTGACTCTCATCGTTCTGGCGCAATTCCTTCCGGCTTCGCTCCTGTTCGCGCAAGACAAAACACAAACGGCGCCCCCCGCCAAAGTCGAAGGCAGGATGGGAGAAAAGGCCGGAGCACCGCTCCGTGGCGTCGACGCCAGACTCCTCCTGCACGACGGATGGTCGCTGCAGACCTCGGCCAAAGTCGAAGCCAAGGGAGAAGTCATCTCTACGCGGCAATTTTCAACACGGGGATGGCATGAGGTGACCGTGCCCACGACCGTTGTGGCTGCGCTGGTCAGGGACAAGACGTTTCCCGATCCTCTGTTCGGCACAAACTTGCGCGACTTTCCCGGCGTCAACTATCCCATCGGAGCGAATTTTTCCAACATCGCCATGGCGCCCGACAGCCCTTATGCAGTGTCGTGGTGGTATCGCAAACAGTTCGCCGTGCCGACATCCTACAAGGGCAAGACGGTCTGGTTGAAATTCAACGGCATCAATTATCGCGCAAACATTTTCCTAAACGGAAAGCAGATCGCCAAGTCGGACGACGTGGCCGGCGCCTGGCGCACGTACGAATTCAACATTACCGACGCCGCCAAGGCGGGCGCGGAGAATGTTCTTGCGGTTCAAGTTTTCGCACCCACCGAGCACGATCTCGCCATCACCTTTGTCGACTGGAATCCGGCGCCTCCCGACAAGAACATGGGATTGTGGCGCGAGGTCTATCTCACTACCAGCGGCCCCGTGGCCCTGCGCTATCCGACAGTCGTATCGAAACTGAATCCCCCGGCGAACGATAGCGCGCAGCTCACTGTCACGGCACAACTGAAAAATGGCAGCGATCAGCCGGTCAAGGGCAAACTCAAAGGCCAGATCGAGGCCGTCAAATTCGAACAAGATGTGGAACTCGCACCCAACGAAACCAAGGACGTCACTTTCACTTCCGATAAGTTTCAGCAACTGGTCTTCGCGAACCCGCGATTGTGGTGGCCGACACAAATGGGCAAGCCGAACCTTTATCCGTTGACCATGGAGTTCGAGGTCAATGGCGCGGTCAGCGATCGTTCCAACATTGAATTCGGCATTCGCGAAATCACTTCTGACTTCAACTCGGTCGGCGGACGCGCCTTCCATATCAACGGAAAAAATATTCTGATTCGCGGCGGGGGTTGGACGCCCGATCTGATGCTGCGCGAGACTTCGCAGCGCCTGCACGATGAATTCCGCTACGTGCGCGACATGGGACTCAACACCATCCGTCTCGAAGGCAAATTTGAGACCCAGGAATTCTTCGACCTCGCGGATCATCAGGGGATTCTCGTTATGGCGGGATGGTGCTGCTGCGATTTCTGGGAACGCTGGCCGCGTTGGCAGCCGCAGGATTTTGAAATCGCCAAGCAATCCCTGCGCGACCAGATCTATCGCCTGCGCAGCCGTCCCAGCCTGGTAATGTGGCTCAATGGCAGCGACAATCCACCCCCGCCGGACGTGGAGCAGATGTATCTGGATGTCGAGAAAGAATTGTTCTGGCCCAATCCTGTCGTTTCGTCAGCCACCGGCAAGAAGACGAGCGTCACCGGCGACAGCGGGGTCAAGATGACGGGCCCTTATGAATATGTGGCGCCCAGCTACTGGGAAGTCGACACGCCGGAGGGCCAGCCCGGACGCAAGCAATGCAATCCCGGAGGCTGTGGCGGCGGTTACGGCTTCAACATGGAAACCAGCATGGGACCGGCCGTTCCGCCGGTCGAGAGCATTCGCGCCATGGTGGGCAAAGACCACATGTGGCCGATCGACGATGTGTGGAACTATCACGCTGGCGGCGGTGAATTCAAAACGATTGGCGTATTCAGCGAAGCGCTCGCCAACCGCTACGGCAAATCCGACAGTGTCGAAGACTTCGCCACCAAGTCGCAGATGCAGACTTACGAAGGCGTGCGCGCCATGTACGAAGCCTACAGCCGGAACAAATATCAGGCCACCGGCGTAATTCAGTGGATGCTTAACAACGCATGGCCGTCCACGATCTGGCACCTCTACGATTATTACTTGCGTCCTGGGGGCGGATATTTCGGCGCCAAACGCGCCATGGAAGCGCTGCATCCCATCTACGGATATGACGATCATTCCATCTGGGTGGTCAGCAGCCAATACGAAGACGCCAAGGGACTGAAGCTCACAACGAAAATCTACAACCTCGACATGACCGAGAAGTTCACGCAATCGAATCCTGTCGACGCTGCCGCCGACAGCACTACCAAGATTTTTACATTCTCCGACGTCACGGATTTGAGTCCCACGTATTTCCTGGTTTTGCGCCTCGAGGATTCAAACGGCAAACTCGTCGGCTCGAATTTCTACTGGCTCTCGACCAAACCCGAGACTCTCGATTGGGCCAAAACCACCTGGTGGATGACGCCGACGGCATCTTACGCCGACTTCACCGCGCTCGCGCAGCTGCCGAAAGTAAAACTGAAAATTACCGACCGCAGCGAACGCCAAGGCGAAGCGGAAGTCACCCACGTCACTCTTCAGAACCCAAGCAAGAGTCTCGCCTTCTTCGTACGCCTGAAGGTCAACAAAGGGCTGAAGGGAGAAGAAATTCTCCCGGTAGTCTGGGAAGACAACTACATCTCCCTGATGCCCGGCGAAAAGCGCGAAGTCACAGCAACCTACCGCGCGGCCGAGTTGGGCACTGCGAAGCCGGCAGTAGAAGTCACCGGCTGGAACGTAGAGTAAATCACAGAAACCGAACCTAGATAAGTCCCGTGAGGGACGGCTGATAGTAGCCCGCCAGTTTCACTGGCGGGTGCGCACGGTGAAGAAGGAATTCCGTGCCGGAGGCACGATTGAAAGGCTGCATGCGGGCCGCGATCGTTTCAACCGTCCTTCCGGGGACGGTCCCCGTCGCAATGTCCATGTGCGAGAGTTCGCCCTCGTGTTCATGTGGGGACAGCCACGCCCGGCTGTCCGCCTGGCGCAGCTCGGCGCTTCCTCCCGCAAAACTTTTCCACAGCTTTATTTTTCCGATGTGACGAACAACCTTCACTGAGAATTCCAATCTCTTTATTGTGGACATCGTAGGTGCCGGATGCAAAGCCGCGCAGTCCTAGGAAACTCGCGGTCCCCGCAACCTTCCCATGCGAGCAAGGGACAGAGGGGCATCTGATCAGGGCGCTTCAGATAGGCTACCTCGGATAGCCCGAGGCTGGCGCCCAGTGTTGGGAGTGATCACTTCCTCTAGATTTTGGAGAAAGGGAAAAAGAGGGAAAGCAAAAACATTTGGTAATTGTGTAATCGGGTAATTGAGAAATTTTAAAGCCTCCTCAAAACTTTAGGCCTGCGGCCTTCAAATTACTCAATTACCAAATTAAATTACCCAATCCGCTAAACGTGCTGCGAAACCGAGAGGATATTCCCATCGGGATCCTTGAACCACGCCACTTTGTCTCCAGTCGGCGCAGTCCAAATCCCGAGTTCGTCCTGCTTGAAGAAACCAAAGATCTCGAAGCGCACTCCTCGTTTCTGAAGACCCCTCACTACGTCTTCGATCCCTGACACCTGCCAGCCGAGAATGGTGGAGTGCGCGGGCGTGAACTCCTTCATTTTCGCGACCCGGATCATAATTCCGTTCGCATCCAAAACCAGGGCGAAGCCGTCATCCTTGACGAAGCGCAGTCCCAGCACGCCCTCGTAAAAGGCTCGTGCCTTCTCCGAATCTTTCGTAGGAACAAAAGCAACGATGTTCGTAGAACCGAGCATGAGGCACCTCAGGGGAATTGCTGATTGTTGATTGAAAAATAAAAGTGAACACCATTGCCAATCCCAACGATTTTCAATCAGCAATCAAAAATCAACAATCAACAATTTCTTTAACTGTCGCTGAAATCAATCATCACCGGCGCGGAGCGGAACCAATTCGTCTTGTAACCCACGTAAAGCAGTCCGACCGCGAACCAGATTCCGCCCACCGTCTTAGCGATGGCGTTCAGGTTAATCCAGATCACTAAACAAAAGAGAAAGCCGATGATCGGCAAAATCGCATCGCGCAATAGATGGCGTTCGCGGCCGGCCTTCTTTGCGATCACCGAGAACTGCCAGAAGCAGGCAAAGTTCACGCCCATGAACGCCAGAAATGCACCGAAGTTCAGAAGTTCGCCTGCGTGCTCGTACGCGTTGCCGATGTGATAAAGAAGAACCGCCCCGACAAACGCGAGGCCGCCGATCAGCAAAATGTTGTAGGTCGGCGTGCCGCTGCCCGGTTTCAAATATCCAAAGAACTTGCGCGGCAAAACGCCGTCCCGTCCCATACCAAACAGCAACCGGGCCGCGCCCAGCGTGCCGGTAAGCCCGCTGCCGAACGCCGCCACGCCCAGGATTACGAACATTGCATTGAATAGGAAAACGCCTCCGACGCGGCGGCAGATGTCCATAAAAGCGGTCTCCAGGTTCGGAAAAGAGCGCCAGTCCGGCCACACCCGCGCACCCAGATAGGCTTCGAACCCACTGCAGACACCTGCAAAAATGCAGGTCAGAACTACGGCGAGCAAGACATTGCGTTTGGGATTTTCAACATCTTCCGCAAGTGTAGTCACACCGTCGAAGCCAATATAGGTCAGGGCCGCGAACGATGTTGCGGTCAGAATGCGATGCGAGTTGAATGTTCTGGGATTATAGAAGGGCTCCGTCGAGAGCAACCCAGCCCATCCCTGTCCGTAGAATAGGTAGCGGACTGCGAGCCATACGAACAGTGCCACGACTACCGACATGACTGCCAGCAGCACCTTGTTCGCGCGCGCCGATGATTTGACCCCGGCTAGGTTGAGCATCGTCATAACACCGGCGATTATCGCCGCCCACACGGCGAAAGGAAGCTGTGGAATGTGGAGACTTTCGGAACGCTCATGCAGCGCGGTCGAAATCCACACGGTATTGATCAGCGGTTGCAACAGATAATCCAGGATCATGGCCCAGCCCGCCAGAAATCCCAGATGCGGATTCAATCCCTTCCCGACGTAAGTGTAGGCCGACCCCGCGGTCGGATACAGCGCTCCCATGCGTCCGTAACTCACCGCTGTGATCAACATGGCAAACAATGCGATCAGAATAATGGTGACGAAGTGTCCGTCCGAGAGTTTTTGCGCCACGCCATACAGCGGAACTGGCGCGATTGGCTGGATGAGAACGATGCCATAGAAAATTAGATCCCAAAGAGTTAACGTGCGGCGAAGCCGAGGCGCGGCGGAGGAAGCGGCGGTACTATTTTCCATGGGTCCGGCTATTGAATTATGGAAGAGGCAGAACTGTCAATGTTAAAACGTTTCTATAATGCACGGGGCATCTAAGCCGCGTAGCGGCGAAAGAATGCAGCCCACGACGCAAGTCGTGGGCTACCAGTTCAAAATATGTAAGCCCCGGTAGGGGCGAAAGACAAGTCTCCGGGCGGCGGGGAACAACTCACTTCGCGCCGTAGTCGAACCAATATCCGCGCTGCTCGTTTCCTGACATCTGCCGTGTGTTGTATTCGAGCAGATAATTCACGTGCGCATCGTCGAGCGGGAACGACTTCTTCGGCGCGTAAGGATATTCGCCCATGCTGAGAAATGGCAGCGGCGCCACGTAATTCCCTTCCGCCGCGTAGAAATCCATGTCTTTCTCGTAGCCGTTGGCGGCAAAGAAATAGTCGCGCACCCAGCCTTTAGGGAGAGCAGGCAAGTTCGCAGGATCGAAGTCCAGTTGCACCTCGTCGCCCGAACCAAATACTGCTAGCTTGTCATCCATTGCAGTGAGCAATGGCAGAACGTCCCCGTAGCGCGTATAAGTTCCCGACGGGCGCGTATAGGGCCCAGTCGCGCTGGCCTTTTCGTAAACATATTGCACGTTCCCCGGAGGCGTGCCCTCGATCTTCAACGGATACCCGTGAAACTGGAGGTTGGCACGCACCAGCGGAACGGCCGTTAGACGCGGAGATTGAGCATGGTCGCGCCAATCCTGCCCCGTGCGATCAATCAGAATACTGTCCCAATAAATCTGCAGATTCGTCGTGATGCGAATCTTCCGGGTTCCGAGCGGCAACTTGCGCGTGAGATCAGCGGTCATGGTGCGCGGACCGCCGGCGGGAAACCCCATGTCGTCCAGCACGCGTTTCCATTCGCCGTCTGCGTCCAGCGCTTCCACATACGGAGAGATCGCTTGCACGCCAGCTTGCGACGCAGCATACATGCTATTCGCAGAAAAATACTCGACCTCGCCATGCAGCAGCAGCCACAGCGGTCCGCCACGATAAGCCTCGCCTAGGTCGAGAGTCAGGCTATGCGCCTTGGCGAATCCCAGAAACTGTGTCAGCGTGAAATCGCCGAAATACCGATGCGCCAGCACATCCGGTAGAACGTCGTGTCCATGCTCATCCCACGCGCCGGCCGGCGGGAGCGAGTCGCGGCTCACCACAACTTTGAATGGCGGATACGGCGGGTTCGACGCGAAATACTCGTTGGGATAAACGTCGACATTCGCGGGATGATCGACCGCTAGCAGTCGGACCTGGTCCAGATAGACCGCCTCTTCCAGTGGCTCCATAAAGCGGAAGCTCAGAGTGGTCGTTGGTCGTCGGTCGTTAGTCGTTAGCACAAACGGGTGCCCCACTTCTCCCCGATTTTGGGAGAAGTGGGGATTTTGACTTTCCTTCTCGCGAATCATGCTCCGATCAATCTTGATGTACTCAACCGGCCGCGGGATGTCGCGCTGCCCGGGCCCAACCCAGTGTCCCACCACGCCCGCCCCCAGCATGTCCGCAACAAATTCGTAGCGTTCGCCATTCCACACAAACAAGGTCGGACACGAACTGCCGCGCCGGTCGATCTCAAGAAAGTTCTGCTGCTTGTTGCCCGCCACCTGAATTTCATCTTCCAGAACGCCCGTCGGCCATAGCATGCGCACGATGTCAGCGTCTTTGGAATCGCCCAGGCCGACGACGATGTCGGTGGAATTCTGTCCCAGATAACCGTTCGAGCCCGCAATCTCAAACTTCTGCCGGTTCCCGCCCGAGAAAACTTCAACCTTCGTCCCGATGGCGGACTTGTTGTCAGCCAGCCCCTTCAGCGAAAGCCGCAGCCAGTGATTCTGATTGCCACCTTCATTGCGCAACAGCACCGCTGGCCCATGATTCTGCGTGATGAGCAGATCGGTGGCGCCGTCGCCGTCGTAGTCGCCGGTAATAATCGCGCGCGGATCTTTGAGCTCAATCTTGTCGAGGCCAACATCGGCAGTGACATCTTTGAAGCCATCAGGCCCTAGGTTGCGGAACAGGCGTACTTCACCCTTCCCTTCTTTCGTTTCGCCGACAGCAACGAGGTCAACCCAGCCGTCGTTGTCGTAGTCGAAAGCAGCCACGCCAAAGGCGCGGACCCAGTTCGTCTCGGGCAGTTTGACTTGCTCGAAGGTCTTGCCGTGGTCGTTCCGCCAGAGCGTGATGCCCGACGGTCCAATTTGCGTGAAGGCAAGATCCATCCAGCCGTCGTGATTGAAGTCGAGGGCGGCAATTCCAATTTGACTGTAGGTTGTCGGCTGAGGCCAAGGACGAAGAGGTTGGAATTTTCCTTCTCTGGGGTTAACAAATATCGTCGGACTAAGATCCTTCGTATGGTCACTGTCCAAAGTTGTGGCGACAACATCAATTGCGCGGTCGTTGTTGTAGTCGCTGCCCACCGCCGCTACGCCGCCGCCAGTTTTTGATAGCCCGGTGCTGTCGGTCACGTCGGAGAACGTTCCGTTACCGTTATTGCGCCACATTGCATTCTTGGCGTCGTCGGATCGGCTCCCCGGTGCGCCGAAATCGACATCCGACCAGCCGTGCCCCGCCGGTCCGCCGCCCGTGATGCTCGGGGTCTTGCTGGACCGTGTAACGTACAGGTCCAAATCCCCGTCGTGGTCGTAGTCAATGAACGTGACGCCCACGGCAGAGCCATTGGAACTGATTCTCGACGAATCCGTAACGTCCTTGAAGGTTCCATTCTTCTCGTTATGCAGCAGCAGCATCCGTCCGTTGGTAGTCAGCGCGACATCTACGAAACCGTCGTTGTCATAATCTCCTGCCGTGCAGCCAAGAGCGTGCAGGGTCGAATCGAGACCGGCTTTCCGTGTGACATCTTCAAACTTCCCCCCGACGTTGTGAAACAACACAAGTCCGCCCTCGGGCCCATTGTTAGAGAGCAATAAGTCAATCCGTCCGTCGTTGTCGTAGTCGAGGAAGCACGCGCCGGAACCGAGGAACCAAGCTAGATCGACCGGACCGGAAGCTGGCGGCTTCGAAGCCAACCCCGCTTCCTTCGTCACATCCACGAACCGCACTTTGATCTGCGCCGACGCCTTCAGCACCGCCTGCGGCGATTCCACCGCACGCGAGTACTGCCCCTGCTCGGCATACGCCAAACTCATGGGCGCGCCGAGTTTGTTCTGCGTGATGTACTGGAATTTCTTTAGATGCTCCCGGGCGCGTTCGACGTCACCAGATTGCTGGTAGGCTCGTGACAACCCGAATTCGGCCGACGCGTGCAGTGGATTGATTTTCAGCGCGTGCTCGAAGGCTTCAATGGCTTGCGGAAACTGCTTGGCCTGCACGTATGCGGTGCCCAGGAAATACCAGGTGTCGGGGTCGTTCGGATCGATTTCAGTCACGTGTTTGAATGCATCGATCGCCGCCGGCGCGTCGCCGGTGTTCTTGGCGAGCATTCCCAGGCCATACCACGCGTTCGGGTTCTTCGGATCCTGTTTGAGCGCATCTTCGAAGGCAGCCTTCGCCTGATCCACTTTTTGCAGGTTGAGATATGCAACGCCCTGATTCAATCGCGCAATTGTGAGTTTAGGATCGATCTCCGCGGCCTGCTGGAAGGCCTTCAATCCCTTCTCGAAAAGCTGCTGATTCATATAGGCGCAGCCAAGATTATTCAAGCGCGCGGCGTCGATCGAGTTCTGCTGCGAGAGCGGGGCAAACATCCCCAGTGCGGCCAGAATTCCCGCGAAGAAGACGGCTGAAATTTTCGGATTCATTCGTTAGAGATTTAATCACAGAGGGCACAGGGGAACACAGAGGATTCCGTTGGAGCTCTACGATAGTCGGTCACTTCACTCGTCTTGCTTTCGGTGGGCCATTGCACCATCTAACGCCGCCTATTCATCGGCGCTTAAATAACGAGAGGACCCCTTCGCTACATTCCCCAACTGGAGCGGCCCTATGGCCACCCGTACCAGCCTCAGCACCTCGACACCAAGTGCCGCCAGCATGCGCCGAATGTGCCGATTCCTGCCTTCTTCGAGAACGATTTCGAGCCAGCAGTTTTTCTTTCCCGAACGCAGCACACGCGCCTGCGCCGCGCAAAGGGCCATTTCATCCTCGCTGGTCACACCAGTCACGATTGCACGCAGGAGGTTGGCATCGGCAAGCGTTCCGATCTGCACATGATAGGTTTTCGGCAGGTGCATTTCGGGCGCAGCGATTTTTGCGCCCCACTCGGAATCATTAGTTAGCAACAGCAATCCTTCACTCGCCTTATCGAGACGCCCGACCGGCGCGACCCAGGGAAGCGATTCCCCAGTTTTCTCCAACACCCCATAAACCGTTTCCCGGCCTTTTTCATCGGAGGCGGTCGTCACCACTCCCCACGGCTTGTTCATCATAAGATAAATTTTCGGTCGCCCATCGACGCTGCGCCCATCCAACACGATGCGGTCCCGCTCCAGGCGAACCGGCGTCTCCGGATCGCGGCGCACTGTCCCGTTCAACCGCACCTGTCCCGCACGAATCAACTCTGCCGCTCGCGAGCGCGAACAATATCCCAGCTTCGACAGAGCTCGCGCCAGGCCGATTCGCCGCGAGGATCGCTCCCGCGGCCTCGAGTCGATGCGATCTGAATTCCGCTGAGCCATGAAAATCGCCACTCAGGAAAAAACCTGTCACCCGAGCAAAGCGAGGGGACCTGGGTTTCGCATGCGCTAAAATCCAGCCCGCGTGGAAAAGCTCCTTCCCCGGGCACGAAAGATTGTAGCGTGCGCAGTCTTGCCGCCCTTGGTAGGATGTTGATCGCCGCTAAAGGCACCAGGAGAGCTCATGGCCCAAAAGCACCCTCCGCGCTTCCTGAAAATTGTGGACGACGCAAAGAAGCGCGTGCGCGAAACCAATGTTGACGCAGTGAAAACCAGGATAGATCGCGGCGACAAGTTGCTGCTCGTGGACGTTCGCGAGGAAAGCGAGTACGCCAAAGACCATCTTCCCGGCGCCATTCATCTGGGCAAGGGCGTGATTGAACGCGACATCGAAGCGCGCGTCCCGGAACTTAATGCGGAGATGATTCTCTATTGCGGCGGCGGCTTCCGTTCGGCCCTGGCTGCCGACAATCTGCAGAAAATGGGTTACACCAACGTGATTTCCATGGACGGAGGCATTCGCGACTGGCGCCAGAAGGGTTTTCCGCTGGAAACGGGAGCGCGAAAGTAAAAGAACAAAGCTGGGCGTCAGACGTCGGACCTCGGACCTCCGGTAAGGTCTGGCGTACAAGGTCTGGGGACTGAGGTCCGAAGTTTGAAGTCGGCATCACCCAATTATGAATCGTCGCATCTTCTTCTGGTCGCTTACGTCGGCTCTCGCCGGATTTCTCTTCGGCTTTGATACGGTCGTAATTTCCGGCGCGGAAAAAACCATTCAGGCGCTTTGGGGACTCAGTCCCGGACTGCACGGCATTGCTATGGCGTCGGCGCTTTATGGCACCGTTGTCGGTTCCCTACTCGGGGGCTGGCCCGCGGATCGCTTCGGGCGCAAAGCTACATTGCTTTGGATCGGTGTTCTTTACTTTGTCGGCGCAGTGGGATCTGGCTTGGCACCTAATGTTGCCACGTTCATCGTTGCCCGCGTTGTTGGCGGGCTGGGCATCGGCATCTCGACCGTAGTTGCACCCATGTACATTTCCGAGATCGCACCGCCCAAGTATCGCGGACGCCTCGCCGGCATGTTTCAGTTCAACATTGTTTTTGGCATTCTGATCGCATTCGTCTCCAACTGGCTGCTCGCCGGCGTCGGCGACAACGCCTGGCGCTGGATGCTCGGCGTGGCCGCGTTTCCGTCTTTGCTCTACGCTGCACTGTGCGTTGGCCTGCCTGAGAGTCCACGGTGGCTGCTGAGCAGAAGGGGCGACCGCGAGGCGGGTCTCGAAGTCCTCAAACGAATCGAGCCGGAGGCTTCGCCCGCCGAACTCGCCGTCGAGGCAGACACAATCATCGCTTCCTCGTCAGAACAAGCATCGTCGGGACATTTTTGGACAATGCGCTTGCGCAAACCGATCTTGCTCGCCATCTTGATCGCCTTTTTCAATCAGATGTCCGGCATCAACGCGATTCTGTACTTCGCGCCGCGCATCTTTGAACTCACCGGCCTCGGGGCAAAAGCCGCGCTGCTGCAATCGATTGGCATCGGCGTCACCAATCTCGTTTTCACTTTCGTCGGCCTCTGGCTCATCGACCGGCTCGGACGGCGGACGCTTCTTTATATCGGTTCGTTCGGCTACATAATTTCGCTGGGCCTGGTCGCCTGGGCTTTTTTCACGAATCATCTTTCCATGGTGCCGGTTTGCATCTTTGCCTTCATCGCCGCCCACTCCATCGGCCAGGGAGCGGTCATTTGGGTCTTTATCTCGGAAATATTTCCCAATCGCCATCGCGCAGAAGGCCAGACGCTGGGCAGCTTCACTCACTGGATCTTCGCCGCCGCGCTCACGACGTTCTTTCCCAAGATGGTCGCCGCGTTTCCGCCCGGATATGTCTTCTCATTTTTTGCCGGCATGATGGTCTTGCAACTGGTTTGGGTCAAGACGATGGTTCCGGAAACGAAAGGTGTTCCGCTGGAGCAGATTCAGAAACAGCTCGGCATCGAGTAAAGTAGAACTGATCTTTCACAAATGCGGAGTTGCAAAACCTCTATTTCGCCGGCGCGAATATTACATCCAGCCGATCCGCCGTCGTCTCGACTCTTTCCAAATGCGGATAGCGCATTCCGCCGTGATAATCCAGAGAGATGGTGACAAACTCGTCGCCGCGCTTGAACAAGAGCTTGATCGGTTCCTTACTGTTCTCCGCCGCAAGAATGGTTTCGCGCAGGCCGGCCGGCGTGTACTTCTGATCGTTGACGGCTTGTAGTTGCATATCCGGCAGTATGCCGGCCTTGAAGGCAAGACTGTCCCATGCAACGGAATCGAGGCTGCCGTGGGAATCAGCGCTCTCTGACCTTACCGAGAATCCCAGCGAGGTAGCAAAACTCGCGCCGCGAACGCTTTCCGATTTCTTCAGCCACTCTGGTTCGGTGTCGTTGTAAACCAATCGATAGCCTCCCTGCGTAAACCCGTTCTCCGGAACCTTCGGGTTCACCTCGTAAACCCGCGCGCGAAAGAATCCTGCCCAATCGAATGGCTGCACCGCATTCAACGATTTCACCAGGTCCACTAACGTGAAAGGAACCGTGATGTAGCTTCCATTGTCGATCCCGAAGAAGGCCTTCGCGAAATCGTCAAGCGATTTCTTTCCGTCGCTCAGTTCCCGGATTTTCGTGTCGGCATCGAGCCAGATCAGATCAGACTCGGGGTAATAGTCGTAGGAACGCTCCCAGCTTGCCCAAGTCTGCGGGACGGCCCCGTGAGACGAAATAATAGGCTGCCGGGTGGTATCTTCCAAAGAGCGCCAGCTGCGCCCCGGGCTGATTTCGAAGCTGGCAGCGATCTGCGCGAATACATCGCGCGCTTGTTCGGGAGTCCGCATTCCTGAACGCGCGGTGAGAACGTTGCCGTAATAGTCGGTCAAACCCTCATAAACCCACAACAGGTCGTTGCCCATCGGCACGTTGAAGTTCGGCGTCCACAGGTCCGCCGGGCGGCGGAACTTGCCGTTCCATGAATGGGTATATTCATGGGGCAGAAGAGCTCGTCCGGAAACGCCTGCACCCCAATCCGTAAAGTAATTGGCGCGACTGCCGTCCTC
>Ga0185299_10004145_pt1 | contig 17874 bp, 12 predicted proteins | sample PaiPotPPA55metaG_FD_128002 | JGI IMG/M metagenome (GOLD analysis project Ga0185299, IMG submission 128002) | Iron sulfur acid spring bacterial and archeal communities from Banff, Canada, to study Microbial Dark Matter (Phase II) - Paint Pots PPA... ...
AAGAACGGCACGTTCCATTCCGAGCAGGCGATCGCCTACGGCACGAAGATGGTGGGCGGCACCTCGCCCGGCAAAGGCGGTTCGACGCATCTCGGCCTGCCGGTATTCGACACCGTCGCCGAGGCGCGCGCCAAGACCGGCTGCGACGCCAGCGTCATCTATGTGCCGCCGCCGGGCGCCGCGGATGCAATCTGTGAGGCGATTGCCGCCGAAGTCCCGCTCATCATCTGCATCACCGAAGGAATTCCAGTCCTCGACATGGTGAAGGTCAGGCGGGCGTTGTGCGGTTCGCGATCGCGCCTGATCGGTCCTAACTGTCCGGGCGTGATGACGGCAGGACAATGCAAGATCGGCATTATGCCGGCCAATATTTTTCAGCTGGGCAAAGTCGGCATCGTGTCGCGGTCCGGCACGCTGACTTACGAGGCCGTGTTTCAAACGACGCAAGTCGGCCTCGGTCAGACCACTGCCGTCGGCATCGGCGGCGATCCGGTGAAAGGCACGGATTTCATCGAGATTCTGGAAATGTTTCTTGGCGACAAAAATAGCGAAGCAATCATCATGATCGGCGAGATCGGCGGATCATCCGAAGAAGATGCCGCCCAATTCCTCAAAGATGAGGCCAAGCGCGGCCGCAAGAAGCCGATGGTCGGCTTCATCGCCGGACGGACCGCTCCGCCCGGCCGCCGCATGGGCCATGCCGGCGCCATCATCGCCGGCGGCAAGGGCGACGCCGAATCCAAAATCGCGGCGATGGAAGAAGCCGGCATCAAGGTCGCACCATCGCCGGCGCGGCTCGGCAGGACGCTTGCCGAACTACTCAAAGCCAAGAGTTAGCGTTTAATCGGGATGTCTCGACACAGCATGTCGATCTCGCATGTCGATCTCACCTGAGAAGCCGATCGAGCCGCGAATGGCAGGTATCATTCCATGGGATCGCCAGTGAAACGCGGCGTGGTTATCGCTGCGGTCATTCTCGCCGCCGGTGTTGCAATAAGGCTTCCGTTTGTCCTCATCCCGCCAGCCCCCAATGGGCTTTACAACGTTGACGAACTCGCCTTGGCGCTTTCTGTCGTCGATCAATGGCTCGGCCTGCCGCCGATCGATCTATGCTGGCCCGGTATTCCGCTGCGATTTTTTACCTTCGTGGCATTTGCCCCGGAGTTTTTATGGTCGCTCGCGACTGACCGCAGTCTGCTTGAACTTAGCCGCACGATTTCCAGGCACTACGACGACCCGAGCTCCCTGATATTGGCAATGCGCCTGCTCTCGGCCGTTAGCGGCGCGACAGTGGCGCTGATTGCGTACGGGATCGTCGACAAATTGGCGAAGGACACGCTCGCCGCAGCGGCGGCGGCCCTCGTCGTGACGTTTGTGCCGCTTGCCATGCAGCAATCACTGATCGGCACGAACGATATGGTCGCTTTGATGTTTGCCATGGCGGCGGCCTACGGAATTGTCAGCAGTCCGGCACGACCGGTACTGGCCGGAGTGGCGAGCGCCGCGGTCGTTGCCACCAAGGTTGCGCTGGCTGTTTGGTTGGTGCCGGTTTTTGTGGGCGGCGCCGTTTTTCTCTACCAGCGCGAAGGTGTCCGGGTACTCCTCATCACGAGCGCTCGTTGTCTGTGTGCCGGCACAATCGGTCTCGTGCTGTTTTTTCCGTACTTATGGCTTCAGCCGGTGCGAGCGATCAAAGCCGTGCTCGCCGCCGTGCTGGCCCATACGAACAGCCATGTGCCTGATGTCTCGATTTTCTCAGCGGTAATTTCCGGCAAAGCCGCCGTGACCTGTCTGATCGCCGCCATCGTTGTTGCTGTAATTATCGCGTGGAACAACGATCGCTGGGGATCTGCGGCGCTTGCACTTGGGCTGTTGCTTGCGGCGTTGTTTGCTTTCTTTTTGTGGAGCGGTTTCGACTATTGGCGATACATGTTGGGTGCGCTCGTCCCGGGCGTGATCTTGTTTGCCGTCATATGCGCCGGCGGCCGGCGCGTCCTGTTCGCGTCGGCGTTAACAGGTATCGCGCTCGTATTTGGCAGCATGGAGCTGTGGGCGCAGATCGAGGTGCGTCGCGCAACTTCGCCATCGCTTTTTACCTCGATTGAGGACATGTGCCGGCGCGGCGAAACCGTATGGCTTTACGATCAAGTTCTCGCTGCGCGCTATTACCGTCTGCCCATGCCGAATGCCGCCGTCGCTGAAGTTGCGGCGTATTTTGCAGCGAATGACAAAACGGTCGCCATGAGAAATTGGTTGACGGCAGCTAAAGTGAACCCTGCCGCGGCCGATGCGCTGCAGACCGACTTCGACGAGGTAGAGCAGGTTCATCTCGCACGCTGGCGTGCCATGGCCGTAGTTGACCAGTCCTCGCTCACCTGTCCGTTTCATTTCTTCCGCTACGGCTTCGGCGAGACCGAAACCGATGTGCCCACGGGCTATGTGCGTGGGACCTTCACCGACAAGTCATTGCGCGATGTCCGCGCCGTCCTTGACCGGTCGGAAAATGCCGAAGTGATCAATGTGATCGGTCCCGCGGAAGCGCTCGCCGGCTTGAATTTGCCAACCCGGCGCATAGACGGCTGGATAGCTGTGGTCACCAAAGGCGCGGCCAATTGATCGGAGGCGCTCTGACTTGGTCCTGTTTCGGATTAAGTCTTGGCCTTGTGGCATTTGCTCCCGAGTTTTTATGGTCGCTCGCGACCGATCGCAGCTTGCTAAAACTCGCAGGGACCTGAGCGCTGGTGCGCACAGGGCCGCGGCCCGCCCCGGTCGACGATAACGCGGCTCGACTCACAGGGCGCCGCAAAAGACGACAAAGCTTGTCTCTGAACAGACCCGGTTTGGTTTGGCAATTATACTGAAATAGGCTTGCGCCAGATGCCAAGCACCGATTTACCGACGGCGTAACCAAAGACTCCATCGAGTCGCCGCGAAATCGGAATGATGTAATTATTCCAAAAGCGCAGCGATGCGACGCTCGGCCACGCACTCCGAAGGACGAATCGATTGCCGAGCGAGAGCAGTATTCCGCCGCTATCCAGGTAGATGAGCTTGACCTGCTCAAGGGAAGCCGGCGCAATTGCTGCGAGGCTGGCTCGAGTGTATCGCCGATAATGCCCGATCGCTTCATCAAATGGACTAAACAGAAATTGATGAGCTGGCGACAAAATAACTAACGTTCCGCCCGGTGTTAGGTGTTGGACAGCAAGGGCAGCCTCCCGGCGATCCTCTGCTAGATGCTCCATGACATCAATGTACAGAATGGTGTCGAAGTACTGATCCGCTGGCAAGTCGCGCAAGGTTGCGATTTGCAATCGGCAAATTGGAGGCAGCGCTCCTGACAGAATTTGCTCATTCAGCTTCGCTGCAAATATCGGATCAGGTTCAAGGCAAAGCCAATCGGTGGCGTTACCGAGAAGATAGCAGATTGAGCCACCGTTCCCGGCGCCGACCTCCAACACGCGCCCGCGCACAAACGGCCGTACGAAGCTCGCCCAATACGCTTTCCAGCCTGTCGCAGCCCTATCGAAAAGGGATAATTCCTCGGTGAGCGCCGCCGTCGCAAAAGCCGACGACCGCGGCAGCGCCGGATTCATGCCACCGCCTGGACGGATTGCCGCGGTTTCGTCGTCGTAACGGATTTAATGGCTACTTTGTAGATCGCGGGTTCGATCACAAGCGACATCGGACGCTGAACTCTGACGATGATTGCAACGAGACTGAGCAGCAGGGCTTGACACATTAGTATCAAGAGAAAGCCGACCATATTTGTCGCCCAACCGGCAATCGCAAAATTTGTAAAGAATCGGATGGCCGCGACAACGCCTATACCAAAGACGGTGCCGAAAATGATGATTGCAGAAAACAGTGACACACGCACCAGGGCGATCTCGCTGAAGACCGAAACGCCATTTATCCCATGAATAACGAGATTGACAAAGTTTTGCGAGGTGGCGCCGTGATATCGCGCGGCTCGATAACATGGCTCGCCGTGAATGGAAATACGCGATTTGATTAACGCGGCAGCAAAATTGACAGGGAGTTCGACCATCGAGCAAAGTCGAGGTAAATGATGAGCGGGAATGATGGAGAAATTTCCGAACGTCAAACGCTTGCTGGTCAAAGTCTGGAAGGTCCATCGGTAGATTCGATAGCATATGCGAAATAACAGACCTTCGGATCGGCCGCTGCGCTCGGCCGTGATCAAGTCATTCGGTCGTTTGCGATGTGCCGAGATAAGAACGTTCAGGTCGCTCGGCGAATCTTGACCGTCGGAGTCCATAACCGCAACGGCATCGCAGTTTATCTCGTCGTGAATGAAATTCAGGCCTATTCCCAGCGCGTTTTGGTTACCGAAATTTCTAACCAATTCGATCACTCTAAAATCCGTGATGCAGCGATAATCTTGGTCCAGAAAATCGCTGCTATTTGCAGGCGGATCACCCCCGTCGTTGATAATGACAACAGTGGCGGATACATCCAGAGCGGAAAAGGACTTATCAAGTTCTCTAAGGAGCCGTGGAAGACAAAGCCAATCGTTGTAAACGGGAAGAAGCACGCAAGCTTTCATTCGTGGCATCCAAAATACTTGCGCCCGCTACTCGGGCGAGCGCAGCGACGAATTCTGGCGCTGCTCCGAATCGGCGCAGCTCTAACGTACATTGCGAAAATCCCACCGAGCGAGCCGGCAAAATAGCAAATGCGGGGAATAAGGAGAGGCGAAATAAAGTCTTGGCTCGGTAGTTGCCGCCTAAGTTGTTTCGGTCGGCTCACAAAATACAGAATAATGGTTCACTTCTTCGTCTTTTGCCGGCTGCATTGAGCGATTAAATAGGGCTAGAAGGGAAAACCTGCCGGCACTTGAGCCGTCCTTGGCCTTGGTCCGGGTTCCTATCTCCCCTGCGTTTCAAATCCCATCCATGCCGGGATTGCTTGAAGGTCACTCATGTCTCGCCAGGACGCGAACGCCGCTTTCGCCCGCACATCTTTTCTGTACGGCGGCAATGCCAGCTATATCGAAAACCTCTATGCCCGCTACGAGCGCGACCCGAAAGCGGTCGATGCGGCTTGGCAATCCTTCTTCCAGAGCCTGAAAGACGAGCGTTCAGACGTCGAGCGAAATGCGCACGGTCCATCGTGGCGCCGGCCGGATTGGCCGCTGCCGGAACGAAACGACCTGATCGCTGCGCTTGATGGCGATTGGCAGCAAGCCGGCGCGGCAATTGGCGGCAAGCTGCAGGAACAGGCGCAGGCGCGTGGTGCCGAAGTCACCGCGGCGGAGGTCGAGCGCGCCACCCGCGATTCAATCCGGGCGTTGATGCTGATCCGCGCCTATCGGGCGCGCGGTCATTTCCACGCCAATCTCGACCCGCTCGGGCTCGAAGCGCCGAAGAACGAGGAAGAACTCGATCCGCGCTCGTACGGTTTCGGCGAGGGCGATCTCGATCGCCGTATTTTTCTCGACAACGTGCTCGGGCTCGAATTCGGCACCGTGCGCGAGATCGTCAGCATTCTGCGCAGGACCTATTGTCAGACGCTCGGCGTCGAATTCCTCCATATCTCCAGCGCCGCGCAGAAGAGTTGGATTCAGGAGCGCATCGAAGGCCCGGACAAGGAGATCACGTTCACGCGTGAAGGCAAACGCGCAATCCTCAATAAACTGGTCGAAGCCGAAGGCTTCGAGAAATTCTGCGATGTAAAATTCACCGGAACCAAGCGCTTCGGGTTGGACGGCGGCGAAGCGATGATTCCGGCGCTTGAGCAGATCATCAAGCGCGGCGGTGCGCTCGGCGTTCGCGAGATTGTGGTCGGCATGCCGCATCGCGGCCGGCTCAATGTGTTGGCGCAGGTCATGGCCAAGCCGCACCGCGCCATCTTTCATGAATTCAAAGGCGGCTCAATAACGCCCGATGCGGTCGAAGGCTCGGGCGACGTGAAATACCACCTCGGCGCTTCCTCGGACCGCGAGTTCGACAACAACAGCGTCCATCTGTCGCTGACGGCGAACCCGTCGCATCTGGAAATCGTCGACCCGGTGGTGCTCGGCAAAGTGCGCGCCAAGCAGGATCACCTCGGCGCCACGCCGGACGATCGCACCATGGTGATGCCGCTACTGATCCACGGCGACGCTTCGTTCGCGGGACAGGGCGTGATCGCGGAATGCTTTGGGCTTTCCGGGCTGCGCGGTCACCGCACCGGCGGCTCGCTGCATTTTATCGTCAACAATCAGATCGGCTTTACCACCAATCCGCGGTATTCCCGCTCGTCGCCGTATCCGTCGGATGTCGCCAAGATGATCGAGGCGCCGATTTTCCATGTCAACGGCGACGATCCCGAAGCGGTGGTTTTCGCGGCCAAGATCTCGACCGAGTTCCGGCAAAAATTCCAGAAGCCGGTGGTCATCGATATGTTCTGCTATCGCCGCCATGGCCATAACGAAGGCGACGAGCCCTCGTTCACGCAGCCGTTGATGTACAAGGCCATCGCCGCCCATCCGACGACGCTCGAGATCTATAGCAAAAAACTGATCGACGAAGGCGTCGTCACCGCCGGCGAGGTCGACAAGATGAGGACCGATTGGCGGGCTCACCTCGATGCCGAGCTCGAGGCCGCTCTTGGCTATCGCGCCAATAAGGCGGATTGGCTCGATGGCCGCTGGTCCGGCTACACCATCGCCAGCAACGTGGACGATCCGCGCCGCGGTCAGACCGGCGTCGAGATCGCGACGCTCAAGGACATCGGGCGCAAGATCACGACGTTGCCGCCGGACTTCCATTTGCACAAGACGCTGCAGCGGTTTCTCGACAATCGGCGCAAGTCGATCGAGACCGGCGCCGGCATCGACTGGTCGACCGCGGAAGCGCTTGCCTTCTGTTCGCTGTTGCTTGACGGCCATCGCGTGCGGCTGTCGGGGCAAGACACCGAGCGCGGCACGTTCTCGCAGCGTCATTCGGTGCTGATCGATCAGGAGACCGAACAGCGTTGCACGCCATTCAATAATCTCGGTGAGGGCCAGGCGCGTTTCGAAGTCATCAATTCGATGCTGTCGGAAGAAGCCGTACTCGGTTTCGAATACGGCTATTCGCTCGCCGAGCCGAATGCGTTGACGCTGTGGGAGGCGCAATTCGGCGATTTCGCCAATGGCGCCCAGGTCGTGATCGATCAGTTCATCTCGTCGGGCGAACGCAAATGGCTGCGCATGTCGGGATTGGTTTGCCTGTTGCCGCACGGCTACGAGGGCCAGGGGCCGGAGCATTCCTCGGCCCGGCTTGAGCGTTTTCTCTCGATGTGCGCCGAGGATAATATGCAGGTGGCGAACTGCACGACGCCGGCGAACTATTTCCATATCCTGCGCCGCCAGCTCAAGCGCGATTTCCGTAAACCCTTGATCCTGATGACACCGAAATCGCTGCTGCGCCACCGGCGCGCGGTGTCGCAACTGCAGGAGATGGGCCCCAGCACTTCGTTCCATCGGTTGTTGTGGGACGACGCGCAGCTGCACCCGGATGAAAAAATCAAGCTCGTCGCCGACGACAAGATGCGTCGCGTCATCCTCTGTTCCGGCAAAGTTTATTATGACCTCTATGAGGAGCGGGAGCGGCGCGGCATCGACGACATTTATCTGCTGCGCATCGAGCAGCTTTATCCGTTCCCGACCAAGGCATTGGTGACGGAGTTGTCGCGCTTCAAAGCCGCCGAGATCGTTTGGTGCCAGGAGGAGCCGCGCAACATGGGCGGCTGGGTCTTCGTCGATATCTTCCTGGAATGGGTGCTCAATCAGATCGGCGCCAAGCATCGGCGCGCCCGCTATGCCGGGCGGCCCGCTGCCGCCTCGCCCGCGGTCGGGCAGATGTCTACTCACCTCGCACAGCTCGGCAAATTCCTGGACGAGGCGCTGGCCTGAATTCTCGCGCCGTCATGCCCGGCCTCGTGCCGGGCATCCACGTCTTGACGGCGGGAGACAAGCAAAGACGTGGATGGCCGCGACAAGCGCGGCCATGACGATGAGGAGATTATGACTGACATACGCGTACCGGTGCTCGGCGAATCGGTGACCGAGGCGACGATCGGCAAATGGTTCAAGAAGCCGGGCGATGCGGTCGCGGTCGATGAGCCGCTGGTTGAGCTTGAAACCGACAAGGTGACGATCGAAGTGCCAGCGCCGGCGGCAGGCGTTCTCGGCGAAATTTCTGCTAAAGACGGCGATACGGTCGCCGTCGGCGCTCTGCTCGGCGAAATCAAGGAAGGCGCTGCCGCGGCAGCCAAAGCCGCGCCAGCGCCAAGCGCGGCAAAACCATCGGCCGCGGCGGTGTCGCCGCCGCCGACGGCGCAAACCGCGGCGCCAAAGCCGGCTGCCGCCGCCGCAGTCAAATTGTCAGATGCTCCGTCCGATGCTCCGCTCGCGCCGTCGGTCCGCAAGCTCGCCACCGAATCCGGCGTCGATGCCGCAAGCCTCGCCGGCAGCGGCAAGGATGGCCGCGTCACCAAGGGCGACATGCTCGCCGCGATCGAGCGCGCGGCGGCGCAGCCGACGCCGGTCGCGGCCACAGCGGCTGCGGTGCAGCTGCGCGCCCCAACGCCGCCCGACGATGCGGCGCGTGAGGAGCGCGTGCGCATGACGCGGCTTCGTCAAACCATCGCGCGACGCTTGAAGGACGCGCAGAACACCGCCGCCATGCTCACGACCTTCAATGAGGTCGACATGGGTCACGTCATGGCGCTGCGCGCGCAATACCGCGATTTGTTCGAGAAGAAACACGGCGTGAAACTCGGCTTCATGGGATTTTTCGTGCGCGCCTGTGTGCAGGCGTTGAAAGAAATTCCGTCGGTGAATGCCGAGATCGACGGCGCCGATATCGTCTACAAAAATTATTACCATATCGGCATCGCGGTCGGCACCGAACGCGGTCTGGTCGTGCCGGTGGTGCGCGATTGCGACGTCAAATCGCTGGCCGAGATCGAGAAGGCGATCGCCGACTTCGGCCGCCGCGCCCGCGACGGCGCGCTCAAGATCGAGGAGATGCAGGGCGGCACGTTCACGATCACCAATGGCGGCATCTACGGCTCGTTGATGTCGACGCCGATCCTCAACGCGCCGCAATCCGGCATTCTCGGCATGCACAAGATTGCCGAGCGGCCGATGGCGGTCGGCGGCAAGATCGAGGTGCGGCCGATGATGTATCTCGCTTTGTCCTACGATCATCGGCTGGTCGACGGCCGCGAAGCGGTCACTTTCCTCGTCCGCGTCAAGGAATGTCTGGAGGATCCGGCACGGCTGGTGCTGGATTTGTAGAACGATGGCTTCTTACGATCTCATCGTCATCGGCACGGATTTTTCCCTCCCCTTAAAAGGGGGAGGGATGCCGAGCGAAGCGAGGCAGGGTCGCGGCATGGTTCAATACGCGAGTGGTGCTGACTCCCACCTGGCTCGCCGCATTGGCGGCTCGCCTTCCTCCCTCTTGCAGGGGTAGGAATAGTAGGGAACGGCAGCGATGGCTTCTTATGATCTCATCGTCATCGGCTCTGGCCCCGGCGGCTATGTTTGCGCCATCCGCGCGGCGCAGCTTGGCATGAGGACCGCGGTTGTCGAGAAGCGCGCCACGTTCGGCGGCACCTGTCTCAATATCGGCTGCATTCCCTCGAAAGCGATGCTCAACGCGTCGGAGCTTTACGACGAGGCCTCGCACAAGTTCGCCGAAATGGGCATCAAGGTCGGCACGCCGGCGGTCGATCTCGTCGCCATGCTGAAATACAAGCAGCAGGCCGTCGACGTTAACGTCAAAGGCGTCGATTATCTGTTCCGCAAAAACAAGATCGACGCCTTCCATGGCGCCGCGCGCATCACCGCGCCTGGCAAGGTCGAAGTGACGAATGCCGACGGCAAAGTGCAGAGCACACCACAAGTGCTAGAAACCAAGGCGATTGTCATCGCCACCGGCTCCGATGTGGCACGTTTGAACGGCATCGAGATTGACGAAAAGCGCGTCGTGTCCTCGACCGGCGCACTTGAATTACCCGCCGTGCCGAAGAAGCTCCTCATCGTCGGCGCCGGGATCATCGGGCTTGAGCTCGGCTCGGTGTGGCGCCGGCTCGGCGCCGACGTGACGATCGTCGAATTCCTCGATCATATTCTCCCCGGCATCGATGCCGAGGTCGGCAAGCAATTCCATCGCATCGTGCAAAAACAGGGCATCGCAGTGCGGCTGTCATCCAGAGTCGCCGCGGTCGACACCTCGGGGAAGATGCTCAAGGTCAAGGTCGAGCCGGCCGCGGGCGGCGCAAGCGAGACGATCGAGGCCGATATCGTGCTGGTCGCGATCGGGCGGGCGCCCTATACCGACGGTCTCGGCCTCGAAACAGTCGACGTGAAGAAAGACAATCGCGGCCGCGTCCTTGTCGACTCGCGGTATCGCACCAATGTCGAAGGCATCTATGCCATCGGCGATGTGATTGCCGGGCCGATGCTGGCGCACAAGGCGGAAGACGAGGGCGTCGCCGTTGCCGAAATTCTGGCCGGCCAGGCTGGTCATGTGAATTACGACGTCATTCCCAACGTCGTTTACACTTTTCCGGAAATCGCTTGCGTTGGCAAAAGCGAGGAGGAGCTGAAAGCGGCCGGCATCGCTTACAAGGTGGGAAAATTTCCGTTCACCGCCAACGCGCGCGCCAGGATCAATCTGACTGCCGAGGGCTTCGTCAAAATTCTGGCCGATGCCAAAACCGACCGCGTGCTCGGCGTGCATATCATCGGCCCCGATGCCGGTAACATGATCGGCGAGGCCGCCGTCGCCATGGAATTCGGCGCGTCGGCGGAAGACATCGCCCGCACCTGTCACGCCCATCCGACCTTGAGCGAGGCGATCAAAGAATCGGCACTGGCGGTGGCCAAGCGGGCGATCAATTTTTAATTTCTAATTCCCTCCCCCCTTGAGGGGGAGGGTTAGGGAGGGGGGTTGAGCTAGAAAAAATGCGACAAAACGAGCGCGAAAGATAAAGCGCACCCCCCTCCCGATCCGCTCTGCGGATCGACCTCCCCCTCAAGGGGGGAGGTGTCTCGCGTGGCGCCCCGGAATGACGCCCTACATCACCGCGACAAGCGGCAGCGCATGCGGGGCAAAAAACCCGAACGCCGTAAGCACCAGACCGAGCACGCCGAGCGCACCCCCTAACCAGGCGAGCGCCACCGTGCCGGTAATCACCGCCGCCGAGGACAGCACGATGCCGACCTGAAACGCCGCCGAGCCGAGTTCGTAGTGATGATACTTGGCCATCGCCAGGTCGCGCTCCTCCTCCTCTTCTTTGGCGCGGACCCTGAGCTCTTTAAGACCCTCGCCCGTCTGCGGATCTGACTCGTAGCGCGCCGCGGTCTTGCGCCAGGTTTCGACCTGCTTGTCGATCGCCTGTTTGGCGGTCGGATCGGTGACACTTTCGGTGAGCAGCGGCATCTGATCGGCGGCTGCCGTGAGCACGGTCCTGCGGATGTCCTTGGCTTGAGAGAATGCCCAGGTATCAGCGGACTTGACATTGGCGCTGATCGCCTCGGTCTGGGCGCTTTTGCCGAGCGTTTCGGAAAATGACAGGAACAGCGCGAGCACCGCGATCAGCAAGGCGATCCGCCGGTTGAAATATTGGCTGTGCTCGCCTTCCTGCGCCTTTTCAATGGTCTCGTGAATTTCGGTCATCGGTTTCCTCAACGTGGCTGTACCGTCACCCTGAGGTGCGAGCGGAGCGAGCCTCGAAGGGCGACGGCCGAGGCGCTCGGGCCGCATCCTTCGAGGGCTGCTTCGCGGCCACCTCAGGATGACGATGCGTTAGCACGATTTCTTGTCAAGCCCGCGGATGCGCGCTGCGATAGGCCTCGATCAGGCGCTCGGCGTCGACGGCGGTGTAGATCTGCGTGGTGGACAGCGAGGCGTGGCCGAGCAATTCCTGAATAGCGCGCAGATCGCCGCCGCGCGCCAGCAAATGGGTGGCGAAGGAGTGTCGCAAGGCGTGCGGTGTCGCCGTTGCGTCGAGACCGAGCGCGCCGCGCAGCCGCGCCATGGCGAGCTGCACGATGCGCGGCGAGAGCGGCCCGCCTTTTTCGCCGACAAACAGCGGTCCGTCGCCGGGCAGATCGTAGGGGCAGAGCGCGACGTAATCGGCGACTAGTTTCTGCACCGGCGCGATCAGCGGCACCATGCGTTGCTTGCGGCCTTTCCCAGTGACGGTCAGTACGTCGCGTCCATCGAAATCGCCGCGCTTGATCCCGAGCGCCTCGGAAACGCGCAAGCCGCAGCCATAGAGCAGCGCCAGTACCGCCGCGTCGCGCGCGTGAATCCATGGGCCGCGGCCGTCTCCCGCGGCGATGGTCGGATCGGCCATGGTTTTTGCCGCCTCGACCGGCAGCGGCCGCGGCAGGGTCTTGCCGATCTTTGGTCCGCGCACCGCGGCGAGCGCGCCGAGCTTGCCGGTGCCGCTGCGTTCGAGGAAGCGGCCAAAGGCGCGAATGCCGGCGAGCGCGCGCATCAGCGAACGGCTGCTGATGGCGTCAGCGCGGCGCGCCGCAAGGAAAGCGCGCACGTCAGCCGGCGCCAGCGCCGCCAAGTCTTTCAGGCTCGGCGCGCCGCCCAGATGATCGGCGAGGAAATGCAGGAATTGCAGCACGTCGCGCCGATAGGCTTCGATCGTTTTGCCCGAAAGATTGCGCTCGGCGCCGAGGTGCCGCAGCCAAGCCTCGATCTCCACCGCGACTTTGCGGGCGATCAGGCTGTTTTCGGTATTCTTCGCCATTTTCCGCTTGTCCCCGCGGAAGCGGGCACCCAGCTTATGCCAGGTCCATACTGGATTCCCGCTTTCGCGGGAATGAGCGGAGATAGTAGCCGCTCACGCCTTTACCCTTCCTAAATCAGCGAGAATCGGCGGACAATCAGGATATGGCCAAACGGGTCGTGGATGTGCTGGTGCCGGTCGCGCTGGACCGGCCCTATTCGTATCGCGCGCCGGCGGAGCTTGAGCTCGCCCCAGGCGACATAGTCACGGTGCCGCTCGGACCGCGCGAAACCACAGGCGTCGTGTGGGCGGAGAACGCCAAGCCCAATCCGCGGCTCGATAACCGGCTCAAAGACGTCGAGGAAAAGCTCGAATTCCCGCCGCTCAAGCCCGAGCTGCGCAGCTTCGTCGATTGGGTGGCGAACTACACCCTCAGCGCCCGCGGCATGGTGCTGCGCATGTGCCTGCGCATGGGCGAGCATCTCGGCGCCGAACGCGAGCGGCTCGGCGTGCGGCTTGCCGGCGCGGCGCCGGAGCGACTGACCGCTGCGCGCCGGCGCGTGCTGGCGCTCTTGGCCGACGGCATGGTGCGCGGCAAGACCGATGCCGCGCGCGAGGCCGGGGTGAGCGCCGGGGTGATCGACGGCTTGATCGACGAGGGCGCCTTGCAGACCGTGGTGCTGCCGCCCGAGCCGGTGGCGCAGCCGCCCGATCCCGATTTTCTTGCGGCGGACTTGACCGCCGACCAGGGCACCGCCGCCGCGGCCCTGCAAGCTACCATCGCCAAGGGTGGCTACTCGGTCACGCTGCTCGATGGCGTCACCGGCTCGGGCAAGACCGAGGTCTATTTCGAGGCGGTGGCGGATACCATTCGCGGCGGCCGGCAGAGTTTGATCCTGATGCCGGAGATTGCGCTCACCACGCAATTTCTCGACCGCTTCTCGGCCCGTTTTGGCACGCGGCCCGCGGCGTGGCATTCCGAACTGACGCCGCGGCAGCGGGCGCGCACCTGGCGTGCCGTTGCCGATGGCGACGTCAGCGTCGTGGTCGGGGCCCGCTCGGCTTTGTTTCTGCCTTACGCCGATCTCGGGCTCATCGTCGTCGATGAGGAGCACGATCCGGCCTACAAGCAGGAGGACGGCGTGCGTTACCACGCCCGCGACATGGCGGTGGTGCGCGGGCACATTGCCGGCATTCCGATCGTTTTGTCGTCGGCGACGCCGTCGATCGAGAGCGAGGTCAATGCCCGGCGCGGCCGCTACGCGCGTCTGGCCTTGCCGGAGCGGTTTGGCGGCCAACGCCTACCGAGCGTCGAGGCGATTGATCTCCGCCGCGAGCGGCCGCCGCCCGGCCGGTTTATTTCGCCGGTGCTCGCCGGCGCGGTGGCGGCGGCGATGGAGCGGCGCGAACAGGCGCTGTTGTTCCTCAACCGCCGCGGCTATGCGCCGTTGACGCTGTGCCGCGCCTGCGGCTTCCGCTTCGCCTGTCCGAATTGCGACGCCTGGCTGGTCGATCACCGTTTCCGCCGCCAGCTCGTCTGCCACCATTGCGGCTTCGCAATGCCGCACCCGCCGACCTGCCCAAAATGCCAGGCCGCGGATTCCTTCGTTGCCGTCGGCCCCGGCGTCGAACGCCTGGAAGAGGAGGTGCGAACGCTTTTCCCGCAGGCGCGGCTGTTGGTGCTCTCGAGCGATCTCGTCGCCACCATCGAGCGGATGCGCGAGGAACTGGCCGCCGTCGCCGCCGGCCACTTCGACATCGTGATCGGCACCCAGCTCGTCGCCAAGGGTCATCATTTCCCGATGCTCAATCTGGTCGGCGTCATCGATGCCGATCTCGGCTTGAGCAACGGCGATCCGCGCGCGGCGGAGCGCACCTTTCAGTTGCTGCATCAGGTGATCGGCCGCGCCGGCCGCGACGCCGGCGTCGGCTTGGGTCTACTGCAAACCCATCAGCCCGAGCATCCGGTGATGCGCGCGCTCATCGCGCAGGACCGCGAGGCGTTCTATGCCGCGGAGATCGCCGCGCGCGAGCGCAGTGGCTATCCGCCGTTCGGCCGGCTCGCCTCGATCGTTATCTCCGGCTCCGACAAGCACGCCACTTCAGCTTACGCGCGCGAACTGGCGCGCGCCGCGCCGCTCAACGAAAACCGGATGGAGCGCGTGCACGTGCTCGGTCCGGCCGAGGCGCCGCTTGCTTTGGTGCGTGGCCGCCATCGGTTGCGGTTGCTGATCAAAGCGCCGCGCGGTTACGATCTCACCGCCTATCTGCGCCGCTGGCTCGCCAAGGCGCCGAAGCGGCGCGGACCGATCAAGCTCGAGATCGACGTCGACCCGCAGAGTTTTTTGTAGTTACGCTCATGCGCGCTCGCCTTTGCTTCGCTTGCTTGCGCGGCTCAAATTTTTGCCGCTGCGCGATCACGAGCGCGCGTTCGGCCCATACCGCAAGCTCGTCGGGATCGTCATAGAGCCGGTCCGGCAGCCGCCAGTAGGAGAGCGCCTGCTCGCTCGGGCGGCCGGACGCCTTGCCGCGCGTATAGGTGAAGGACCCACTTCCTTCGCGGGCGAAGTCTGCGCTGCTGGTGTCATCGGCCTTGAGATAAATCGTGCCGCGAACGACAAGTCCGAACATCACGCCGTCGCAATAGAGCCCGGCGCCTGAGAACATGCGCCGCACCGTGACCGGACGGAATTGCGCGAATAGATCGCGGATGAAGTCAATGTCCAATGCGCTGACCTGCAGAGCTTTGCAAATTGTCTTCCGGGGCTGAGCGAAAGCGGTTCCGAATTCTTCCCCTCCCCCTTGTGGGGAGGGGTAGGGGTGGGGGTCGTCAAGACGCATCGAAGCGTCGTCGCTCGCAACTCACCTAATCACCCCCCTCCCAACCCTCCCCCACAAGGGGGGAGGGAAGGACGCGAGGGGCGCCGCGCCCCCGGAATGACAATGCTCTAAGCAAATCGCGCTTTGGCCCGCTCGCGCGCCTTCGTCGCTTCGGCCTCGCGGTTCTTCGCCGGGCTTGCCGTGGCGAGCGAACCGAGCAGCCGGCGCGCGGCGCCTGTTACTTCATCGACGGCGCGGTCGAACGCGGCCTCGTTGGCGCGCGACGGATGGTTGAAGCCGGAGAGCTTGCGCACGAATTGCAGCGCCGAGGCGCGGATCTCGTCGTCGCTCGCCGGCGGCTCGAAATTAAACAGCGTGCGGATGTTGCGGCACATTTGTTCTCTCCGATTTTGGACTGAGTTGCAGTAATCACCTCCCCCTTGAGGGGGAGGTCGATCCGCCAACGGGTCCGGCCCGAAGTGGCCGGCCCGATGACAAGCTCCGCGGATCGGGAGGGGGGTCGTCTTTATCTGTTCACTTTGTCTCGGCGAAGCAACAAAAACTACCCCCCTCCCTAACCCTCCCCCTCAAGGGGGGAGGGGATAGCACTGCCCGGAGGCGCGCGCCGGAATTGTTTTACGCACGATCTTATCCGAAAACCGGTTCCCACTTTTCCGGATCATGCGCTAATCACATAAACGCCTGGATGCCGGTCTGCGCGCGGCCGAGCACCAGCGCGTGAACGTCGTGCGTGCCCTCGTAGGTGTTCACGGTCTCGAGATTGCATAAGACGCGCATGACGTGAAACTCTTCGGTGATGCCGTTGCCGCCGTGCATGTCGCGGGCGATCCGCGCCACCTCCAGCGCCTTGCCGCAATTGTTGCGCTTGAGCAGCGAGATCGCCGGCGGCGACGCCTTGCCTTCGTCGATCAGCCGAGAGAGCCGCAGCGCCGCGTGCAGGCCGAGCGTGATTTCGGTCTGCATGTCGGCGAGCTTCTTCTGCACGAGCTGATTGGCGGCGAGCGGCCGGCCGAACTGCTTGCGGGTGAGCACGTAGTCGCGGGCGCGATGCCAGCAGAATTCGGCGGCGCCCATCGCGCCCCAGGCGATGCCGGCGCGTGCGACATTGAGGCAGCCGAACGGGCCGGCAAGTCCGGAGACGTTCGGCAGCAAATTGTCTTCCGGCACCAGCGCGCCGTCGAAGACGAGCTCGCCGGTGATCGAGGCGCGCAGGCTCAATTTGCCTTCGATCTTCGGCGTCGATAGCCCCTTGGTGCCGCGTTCGACGAGGAAGCCGCGAATCTTGCCGTCGAGCTTGGCCCACACCACCGCGATGTTGGCGACCGGCGCGTTGGTGATCCAGGTTTTCGCCCCGGTGAGCTTGTAGCCGCCGGGCGCTTTTTCGGCGCGTGTGACCATCGAACCGGGATCGGAGCCGTGATCGGGCTCGGTGAGGCCGAAGCAGCCGATCATCTCGCCGGTTGCAAGTTTCGGCAAATATTTGCGGCGCTGCGCTTCGCTGCCATAGGCGTAGATCGCGTACATCACCAGCGAGGACTGCACCGACATCATCGAGCGGAAGCCGGAATCGACGCGCTCCAGCTCGCGCGCGATCAGCCCGTAGCAGACATAGTTGAGGCCGGCGCCGCCATACTCTTGCGGAATGGTCACGCCGAGCATGCCGAGCGCGCCCATTTCGCGCACGATGTCGTGGTTGAACGTGCCCTCGCGATTGGCCGTGAGCACGCGCGGAAACAATTTCTCCTGCGCGTAGTCGCGCGCGGTGTCGCGCACCATGCGCTCTTCCTCGGTCAACTGGCTTTCAAGGTCGAGCGGATCGTCCCATTTGAACGCGGCGTCTTTGATCTGCGCGGTTTTCGGCGCGCGCTTTTCGGTTTTCTCCGCAACTTGCGACATCGGGCTGCTCCGTGGCTGGGCCGCAAGACTAGAACTTTTCGGGCTCGCCGGAAACAAGGGTCACGCGTACGCCGGTTGCCGCATCGACTGCGTTTGGCTATCTACGGCGTACCTCTAATGCGCCCGTAGCTCAGCTGGATAGAGCGCTGCCCTCCGAAGGCAGAGGTCAGGGGTTCGAATCCCTTCGGGCGCGCCAGTTCCTGCGATACCGCCAACAGTTTGGCTAATGTCCGCTTTACCCCCGAAAGCGGACATTCCTCAGCGCCGTCTCGATGTCCGCTTTGTGCCATTAACGTCCGATTTGCGTCTCGACGCACCGCAGCAAAGTTTGCTTCGCTATTCGATGAGGCCGGCGGCGATACAGTGAGCTAGATTATGGTCGCTGCT
>Ga0185299_10004147_pt1 | contig 17869 bp, 15 predicted proteins | sample PaiPotPPA55metaG_FD_128002 | JGI IMG/M metagenome (GOLD analysis project Ga0185299, IMG submission 128002) | Iron sulfur acid spring bacterial and archeal communities from Banff, Canada, to study Microbial Dark Matter (Phase II) - Paint Pots PPA... ...
GAGAACAATCTAGCGCCCAGGGTGTTTACTCCAAAGCGGGTAGCCATGTTGGAACTGTTGGCCTCTCAGGCTGCGATCTCGTTGGACCATGCCCGGTTGTACTCAGAGCTAAGCCGCGCCAACGCAATGCTCGAGCATGAGATCAACGAGCGGCTACGCGCCGAAGCCGCCGTGAGGCGTAGCGAGGCCTACTTAACGGAAGCGGAGTCGTTGAGTAAAAGCGGCAGTTGGGCGTGGAATCCCGCCACGAAAGAGATCACCCACTGGTCGCAGGAACGCTACCGCCTGTTTGGATTTGATCCGAAAGCAGGTATCCCGCGATTTGAGGCGATTCTCCAGCGAATTCATCCCGAGGATCGGAGAAAGTGGCTTGAAAACGGCGAAGACGCAATTCGTGAAAGGCGAGATTCCGACCTCGAGTTCCGAGTCGTTCTTCCGGACGGCGAGATCAAGCACCTTTACGGAGTAGGCCATCCCGTTTTCAGTGAATCCGGCGACCTCGTTGAAGTCATGGGGTTGGGCATAGACATCACCGAGCGTAAACGGGCAGAGAGAGAGCTGCGTCAGAAGGAGGTCTCCTTGCGCGAAGCGCAATCCAACCTGGCTCATGTTAGTCGGCTAACTACGATGGGAGAACTGGCGGCATCCATTGTCCACGAGGTGAACCAGCCAATAGCGGGCATCGTTACCAACGCTAATGCGGCGCTGCGCTGGCTGGCAGGCGAAGTACCCAATCTCAACGAAACAGGCGAAACGATCAGACGCATTATTCGCGACGGGAAACGTGCCGGTGAAATCGTCAGTCGAATTCGCGCTCTTGCCAAAAAGGCGCCGCCACAGAAGGACTGGCTCGATCTGAACCAGGCGATAGGTGAAGTCATTGCTATAGCGCATAGCGAATTGCAACGACATCGAGTGTCATTACAGACTCAGCTCGCAAATGACTTGCCGCTCATAATGGGAGATAGAATTCAATTGCAACAAGTGGTTCTCAATCTGCTCGTCAACGCCATCGAAGCGATGAGCGGAGTGAGCGAGGCCCCGCGAGAGCTGTGGGTAAGCTCACAGAAAGTTACTGAGATTCCCGATGAAGCGAACGAAGGCAAGTTCGCCAGTGAAAGCTCGGCTGGCGCTGCACGAACCCAGGTATTGATTGCAGTACGAGATTCGGGTTCAGGCCTGGATCCGAGCGCTCTCAACCGGCTTTTCGATGCCTTCTATACGACGAAGCCTCAGGGCCTTGGCATGGGGTTAACCATCAGCCGTTCTATCATTGAAGCTCATGGCGGACGGCTGTGGGCGAAGGCAAATGTGCCACGAGGTGCGGTACTTCAGTTCACGTTGCCAGTCGACGGACGGGGCAACATCAAGATCAAAAATGACGAATAGCAAACGACAAAAGGAAGCGTCCTAGATGTGACGTCCGATAGCCGCCTTGATGGGTGATTGGTAGGTGGGCCTCAGGAAAGGAATTCGAATTTCTAATCCGGAATTTGGAACGCTCCTTCTGCAGGTGTCGCTGCTTGGTCTAATGACCATTACCAACTATTCTCCGGCGCATCATGCTCTACACCTGGGACATTCGGATGATGGCCTTGATGACGCGACCCGACTCGCTATCTGCGATCGCTTCGTTGAAGAGATTGAAATCGTAAAACTTAACTAGCCGATCAAAGGGAAAGCGACCCTGCGAATAGAGATCGAGGAGCTTGGGGATAAACAGCTTTGGGGTGCTTTCGCCTCCGATAATGCCGCGGACCTGACGTCCCCCTGTCATCAGCTGGACGGCATCGAAGGTGAGCTGCGTGCCGATTGGAGAGGCGCCAACGATGCCGCAGATGCCACGAACCGCCAGGATTCCGACGGCTTGACGAACGACCGACGGAATGCCGGTGGTATCTAAGGCGACGTTCACGCCCGCGCTGCCGGTCAGTTCCATAATCTTGGCAACCGGGTCGGCATTGGCAGACATTATCGTATGAGTGGCGCCGACGCTTCGAGCGGTTTCCAGCCGGCTCTCATGCAAATCAATCGCAATGATCATCGAGGCGCCCACTAAGCGGGCAGCCATTACGGCACTGAGCCCAACTGGGCCAGTCCCGAACACCGCAAAGCGATCGCCGGCTTGCACTCGGAGCGCGTTGATCACTGCACCCGCTCCGGTTTGAATACCGCATCCGAGTGGTCCGAGTAGTTCCAACGGGGCGTCTTTGGGCACCTTCACTGCATTCGCCTCCATACATAGCGCCCAGGTGGCGAAGGAGGATTGACCGAAAAAATGACTGTGGATCCTTTCGGTTCCGGTGCTCAAAGAGGTTGTTCCATCAGGTCGTTGACCGGAAAAGTTTCGCCTAAATGCTTCGCGGCAATACATCGGGTAGCGGTCAAGGCAACTTTCACAGACGCCGCAGGAATCGTAGCTCAGAACCACATGATCGCCTCGTTGTAGCGTCGTAACCGCACTTCCGATGGCTTCGACTACCCCGGCACCTTCATGCCCGAGAACGATCGGTTGCGGCACCGGGTAGGCTAGATCGCGCATGGCGATGTCGGTGTGGCACACTCCGGTGGCCACGACGCGTACCAAGACTTCGTTCGACCTCGGTTCTTCAAGTCTCAATTCTTCAAGAGAAGCGGGCGCTTTCGGCGCTCGGGTAACAGCGGCTCGTATTTTCATTTTCGAAGGTTGTCTTTCTGGCTTGCGAGGCCTTCGATGCCGAGGGCCGATCAAAATGGGTAAGGGGGCGGACAAGCCTGCAGTGTTAAAAAGGTAGGTCTGTTAATCTGGATTGCTCAGAAGTCTTTAGAGCTGGCCGCAACGCTTCCGCCAATGGCGCTCGTTGTAGCCGAGCTTTGCCGAACCGAGAGCCAATTAGCCGAAATAAATTCTGGCTTGGCGAACAGCTAACGCGGCGTTGCTTTGCAGACGCATTTCGTGGTACTTGCTCGACGGATGCGCGCCGGAGCGTACCGCCGCCGATAGGCGTATTGCATCTCGAACCGAAGAAAAGCGAGCGACTGTATAAATTCTCCTCCCTGCGGTGTTGCTGTTGTTTGTCATAAAGAAATAGTCTCCTATTAACAAACCTAGGCGGTAAGATTGAACGGCAGCAATGACAAATATCCCAGAAGTTCTGCCAAGAAAGCGCCGGCGAGAGACAAATTCCCGGACTGTGCTTTTTGTGGCCTTCGAAGGCATGGCATTGCTTGACCTGACTGGTTCGACGACCGTCTTCTGGTCAGCATCTTTATTTATTCACTTGGCTATATCGCCTCGGGACTATCGTCAGCGTTTTTCAATACTCTCCTCGGCAGACCGTTAGTAGGCAGTTGGCGGGTAAAGTCAAGTGTGGCAGCAATCCTGGGATAGTTGTCATTGCTGCCATCGGAGACGGGTGCCAGAAATGGAGCATGGAGATGACTATTTCTAAATCGAAACCGATCACCCTAGGTGCCGCGATATTTTACGGCGGACTCATCGCTGGAATACTCGATGCCGCCGACGGCTTCGTGGCCTATTACTTCGCTGCGGGCTTCAACCCGATCCAAGTTCTGCAATTCATTGCCAGCGGCCTTTATGGAGCGGCCGCTTTTCAAAAGGGAATTCCCGGCGCTTTGGTCGGTCTCTTGGCCCATTTTTTCATCGCCTTCGCGGTTGCCGCCATTTACGTGGGAGCAACCCGGTTTCTGCCCATGCTAAACAGGGAGGCGGTAATGTGGGGCCTGATCTACGGCGTGGCGGTATTCATGGTTATGAACTTTGTCGTACTACCGCACACAGCCGCCGTGAAATCACCCTTGTCTTTGCCGCTCTTGCTGAACGGGGTTCTCGGGCACGCTTTGTTGGTTGGTTTACCGATCGCCTTGTCAGCCCGACGCATTACCAGCCAGTCCGGCTTCAGTACTCAGCCGGCTTAGCTATAAGGCTGATCGGATCGACGTCCCGAGGCACTTGCTGGGCGCGGGCCAACGCGCTTCCGCTAGCAAGGGACTGGGACGGATTCTTACCAACCCGCCCGAATTTCTCTCTAGCGGAAAGGTTCTGGACTACATGATCGAAACACTGCTGCAAACAAACGCAGACTACGTCTTCACTTTCCTTCGAATCATCGCCGGAATAACTATTTTCCCCTATGGAATGCAAAAACTCTTTCCATGGTTTGGAGGGTGGGGAATCAAGAAATCGCTTGAACAACTGACCCAGAAGAAAATTCCCAAATTCATTGCATGGCTGATCATCGTCGGACAGTCTTTTGGAAGCATTGCGCTACTAGCAGGCCTTTTGGGCAGAATCGCGGCTGGTGGTCTGTTCATAATCTTTACGGGTGCGCTTATAGTGCATTTGCCCGATGGATGGGCAATGAATTGGTTTGGCGAAAAGAAAGGGGAAGGGATTGAATATCACGTAATGCTCCTCTCGCTGCTCTTGATCGTCATCGTTAGAGGAAGCGGCGCCATGTCAATCGACCTTTGGCTAACATCTTAGGACGTAACGGACAATCGGCGGCCGCGTTATCGCGCTTGAAGGCGAAAGGTCAAGACCGGCGAACTTACTGACAAAGCCAAAATTGGCGCCTCCCTCCTCCGGAGAGATGGAGACCACTGGCACCTTCAAGCCCCGGCCGGGGGTGTCGACGATGTCCCGAAGCGGTACGCCCTCTTCGCCGACCGCACAATACCGGGCTCCTGCTTCGTGCCTCTCAAGCGAGTCCGTAGAGACGGGCTACGTCAAGGACATGCGCCGCCGGCTGAAATCGGCCAAGGAATCGCTCAACTCCCTTCTCAAACGACCGTGTTTTCGGTCTGAACGAGCTGCCTGAAGCGACACCGACGGACTTGAGACGATACTCTCAGCGCAGGCTCCCCGGGACTGGCTAGACAGCATCCACGGCGGTTCAGACTGAAACAACCCGTCGCTAGGGTCCTAGCGATAGTCTTAGTCCAGTGACGTTAGTAATACTGTCACTCTGAAGAGAAAAACTAACACAAAACGAACGTACGCTAAAAGATCTATGAACGGTTTCAACGCAAGAAGAAACCTCACGATGTTGTTCGTTCAACCAAAGGGAATTAACGCAGACCGGTTACGGCTCCTCCTACTACCGATTACTCTCTCCACCGGATTATTCGCCTGCTCGAACCTCAAAGAGGCTGAGTCGCCTGGACCCAGCCCAGCATCTGCGGCAGGAACTTATATTCAGGACAAGCAGGCCGAAGAAAACTCTGATCGAGACATAGAAGCCTACCAATGGTTTTACTAAGGTCGTGAGACGACGAGCATGCTCTAATCAAACACTTAGGGCATGCCAATACGTAATACCTTCTGGATGAGCCACTGGTGCGGACGCGCACTTAAGCTCATCTGGAAATCATGTCCGGTCGTGGTCCGGCAGCCGCCCGATCCCAACCGGTCTCTGGTCTTCATCATCTAACAATTGAACCGGAGCGATGGGCACAGCGGTGACTCGCCCGCAGTCGCCTTTTGGGACGTTTCCAAGCTGATTCTCAACCGGCGGCACAAGAGCGCATCTCGTTAACAACTCAGCAGACGATTACGGCAATTAAGACGAAAAGCGACCGCCCATTCGCGACCTGGCCTCTATTCTACCCGACCTAGGGATTTCAAATCCCGTAGGTTTTCAAATTAAGCAAAAAAGAAGGTTCATTTATGCGATACCGTAATTCTCTGCTTTTAGGATCACTTGCTCTATTTAGCATGCTGGGTATTCACGTAGGAGAGGCACAGTCGTCTGGATCAGCTCCAGCGCATATTTCCGGCGGTCATGCCGAATTTACGCCAAGCATTCAAATACCAAGTTCGGGAACGGTCGGGACCGAAAGTCCGACGGATGCCAACTTAGCATTTCCGTTACCCGTGATTCCGGGCTATCCCGGGATCTCCATTGTGGCCAAGAGCCCGGCTTTCATGGCTCATGGAAGCTTCTTCTTTCCCTTAAGCGATTCCTCGCGACCAGAAAAGACCGGTGATTTCGTTTTGGAAGGAGAAATTGAGTACTCTATTCCTCAACCGAAGATCTTTATCCTATTTAGCCATTTTCGTGTGGACACGTCCGGCAACGTCTTTGCCAGATTCAGACTAAACGGAGAGGAAGTTGGCGGGAGCGAGATAGAACTGCTGAACGCGGCGCCAGGGACCTCGCCGACAACAGATAAAAACAAGTTCACTATTTCGGCTAAGGAATTGATTTCGGCTGGGTTCGCCGATGCCGTAAACAAGTTGTTCAATGCGACCGTGCTCACACCCGGTGAGGAGCTGGCCACATTAAACTTGGTGGCGCGCGTAGCGAAGTAAATAGTCTGCAGCGATTTGCCAGGCGCGTTGCAGCAGCGCGCTTGGCTTATGGCATTGCTGATGTTCTCAGGCTGGTCTCGTCTAGTCGGAGTTTTGCCCCTACTTCGTCTTTGCGGTCCGCGGCTGCAATTGGTCGACAATCCGGCTGAGGGTTGCCTGGTCAACGGCACTGAGATTGTTAAGACAAGCGCCGAATATTCGGTTAACCGCTTCGGCCCCTTTGTCTCTGGCTTTTATACCGGCAGGCGTGATCGTAAGCCGATAGCGGCGCAAATCACCTTTTTCCCCCTGCCGCCGTAAGTAACCGCTTTCTTCAAGTTTCTTCATCAGGAAAGTCATACTCGGCTTCGGCAGGGAAAGCGCGCGAGCCAGATCGGCAGGGAAAGGGTTGGCATCAACCATACACAAAATGAAAAGGCGCTTCGAATCGAGTTCGAGTAAAGACAGCTCCGGCTCGGCCTTTTCGAGCACGGAGTGAAGCACGTTAACGTTGCGTAATAGAAGCTCCCAAGGTCGCATGTTTGAGTTCCCGCTTGACAGGAAAGTAGTTCCATTTAAAACTATCCCACATAGAATAGTTCCAGATGAAATAGTTCCATAGTGAATAGTTCCGTTTAGTCTATTCTAAGTTACGGGCATAGCCGCCAAAGGCTCAAGTATAAACCCGCCATAACGAAAAAGGAGATTCACATGAAATACCGACTTTTAGGCAACTCCGGACTCCGGGTTTCGGAGGCAGCACTCGGCACAATGACTTCGGCGACGAATGGGGCTGGGGTTCGGACAAGGACGAAGCGCGCAAGGTGTACGACGGCTTTCGCGAGGCGGGGGGGAATTTCATCGACACCGCCAACTTTTACACAAACGGGACGAGCGAATCGTTTCTCGGCGAGTTTATGAAGGACCATCGCCAGAGCATGGTGCTAGCCACGAAATACTCTAATGCCGCTCCGGGCACCGATCCGAACGCCGCCGGCAATCACCGTAAGAGTATGATGCAGGCTGTGGAAGCGAGCCTCAAACGGCTGCAAACCGATTACATCGATCTCTACTGGGTCCACATCTGGGACCAAATCACTCCGGTCGAAGAAGTCATGCGAGGGCTGGATGACTTGGTTCGCCAGGGCAAGGTACTCTACGTCGGAATTTCTGATGCCCCTGCCTGGTGGATCGCCCAGGCGAACACACTTGCCTTACTGCGCGCATGGTCTCCCTTCATCGGCTTGCAGGTCGAATACAGCCTGATTGAGCGAACCGTCGAGCGAGAACTGGTCCCGATGGCAAAGGCCCTGAACCTCGGCTTCACGGCGTGGTCGACCCTAGCCCGCGGCATGCTGACCGGAAAGTATCACGGCCACGGTTCGCCCGAGCAAGGCCGTATGAATAACGAAACGATGAAGGATTTCATGCCTGAGCCACAGCGGACCGGCCGAATCGTTGCGGCGGTCAAAGCGGTGTCAGACCAGACCGGCCGCGGCATGGCGCAAGTCGCGCTGGCCTGGCTTCGCTACCGTCCGGTGCCGGTTATCCCCATCATTGGCGCGCGAAAGCTTTCTCAACTGCAGGACAATCTTGCGAGCTTCAACCTGGCGCTCTCAGCGGAACAAGTAAAAGCACTCGACGAGGCGAGCCAAATCGATCTCGGATTCCCATATCACGTTTATGCCAAAGAGCTTGTCCGCGCGATTGCATACGGCGGCATGCGAGACCAGATCTTGGTTTGATTGTCTATATTAATTTCTCGTTGGACCGGTGGTGTCGAGGCCATGTTCTATGACTTTTCGAACCAAATGGGCTAGGGGGCGCCATAGTCCGCGGCCGCGCGTGCGAGTCAACCTAAGGACGCAGGTGTGTTTGTCCCGGAGGGACCAGATGATGGTAGCCAGGCATGGAATGCCTGGAAAGTGCCATCCAGAAGCCCGTCCCGTAGGGTACGGTATGATCGGTTGGCGAGAGAGGCGACTGTCTCGGATGGTGGACAAAGCGTGGCGCCACAGATCATACCGTACCCTACGGGACGGATCATGTTTGCCCTTTACCAGGCATTCCATGCCTGGCTACCCTCGTTTCGTCCCTCCGGGACAAAGGTTAGTTTCCTTATGTCGACGCAGTCCCACGGACGCGGAAACGACGGCGGCCGGCTTGGTCCGAAGTAATGAAACAACGGGCATGAAGTTCAGCACTTTGCTTTGACAAGGCTGAAAGCGTGACGAATAATGATTTTCATCACTTCTCTCACTACCACTCAATTTGCTCGCAAACGTTTCACTCGCGATGAAACCCGTGAGCGGATCATGGTCAAAGCCGACGAATTGTTTCGTCAGTTCGGGTTCGAAAAAACCACGGTCGCGGATATCGCCGAGGAACTGCGGATGTCGCCGGCAAACATTTACAAATTCTTTTCCTCCAAAGAGGCCATTATCCAGGCAAGTGCCGACCGAAATCTGGTGGTTCTCGGTGAAGCGGTCCAAGGACACTTGGTTGACTCCGGCCCGGCATTGGATCGAATCGAAAAGGTGCTCGTGACCTTTTACCGGCATACCGTGGATATTTTGCGCAACGAACGACAGGTTTTTAAATTGATGATCCGGGCTTACGAACAAAAGTGGGATTGCGTCGGGGCGTTCGACAATTTTCTATTAAAGACATTCACGAAACTCGTGAAAGAGGGAATGAGTACCGGCGAATTCAAACCCGGGGATGCATTGGCGACAGCGCACTTGCTCTTTGATTGCCTGATCTTGATTAGAACGCCGCATCTTTATCAGCAAGAGGGTCGAGAATTAAATGAAAAGCGGATTCGTGGGATGGTCCGGTTTCTCGGAGGCGCTCTAAAATAGCCTATTCCTTTCATCGTGCAGTGACGAGTGAACGAAAATATCACTCATCAACTTAGGTGGCCCAAATCGATAAAAGGCGTCTCGCCCTAAATGCCTCCGACTCATAATACGACTGTTACTCAAGTGAAAACGCCCCAAGTCCCCCGAGAACAAAAACCCTACTTTCTGACCGGCAGAAACAAGCGAAAGGCTTCGTTCTTTGTCCGTTTGGTTATCCCAAAATTTTTTTATCGTTTAGTGATGAAAAAACGAAACCGTCACTTGTAAACTTAGTCAGCCTTTTTTCTCAAAAATCGCCTCGCTGTTTCTAGCAGTTTTGATTCTATGAAATTTTCGTTTCTCTTCCGATTTAATCTCTGTCTCCTTGCCGTCGCTTTATCCGGCTGCGGTAAGTCCGATCACTCCAGTACTTCGGCTGGACCCGCTACCCCCGTTCAGGAGGTGGGAGTCGTGGTACTCGCTCCTCAACGGGTAGCAATTACCGAGGAGTTACCGGGACGCACGACCGCCTTCCGGATTTCGGATGTTCGTCCCCAAGTCAATGGGATCATCATGAAACGGATGTTTACTGAGGGAAGCGAAGTACGGGAAGGGCAACAGCTTTATCAGATCGATCCGGCGAGCTACCAGGCCGCCTATGACAGCGCTAAAGCGGCTCTAGCCAAAGCGGAAGCAACTCTGGCGCTCGACCGGTTAACCGAACAACGCCAGAAAAAGCTAGCGGAGACCCATGTTATTGCCCCACAGGATTACGACACTGCGTACGCCACCATGCAGGAAGCAGAAGCGGATGTTGCCTTGAATAAAGCGTCGGTGGAAACCGCCCAGATTAGCCAAACCTACACCAGGGTGTTGTCACCGATTTCGGGGCGGATCGGACGTTCTGCCGTAACCGAAGGCGCCTTGGTGACCAATGGTCAAAACAACGCGCTGGCCACGGTCCAGCAACTCGACCCGATCTATGTCGACCTCACCCAATCCAGCAGCCAACTTCTGCGGTTACAGCGTGAATTGAATAACGGTCAGCTCCAATCCGTACGCGATCAAAAAGCCGAAGTCCGTCTGATTCTTGAAGACGGCACAGAATATCCGGAAAAGGGCACTCTTCAGTTTTCCGAGGTCAGTGTCGATCAGGGAACTGGCTCGGTCACCTTGCGAGCCGTTTTTCCTAACCCTCGCCAAGTCTTGCTTCCGGGCATGTTCGTTCGTGCGCAAGTCGAGGAAGGGGTGAACCAACAAGCCATCCTCGTTCCGCAACGTGGCGTCACTCGCAATCAGCAGGGTCAGCCTACCGCGTTAGTTGTAGGGGCCGACAACAAGGTCGAACTCCGCACGCTGCAAACTGAACGCACCATCGGAGAGAACTGGTTGATTACCGGCGGTTTAAACGCAGGCGACAAAGTGATTATCGAGGGTTTGCAAAAGGTTGTGCCTGGAGCCGAAGTCAAGATTGTCGCGTTAGGTGCGGACGCTTATCCGGTTGCCGGCCAGTAAGAGCAGCAATCCGCTATGGCAAATTTTTTTATCAACCGTCCGGTCTTCGCCTGGGTCATTGCTATCATTTTGATGATGGCTGGCGCGCTATCCATTACTAACCTGCCGGTTGCCCAGTATCCGAGCATCGCGCCACCTGCTGTTTCTATCACGGTTACCGATCCAGGGGCATCGGCTGAAACTGTTCAAAGTACCGTGGTGCAGGTGATTGAACAGCAGTTAAACGGGATCGATAACCTGATCTATTTCTCATCCGAGAGCGACAAGGATGGGAGCATGACGATTACCCTTAACTTTAAGCAGGGAACGAATCCCGACATCGCTCAAGTACAGGTGCAAAACAAGTTGCAACTAGCGACTGCGCTGCTGCCCCCCGAGGTTCAGCAACAGGGCATCCGGGTGGCGAAAGCCACCAAGAACTTCCTGCTCGCGGTAGCGTTCGTTTCGACGGACGGTTCCATGAGTTCAGGGGATCTCGGAGATTTCATTGTATCCAACATCCAGGATCCGGTTAGCCGCACCAATGGGGTTGGCGATTTTCAGACCTTTGGGGGAGCTCAATACGCCATGCGCATTTGGCTCGATCCGGCGAAGTTAAATAACTACGGGCTTACCCCGGTCGACATCGGCAACGCCATCACCGCGCAAAACGTCCAAATCTCGTCCGGAGAATTGGGTGGACTGCCGTCGATTACGAAACAACAGCTCAACGCGACGGTGATCGGTCCCTCCCGCCTGCAAACGCCTGAGGAATTCGGCAATATTCTTCTAAAAGTCAATCCGGACGGTTCCCAGGTCCGTCTACATAATGTCGCAACGGTCAGCCTGGGTGGTGAAAATTATTCAACCGATACGAAGTATAATGGTAAGCCGGCTTCCGCCATCGCGGTCAAACTGGCGACTGGCGCGAATGCGCTCAAGACCGCCGAAGCTGTCAAGGCGATGATTGAAAAACTGAAGCCAACCTTTCCTCACGGCGTGGTAGCGGAATACCCATACGATACGACGCCATTCGTCAAAATTTCGATCGAAGAAGTGGTCAAAACATTGATTGAGGCGATCGTTTTGGTGTTCCTCGTGATGTATCTTTTTCTGCAGAACATTCGGGCAACACTGATTCCGACCATTGCCGTTCCGGTTATTCTGCTCGGTACATTTGCTGTGCTCTCGCTCGCCGGCTTCTCGATCAATACGCTAACCATGTTTGGTATGGTTCTGGCCATCGGACTTTTGGTGGATGACGCCATTGTTGTTGTCGAGAACGTGGAACGTCTGATGGCCGAGGAAGGGCTCTCGCCGAAAGAGGCGACCATAAAATCGATGAACCAAATCACCGGCGCTTTGGTCGGCATCGCGCTAGTGTTGTCCGCCGTCTTTGTTCCGATGGCGTTCTTTGGTGGCTCAACCGGAGTCATCTATCGCCAGTTCTCGATCACTATTGTGTCGGCGATGATCCTATCCGTATTGGTCGCGATCATCTTCACCCCGGCCCTTTGTGCAACCCTTTTGAAGCCGGTCGAGAGAGGACACCAGCCAAAGAAGCGTGGCTTCTTTGGCTGGTTCAACCGCGTATTCGACGCCGGCAACCGCGGGTACACGTCCGGGGTCGGCTATATCATCGGGCGTGGCGGCCGTCATTTTGTGATCTATCTGGCGATTGTTGGGATCATGGGATTCCTGTTTACGCGCCTCCCCAAATCGTTTCTGCCGGATGAGGATCAAGGGATCCTATTTGCCCAGGTAACAACTCCGCCGGGAACACCCGAGAAATACACGTGGGACGTCTTGGACCGGATGAATGAATATTTCCTAACCAAAGAAAGCGCTGCGGTAAATTCAGTGCTCACGGTTGCCGGCTTCAATTTCGGCGGTCGCGGTCAAAGTTCCGGACTCATCTTCGTTAGGCTCAAGGATTGGGCGGAACGGCCCGGCGCGAAAAACCGAGTACAAGCCATCGCCAGGCGCGCCATGGGCCAGTTCCTGCAGTATCGGGATGCACTGGCTTTCGCATTCGCTCCACCTGCGGCGATTGAGCTTGGCAATGCCACCGGTTTCGATTTCGAATTGATCGACCAGGCGAACGTAGGTCACGCCAAGTTGATGGAAGCGCGGGACCAGCTCCTTAAGATGGCTCGCCAAAATCCGAGCTTGGCGGCAGTTCGTTCCAATGGGTTAAACGACGAGCCACAATACAAAATCGAGATCGATCGAGAAAAAGCCAACGCGCTCAGTCTGACTGTGTCGGATGTGAACACCACCCTCTCCGCCGCTTGGGGATCCGAATTCATCGACCAGTTTACGGATCGTGGCCGAGTCAAAAAAGTGTTTATTCAAGGCAGCGACGACTCGCGAATGGTCCCGGGAAACTTCAATGACTGGTATGTTCGAAATAGCCTGCGGCAAATGGTACCGTTCGCGGCGTTCTCGCAGGGCTCATGGATTTATGGTTCGCCAAAGCTCGAGCGATACAATGGCAGTCCGTCCGCTGAAATCCTCGGTGAACCCGCGCCCGGATCGAGCACTGGTTCAGCCATGGATACAATGGAAAAACTGGCCGAGAAGCTACCGCCCGGCATCGGATTCGATTGGACTGGGCTTTCCTACGAAGAACGGGCGGGAGGTTCCCAAGTCGGAATATTGTATGCGATCTCGTTAACCGTCGTGTTTCTGTCTCTGGCCGCACTCTACGAGAGTTGGTCCATTCCGGTGGCCGTTATTCTGGTGGTTCCACTGGGAGTTCTGGGCGCGGTCTTGGCTACCTTTCTGCGCGGCCTATCGAATGATGTCTTCTTTCAAGTAGGCCTTCTAACCACGATTGGACTTTCGGCCAAGAACGCGATCCTGATCGTCGAATTCGCGAAAGAAAACTTCGAGAAAGGGATGAACCTCGTTGAAGCCGCGAAACATGCAGCTGCCCAGCGTCTACGTCCAATCCTGATGACGTCGTTCGCCTTTGTCATGGGCGTCATGCCGCTGGCCATTTCAAGCGGCGCCGGTTCCGGCGGTCAAAATGCCATCGGGACAGGCACCATCGGCGGCATGCTTTCCGCCACTGTCTTGGCCATCTTTTTTGTGCCGCTCTTTTTCGTTGCCACTCTCCGATTGTTCAGAGTGAAACCGAAACCATTAAAATAGGCGCCGTCAAGTTGCCTTCCTCGGTCTAAACAACCTGGAATATCCCGAAGCCCTCAACTTCCTTGATTTGCTTGAACCGAGACCAGCGCTCGAAATCGTGGAGGATGAGCAACCGGTTCAGATCGCCGGCTATTTCCTGGTTGATTCGATCAAATGTCTTGAGTTGGTCCCAGACGCTGCCGATGCCTGTGCCCAGGGGAATATAAACGCCATCAGCATTGGTCCCGGTGAGGTTCCGTGAGCTGTAAATGCAATCACCGGAAACGACATGCCTGCCGCGAACAGTTTCGACTATAACAAACTGTTGGCCAATCGTGTGTCCTGCCCCCCAACGAACATGGAGACCGGGCAAGACATGATCTGCGTCGCCGTCTAACAAAGTGAGGCGATGCTCGACGGCAGCAGTCAGAACAGTATGAATGTCTTCCGGATCGAGGATGCTAGTGAGATAGCCAAAGCGCGGCGGCAGCGCCATTGCCTCGATCCAGCTCAACAATTCCTGTTTCTGGATAAATAACCGGGCCTTGGGAAATTTGTCGACCGATCCCATGTGATCGAAATGCGCGTGCGAAATCACAATGTCGCCGACTTGATCCGCTCCGATACCGAGTTCTCCCAGCAATCTGAGCGGCGAGATCCAGCGTGGAATATTGAATTTTTGCGCCATCGCCGCACCGCTGGCCTCGTTCATGAATCCCGTATCGATCAATGCGATGCGGTCGCCGCTCCGCGCTAGAACGAATGCAAACGGAACCTCCATGACCCCTTCGCCGTAGGCGCCTTGGACCAAGCTGGCTACGGGTTGATTGTGACTCCGGGCATACTCCAGAATATAGAGTTCCCATTCGAGTGATGCGGATTGGTTTGACTGGTTGTTCATGCAGACTACTTTTCGGAGAAATAACGGCTCAGGCTGCTCATCCCGACAGCCAGAATCAATATAATCCCTTGGAAAAGATATTGGTAAAATGTCGGCGCTCCAAAAATGGCTAAGCCGTTGAACCCCACGGCAATGATCAGGACTCCGATGCAAGTTCCGATGATATGGAATTCCCCATCGCGTAGGGTTGCAGATCCCAGGAACACCGCGGCGAACGCGGAGAGAAGATAACTATCGGCGGCGCCTGGTGTTCCGCTGCCTAGAGAAGATGCGAGCAAAATACCGGTCAGAGCTGCGCAGGCCCCGGTAATGACAAAGCCGATGATTTTGACGCGATCGACGGCTATCCCCGAGAGCCGTGCAGCCACGGGGTTTCCGCCCACGGCTTGGATATTCTGGCCGAGCGTCGTGCGCTCGACCACTACCCAGAGCACGCCAATCAAAAACAGCATGATGATCACATTGTTAGGCACTCCTAGAATTCTGCCGAGAGCGATATCGGTAAACTCATCAGGAACGCCCGACGCGATCGGCGCTCCAGTTGAGTAGGCGAAATCGAGTCCAACGATGATGGTGCCGATTCCTAAGGTAGCGATGACGGAGTTGACCCGAACCTTGGTAACAATCAAGCCATTGACTAGGCCAATCAAGGCGCCGCAACCAAGCACGGCCAGGATTGCCACGAAGACCGGCCAGCCTTGGTTAACGATGAGTCCGGTGACCAACACGCCGGCATAACTGGCCGCGAACCCGATGCTAAGATCGAGTTCGCCGATGATCACGGCAACTGTCAGCCCGCCGGCGATGATCATCGTCAACGAGGCTTGGTTTAAGATGTTCAGGAAATTGTTGACCGTCGGGAAAGCAACCGGCGCTAACAAAGAGAATGCGCCGAGCATGATGGCCAGACCGATGAGAGTTCCCCACTTAGCCAAAGCAGCGAATACCTTGCTCGACCAGGCGACGGTTCGAGCCGAATCTTGAGTTGCCGTGCTCATCGTTCCTCCTTCATCTCGGTTGAGTGATAACTCGCGTAAACAACCGCATCGCGCGTAATTTCGGTGCCATTGAGCTCTTTAATAATCCGGCCTTCGGCCATAACCAGAACCCGGTCGCATAAGCCGGGCAACTCTTCGGCTTCCGAAGAGATAATGATGACCGACGTTCCCTCAGTGGTGAGTTCGCGAATGATCTGATGAATTTCGGCGCGGGCACCGATATCTACACCCCGCGTGGGTTCATCCAGGATTAGTATCTTTGGCCGGCGCGCCAGCCATTTGCCAATCACCACCTTTTGTTGGTTGCCGCCACTAAGGCGATCCACGGCCGTGTCAACAGTAGGAGTTTTGATTCGGAGGCGGCTGGAGAGGGCTCGCACGACCCGTCCCCGGCGCTGAAGCCGGATTAGCGGCAGCCAAGGCGCGACTTGTAGAGAGGACAAGACAGTCAGGCCCAAATTAAACCCGACACTCTTTTTCAGGATCAATCCTTCAGATCGGCGCTCCTCGGGTACCAAACCGATCCCGGCCTTCATCGCCTCGCCCGGTGAATTCGGGGCGAATACCGCTCCAGCTAAGCACATTCGGCCGTAGTCGGGTCGATCCGCACCGAAGATCATCCGAACGAGCTCGCTCCGGCCTGAACCAACCAAACCGGCTAGTCCAAGAACTTCACTGCGCCGCAATTGCAAACTCACATCGCGAACCGCCTTGCCCCGAGCCAGTCGCTCGACCTCAAGTAGAACGTCTCTGGTATCCACGACGCGATCGAGGGTTGGGGTCGCAGCCGGTGCCGCTCCACCGACGATGGCTTCCACTAGTTGTTGCCGGGTGAAACGTTCGCGGACAGCGTCCAGGACTCGGCGTCCGTCGCGAAAGGCCGTTACCCTAGAGCAGAGATCCAGAATCTCGTCCAACCGGTGCGACACGTAGAGAATGGCGACCCCTTCGCTCACCAGTGACCGAACAATCCGGAACAAATTTTTGGCCTCGTGGATGGACAGCGAGGCCGTCGCTTCGTCTAAGACCATTAGTCGGGTTCGCCGGACCAATGCGCGGCAAATCGTAACCAGCCAACGTTCGGCGGTCGAAAGCCGCGCGAGCGGAGCATTCAGCGAAAACGTGATCCCGACTTTGTTTGCGATCGGCAAGACTTGGGCTCGGACTGATTGCCAATCGATCAGACCGCAACGAGTGGATTTCGGCGCGCCCAGCACAATGTTCTCCAGTACGTTCAGATGAGGGACGAGGTTCAGTTCCTGGTGGATGAAACTGAATCCAAGTTCCGCCGCGTGTCGCGCACCGCGCAGTTGTACTGGGGTCCCTCCAATGAGGATCGCTCCGTGGTCAGGCTGTTCGAGGCCAGCCAGAATTTTAATCAAGGTGGATTTCCCGGCGCCGTTGGCGCCGACTAATCCGTGGACTTCGCCGGGAAAAATTTCCAGCTCGACGCCTTTGAGCGCTTGTACGCCGCCGAAATGCTTCCAGAGATCACGAACAGCGACTAACGGTGCGGCGTGCTCGGTCACCGGCGTCACTTTTTGATCGATTCCGGATGTTCTCTGATGAATTCCTCAACGTTCGCCTTTGTGATAACTACAGCCGGCACTTCGACGGCTTTCGGTTCCCAGCTCGCGCCGGCTTTGATCGCATCATCCAGGGTATCCACGAGTTTCACGCCTTCGGTGGCGCTGTCTTGCCAAGCCGTAGCCGTCATGAACCCTTTGCGGATGCTTTCGATGGCTTGCGCGTTTCCGTTCTCGCCGTAAACCTTCACGTCCATCCGGTTCTGTTGCCGGAGCGCCGAGATCGCGCCGAGCGCCGGATCATCCCAGCTTCCCCAGATAGCCAGAGGTGCACTGTTCGCCGGGTGAGCTGCCAGCCAAGCATTGGCATATTGTGCGCCGTCCTGGAAGTAGCCCGGTATCCGAACCTCGTTTTTGGTTACCTTCACATTCGGAGCGAGTTTCAAAGCCTCGTCGAGCACCTGTTCCCGTTCGCGGGCAACCTGACCGGTATGGTACGTCAGTGCCAGGACGGCGCCCTTGTCGCCGAGATCCTGTAACATCATTTGCACGATTGGAGTGGCCATCGGCCCCCCGCTGCCATTCGTGGCAACGACTCCGTTGCCCAGACCGCCGCCCCAAGTGGCAACCGGGATTTGCGCTCGTTTGGTTGCCGCCAGGGCAGCGCCAAGTGAACTCACGGG
>Ga0185299_10004150_pt1 | contig 17858 bp, 13 predicted proteins | sample PaiPotPPA55metaG_FD_128002 | JGI IMG/M metagenome (GOLD analysis project Ga0185299, IMG submission 128002) | Iron sulfur acid spring bacterial and archeal communities from Banff, Canada, to study Microbial Dark Matter (Phase II) - Paint Pots PPA... ...
CAATTGCCAGCGACGCCCCCCGCCTTATGAACGCTCACGCAGAATTGGAAGAGACGCAGAGAGAAGTAGATGAACTTTACGCGCGCTGGGCGGAACTGGAAAAGAAACAAGCCTGATTGGGATCAGGATGCCAGGCAAAAAGCGATGACAGTATTTCCGCGCGCCCCTGTATTTTCTTCCAGCTTCTTGAGCAGGCGCGATTCGAGATCATCCGGATCCGGCTTCATCTCACAGGCAGCAATCTCTTTCTCCGACGCCCCGTGAAAGCACAGTTCGCAAACGCCCAACCCATCCTCCGATTGCACTGGAGGACCAAACACGCGGCAAGTCATAGGCCGCGATTCGTACAGCTCGCAGGTCCCAGTCAGAGGATCGAGCGCTGGACAAGGCTCATCATTGGCGAAATCGGCAAAGCGGTGCGCAGCTTCTTCGCTTTCATCCAACACGCCGCTGATCGGATCTCCAGGAAACTGCGGCGTCAGACGCGCAACCGACTCTCGAGCGCGCTGCCGCACTTTTTCTGCCCGCTCAGGCTGGTTCCTTGCAAGAGACGCCAGGCCTCGCCGCAATCGCTCCGCATCCAGCTGATTGATGGAGAATGCGCCGATACAGCATTGCGTGCATCCCGGACGGCATACCAGCCAATCGCCGCTTCTGCGGGCCGCATCCGCTAACGCCGAGTCCACGATCTGGATCAGCTTCTGATCACCGGCGGACGGAAAGCGCATTCCCATCTCATCAGAATAACCCAGTCTTGAAACTTCCTGATCAGTGCTGATCGAACAGCGCATTGCGCTCGACCCGCTCGCCCTTAAAAACGACCAGCGAGATACGTTCGGTCGCGGAGATGTCGTCCAGAGGATTTCCATCGACCACCAGCAAATCTGCGTCATTGCCGGGTTGGATAGAGCCAATTCGTTTCTCGGCCCGCAGCAGCCGAGCAGCATTGAAGGTTGCGGCCTGCAGCGCCACAGCCGGTGCAATTCCAGCTTGCACCCAGAGTTGCAGCTCATGCTGTACCGTGGGCCCGTGAATCACCAGAAAGTTTCCCGCGTCGCTGCCCGTGACCAGTAACACTCCGTGCCGCTGTGCGCGCTTCAGGTTCTCGACGGCGACCTTCATATCGATCGGGTATCGGGCGAGCGCCGCACGCATCGCCTCGGTATCCTTCGAGCCGAGAGCTTCTTCCGTTCCCTGCAAAAGTTCCGGCGGTCCCACCTGCTGCACGAGCGAGCGCTTCAGCAGTCTCGCGTTGCCGGCTGCGAAATCTTTGAAAGCCTCGCCCACACTCAAAGTCGGATCATAGAACGTTCCCTGCTTGGCCATCTGTTCGAACAACGCATCTGGAATCGCTTCACGAAACGATCCATGTTCAATCGAGTTGGCCTGAGCCTGCACCGCGTCCGCGACGTCCCGAGCATCTCCGGTATGAACCGCTAACGGCAAATCATCCGCATGAGCGGCATGAGCGACGGCGTCAAACAGTCCGGTGTCCAGACGATTGAAGACGCGCCCGCCTGCGCCCGCTTCCAGAATCGCCTTGATGCAGTCGACGCCCTGCTTCTTCAACTCATCGACCTGCTGCCGGGCTTCGTCGGCGGAAGCCGGAACACGCGTAAATTGTTTTTCCGCGCTGGCTCGAATATTGGCGGGAAGACCGTTGAAATATTCCGTGCCATGCCCTCCCGGAGCCGTGAACAGCGGCCCGCAGGTAAATAGTTGCGAACCCAAAGCCTCTCCGCCGTTGACCGTGGAGCGCACTTTCATAACGATGTCCAATCCGTCGCCCACGCTTCGCACCGTGGTCACGCCGCTGTAAAGATAGGCGGACAATTCACGCAGCATGCTTTTCTGCGGATCGAACTTGCTCATGTCCGGATAGAATCCGCCGGGTGCGCCGAGATGAACGTGAACGTCGATCAGCCCGGGAAGAATCGTCTTGCCCACCGCCTCGACGACTTCTGCCTTTACCGACTTCGGATCGGGCCCAGCTCCGTCATAAACCTCGGCAATCTTTCCGGCGCGCACCAGTACAGCTCCATTTTCAATGACCTTGCCATTGCCGACGAAGATGCGCGCTCCGCGAATCAGATAAGTATCGCCCCGCGCGAGTTGCCGGTTTAAAATCTTGGTCTTCGCCATGCCGCTGCGGGTATGCATTTGCCATGCGCCCAGCAACAGGAACGGAGCCAGTACAGCCAGCAGCCAGAGCTTCGCGGACGCGCGAATCTTTTCTTCCTTCTCCCAGCGAAATAATTTGTAGGCGATGAAAAGGCCGACGCACGTGGTGAGCACAAGCGCGAGCATCGGCTCGAGATTGGCCCACAGGCCTTCCTGCCGCAGCAGCATTCCCTGAATGCCGGTCACCATATAGCTCGCAGGGACAAACTGCGTGATCACCAGCAGCCATGGCGGAAACATGGAAAGCGGAAACGTGGCGCCGCTCAGAAACAACATGGGCAAGTAAATCAACTGCACGATCAGCTGACTCTCCTGCATCGAGTTCACCACCGACGCCAGGATCAATCCAATCGAGCGAAAGCCGGCAATGGCCACGGTAGTAAAAATAAGAATCGAGGCCATCGACTGCGGCCAGGGCATCCCGTAAAGAAAATGCGCCAGCGCGAGGATGAGGATCACGTTCGGCATGTAAAGAATCCAGCCGGTGACCACCGAAGCGACGAGAAGGGGTGCGGGCGTGATAGGGGTAACTTTGTAGCGCCGGAGAATATTGGCTTCGCGTTCCTGCACCGCCCGTATGCCTGCGCCCATCAGCCCGTTGCCCAGGATGCCGATGATCAGCACCATTGCAATGACCATCGTAATGGCCGCCCCGCGTTCGGCGTGCATGGCCTGCCCGAAGATGAAAAAGAAAATGAGCGGAAAAAGATAATTAAAGAAAATGACAGACCGGTTGCGCAAAGCCAGCTTCAGGTCGATCGCAATTAGAGCCTTGTAACTCTTCATTGACGCAGGCTCTTTCCCGTCATCTCGATGAACACATCTTCGAGGCTCGGCTGCTTGAGACGAACGTCCGTGAGTTCGAGACCTTGCTGGTCAATCCATTTCACCAGATCGACGAGAGTGGCCGCCGGGCGCCGCGAGCGCACCGTCAGCGTGTGGCCCGTGGGATCGACAACACTCTCGGTGGCCTCCACCCATGCGGGACGAGGCTGCGGAAACGGCGTAGCGCAGGTCACGACAATGCTCGACGCATTGCGGCTCTGCTGCTGCAACCGGCTTGGCGTATCGAGCGCGATGATGCGCCCTTCGTCGACGATGGCCACTCGGTCGCACAGCCGCTCCGCCTCTTCGATGTAATGCGTTGTGAGCAGAATCGTCCGCTGTTCGCGCTTCAACTCTTCGAGCAGCGTGTGGATTTCCGCCCGCACCTGCGGATCGAGCCCGGTGGTCGGCTCATCGAGAAAAATAAGCTGCGGATCGTTGATCAGCGCCAGGGCCAGCGCCAGCCGCTGCTTTTGCCCCCCGGACAACGTTTCGTAAAAAGCGTTCCGCTTCTCCTCGAGCTGCAACCGCTTCAGCAGTTGATCAAGATTCACGTTGCGGCTATAAAAAGACGCGAATACGTCCATCGCTTCATGAACGCGGATTTTCCCCGGCAGATTCGTAGCCTGCAAGCACACGCCGATGCGGTCTTTCAGCCGCTGCCGCTGCCGGTCCGGATCAAACCCGAGAACGGTGACTTGACCACCCGTGCGAGGCCGCAGCCCTTCGAGAATCTCGACCGTTGTCGTCTTGCCCGCGCCGTTCGGTCCCAGCAGCCCAAACACTTCCCCCGACCGGATTTCAAAGTCGATTCCCTTCACCGCCTCCACGTCGCCGTACGACTTTCTGAGCCCCTGCACGGATATTGCCGGCGAAGTCGAAATCGAACTCGAAATCATAGAGAACAGACAGGCTACTGGAGAACGAATTGGTAGTCAAAAACGCTCGTGGACGATCTATGGGAATTTTTTCGGAAGCGTCATCCTGAACGGAGCCGTTTTTCAGGCGAAGCGAAGAGCCTGCCCCTGGCGAAGCCGAAGCGATCTCGCGAGCGCTACCGCTGCGGAAAGCCGTGGGGCACGCGACGCGTTTCATGACGAACTCCAGTGGGGATGTGTTCGGGGATCCTATTCATGGCTTAGCGTGGCCAAAACCGCGCGGTATTCGTGCCGCGAGAGCAATAATCTAGAGATAGTGTCCCTATAACTCCCTGCTAAGGCTGTGGTGGGCTTACAGGGCCCTCCGGAAACATCGGTAGAGGCGGCATCAGTGGCTTTTCGCGTCTCACCTGCCAGCGGAGGTAGAACCGCAAATATGGATCGACGACAGTGATCTCACGTTTGTCGTCATCCCAATCGACCGCCGAGCCCGCGCCAATATTCCGCGAAATACGGGAAAGATGTTTCAGCGCTGATGTGATCTCGTGTTTTTGCGGCACCTGTTCCGAGAGGAGGTCACCGAGTAATTCGCGCAAATCGTCGTACGAAATCACAGCCTTCGGTCCGCTCTCGGCAAGCGCTAACAGCACCGCCTGATATATATCGGCAACCCCGCCACCCCGGAGCGGGCGTTTTGCTCTTACCTTGCGGCTCTGAGGTCCAGCTGCCAGTTTCTGGTAAATCGGCAGCCCAGCATCTTGCGAAAGCCGTCGGAACATCTTTGTAGTGTCATAATCCTCAGGTATCGCATGGCTGCTGAGCAATTTCTTTTGATCGATGCCTAAATCGAAGCAGATTTCCCAGCAAAACTTCTGCATAAGAAACGGATTCTCCTGTGCCTCGGTGCATAGAACCTCGATAACGGGCGGAGGACATACTGTGCCAAGCTCACTAAAACCCTTGCCGGGAATCTGTGCGAGATCAGCTACGTTCCAGTGAGGAAGTGAAATCGCAGTAAAGCGTCCCGTGAGCTCAGACTCGGCCTTGATGGCATCGAACACTCTATGGGTTACGGAAAGCAAAATAACCTTCAGTCCGTTGAAGACTGCACCCTTAACGTTACGCATCAGTTCCGTTCGTGACGCTTCGGCAATGTAGTGAAAGTCGTCTATCACCAACATGATTTTTTCGGTCGTCATGTATGTAATAGCACTTCCCATCGACGCGATCTCGCGCCTCTCCGTTTTTGACGTTTGTATGAGCTGCGACCCACTTGCGCTGACGACCATCGGGATTGAAGCTTCGATGCCTGCCTTTGTTGCGCTTTCCCTCGTGATTTCCTTCTCCGAAGGGAGATTTAATTCGTAGGCCACTCGCTGCCAGAAATCGTCGCTACTCCCCACCTGGCCCCCGTCGATCCAAACAAATTGACGAGTTCCTAATATTCGGCGGCACAGCACAGTCTTCCCGGTTTTCGTCGGTCCGGAGAGAGACACAATTTGGTTAGGAGTTGCAATCGCGCGGGCGAACTTAAGCTCTACGTGCTCGGCGGAGCGTTCAACATAGGTGTAAGTCGGTTGGCCGCCTGCCACAAATACTTCGTCTCTATGCGGAGCCATGATGCCACTATTCTAATAATTCTCCCCCTCGCGCCGCTAGGTAATTATGCGCGCCGCTCACGTTTTGCGCGCGCCGCCCCGATCTGGCGCGCCGCGCGCGCCGCACCCAAAAACAAGGACTCCTTCGCTTTTCCACAGCCTTCCACAGCCAAAATCGCGTTTCGTGTGACGAACAACCTTTACTGAGAAAACCAGGAAGCGCAGACTGGCTCTGGGCGCCCAAGCCAAAAATCCGCCAACAGCCGCCGGAGGTTATTCCAAGGCACCGCTAACTCCTTATTTCGCAAGATTTTAGCAGCAAGTCCCATCGTTTCAAGATTTTGCGGGCAGGGCGGCATACCTTTCTTTGTAACCCAAACAAACCAAGTATTTTATCCAAGGGGTATCAAAAAAAATGTGCGGAGACCACCGCCGACCTCGCCCCAAGTCTTGTGCCCACCCGTGTTGTCATTCCGACCCCCGAGCGAACGCGAGGGGCGGAGAGGAATCTGCTTTCATCGGCCGGGGCCAATGAAAAAGCCCCTCGCTTGCGCGAAGGGCTTTTTCCGGGGGAGGGATTTATAGGCGAGGCGCCCGTAGTTCCAAACTTACAACCCAAACTTATGAACTTACTTCGGTTGCTGCTGTTGATCGGCCGTGGTGGCAGGCGCTCCGTTGTTGGCGGAGAGCTGCTCCAGGTCGTTCTTCAGGAGGCTGATTTCAACGCGGCCTCCGCTGATGCGCTTGGTCTTCGCGGTCTCATCCGTCGTAGGCGCCGGGGCATTGCCCATGCCGACGAGGTAGATGCGATAGACCGGGATCTCGTGGTTCAGGACGAGATAGCGAACCACCGACTCCGCCATCTTCTGCGAGTTGGAGATTGCGGTCTGTCCCTTGCCGGACGAGAAGCCCTGCACTTCGATAATGTAGCCGCGCTGGCCCTTCACGCTGCCGGCCATGGTGTCCAGAGCATCCTTGGCGTTTTTGCTCAGGACGGTCTGGCCGGGCCGGAAGCGGATCTCGGTCTGGTTCGAGGCCTTATATTGGTCGATGTTGCCAACCACGGTCTCCACAGTCTGGACGCGGGTCGAGACCTGCTGGGCGCTCTGCTGCGCCGCCGTGGCCTTGTTGCCGGCCTCGACTGCGTGCTGATCGGCTTCGTTGGCCTTGTCAGACGCCAGCTTGATGGCTTGCTGAGCGCGCGCGTCGGTGTCTTTGATGGCCTTGCCGTTGGAAGACGTCAGCTCATCGAGTTCGTTCACGCGGTCGCGGATCGGCTCAGTCTGCCGACGGACATACTTTTTGCGGGCAAAGGGATTCACGCGTCCCCAGAAGCCTTCACGGGACGGCGCTGCCAGAGGCGCTTTGCCGCTCGCGGTGCTGGTGTCGCTAGAGGCCGATGTCGAGGTCGACTGAGTCTGCTGGGTGGCGGCAGGCTGAGTCTGATCCGAGCTAGACGAAGTGGTGGTCTGCGCGATGGCCGGGAAAGCAAGTACTGCGGCCAGCGGCAGGGCGAAGAATAGGCGGTTGTTCATAAAGGACTTCCTCCAAGTTAGGGGAGCATTTAGCCCCCTGGGCACGCCTGGGCGTGCGTAAATTCAATTGCGTCCGAAAAACGTTGAATGAAAATCAGTGACTTCGCTTTGCTGAATCGGCCAGCGCTGACGCGACGCTTGCCTTGGACAGCAGGCGCCCCACTGCGGCGCCGGTCTTCTCTACTACAGGTGGGATGCCAAATCCGCCATTAGGGTTGAAAGCCTAAACGCTTGATTACTAAAGACATTGTAGCTGCGGGAAGAGCGGCAAAATTCGGCACATGCAAACGGCAGGGTAATTTTGGCAAACCTGATATAAAAACTGCGTGCAAATTTCGAGTCTTCCCGGAGGACGTTTGGGAACTAACTGGTGGCGGAGTGGCGGGAGGCGTGAAGCAGTAATAGCAGTAACCGTTTTGGCATTGTGCGCTCTTAGCTGGAGTGACGGAGTCGAGATGGCGTCGTCGCGGATCCAGGCGGAGCATCTTCAACAGTATTCCGACCTCGCAGTGACCTGGATGCAGGAATATTTGCGGATCGACACGACCAATCCTCCGGGGAACGAACTGCGGGCAGTGGCGTTCTACAAGAAAATTCTCGATCAGGAAGGGATTGAGAATCGCGCATTCGAATATGCGCCGGGACGCGGGGATCTTTGGGCGCGAGTGCCCCGCAGTGCCTCCCCAACGGGTGGCGGGGGAAAGCGTCCGATCATTTTGCTGAACCATATGGATGTCGTGACCAGTGATGCATCGCACTGGAAGGTGCCTCCGTTCGGCGGCGAGATGAAGGACGGCTACTTATGGGGACGCGGCGCGCAGGATATGAAGGACGAAGGGCTCGCGCAGCTCGTGGTGATGGTAATGCTGAAGCGCGAGCAGGTGGCGCTGGATCGCGACGTGATTTTTCTCGCGGTCGCGGATGAAGAGGCCGACGGAACGGGGAGCGACTGGTTCATCCAGCATCAGCGCGACCTGCTGGAGAACGCGGAATTTCTCATTAACGAAGGCGGGGAAAATCTGCTGGAAAACGGCAAGGTGAAATACGTGGGCGTGGACGTGGGAGAGAAAACCACGTACTGGCTTCATCTGGTGGCGCACGGGCGGCCGGGGCACGGGTCGCGTCCCATTCCGTATTCGGCTCCGAACCGGCTGGTGCGAGCGCTGGATCGGATTCTTGCTTACCGGACGCCGCTGCAGGTGTTGCCGGTAGTGGACGAGTTTTTAAGGGACATGGCGCCGTTCGAATCGCGGGAGCGGGCGGCGGAGTATCGCAACATCAAGAAGGCAATCGAGGACAAACGATTTCAAGATGAGGTTGAGAAAGACGAGTCGCTGAACTTTCTTTTGCGCGACACGATTTCGCTAACCATGATGGGCGGATCGGAGCAGACGAATGTGATTCCTGCGGAAGCCTGGGCAAATCTGGATGTGCGGCTTTTGCCGGGAGGCGATCCCAAGGCTATGCTGGCCGCGATACGGCGAGTGGTGAATGATCCGAATGTCAGCGTGGAGCCGTGGAAGGCGGAGTTTCGCGTGGCGAACTATTCGGGGACGGATAACGCGCTGTTTTCAGCCATCCGAGAGGTGTCGGCGAAATATTTTCCGGGAACGCCAGTGGTGCCACATATCACCAGCGGGTACACGGAGAATCAGCGCTACCGGCCGTTGGGGATCAATGCGTATGGATTTAATCCGTACACGGCGACTCAGGATGAGGGGAACACCGAACACGGGAACGATGAGCGGATTCGTGTGGAGGAAGTGCGGCGTGGGCCGCGGATTTTGTTCGATGTGGTGGCGGCGGTGGGGGTGAAGTAAGCCCGAGCCTTCATAGGGGACTAGAGTAGACGCTCATTCTGGCGCTTCGCATAGGCGTTCTCAAGCGCACCGAATCATCAGGCGTGGACTATTGGGCATCCGCCCCTGGTCCTACGGCAACGACAAAATAAGTGGCTGGCGTCGTCCCAACATTTTTAATACCGTGCTCGTCGTTGGAGTGAACAAATCCTACCGAACCCGGCCCCAGGACATGACTTGTGCCATTGATCGTGAGCTGTACGGTACCCTCCCGAATGAGCCACATTTCGCTGTGCTGGTGATGATGCGGGGGATGCGGCATTGTGCCCGCCGGCAGCGTGGTTTCGTGCACTTCCAACGATTCGGCTGTAGCCAGTTTCCCTTTCAGAACCTGCCGAATCTCGGCGCCGTTTGCCATTCGCATCGGCAGATCGCTGAACGGGTAGGTCATTGAAGGCAGGGAATTGTCCTGACTCGGCAAACTATCTAATCCGACCGCGCTAGAAACGAGCCCCGAGAGCAGAAAAAACACTTCTCGCCGAGTGGCCGACATCGGTACCTCCTGAAAGATGAAGTTCATAGTTTTGGCGGCATGATAGCAGAGGAGTCCTCGCCGGACGCGATAAACTTCCCAAATAACGAGGGAGGACAGCCGAAGCGGCTGTCGTTATGTGAGCGGTTTACAGGGCGCCGCAGTGCTTTTCGTATTGCTCGAAGATGAAGTTGTCGGTCATGCCAGCGATGTAGTCGCAGACTACGCGGGGAAGAGAATCTTGTTTGGCTTTCTCGTGGTAGTTGTGCGGGAGAGCTTCGGGATGGTCCATCCAAAACGTGAATAGCTCGTTGACCACCCGTTCTGCGTCCTCTTTCTCTCCGGCTAAGGACGGGCTGTAATAGAGATTTTCGTAGAGGAAATCTTTGTTCTGCTGGCGCTCGGATTCGATGGCGGGGCTGAAAGTAGCCAGGCGCTCGGGATGCCTGCGGACCTCTTCGAGGGTTTTAATTTTGGCCTGCCTCAGGCGGGCTCGCGTGTTGGTGATCAGATCGTCGACGAAGAGATTCAGCACGCGCTTCAGGGACTCATTGAACTTTAATTTATCGGGAGCATCAGGGTAGAGCGCCGCGACTTCATTGTAAAAGCGTTCGAAGATGGGGACGCCTTCGCGGATTTGATTGAGTGAGAGCAGATGCGCTTCGAATCCGTCGTCGAGGTCGGCGGTGTTGTAGGCGATTTCGTCGGTCAGGTCGATCAACTGGGCTTCCAGCGGCGGGCGCTGGTCGAGAAGATATTCGGCAAGTTCGGGATGGTCTTTCGAGCTGTAGTCGCGCGAGTGCTTGATGATGCCTTCGCGCACTTCGAAAGTCAGGTTCAGGCCGCGGAAGGCGGCGTAGCGCTGTTCGAAGTCTTCGACGATGCGGAGGGCGTGGAGGTTGTGGTCGAAGATCAGGCCGTGCTCGCGCATGGCAGCGTTGAGCGCTTTCTCGCCGGCGTGGCCGAAAGGTGGATGGCCGATGTCGTGCACCAAGGCAAGAGCTTCGGTTAGATCGACGTTGAGGTTGAGGGCGCCCGCTATGGTACGGGAGACCTGGGAAACTTCGAGGGTGTGAGTGAGGCGGTTGCGGAAGTGGTCGGAATAGCGGCGGGTGAAGACTTGCGTTTTTGCTTCGAGGCGGCGGAAGGCGCGGGCGTGAATAACGCGGTCACGATCGCGTTGAAAGTCATTACGGTAGGGATGTTTTTCTTCAGGGAAACGGCGTCCACGGGAGTGCTCCAGGTGCACCGCGTAGGACGCCAACATGCTGAAAGGATAGCATTGTTGATTGCTGATTTTTGATTGTTGATTGGAAAACAAAGCTGCTCTTCAATCAACAATCAACAATGGTTCCGGTTAACGCTTATCCGATTCTTCCTTGGCCAGCTTTACTTTTGCGGCGTCGAGTTTTTGTTGGACTTTGGCGAAGGCTTCGCCGTCCTGTTCTGCGGGTACGGTTTTGTTCCATTCCTGGACGGCGCGATCCCAGTGGGCGGCGGCTAGTTTCAGGCGGCCGGTTTTCTGGTAGAGGTCGCCTAGATGCTCCTGCACCGTGGGATCGGTGCCCATGCGGGCTTCGGCCTTGGTCAGATTTTGTTCCGCCAGATCGTACTTGCCGAGCTTGAAATAGACCCAGCCGAGCGAGTCAAGATAGGCGCCGTTGTTGGGTTCGAAAGTCAGAGCCTGCTTCACGAAGTTGAGCGACTCGTCGAGTTTTACGCCGCGATCGGCATTCATGTAGCCGAGATAATTCAGCGTAGCGGCGGCTTGTGGATCGGTGGGGGCAGTGACGGCCAGAACCTTTTTAAATTCGGCTTCGGCCTGGTCAAACATCTTTTGGCGCTGATAAAGGTCGCCACGAAGAAAGCTGACATAGGCCTTGTCGTCCGACTTGGTCGATAGCTGCGCCGCTTTCGCGAGAGCTTCCAGAGCTCCGTTCCAGTTCTTGGAGCGGGTATAGATAATGCCCAGACGCAGATAAACTTCGCGATCCTCGGGGCCGCCCTTCAGCAGGGAGCGGATGTCGGCGACAGCCTTATCGACTTCGCCGGTGTCGGCCAGTTGCGCGTCGAACACCATGCGCAGGTCGCGATCGTTCGGCATCTTTTGTACGGCTTCTTTGGCGACGGCGGTCGCCTGTGGCCACTGCTTAGCTTCGCGATAGGTGTCGATAATTTCCTGGTAGCCCTGGCGGGCGTTTTCCTCGCCCAAGGGCAGCATCTGGCGGAAAGTATCGACCGCGGCGCTGTAGTTTTCCTGTTCGCGATAGACCATGCCTAAACGTTCGACGAAGATGGCGCGATTGTTGCGATCGGCCTGGCTCGATCCGGTTTCGCTTTTCTCGGTTTTCTTTACCAGACCCTGCAACAGCTTGATGGCATCGTCATAGCGGCCCTGCGCCTGGTAAACCGCGGCCATGCTGTAGGGGACGTCCATCGTGTCGGGAACGAGGCTGTCGGCGTGTTTCAGATTTTCAAGGGCCAGATCGTATTTGGCCTGGCGCCGGTAAATCTCGGCGATGCGGACGTAGGTTTGCGCGTCTTCGGGATTGGAATCAGAGATAACTTTGTATTGTTCGAGCGCGGCATCAAGTTGTCCGTCGTTCAACAAGTTCTCGGCGAGGCCGCGAATGGCGTCGAGATTGTCGCGATCGAGAACAATGGCATGGCGGAAGGCGTCGATAGCGCTCTTGTAATCCTTGCGCTGCTCGTAGGCTGCGCCGAGGGCCGCATAAAGCTTGGCGGAGCGGGCAGAGTCAGGAATTGAGGCCAGCACCTTGAGGGCGTGCGCCGTGTCGCCTTCGTCGGTGTAGAGCATGGCCAGCGTGGTTACGGCTTCTTCCGAACTGGGATCGATTTTGATGGCAGTCTTAAGTTCGCCTTCCGCCTTCTGAAGATCGTTATTGAGACGGTAGAGGCGGCCGAGCAGCAGGTGATCGTCGACGCTGTCGGGGTCGAGCTTCACAATCTGCTCGTACTGGTCGATGGCCAGCTTCAGGATGTTGTCGGAGCCGGAGCTACCTGGCATGTCGCCAAGGGACCGAAGATAAATCCGGCCGAGCAGTTTGTGGGCTTCCAAATTTTTAGGATCGCGCTTGATGATGTCTTGCGCTTCTTTCACCGCATCGGCGATGCGTCCGGTTTTTACGTAGAGCTCCGCCAAGCCGGAGGTCAGGAATTCCGACGACGGATCGGCGTCGATGGCTAGCCGATATTCCTCCGTAGCTTTAGCGGCCAGGTCGCTGCGCCCGTAGGCCGTGACCATCTCCTCATACATATGCGCCAGCGTGTAGTGGTAGTAGGACGCCGCATGATCCACTTTGCGCGGATAAGATTCCGTCTTGCTGTCGCTGGGATTCGATTCAGGAGATGATGATGGGCTGGTTTGGCTCAGAGCAGCGCTCGTAGCTACCGAAATCATTAAAAGAACGCGAAGAATTCGATTCATGCTTGACCTGATTGCGCTGGCAGCGCGTTTCCAGAACCTCAGCTTACTTGGATGCAAAGCCGCGGGGGGAAAGGTGCTTTTATTCTAACCTGCCGAGCGACGGGATGGAAAAAAACACTGCCCGCGCGTGTAACTTCGAGGCACCGGAAGGTCAGGGACTGGTGGGAGATTATTATTGAATGTTGATTGTTGATTTTTGATTGCTGATTGAAAAGCCATATGCAGCGCGGCTTTTGATGGAGTAGAGAATGCTTCGACTGCGGGAGAAGGATCGCTTCGCTCGCCTTTTCCCTTTGCTCTGCATGACAGTGCTGGGCCTCACAGATCTTTACAATCGATATTCTTTACAATCGATATTCTTTACAATCGATCTTTACGATCAGCAATCACCAATCAGGGAATCGACAATTCTTCAGTGGCGGAAGTGGCGCACGCCGGTGAATAGCATAGCCAGGCCCAGACGGTCGGCGGCGGCGATCACTTCGGGATCGCGTTGCGAGCCGCCGGGCTGGATGATGGCGGTGGCTCCGGCCTTGGCGATTTCTTCTACGCCATCGGGAAAAGGAAAGAAAGCGTCGGAGGCGGCGACTGTGCCTTGCAGGGGGAGTTGCGCCTTCATGGCGCCGATCCTGGCGGCATCGACGCGGCTCATTTGGCCGGCGCCGACGCCGACGGTTTGGCCGTCGCGCGCGTAGACGATAGCGTTGGACTTCACGTGCTTGCAAACTTTCCAGGCGAAGAGCAGGGCCCGAGTTTCTTCGGGAGTGGGGGCGCGTTTGGTTACGACCTTGAGATCGGCGCCTTGCAGGGGGCGGACGTCGGCGTCTTGTACGAGCACTCCGCCGGAGATGTTCTTTAGCACCCAATTGCGCGAGGCTGTTTCGGTAGTTGCTGGACGAATGCCTCCGGGGCTGCGTGGGTCGATTACTTGCACGAGGCGGAGATTTTTTTTCGTCGCGAACTTTTTCTTGGCAGCTTCGTCGAAGGCGGGAGCGGCGATGACTTCCAGAAACAGCTTGTGCATTTGTTCGGCGGCTTCGGCGTCGATGGGGCGATTTACGCCGATCACGCCCCCGAAGGCCGAGACTGGGTCGCATTCGAGAGCCCGTTCGTAGGCTTCCGCGAGAGTCTTGCCTGTGGCGGTTCCGCACGGGTTCGTGTGCTTAATGATGGCGACCACCGGCTCGTCGAATTCCTGCGCGAGATCCCACGCGGCTTGCAGGTCGACGATGTTGTTATAGGAGAGTTCTTTGCCCTGCAACTGGATTGCATTGGCCACGCCGGCGTTTGAGCCGTCGGAGTACATAGCAGCCTTCTGGTGCGGGTTTTCGCCGTAGCGCAGGTCGAACTTCTTGTGGAACGTGAACCGCAGGGTCGATGGAAACGTGGCTATTTCCGGCTTGAATTGAAACGACTCTGCTGGAATGCGCTCGAGTGTGGAGGCGATGGCGGAATCGTAAGCGGCAGTCGTGGCGAAGGCTTTTTGCGCGAGGCGCCACTTGGTCTCACGTGAAAGCGCGCCGCTGGATCGTGTGAGTTCGTCGGCAATGGCGTCGTAGTCGGATGGGGAAGTCACGACTGCGACGTCCCGAAAATTCTTGGCGGCAGAGCGAATCATGGAAGGTCCGCCGATATCGATGTTCTCGATCAGTTCTCCAAACTTCACGCCGGGCTGGGCTGCGGTTTTTTCGAAGGCGTAGAGATTCACGACGACCATGTCGATGGGAGCGATGCCGTGCTCGGCTATGGCGGCAACGTGTTTTGGATCTTCGCGGCGATGGAGGATTCCGCCGTGTACTTTGGGATGCAGCGTCTTGACCCGACCGTCGAGCATTTCGGGAAAGCCAGTGAGTTCGGAGATGTCTTTGACGGTTGCGCCAGAATCGCGCAGGAGTTTGGCGGTACCGCCGGTGGAAACGAGTTCGATGCCCAGGGCGGAGAGTTTGCGGGCGAAATCAACTAGGCCGGTTTTGTCGGTGACGCTCAGGATAGCGCGTTGGATCTTGGACATGAGGCGTGGCTTGGGCGGTCTCACAAGATTTTAGCAGGATCGCGCGATGGAATTCTTTGGCGCGTGGGAACATCTGATGTGCGATTGGAGATACGTCGACGACGAGTAGAGGTTGGGGTGAGAGAGCCTCAGGGGCTGAAGCCCGCATCATTTTTGTCTTCTGTCGGCACGGCTGAAGCCGTGCCCTTCCCAAAACCAAGAGCGTAACGCGGCCCTGGAAAGGGCCGCTCTTCCACGGGATTGCGCGTCGTTTATCGCTGCTCGCTATCGTTCGGACTTTGCGATCGCGTAGTTTTCGTGTGCAGTGCTGTGCTGCAGCGACTGGACGATGCGGTTGATTTCGGCCTGCGTCACGCCGGCGGGATAGTCCTTTTGCCAGAACTTTAATTGGACGCTGCCCTCGTCGGAGTAGAGAGTTACCAGCAGGCTATCCTGGCGAACTTGGGGATTGCCTTGCTGAAAACCTTTATAGCTGGCGCTTTGAATATTGAATATTCCGTTTTGCGCGGGTTGTGCGGACAGGATGGACTTCAAGTTGAGCATGGCCTGGTCGCGCGACTGGAGTTCGGAAGACAAGGACAGATAGTGCATTTTCTCCGGGCTGAACTCGTAGATATCTCGGACCAGAACATAATCAGAGGTCCTCGGCTGCTGCGGCGATGTCGTAAACTCCGCGGCGAACTCACGGGCGAATTCTCGTGCCGGCACGGCAGTCACCACAAGCCGCAGACCGGAGTGGAAGGCGAGAACAACTTCGGTCTTTTCTCGTTTGTGCTTTGGATATAGAACCGTTTTGGCTTCGTCCAGATCGTTCCAGGGAACGTCAAAATCATAACCGACATAGGAGAGCCGCAATCCGGGGGCTTGGGACACGGAATGATCGCTCAGGTCGGTTGGGATTACTCCGGCAACGGCGGGAACTGTCTTCGCGACGTAATAGGAAAGAGCCATGGGGGCTATCCAAAACGCACCTGCCAGGATGACTCCGCAGGAAATTACCAGCGTGACCAGAATGCGGCGAAAGAAGCGCGACATAATTCTCCCTTAAGTCTTTGCTTTGGCTTTGAGTTTGACCTGGCCGTTGGCGAGTTCGACGGAGTATTCCACGTTCTCGCACTTGTACTGCTTACGAATCTGCTGGGTCTTTTTCTGCACGAAGGTGGTGAAGGAGTCGAAATCGCCCGACACTTTCTCGCCCGCCTTTTTCTTGGCGGCGACCAGCGTGTTGTATAAGCGTTCGACTTGCTCGCGCTCTCCATTGTCGACAGTGTGAAGGGTGAAGGGCTGCGAGGAGCCAGCGCCAGCGGCGACCGCGGCGGCGGCATGACTCACGCCATACACGGGATGGTGGTGCTTGTGATCTTCTTCCGTAGTACGAACTCCCTGCACCGAAAGCAAAGCGTCTTGCGGACGGCGATAGCCTTCTTCGCGAATGCGAGACTTCTTCCGCCACAAGTCGCTGTATATGGCGTAGCGCTGAGCGATTTCGTTGTAGCGGTAACGCTGGGAGAAATTCATGCGGCCGCCGCCATCGGAAAATTTACGCAAAAGGCTTAGAACCTTCCATTCAACGTCGGAAGGCGGCCTCTTGTTCGGGTTGCTGAAGAAAATCTCGTACTCGATTTTCAAGCGGCGCAATTGAGAATCGAGAACGTTCAATTCCTCGTCGGTGGTCACAGGTATCTCCATGCACAGTGTATTGAGTAGGGCCGAGGGTAGCGAGGTGCCCTAGGGTCACCAAGGGACATGGAACGAAAGTAAGGTCAAGCTGCTAGCTTCTAGCGGCTAGCTGCTAGCTCCGAGCGCCATCGGAATTGTTCCGCCCCCTTTGAGGCTGTGGGATTAGGCGGTTAGATGGCACTGCCGGAAGGTGGTCTGGAAGTTCTTTAGCTAGAAGCTAGGAGCTAGTAGCTTATTTCCCCGAATTCGACGCCATTTTCTTGACCATGGCGAGCACCAGCTTGCGGTCGCTGTCGTTGAGGCTGGTGGAATAGCGGCGGATCTGGCTGAGGAAGCGGACCTCGTCGTCGGAAAGTTGCGGTAGTCCCTTGGAGCCGTTGCTGTGACCGGGCTCGGCGAAAAACTGCGAGAGCGGAAGTTCCATGGCGCCGGCAATCTTCGAAAGAGTGTCGAGCGAGGGAATGGTGTGGCCGTTTTCTACGCGAGACAGGTAGCAGCGGAGAAGGCCGGTTCGTTTTTCGATATCGCCCTGGGACATGCCTTTTTGCAGCCGGTAGTTGCGGATGGTCTCGCCGATATTGATGGTAGGGAGCATGACAGGATGGGTCATAGTAACCAGATCGGTATCTTCTGGCAAGTGGAAATTCGTGCCATGAACCGGGACAGGAGTGCCATACGCGAATCGCTTTAGCCGAGTGCAGAGATCGGGATTGCTTATACACTGTATAAGTATTCCGCCGGACGAGTCAGATCCCGTGCCTGACGGCCTGTTTCGGTCAGCCGCTAAATCTCTTCATTACTTCTTCAGCGTCATGGCCAGAAATTCGAGGGTGCGATTCCAGGCATCGGCGGCGTCCGCGTCGCGTTATCCGTCTTTATTCAATGAGATGTTCGAAGGCGTGTCCGGCATCGTCGTAAATCTTGATCTCGACTTTCTTTCCCAGTTGCTTGAGCTGCTGTTCGAATTTGCGAACGTCGTCGAGGGTGATGCCGCGGTCCTGGCCGACCGAAAAGGCCGCGGACGAGTCAAAATCCCAACCTGTCGCCAAAGACGCGACAAAGGTCGGACACCCGCGGGTAGAATTTTACGAGTTTTCAGGCCGAGATCGTTTTATTCCTTTTCTTCTTCCCTTAACCCACTCCGCTGTGATAACAGGATAGCGCGGTCTGTGGTGCCAATCCTTGTCCTTGCAGGCTACACGGAATGTCGTGCTATAATCGCGCGCCGTTCCAGCAGAGTTTCCGGTGATCTTTTAAATTCTTCGTGTCCCGCAGCCGGGATTCCTATCCCCGGCCGCCACTGAAATCAGGAGGAGCAATGACGTTCTACGATCCCACGCTGTACGCACGTGATGAAGAAGAGGAATTCGG
>Ga0185299_10004152_pt1 | contig 17846 bp, 12 predicted proteins | sample PaiPotPPA55metaG_FD_128002 | JGI IMG/M metagenome (GOLD analysis project Ga0185299, IMG submission 128002) | Iron sulfur acid spring bacterial and archeal communities from Banff, Canada, to study Microbial Dark Matter (Phase II) - Paint Pots PPA... ...
TCGGGGAGAACGAGACGAGCCTTCCGGCTCAAGATCGGGCAGGAACGCTGTCAAAATGCCGATCGCCGGAAGGAATGCGCATACATGGTACACAAAAGTTAGCGAAGTCAAATCGGCCAATTTGCCTAACAATGCGGCCCCCACACCTCCCATGCCGAAGGCGAAGCCAAAAAACAAACCTGAAATCATTCCTACTCTGCCCGGAACCAACTCCTGCGCGTAAACCAAAATTGCAGAAAAAGCCGAAGCCAGAATCATTCCGATTAATATGCTCAAAACGGTAGTCCAAAACAGATTCACATGCGGCAGCAACAAGGTGAACGGTAGCACGCCAAGGATGGAGCCCCAGATCACGTACTTGCGGCCGATGCGGTCGCCGATCGGGCCGCCTGCGATGGTTCCCGCCGCCACCGCGCCGAGAAAAATGAAAAGGTGAAGCTGGGCACTTTGCAGCGAGAGTTGGAATTTGTTCATGAGGTAAAACGTGAAGTAGCTGGTGATGCTGGCCAGGTAAAAAAACTTTGAAAACATCAATGCGATCAATATAGCCATGGAGATGGCGATTTTCGAAGAGGGCAAGCCGGCAAGATGCGTCGTGTGTGAGGAGTCGGCGCCCGCGGACTTGGCCATCGCCCTGGCCGCGCGATGATTCTTCGCCCACGTGCCGATGAACGTGAGGATCATAATTCCGGCGAGCGCGAGGAACGAAAACCACGCGATGCTGGACTGCCCCTTGGTCAACACGAATGCAGCCAGCAGTGGGCCTAGCGCCGACCCGGCGTTGCCGCCGACTTGAAAAAGAGATTGCGCCAAGCCGTGCTGGCCGCCGGAGGCCATCCGCGCGACGCGGGAGGATTCCGGATGAAACACCGCGGAGCCTATTCCCACTGTGCCAGCAGCTACCAGCACCGTTGCGTAGGTGGGCGCTATCGACAACGCCAGCAATCCAACCAGGGTTATGCCCATTCCTACGGCTAGCGAATATGGCTGCGGATGTTTATCGGTGTGCAGACCAACCAGCGGTTGCAGCAGGGAAGCAGTGAGTTGCAGCGTCAGCGCGATCAAGCCCACTTGCCCGAAGTCCAAGTGGAAAGACGCTTTTAACATCGGGTAAATCGCGGGCAGCACGGACTGAATTGTGTCGTTGAGAAGATGACAAAAACTGATTGCCAGCAGGATATTAAAGATGGTTTTGTTCGCCCCCACCTCGACTGGAGGAGCTTCGATCAACGTAACGTTTGTTTCGCTAGCCAATTTAAATCCCCAGCCTGTAAGAAAATGACGATCTAGTTGCAAGTTTTCTGTGCAATTTCATAATGACAATATTACGCGATGTCTGAATACGGGCACGTGTGGCTGGCTGATCCCTGCTTCCTGAAAATCTATCGTGATTGCAGACACCCGTTTGATGCGGCACAGCGATGATTCGATCGGCTCGTGAAGAACGATTACTGGATGTGTTTCGCGAAGCCAGAATCCCACAATAGACTCGCCGCTGTTAGAGAGCGGTTACCCAAGCCATTGCGGTCATAAGACAAAACACCGGCAGGGCTTTTCGAATTGGGCCACGCGTGACACGTTTGGCAGACAGTTTTTGCCTTGCGCTGCGCGTGGCAATCGATACACACAGCCATGGAGGTTACGCTGGTGGCCATCGACATGGCGTCGCCCTGGGCCACTGCGCCGTGGCAATTTTCGCATTTGACGCCAGCCTTAAGATGCGTGCGATGCGACCAGGTCACACCTGGAGTAAGGACGTAAACCCGAACCCAGGGAATCCGCTCGCCGGACTTCGCATATTCCGAAAGTTTTTTGATGGCGGGCGAATCTTTTGCGACCGTGGCGTGGCAAGCCATGCAGGTTTCCGTGCCAGGAAAAGTCATCTGTTTTCCAGGATCGGCTCCGGTGTGGCACGTTGCGCACTGCAGGCCGAGAGCGAGATGAACCTTGTGGCTGTAAGGAAGAGGTTGCGTGGGCGCGGGATGATCCGCGCGATTGGCCGGAACAGTTTGTTGGGTGAGAGTTGAAGCGCGCGGCGAAACTGCCATGCCGAAGGCGAGAAGAGTCAGCATGACGCGACACAAATATGTTCGTTGCGAGTGAAAAAAAGAAATGAGCCTCATGCTTTTTTCACCACTTCCTCGAGGCTGGTGCCGAACTCCTTGAGGATGACGGACGCCGCGTTGCGACCGGGAACACCCGTGACCGAGCCGCCTGGTGCGGTACACGCGCCGGTTTGATATAGGCCTGGAATGGGCATGCGATATTCGCCCCATCCCGGAACCGGCCGCATCGGGCCATTTTGCGCGGAATTATATGCGCCTCCATGTACACTTCCTCGCCACATGGCGGGATTCATTCTTTCAATATCCAGAGGACTCTCGATGAACTTCCCGATAATCTTGTCGGGCGTTAGATTCGGCGCGAACTTGCGGAAATGGTTGAGCAGCGAATCCGCGACCTGGTCCTTAATAACGTCCCAATGTTCGGGGCCTTCTTTCAGATCGTAGGGAAGATTACTTTCAATCTTGACGGTATGGCAGCCGGCCGGGGCGCGCGTCGGATCCACCACGCTGGGCGAGACGATTTGCAGACCTGGCGGATCGTCGAGATTAAGTTCTCCAGAAATATTTTCGTAATTTAGGAGCAGATATTTTTCGAGGCGGGGGCAGATGGCCGCCTCACAAGTTGAAATCGTCTCGCCGGTCGGCAGCGGATATTTGGGGGCCTCGGTCGTCGCGTAATGAAGACTGATCATGGCGTGCTCCGGTTGAAACAATTCAACGCCCTGTAGAAATTCTTCGCCCCAGAGGTTGTGGGGAGCCATGTCAACGAGCTGCTTAATATGAATGGTGGATACGACGGCTTTCGACGCGCGATAAGAGTCGCCATCCGCACAGCGAACGCCGGTGCAGCGATTTCCTTCGATGATGAGTTCCGTTACGGGCTTGTTGGTGAGAACTACTCCAGCGTGTGCCTCAATGTACCGGCCAAGCGCAACCGTCAGCGTGCCGGAACCTCCGGTCGGGACTACGCGGCCGACGACCTGTTGATTCACCAATGAATAGGCTTGGCCGCCGGTGTCCGGATCACTCGAGGGAATAGAACTGAAGTGTCCGCACATGAGCGTGCCGCGTCGCATGTAGTCGGACTCGAATAGCTCGCAGGTGAGCCGGTATCCGGACATCGCGTAGCGGCGCTTCCAAAGTCCGGCCATGGGAATTTTTGGGGCATTTCCGCTTTTCGCCTCGGCCGCCTCGCGCGAGGCCGCGGTGTACGCTTTGTATTCGGTGACCATTTTGCGAAAAGTGTTGGCATCTTTTTTGGAGACGCGCGCGATGGTTTCGCAGGTGCGGTCAATGTCGCGCCAAATGGTGATGGCCGTGCCATCGATGAACGGAATATGCATCACCGGGTCGGACTCGATATATTCACCGTAGCCGTAATCGCGAAGCTTCAGCTCATCATTTTTCATTACCGGATTCAGAGCAAACCCGAGGTGCACGCTGGAGCAAAGATCTTCCTTAAATCCGGGCAGGCAGACTTCGGCGGTCTTGACTCCGCCGCCGATGGTGGGCCGGCCCTCAAGCACGATGACCTTGTAGGCAGCCTTGGCAAGATATGCGGCGCACAGCAGGCTGTTGTGTCCGGCACCCGCCACCACCACGTCGTAACTTTCGGAGGGCATCGCTGCTCGTGCAACGGTCGTAAAAGCCGACAGCGCGAGCGGTGTAGCGGCGCTTCCTTTCACAAATTCGCGGCGAGTAATGGAAGTCATCGTTTCCTCCTGAAACGCAGATTCACACGACAGTACACGTACAGCTCCTGAGAAATGTCGCGCGTGCGAATTTTGCATCGGCGTCTTGCTAGTCTTTGGATGATGCTGCCGGCTGAAGCGGCGAAGCCGCCTTGGCTAGCGAGCCCGAGGCAATGCTACGTGACGGCCACTCGCTACGTCTCACGGTTAACTTCTCTACGCGGTCGCGCTTTACGGAATAGCCTATTCCTGGAGTCTTCGGAACCTGGATTGTCCCCTTCGCGCTCACTTTCACTTCGGGTTCGATAATGTCCTCGGTCCAATAACGCTGACTGGCTGAAACATCGCCGGGCAGGGAAAAACCTGCAAGCGTGGACATGGCGATGTTATGCGCGCGGCCGATGCCCGATTCCAACATACCGCCGCACCATACGGGAATATCGCGCTTGCGGCATGCGTCCTGCATTCTGCGCGCTTCCGTATGGCCACTGACCCGGCCAAGCTTGATATTGATAATGCGGCAGGCCTTTAGTTCGATGGCAGCAAGAGCATGGCTGGTATTGTGAATGCACTCATCAAGGCAAATCGCTGTTTCAATTTGCGCTTGAAGTTTGGAATGCGCATAAATATCGTCCCAGCTCAGCGGCTGTTCAATCATCAACAGTCCAAACTTATCAAGCCGTTTCAAATGATCGGCATCCTCCAGTGCATAGGCCGAGTTGGCGTCCACGGACAGCAGAATATCTGGAAATTCATGGCGAACTGCGGCGACAAATTCATAGTCCTTGCCAGGTTTGACCTTCAGCTTAATACGCTGGTAACCGTCGCGAAGCTCCTCCGCCACTTTCTTGATCAATGACCGGGAATTCTCGCGAATCCCCAGGGAGACGCCGGTGGGTATGTCTTCCAAAGTTCCGCCAAGATGTTTAGATAGCGAAATACCTCTGAGCCGCGCTTCGGCGTCCCAAGTAGCGTTTTCCACGCCGCTCTTGGCCATCTCATGTCCGCGAATTGCGCTCATGAGTGCTGGAAATTCGGATGCTGCACGTAAATTCTGGTTGATCAACGCCGGTGCGATGAACTCAGAAATCATGTACCAAGCTGTATCCGTTGTCTCGGAGTTGTAACCGGGTGTTTCGAGCGCGGTGACCTCGCCCCATCCGCTCACGCCATCCGCAACTACTTCCACCAGCAATACTCGGCGATCCTGCACCGTTCCAAAGCTGGTCTCAAACGGCGATTTGAGCCGCATATTAATTTCACGCAGTGTAATGGCCTCAATCTTCATAAGGCTCCAGGAGAGGAACTGCCTCGTTGCTTAGCCGAAGGGCAAAGGCGGCGATCAGCGTGCGCGATACGAACCAAGGGTACAAAGAAAGCGATATAGAGCGCACTAGTCAAACTCCCGTATCGGTTAGCCATGCGCAATGAAATAAGATTAACGTACATCGGGAATACAACAGGTATTGCGTTGTGTCAACCACATTCAACACTTGTTGCACTAATCACGGATCCACAGCGCTCCCTGAGGTTGTCGATCACATCAACTGAAAAGCCTTCGGGGCGCTGCTCGATACTCCCTTTGAATTGGCCTTTGGACCTATCCGCCGGCAAATTTGAAGTTTGGCGCTGCGAGCGGCGGGCGTCACGGATGCATTCAAGAAATTGTTGGCGTGCAACAGTTATTGAAATGACTTGACAAAGTGCAACAATCGTTGTATTCCGCTTATTCAAATTCTTACTCCTAAGTCTTCGTCGGCCCTTGGTCACAAGGAAGGTGAATGAACGTTTCCCAAAAGAACGGTAACCCCGTTGCGGAGTCCACCAATGGATCTCCGGGACCGACTGCGCTCGAAAAGCGGTATGCCAGTTTTCAGGACAAATTAAATCCCAGCCGCCGAAAGCTGCTCCGTTTAATCCTTGAAAACCCCGAAGATACCTATTTCCTTTCCTCCCGCGAAATGGCGACCCGGTATCAGGTGGACGCGGCCACGATTGTTAGAACCATTCAGGTGCTCGGTTATAAGAAATTCGCGGAATTCGTTTCCGACCTGAGGTCGCACTTCGTAGCGCGGATCACCCCTTACACCGTCCTGAAAGCTGCTTCCCGGGAAAAAAAGACTGTCAGCGACCGTATTCGCCATGGCCTGGAAATCGACATGCGCAACCTTCAGGTGCTGCAGACCACGATCGACACCGAACGCATACAGGCGCTATCCAAAATAGTCAAAGTCTCACAACGAATCCTGGTTATAGGAATTGATCTGGCAGCAGCGCTCAGCTGGTACCTCTCTTACGGTCTGATGTCGTTGGGATTCGCTGCTGAGTCGCCGGTTGGAAGCACCGGCAACGTGCAACGCCGCGTGCGCACACTGACACGCAAGGATCTGGTCATTGCCATTAGTTTTGGCCAGTGCCTGCGCGACACGGTGGAAGCAGCCCACCGCGCAAAAAAACAGGGCACGCCAACGTTTGGCATCACCGACAGTGAATCGACGCCCATCGCGCGGGTATGCGACCAATCATTTATTGTTCCGGTCGCGAGTTCGTCCTTCGTGGGCTCTTATGTCGCCGTCACCGCGTTGATCGAGGCGATCCTGGTCGCCTGCGCCCAGACGCAAACTGCCCGGTCGCTGCAATTGTTGCGGAGAAGCGAAGAGGAAGATCGGGCCGATCACCGCTGGTTCGACGCATTGCTGGACGAAAAAGAACTTCGCGGGCTCGAATGATTTTTATTTGGGCATCGGGGATTTCAGGTTGAGAGGACTTTAATCATGCAATGTCAGGCATCCCTTCAGTCGAGAATAAGCCTCGCGAGCAGCTTCGCCGTTATCTTGGCGCTGCTGTCCGTCGCGCCGCAAATAGTGGCACAGACCACCTCGACCATCACGGGCAAGGTTACCGACAAGCAGGGAGCCTCGGTGGCGGGCGCGGAAATACGCGCGACGGGAACGTCGGTGGTAATGGATCGCACCGTCATGAGCGACGCTCAAGGAGATTTTCGGATAGCGGCCTTGCCTGCTGGAACCTACAAGTTAACTGTGACGCGCGATGGATTCCGCGCTGAAACGTTTAATGACCTCGAAGTCACTCTGAATCGCACGCTGAACTTTGACGTGCAGCTGTCTGTAGGCAGCACGCGCGAGCAAATTGAAGTTTCCGGCGAGCTTCCGCTCATCGAAACGCAGACCTCGGCTCAGAGCACCACGATTACACCACGGGAAATCACCGATATTCCCATCAATGGGCGCAACTATCTGGACTTGATGCAGCTGGTACCGGGGGTGGCCATCAACCGGCAAGCTGACGCCGGTACCGATTCTGCTGTTGCCGTCCTGGGTGAACGCGGCAACAACACCAGCTACTTGATTGACGGTCTGTCAAACCGCAACGAGGTCAATGGCGGTGCAGCGGCGCAATTCAACCAGGACACCATTGCCGAATTTCAAGTTATCACCACTGGCTATGAAGCGGAATTCGGCCACGCATCCGGCGGAATTGTGAATGTGATCACCAAGTCAGGCACGAATGACCTGCACGGTGTGGCGTCCGTCTATCATCGCAACAGCGCGTTCGATAGCTCGGATACCTCCGGCAATGTTCCGTACCTGCTTCGCTGGGATTACAGCCTGGCGCTGGGAGGCCGGATCATCAAGGACAAAGTTTTCTGGTTCCTTTCCGGTGAAGGTATTCATGAAAACCGGCAGTTGAACTTTACGATTCCGTCCAACACGCCAGCCGTGATCCGCAATCAGGAACTTCAGTACGGAACCCCCTCCACCGACCGCGAAGCACGAGTATTTGGCAAGCTTGATGAAATTTTCGGGCGGCATCACATCACCGAACAATTCAATTACACCAATGCGCACATAGGCAATTTTCTGCCTCTTTCGCAGTCCACTAATCTGCCGTCCACGCGACAGAATTTTGGCTCGCGCAGTCTATTGATTGGCGGCAGCGATACGGCAACTCTGGGAGATGCCAGCAACCCATGGATCCTAAATATTCGTGGAGAATATCGCCGAGATCCATCCAGCCAGAGCCCGGCACATCCACAAGCCGGCCCCTTCACCATATTTAATCTTTTCAGCAGCTACACCACCGGCGGAATCTTCGGCGACATTACGCCTCAAATCAGCTATGGCTCCAACATGAGTATGTCGAATCTGGATCAGCTTTACGGAATATTTGGGACAAGTTTTGCAAAGACCATCAATCGGCATACCCTGAAATTCGGTTGGGATTTCGAGCGCACCCAGGTGGACGGTAACGAAGCGTCCCTGCTAACCAATCAACTGTTTGCTACCCTTGCGGACTACGAACAATTCGGGCCTATCGATGCCGGATTTTTCTTGCTGCAAACGACCGGTGGAGCAACGCCGCAGGACAACAAAATTAAGTTGCGCAACAATTACGACGGTCTCTATGCCATGGATGACTGGAAAATTGCCAGGAAATTGACCCTCAATCTCGGACTGCGTTGGGATTACGACAGTGCGTTCAACGATAAGACGGAATTTTCTCCGCGGTTAGGATTTGCCTACGCGATAAATCCCAAAACCGTCTTGCGTGGTAGCTGGGGATATTTCTACGATCATTTCCGGCTGGGAATCGCGCGAGACGTTCCCGGGCGGCGCAAATCTTCAGAGTATCCAACCGCTCTCGTATCCGCGATTATTTTACGGAGTACCCAGCATCGCCCCAGCGCTCTTCGGCCTGTGCCTCAACCCAACGCTAACAGACGCGCAGATCGCGGCTCAGGGCTTAAGCTGCCCATATCCCTTTGACCCACCAGGTAGTCCATATTACGGAGTGGACCACCTCAACAATGTGGTGGCGCCTGGTCACGCTCCGATCCCGGGAAACGTGGTGGTGAATCAGAGCAATATTCAGCAACTCAGCGGATTGGATCCCGCGACTTACCTGACCCAGACCGATGCAGCTATCAGCCACCAACCGGGCTATCTGTTTTGGGGTCCATACGGCGCCCTCTCGTATCTGGTCAATCCTGCCGGCCAATATCCGGTCACGATTGATCCGAGATTTAAGACTCCACTTACCAAGAGCCTGAACATTGGCGTTCAGCGCCAAATCTCCAACGACTGGGCCGTTTCTGCCGACTACTATCACAAGAACATCGATGACATCCTGGGCATTCGCCAGACTAACCTGCCTTTTCAGTCCCGCATCAACAATGATTTTGTGGGATTTTACGTGAATGGTTTCGGTCCGTGGTATTCCGGCACGTATGACGCGGGTATTTTTGCCTTTGAAAAACGGATGAGTCACCGTTTCACTCTGGGCGGCAGTTATTCGTATGTATCAGAGAATGACAATGCACTTTGCTCAGGCTTAGATTCGACGCTGACCGGAGTGTGCTATCCGACGGATAGCTTCGCGGGCGTGCCTCCGGTGGTAACTGATCCTGGAAATGTAGCTTCCGGGGGTACCTGCACAGGAGGCACCAATGCCACGGCGCCTTTCTTCGCGTGCAATGGCAACTACGTTCCTCAAGCCGGCAAATACTACAACGGCGCAAATCTTGATAAAGGACCATCCGATTTTGCTGTACGGCACACCTTTCAGATGCACGGTCTGATTGATTTGCCATGGAAGTTCGAACTCAGTTTGGTATTTCGCGCGCAGAGTGGCTTCCATTACACCCAATCAGCTTTAGTGCCGATCGATCAGGACGGTAATGGCAATTTCAATCTGCGCGACCTGAAGACCGGTCGTAACGCCTTTGTTTCGCCCCCGTTCGTGAATATGGATCTGCGTGTCGCCAAGACATTTGCGATCGGCGAACGCGTGAATGCGCAGCTATTGTTTGAATTCTTCAATCTTTTTAACAACGCAAATCCCGCGGCTATTCAAAACGCGCAGACTCCAACACCGCTTCCGGCGGGTGCGCTGCCCTTTGGCCAGGTGTCTCAGTATCTGCCTGGCAGGGAAGGCCAGATCGGCTTACGCATCACTTTCTAAGAAGCATATGCTCGCGCTCACTTTTTTGTTTGGGCGCCGGGGGAGATTTATGACGAAAGCAATCCGAACAATGAGGTTAGTCGCCCTGGTGGCGGCTGAACTTATCTCGGGCGCTTCCTCGTCAGCGCAAACTTCGCGGACCGCGGCTGCCACCAGGCCTGCGGCGAATCATCCCAAGATTCTTCTCATTTACGACATGGAGGGAGTCTCGGGTGTCGCTGATCCTTATCACGTGCTCTTCCAACACGCCGACGAATATGCCTTAGGACGCAAATCGCTCACCTCCGATGTGAATGCCGCCATCCGTGGGCTTGCTGCCGGAGGTGCAGGTTCCATTTGGGTGCAGGACGACCACGGTTCTGGTAATTCGAACGAGCCTGACGTTCTCGTTGATCAGATGGATCCTCACGCGTCGTTTGATTTCCGCCCCTACGCCTTCGACCCATATTCAACCGGGATCGATGGATCGGTCGATGCGATCGTTTGCGTCGGGATGCATGCACGCGCCAATACACCCGGATTCATGGCGCACACCTATACGGTCGATGTCGATTACCGGGTCAACGACGTGGAGTTTACGGAGACTCACATTGTGGCGGCATCCGCGGCCCGTTGGGGAATTCCGGTCATCATGGTTTCTGGCGACAACGTCCTGGAAGGGCAGCTAAAAACTGATTTTCCGCAACTGCACTACGCCACGGTAAAAACCGCCAAAAGTCATTCGCTCGCTGAACCTCTACCGGCGGGAGAGGCGGAGAAGCGCATTGAAACGGCGGCGCATGCGGCTCTCGAAGATTTTCTGGACGGAAAGTTCAGGCCGTATTACTTGAAACCGCCTTTTGATTTCAGGCTTTCCTTTCCGGAGTACCAGGAAACGGATGGTGCGGCGGAAAATCCCATGGTGCAGCGCGATGGGGATTTGTCAATCCGCTTTGAATGCAATTCCTTCGTCGACGGTTATGAGATCGCAACCAAATCAATTCACCTGGCGATGGAGAAATATTTTGCCGCGGTGCTAATACGCTTGCTTTCCCAGGATCCGGCCGGCCGCAAGTCTCTGGATCAGCTTGAGGATGTGGTTATTCAACGATGGTTGGACTGGGATCATGCGCCGGAATGGTCAAAACCCGGGCCGCGGCCTCCCGCGAAGAAACGATTTTATGGAGACAGCTAAGACTTGATGTAACGGCGGCGCGCGCACCAATGCAACGTGCAGCTCGAAGTGTCGCCGCGCATTAAGACTACTTATAAAACGAGATTCGCGTGGAGCTAGTTATGGAGAAACCTATATCTTTCGCGAAACCGTAATAACCGTGCTGTTTACTTTGCTGCTTTGGACCAGCGCCAGTAATGCGCAAACGCCAGCGGCAGATTCGAAAGTACTGGGCAATCTGGACGACGTCGTAGCCAAGGTGCTCGCGGAGTGGAAAGTTCCGGGTCTTTCCGTCGCGGTGGTGAAAAACGGCCAGGTAATCTACGCCAAGGGTTTTGGTTACCGGGACGTAGAGAAGAAACTTCCCGTGACCACGGACACTTTGTTTGCCATCGGCTCGGTTTCCAAATCCTTCACCTCGCTGATGTTTGCCGTCCTGAACGATGAGGGCAAAGTGGACTGGGATCAGCCGGTTCGCACCTACCTGCCAACTTTTCAGATTTTGGATCCGGTGGCCACGGACCACGCTACCGCCCGGGACTTGTTGTCTCATCGCACCGGCATGCCCGGGCACGATTTAATTTGGTATTCCTCAAACTTCAGCAGAGAAGATCTCTTCGATCGCATGAAGTATTTGAAATCCAACAAAGAATTTCGCCAGGGCTATGAATATTGCAATCTGATGGTGATGACTGTGGGCTACCTCGAAGGGCGGGTAGCTAACAGCAGTTGGGAGGAGTTAGTACGTACACGGATTTTCCAGCCACTGGATATGCGCAATTCAAACTTCTCCGTTACCGACAGCCAAAAATCTGCTGATTTTTCGCAGCCTTACAGCCTGAAAAAGGATGTGGTTACCAAAGTGCCGTTCAAAAATATAGACGCCATCGGACCGGCCGGCTCAATCAACTCCAGCATAAACGACATGTCCCGCTATCTCGTTTTTCAACTGGGCGATGGCACGTACAACGGAAAGAAAATTGTTTCGCCGGCTAATCTCAAACTGGTGCACACCGGGCAAACGGCAATGACGGGTCTTCCGGAATTGTTCACGCAAAACGGCCTCGGGCCTATGACCTACGCAATGGGTTGGGTGGATACCACTTTCCGCGGACATCACATGGTCTGGCACAACGGGGGCATCGACGGATTTCATTCTCTGTTGACAATGTTGCCGGAGGACAAAGTCGGCGTGGTGATTTTGTCGAATATGAGCAGCAACGTTTCGCTGGAAGCGATCGCCTATTCGGCGTTCGACCGATTACTTGGGCTGCCGCAAGATCGCTGGACAGACCGCTATAAGGCAGCACAGGAAAAGATGAAGAAAGAGGATGAAGAGGAAAAGAAAAAGGAACACCCAACCGCAAAATCGGGAACACAGCCATCTCATTCGCTCGCGGATTTTGCCGGCGAGTATACAAACCCCGCTTACGGAATGGTCAAAATTGTTCAGCAGGGAAATGATTTGACTATCGCGTTAAACCAAATCGGGCCCTATCCATTCAGCCGGCTGCACTATGACATTTTTGAGGTTCCTGAAAAATCGGATTCTCTATTCGCCGGTACGAAAGGGCAGTTTCACATGAACACAGAGGGCGACATAGACCGGTTGGCGATGCCGCTGGAACCAACTCTGCCGGAGGATATTGTTTTCAGGCGCGTGGTGGAAAAGAAAAAGTAAAACAGCGTGTCGACCCAGTATTTATGCACAACAAATAACGAATCATGACTCCATCGCGAGCCGGCATTTGATCGCTGGAACGGAATCATAACACTGCAGTGCTTGTGGCGCGAATCTTGAAGCACTGTAATTCGTAACTGATTCATCGAACGCACTCGATGTGCGCTCAGGAGAGACCGGATCATGCCTGTAGAAATCTCACGCCCGACGAAGCGAGTTCTCGCGATGGCGGCCAGCACTTGGTTGAGCTGCGCTCCGTTATGGGGCCAGGGCCCGGCGGTGAAACCCCCCGCGGCCAAGCACGCTCCCGCCGCGGCGCCTGACGTTTCTACAAAGGCGAGTAACGCCCCGGTAGCACCGGCATTGACGCAGGAAGATATCTCTGTTTTTTTGGACGGCTTCATGCCGCAGCAGATCGAGCAAGCTGATATTGCCGGCGCGGTGGTAGCCATCGTGAAAGACGGACATTTGCTCTTCTCGCGGGGCTACGGCTATTCGGATTACGGAAAAAAAGTTCCGGTGTCGGCTGAGAATACCCTTTTCCGCCCGGGCTCAATCTCCAAGCTCTTCACCTGGACTTCCGTGATGCAACTGGTCGAACAAGGCAAGTTGCAGCTTGACCGCGACGTCAATGACTATCTGGATTTTAAATTGCCGGCAACATTTGGCAAGCCCACCACTCTGCGCGACATTATGACGCACCGTCCCGGCCTGGAAGAAACTATCAAGAACCTGTTCGAGGCCTCAGACAAAGATTTACGGCCCCTGGCCGAGTATTTACCAGCGCACTTGCCAAATCAGATTTTCCCACCGGGAACTATACCGGCGTATTCAAACTATGCCACGACGGTCGCCGCCTATATCGTCCAGCGCGTGTCTGGCCAGGCCTTCGAGGAATACGTGGAACAGCACATTTTTCAACCGTTGAACATGAATCACGCAACTTTTCGCCAGCCTTTGCCCGAGAACCTCAAGGCATCGATGTCCAACGGCTACACCCGAGCTTCTCAAGGAGCAAAACCTTTTGAGAATATCGAGGTCGCTCCGGCGGGTTCATTGTCCGCATCTGCTGAATCTATGTCGCACTTCATGATTGCCCACCTGCAGAACGGGCATTATGGCGACGGCGAGATTTTAAAACCGGAGACCGCTATACAAATGTACGCCAGACAGGATGGCTGGCCTGCTACCATGAACGCGCAGGCTCTGGGCTTTTATGAAGAAACTCGCAATGGCCATCGCATCATCGGACATGGCGGCGATACGGAATACTTCCATAGCGACTTGCACTTGATCCCTGATACGAATCTTGGATTCTTTGTTTCCTACAACAGTGCCGGGCGGAATGACGTGAGCCCACGCGAGGTTTTGTTCCAGAAATTCCTCGATCGCTACTTTCCTTTTTCGGTCCCGAATGATCCGACACTCTCCACCGCCGCAGAGGACGCCAAGCAGGTGGTAGGTTGGTACGACGTTAGCCGCGGCTTCAAAACCAACATTTTGTCGGTGCTAACACTTCTCGGTGAGGCCAAGATTGTCGTGGACAAGAAGGACAACACCATTTTTATCGATGACACCTTCAAGAATCCCAACGGCGTGCCAAAACATTTTCGCGTAATCGGTCCGATGTTGTTCCGCGATGTAGATGGCCAGGACAAACTTGCGTTCGTCAAGGATGCCAATGGCCATTTCATCTGTTACATCGATTTTCCCTTCATGGTTTTTCAGAAGATTGAAAACCCTTTGAACCAGACCATTTTCAACTATGTGATCCTGGGCTTTAGTCTCGGCGTGATCGCACTAACTCTGCTGTTCTGGCCAGTGTCCGCGATTTTACGCTGGCATTACGGCAAGCCGCTGACCCTCGACCCGCGCAGCAAGCGCATAAGGCTGATTCTTCGCGTCATTTGTGCCTTGGATTTAGTGTTCGTAATTACCTTCGCGATTGCGTTTTCGTCATTGGAAAAGCTCGGCGGGCTTGGCCCACATGGGGATTTCTGGCTGCATCTTATACAGGTGGTCGGCGTGCTCGGAGCGATTGGCTCACTTTATGCAATTCTTGCCGCTGTGGTTACCTGGAGCGAGAAACAGCCGTGGGTGTGGTATCGCGTGTGGAACGTGTTGTTGGCCTTCGCGTGTGTGGGATTCTTCTGGTTTGCGTACCACTGGCACATGTTCAATTTTAACTTGCGCTACTGATTAAAAATTTGTACCGCTATGCACTAAATGGAGCATTCGAATGCACATCGCTAGACTTATGTTCGTCCTCTTTCTGGTCGGAGCGCCTTTAGCTGCCGGCCAAGAAACGCCGCCTTCCGCCGCACAGCCAGTTTTAAAATTTCAGGAAGTGATGGTTCCGGTCCGCGATGGCGTGCACTTGCAAACGGTCATTATGGCTCCGCTGAACCAAACCAAGCCGCTGCCGATCTTATTCCGCCGAACCCCTTACGGAGTCCCGGAAAAAGCACTAGAAAAGATGCCGGCTTCTCTTAAAGAATTCGCGCAGGACGGATACATCTTCGTCATTCAGAATCTGCGCGGTCGTTTCCAGTCGGAAGGCTACTTCGAACTTTCGTCCCATGTGGATCTGAATGACCCGAAGGCCACCAATGAAACGACGGACGCTTACGACTCAATCGAATGGCTGGTTAAAAATGTTGCCAACAACAACGGTAAGGTGGGAATGTTCGGAGTTTCTTACGACGGCCTAACTACCGCGCTGACTCTTCTTCATCCGCACCCGGCCCTGAAAGCCATCAGTGAACAAGCTTCGCCGGTGGACCAGTGGATGAACGACGATGACCACCGGTACGGCGCGCTGCGCGAAAGTTACGATTTCGAATATGCCGTGCTGGAACAAGCCGACAAAAATAAAAATACCTACTTTACGTTCGAGACCTACGACACCTTCGAGTGGTACCTGGCGCTTGGCCCGCTTTCAAATATCAACGAAAAATATCTGCACGGCAAAATTCCCTATTGGAATGACACGGTCGCGCATCCCGATTACGACGACTTCTGGAAAAAGGAGGCGTGGGTCAGTCAACTGCATGCTTCAACGGTGCCCAACCTCAACGTAGCCGGATTTTGGGATCAAGAAGATCCCTGGGGTCCATGGCAAATCTTCCGCCACGCTGAGGAGCATGATCCGGATCACACTAACTTTATAGTCGCGGGTCCATGGTTTCATGGCCAGTGGCAGACGGCTAAGGGTGATTCGATCGGCATCGTTCCTTTCGCCGGACATGAAACCGCGCGTGAGTTTCGCGAAAATATCGAAGCGCCGTTTTTCCGTTATTATTTGCACGGCGTGGGAGAAAAGCCTGCCTGGCAAGCGACGACTTTCCAGAGCGGTTCGAACAGTTGGCATACGTACACGGCTTGGCCTCCGAAGGACGCAAAACCAACAAAACTTTATTTCCATTCAGATGGCACGCTTTCTTACGAGCCGCCGAAAAAAACAGATCCCGACAAATCCTTCCGCGAGTATGTTTCCGACCCTGCCAATCCTGTTCCGTATCGTTTGCGCCCCATCTCTCCCACGTATCCCGCTGGAGACTGGCGCACCTGGGAAGTCGCCGATCAGCGCTTTGTCGATCATCGTCCGGATGTTCTGAGCTACGTCAGCATGCCGCTCGATCACGATCTGGTTATCACTGGTCCGCTATCCGCGGAGCTGTTTGCATCCACCTCCGGCACGGACTCCGATTTCGTAGTGAAGCTCATCGATGTGTATCCGCAGGACGCGCAGAAACCGGCGTGGGATCCCGAGGAGGGCCCAAAGCCCGGCCAGTATGCTCAATCGCTGAATGGGTACGAATTGCCGATCGCCATGGAAGTACGCCGGGGACGCTACCTGAAAAGCTTTGAACAGCCTCACGCGCTGGTGGCGAACCAACCGACGGCGTGGACTGTGCCGTTACGCGATCACGACCACGTATTTCTGAAAGGGCACCGCATCATGGTTCAGGTGCAATCCACTTGGTTCCCGGTGATCGACCGAAATCCGCAGAAGTTTGTTCCCAGCATTTACAAAGCGCAGGCCAGCGATTTTACCGCAGCCACACAGCGGATTTATTCGACGCCGGGCATGGAGTCACACATAGTTCTCCCGGTCATGCCGTGAATTGAATGACCCGCGTGATTTATGCGTCGAAGAGCAACTTCACATAAGTTGAGGGTGTTGGGTCATCGTTCGTGTCGTATCAGAACGGTTGAACGACTGGATCACCAGCGAGAGGTGCAAATGTCAGAGCAGAGAAGCTCGCGGCAGCAGGTGGGGACTTACCTCCTTATCGTTTTTGCGTGTAGTTCCGTTTTCTATTTGCTGATCCTCAGGGCGCATACGCTTGGTGCCGGCGGAGGCCTTTATGTCTTCGGTATCATGTGGTGTCCTGCGCCCGCAGCCATCACTACTCTTAAGCTCAACGGACGCAATCTAGCCGAGCTGACCCGCAATACCGGTAAAACAGCGTGGTTTATCGACGAGTTCGGCGCAATTTTGCCGCTGGTTGTTTTGGGGTTTGGAATCTATTTCTGGTCCAGGCGAAATGAGGTCACTCGAACTGCATGAAAACGAAAAATCTGGTTTGTAGGTCTTTCCTGGGTTTACTGGCGGTGACCATTGTTTTTTGTGCTCGCCCTGTGTTTGCACAATCCAGCAACTCCAGCGACACGCTGGAACAGCGCATCAAAAAAATCATGGACCGCCCTGAATTTGCTCATTCGCGCTTCGGTCTCGAATTCATCACCGCCGACAACGGTGAGGGGGTTTACAAACTAAATGAGTCGCAGCTTTTTGTGCCGGGTTCGACGACGAAGTTGCTCAGCGAAGGCGCTATGCTTGAAACTCTCGGTGCAGATTATCGCTTCCACACAAAAATCTATCGAACCGGGCCGATGGGGAAACACGGAGTCCTGCAAGGTGATCTGATACTGGTCGCCAGTGGCGATCTGGATTTGTCGAATCGCATCCAGCCTGACGACACACTGGGCTTCGAAGACGAAGACCACTCCTACGGCGGCCCCGACAGTAAGGGATTGCCGGGTGATCCGCTGGCGGTGATACGCGATTTTGCCAAACAGATTGCAGCCAAAGGCATCAAGCGCATCAAGGGGCGAGTACTCGTCGACGTTTCGCTTTTTCCGGAGGGCTACCGGGAATTGGGCACCGGCGTAGTCGTTTCTCCGATCATGGTCAACGACAACGTCGTTGACGTCATCGTCAGTCCGGGTGCAACTGAAAATTCTCCGGTGCAATTGAAGATCTCGCC
>Ga0185299_10004153_pt1 | contig 17845 bp, 15 predicted proteins | sample PaiPotPPA55metaG_FD_128002 | JGI IMG/M metagenome (GOLD analysis project Ga0185299, IMG submission 128002) | Iron sulfur acid spring bacterial and archeal communities from Banff, Canada, to study Microbial Dark Matter (Phase II) - Paint Pots PPA... ...
CATCATCAGCGGCAGCACGGGCGAATTTCGCGCGCGTTACGTCTGGGACGGACAAGACAGTCCGGCGGTCCCGAGCGCGGGAACGGGTGTGACGGTCACCGCCTCGCGCGTGTTACAAAGCCCCGGACTAGTCCATCCCATTGCCCAACTCGAGGTACAAACTTCAAGTTTCGTTCCGGTGGGGCCCAAGACTTCGCTCTTCTTCGATGTTTCCGGCGGTACTACCTTCCGCGGCTCTGCCGGACAATTTCAGGTGTTTGCGCTCGGCGGACCCTTTCGATTGGGCGCATATCTTCCCTATGAGTTTGTGGGCAACCACTATGCCTACGCGTCGTTCGGATTCCATCGCGAACTTTACCGCCTGCCGGAATTAGTCGGCGGAAAAGTCTATTGGGGTGGATGGTACGAGGCCGGCACCGCCTTCGGCACCATAGCAAGCGATCCCGGACCGATTGCCGTGCGCGGTACATTCAACCTCGGAGTGATTGCCGACACCATTGTCGGTCCAATCGCGCTGGCGGGCAGCGTCAGTCCCACCGGCCTGAGCCGGGTGAACTTTTCGGTCGGACGAATCTTTTAGTGAAGTCGATATAGTGAAGCTCGAGACTTTTTAGTCCTTGCCAAGGGATGCCATGTCGATTACAAACCGATAGCGCACATCACTCTTCAGAACTCGCTCGTAAGCCTCGTTGACTTTCTGAATGGGCACAATTTCAATGTCGCAGCCCACGCGGTGTTGGCTGCAGAAATCCAGCATCTCTTGGATTTCGCCGATGCCTCCTATCTGCGAGCCCGCCAGACTGCGGCGCCGGGCAGTCAAAGAAAAAGCTCCGACCGGCACGTCCTTCTCGGGAAGCCCAACCACGACCAAGGTTCCGTCAACCTTCAGCAAGTTCAGATATTGGTTCCAATCCATCTTCGCCGAAACCGTGTTGATGATCAGATCGAACGAGCCCGCCAGCTTCGTGAACGTGTCGAGGTCAGAAGTTGCATAAAAATGGTCGGCTCCTAGCCGCTTTCCATCGGCCTGCTTTTTCAACGACTGGCTGAGGACCGTGACTTCGGCGCCGAGCGCATGGGCCAGTTTGACGCCCATGTGCCCCAAACCTCCCAGGCCGACGATGGCGACTTTTTTCCCGGGGCCAGCCTGCCAATGCCGTAGCGGCGAATAGAGAGTGATTCCCGCGCAGAGCAAAGGCGCGCAAGCCTCCAGCGGCAGGTTGCTGGGCATGCGCAGCACATAGTTTTCATCAACTACGATTCGGTCGGAATAACCGCCATAGGTCGGCGCACCCTCTTTGTCGCGGCCGTTGTAAGTCCATACCGTGAGAACTGTGCAGTATTGCTCGAGGCCTCTCCGGCACTCCGCGCACGTGCGACACGAATCGACATAACAGCCGACACCAACCTTATCGCCCACTTTGTACTTCGTCACTTTCTTGCCGATGGCGATCACCACTCCCGCGATTTCATGTCCCGGAACCATGGGGAAGATCGACTCTTCCTGGTAGTCACTCCACTCGCCGCGCGTCTGATGAATATCGGAATGGCAAATCCCGCAATACTTTATTTCGACAACCACATCATGTTCGCGCGGTTCCCGGCGTTCGAACGAATAGGGCGCCAAGGGAGCCTTAACGGCCCTCGCGGCGTAGCCTTTGCACTTGCTCATGTTTACTCTCACTTTCGAAAAATACGACTGATGCAATCGATGAATACTGGGATAAATAATATTAAGACAAATAATATTGGGACAAACCATTTCGTAATTACGGACGGACCTCGCGAGACCACAACACCGGCAGTTTCCTCAGTCTACCGCACATTGATATACTTCGCCCTCGGTTCATTTCCATAAAGTCATCTTCAAGAGCTGTCTGGAGGAATACTGATGCGCTTATCCATCGGTCACGTTCTGCGGCTGTTGATCGCGACGCGGTTAACGATGTTGATTGCAATGTTAATTGCAACGTTGACTGCAACCGTGGCCCTGGCGCAACAAACTCCGCAGCAACCCGCAGCCAAGCCACTATTCAAGCTCCAGGAAGTGATGATTCCGGTCCGCGACGGAATTCGTCTGCAGACCGCCATCCTCACTCCCCTTAACCAAACTGGTGCTGACGCGCAAGGTCCGTTGCCGATTCTCTTTCGCCGTACACCGTACGGCGTTCCCGAGAAACCGCCCGAGCAGATGCCGTCGTCGCTCAAAGAATTCGCGCAGGACGGCTATATCTTCGTCATTCAGAATCTGCGCGGCCGCTTCAAGTCCGAGGGCGTCTTCAACCTCTCATCTTGGGTCGATTTGAATGATCCGAAAGCTACCAACGAGACTACCGATGCCTACGATTCGATCGACTGACTCTTGAAAAACGTCCCTAACAACAACGGCAAGGTCGGAATGTTCGGCGTCTCCTACGATGGATTGACGACCGCGCTCACGCTCCTCCACCCGCATCCCGCGCTCGCAGCCATCAGCGAGCAAGCCTCCCCCGTCGATCAATGGATGAACGACGACGACCACCGCTACGGCGCCCTGCGCGAGAGCTATGACTTCGAATACGCTGTCATGGAACAGGCGGACAAAAATAAGAACACGCACTTCGATTTTGAAACCTACGATACATACCAGTGGTATCTCGACTTAGGTCCGCTCTCGAATATCAATGCAAAGTACCTTCACGGTTCCATTCCGTACTGGAACTCCAGCGTCGAACATCCCGACTATGACGAGTTTTGGAAGAAAGAAGCCTGGGTCAGCCAGCTTCATGCCTCGACCGTGCCCAATCTGAATGTTGCGGGATTTTGGGATCAGGAAGATCCCTGGGGACCGTGGCAGATCTTTCGTCACGCCGAAGAGAACGATCCGCAGCACACGAATTTCATCGTCGCCGGCCCGTGGTATCACGGCGAGTGGCAGAGTCCCAAGGGAGACAGCATCGGCATCGTCCCATTCGCTGGGCACGAAACCGCCCGTGAATTTCGCGAGAATATCGAAGCCCCATTCTTTCGCTACTACCTGCATGGCCAGGGCGAAAAGCCGAAATGGCAGGCCAGCACGTTCCAGAGTGGATCGAATACTTGGCGCACCTACACCGTCTGGCCTCCCAAAGAAGCCAAGCCTACAAAACTGTATCTACACGCGAATGGAACTCTTTCGTTCACCGCGCCCACCGGCGATAAGTCCGCGCAGGCTTACCGCGAGTACGTTTCCGATCCCGCCAATCCTGTGCCCTACCGCCAGCGTCCCATCTCCCCCACGTATCCCGCGGGCGACTGGCGCACTTGGGAAGTTGCCGACCAGCGCTTTGTCGATCATCGTCCGGATGTTCTCTCATACCTCAGCGAACCGCTGGCTCACGATCTGACTGTCACCGGCCCGCTGGCGGCGAATCTTTTCGCCTCAACTTCCGGCACCGACAGCGATTTCATCGTGAAGTTGATCGATGTATATCCGCAAGACACGCAGAAGAATGCCTGGCCTCCCGAGGAAGGACCGAAACCCGGACAATACGCCCAATCTCTAAACGGTTACGAACTGCCGGTCGCAATGGAAGTCCGGCGAGGCCGTTACCTCACCAGCTATGAGAAGCCGACTCCCTTGACCCCGAACAAGCCGACGGAGTGGAATATCCCGCTGCGCGATCACGATCACGTCTTTCTGAAGGGCCATCGCATCATGGTGCAAGTTCAGTCGACATGGTTCCCGGTGATCGACCGCAATCCGCAAAAGTTTGTTCCCAGCATCTATCAGGCGACCGCATCGGATTTCGTTCCCGCGACCCAGCGCATCTATTGCTCTCCCGATCTGCCCTCGCATTTAATCCTTCCAGTCATGCCCTAAAATAAAAATGCCCGGGATGATTGTGTCATCCCGGGCAACCGTCTCATCTGAAGCAACTGTCATCCGAAGCAACTCTGTCATTCCGAGCGAAGCAAGCTCCTTCGCGAAGCGAAGATCCTGCGTAGTCGAGGGACCTGCTTTCTCCCCTGACGCTATCTGCTCCCCCCAGCGGTTCCATGCTGTCCCAGCCACGACGCTAACTGAGGCTCTTGCTGCGACTTGAAATCGACGCAGTTATTAATGCGTTCAATCGACTGTTTATACGTGCGCTCCGCTGCCGCAACCTTGTGAGCGGAAAAGAATTCCGTCACCTGATCGCGCATCCCTGTATCGCAAAAAACGCCGGTCGCTCCCACCACTTCGGCGCTGGCAAACGGACCTCCAGCCTTCGCAACCGCATCCCAGTGCGACCGAACGAAATCCCAGGCCAGCTCTCGCCCCGCCGGATTTCTCATCACGGTAGTGATCACCCGCAGCGAATCCTGCGAACGCACATCCGGCGAAATGGCAAAGTCCAGCGTGCGCTGCAACAACTTCGGATCGCTGAACCTGGGTAACGTAAAGAGATACGTGTAGTACAGCTCCGGCGATTTAGGATTCTTCGTGGCCGCCATTACCCGATCGTAAAAAGCGGAGTCCCCATTCAAGGCCGCGAGCGCGAATGCTCCACCGGCCATTTCAGTGTCGACCGACGCTGGATCAGCCAGAGCTTTGTCCGCGATTTTGCGCGCTTCCTCCAGAGTTTCTGGGTCGCGCGCATCGTACCCTAAAGCATCGAACAGTCGCGACCGCAACGTTCTCTGTTCGTCGCTTTCGCCGGGCTTGGGCTCATATCCCACATCCTTCATCGCTGGACTCAGGTATTGCCGGAGCCAGTTGCGATATTCATCGCGGTCGCCATCGCTTACCAGGTACTCTCCGATAGAATGGAGCCCTCCCAGCAGATCTTCCACCACCGCCCGGTTGCGGTCCGGCTGCAGACCTCGCGCAAATGCCAGATAGTCTCCCACCGGTTGCCGGCCGACTCGCACCGAGGCCCAGATGTCATTCGCCACTGTGATCCGTTCCGCGGGAGTCAATTTAGTCTCAGCATCGGTGGCCAGCGCCCGAACCGCATCCGCCGAAAAAGCTGTCCTGTAGTATCCCGTCGCGCCTGCATTGGTCAGGACCCAGGTCGAGCATCCCGGCAATGTGAGGGTTTCTTCCTTCTTGGTCATCAGTTCGCACTTCGCCTCCCTGCCATTGGCCGAACCCCGCAAGCACAGTGGGATTTGCCAGAGTTGATCGTTGGCCGCCTCAAACTTGGACCGGTCGTAGTAATAGCGCTGCTGAGTCAGCGTGACATTCGTGGAGTTACCCGAGCATTGCGCCTTCACGTTGAGAATGGGAACGCCCGCCTGCTTCACCCATGTGGGCATGATACTGTCCACGGCCTTCTTTGAAGTTTTCGCCTGAGCATCCCAGAAATCGCCGGCCGTTGCATTCGCGTACCGATGTTGTTGCAAGTACGCATTCACGCCCGCGCGGAACGTTTCCTCCCCTAGATAAGACTCCAGCATGCGCAGGACCGCCGCGGCTTTGCCGTAGGCGATTCCGTCAAACAGCTCCTGGATCTCCGCCGGAGTCTCCGCCGCCTGGTGGATCGGGCGCGTGTTCGCTAGTGAATCCAAGTTCAGCGTGCCAGCAGTGTCGCTCACATCATCCAGATTAAAATTCCACTCGGCCTTCCAAGATTGAATCGGCTTGCTCGACATCCATGTGGCAAAGCCCTCGTTGAGCCAGATATCATCCCACCATTTCATCGTTACGAGGTCGCCAAACCATTGGTGCGCCATTTCGTGCGCAATGACACTCGCAATTTCTTTTTTCAGACCGACAGAGCCTTGCTTCTCATCGATGAGAAGAATCACTTCGCGGAAAGTAATGCACCCCGTATTCTCCATTGCCCCCGCGGAAAAGTCCGGCAGGCCTATCAGGTCCAGCTTCCCATAGGGATACTTGATCCCGAAGTAGTGGTCGTAATATTTCAGAACGTTGCTGGCAACATCCAGTGCGAACGTCCCCATTTCTTTCTTGCCCGGCGTGCTGTAGACGCGAATCGGAATGCCATCGCTTTCGCCTTCGATGTACTCGAAATTCCCCACGACGAGCGCCGCTAGATACGAGGACATCTTCGCAGTAGTAGCGAAGCGCACAGTTTGCTTGTTGCCGGGACCTGGCGTATCGGAGACAATTTTCTGATTCGAAATCGCTGCCAGGCCCTTGTCGGCGACGGCCGTAATGTCGAAGGTAGCTTTGTAGTCAGGCTCATCGAACGAAGGAAAGGCGCGCCGCGCATCGGTCGCTTCAAATTGCGAGGCGGCGTACTTACGTCCATGGTCGTCCTTGCCCAGGTATAAACCGCGCATTTCGTCGTTGAGAATGCCGGAGTAGGTAATGCGGACGGTCACCGGCCCTGCCGCCAGCGGCTTCTCGACGCTCAGCACGACCATCTCTTTTTCTTTCTCAGGCGTGACTTTGGCCTTCTGGGTCGCGCCCCCGCTGGTGATGGTCACGTCGTGGAAATCGATGTCCACCGCGTTCAGCGTGATCTCGGAACCCGGCTTCAGCATCCGAAGGGAAATGGTCTCGTCACCCTCAAACTTGGCCTTGTCGAGATCCGGAGTGAATGTGAGTTTGTAATTCTCTGGCCTTGCATTCTCTGGCAGCCGCTGTGCGACAGCCAATGAAAATGTGAGCACAAGAAAAGTAATAACTGCAAAAATACGCTTCATGTTTCTCCTCGGGAGATCGAAATCGAATTGATTGCTTGCTGCGAATCTGTTGGCTATGAATTGTTGGCTATGAGATGCGGACTGCCCAAAACCCCAAGGCGCCACCGCACGATGCCTCAATACGAATATTATCTCGCGAAAGTTCACCGTCGCCCCACGAGCATTCCATTCAAAATAGTCAACGCGCAGTGATTGTCGCCAAACCAGTACGGAATTTCGCGATAGTCCTTGACGGCAAATATCGCGAGATCAGCGTCCTTCCCCGGCTGGAGGCTGCCTTTTCGCTCAGCCAGCCGCAAAGCCCAGGCTCCATTAATTGTCGCCGCCGCGATTGTTTCCGCCGGAGACATCTTCATGTGCGTGCACGCCAGCGACATCGCCATGGGCACACTGACGGTCGGTGAAGTGCCGGGATTGTAGTCAGTAGCCAAGGCCACCGGCACACCCGCATCAATCAGCCGCCGCGCGTTCGCATATTCTTTCAGACCGAGAAAATAATTTGCTCCCGGAACAAGTGTGGCCACAGTATCGCGTTTGGCCATCTGCAGTATGTCGTCGTCGCTCACGTGATCCATATGGTCGAACGACGCAGGACTGAAGCGCAACAACGGCGACAGAGCTGTTTCTGAAAGTTGGCCTACGTGCGCGCGAACGCTCAACCCGTGCTTTGCTGCAGCTCCAAAAAGCTGCCCAGTTTCTTCCGCGTTAAATGCGCCTTTGTCGCAAAAGACATCCACAAATCGGGCGAGCTTCCGCCTCGCCACCCGCGGGATCATATCCTTACAGACGATCTCAACATACTTTTGTGAGCAGCCTTGAAACTCTTTTGGGACGACGTGAGCTCCGAGCAGCGTTGCCACAACGGTCCCGGGCCAACGGGAAGCCGCCTCTCGAATTGCCTCCAGCGACTTCACTTCCGATCCCACCGTCAACCCATACCCTGATTTGGCCTCGACGGTGGTCGTGCCGTAAGCCGCCATTTGTTCCAGCGCCGCCGCGATTATCGCTGCCAGCGCGCCCTTCGAGGCCTTGCGAACAGCCTCCACGCTGGATCGAATCCCGCCGCCAGCCACCGCAATCTCTTCGTAAGAAGCGCCCTCGATGCGCTTCTCAAAATCCACCAGCCTTGGCTCAATAAATACGGGATGAGTGTGAGAATCGACGAATCCAGGCAGAACGACTTTACCGGAACAGTCAATCTCGTTAACTTTGCTGCGATTCTTTTTAAACCACGGATCGCCCAGAGCATCTTTTGTGCGTCCGACGGAAACGATTTTGCCGCCAATGCACAGCACCGCGCCGTCACTCATCATTCCGAGATCTTTCAGATCAGCTCCGCGCCGCGGGCCAGGTCTGGCGGACGCGGCGCGCAGCGTGAGAAGCTGCCGGATATTGATCAGCAGCAATGCCGGGGATGTTTGAAGTTTTGGTTTTTCAGCGGTCACTCGCGTCTTAGTCTAGCAGCAGCGTCGGGCGGTGAAGACAACTGACTGATTAAGAACTCATCGGCACCTTCACGCCGTTTTTCTTCGCAAACTCTTTCGCTTCCTCGTAGCCTGCATCTGCGTGTCGGATGATTCCCATCCCTGGATCCGTGGTCAGCACGCGCTCGATTCGCTTTGCCATTTCGTCAGTCCCGTCGGCAACGGTGACTTGGCCGGCGTGTTGGGAGTAGCCAATGCCGACTCCGCCACCGTTGTGAATCGACACCCAGGACGCGCCAGCGGCGGTGTTCAGCAGGGCATTGAGCAACGGCCAGTCGGCGACGGCATCGGAGCCGTCTTTCATGTTTTCGGTCTCGCGAAATGGAGACGCCACCGAACCGCAGTCGAGATGGTCTCGGCCGATCACGATCGGCGCTTTGATCTTGCCTTTCTTCACCAGATCGTTGATGGCAAGCCCGAACTGCGCGCGCTCCCCGTAACCGAGCCAGCAGATGCGCGCGGGCAAGCCCTGGAACTTGATGCGCTTCCGCGCCAGGTCAATCCAGCGGCGCAGGATGCGATTCTCGGGAAACAATTCCAGCACAAGATCGTCGGTAACGTGAATGTCGGAAGGTTCGCCTGACAGCGCCACCCATCGGAAGGGTCCGCGGCCTTCGCAAAACAGCGGACGAATGTAGGCAGGGACGAATCCAGGAAAATCATAAGCATTCTTGACGCCGCGCTGGAACGCGAAAGTTCGAATGTTGTTTCCGTAATCGAAGGTAACTGATCCCATCTTTTGCAAGCGCAACATGGCTCCCACGTGGCGGGCGATGGCGTCGAGCGACTTTTCCTGATACGCCTGCGGGTCATTTTTCCGTAACTCGACAGCTTCAGCCAAAGTCATGCCGTTGGGCACATACCCATTCAGCGGATCGTGCGCGGAAGTTTGGTCGGTCAGAATGTCGGGGACGACGCCGCGTTCGGCCAATTCCGGAATCACGTCCGCGCAATTGCCCACCAGCCCGACGGAAACATTTTCTTTTTTGCGCACAGCATTCTTCAGAATGCGCAGAGCTTCGTCCAGCGTGGTGACCATGAAGTCGAGATAGCCCGTCTTCAGCCGCTTTTTGATGCGTTCGGGATCGACGTCAATTCCCAGGAACGCCGCGCCGGTCATGGTCGCGGCCATGGGCTGCGCTCCGCCCATTCCTCCCATTCCGCCGCTGACAATCAGTTTGCCTGCGAGATCGCCGCCGAAATGCTTCTCGCCCGCCGCGGAGAACGTCTCGAACGTTCCCTGCACAATGCCTTGTGACCCGATGTAGATCCACGAACCTGCGGTCATCTGCCCGTACATCATGAGACCGGTGCGTTCCAGTTCGTTGAACTTCTCCCAGTTGGACCAATGCCCCACGAGATTCGAGTTCGCGATCAGGACTCGGGGCGCATGATCGTGCGTCTTGAATACGCCTACAGGCTTGCCAGATTGCACCAGCAGCGTTTCGTCGTTCTCCAGTTTCTTCAGCGTCGCGACGATGGCGCGATAAGCTTCCCAACTGCGCGCGGCGCGTCCGGTCCCGCCATAAACCACCAAGTCCCTGGGACGCTCGGCAACCTCTTCGTCGAGGTTGTTCATGAGCATGCGCATGGCCGCTTCCTGCTGCCATCCCCTGCAGGAGATGGCGTTGCCTCGCGGCGCGCGAATGGAAGTTGGGGACTGGGTTTCCGTTTCTACGGGCATAGGGAGATGTTGCTTGCTTGCCAACATCGCGGACAAATAGTTGGAGACATCATATTCATTTTTTTTGATACCCAGAGCCTAAAATATCTGTTTTCAGTGGGTTGCCGGTCTGGGGTATGGTGGTGCCGGCGCAAAATCTTGATTCCGAAGAGCTTAGAGGCAAAATCTTGCAAACGAAGGGGTTATCTGCAGACCTTAACTTGTTGCTTGGGCAAAACATCGTTTGCGCGCACATATTCCCAGTTTTGCACTTTTCTATTCCTCAGTAAAGGTTGTTCGTCACATAGGAGGCTGTGGAAAAGTTCCCGCGTGTCGGCAACCGTGACATCGCAGTCCGCAGGGCACCCTTGTCTCTGCTCAGGCGCAGGCCAAATCTCAGTCCGCTAACATGGTTCTGTAGTGTCTATACCAATCGCTTTGAAAGCGCTCGTCAGGGTCGTGTTTCCGCTTCAGTCGCAGGAAGTCTGCGAATTGCGGATAGCAGGCTTCAACCTGATTCCGGGTGGCATAACGATGGTAGGTCAAATAATACGTACCTCCACGGCGTGCTGCCATGTCGATAAGCCGGCGGAAGGCTTCCGCAGAACGCTGAAGTCCTTGAGGGCTGTGAACTGTGTGCAAATTGAAGATCGTGCATGCATACGGCTGTTTTGCCCAGGGCAGGAAACTTTCATCGTCCCGCTCAATGAGACGCACAGTGCCGTAAATCAACTCGACTTTATTCTTCCGAAAGTCTTCTGTCACTTCGTCGAGGAATCCCTTCAGCATCGGTCGTGGCACGTTAATCTCGGTGATCATTTCAGTAGCAGGATATGGCGCGTGAAGCCGCTGATCGATTTCGCGATGGTAATTGTCTGGATAGATACTTAGTTGGTGGGTGTCTGACCAGTAAACCTGCCCGTTCGTGGATAGATAGTAAGCAGCGTATCGCTCGAATGCCTGTTTCTGATCGGTATGCGCTAGAAACAGAAGCTGTCTCCAGTTTTCATCAGTGAGTTGTTTCTCAGCGGACGGCATCGGCGTTTCCATCGGTACCGGTCGATAGCAGGAGAAAACGCCTTTGTGTAGAAAGTCGTCCGAATCACGCTCGATGGAGAATTGGAAATCGCCATACAGAAATCCGTCGGCAATCCGCTTCTCAAAGGCTGCCATCAAGTCGTCCGATGTCCGAAGCTCCACGACCCGCTCGACTTTCTTTCTCGGCACAAGCCGCAGCTGCACTGAAGTGACAATGCCCAAGAGCCCATATCCCCCGTGAACCAGCCTAAATAGTTCGGCGTTTTCCGTTCGGCTACAGGTGCGCGCCGTCCCCGTGGGATCCACAACAACGAAGGATTCGACGTTGCTTATAAAAGGCTTCATCTTTAGGCCGCGACCATGGGCATTCGCCGCCATTGTTCCAGCTATGGTCAGTCGATCAGCACCGGTTTGTTTCTGGGCGATTCCCCAGGACTCGAGATCTCCGTTTTGCAGGCTGAGGTAACCATCAATCAGGTCTGGCCACTGAATCCCAGCTTCCACTTCTAGAAGTCCGCGTTTGCGATCGAGGTTGAGCACTCGGTTCAGTTTCCTGATGTCGATCAGCAAAGTGTCCGTGCCAAACTGTTGCCCCCCCATTGCGTGCCGTCCGCCTGCAACTGAAATCGCCTTGCGATCTTTGCGTGCGGTGCGAACGATGCGTTGCACATCTTCCAGAGAACGAGGCCGCAAAATTTCCATTACGCGAGTGGAATTAAGTTGGGAATGAATGTCGTTGACCAGGATCGGTTCAGTTCCGGGTGCCAATCTGCCAGGTGCACTGGAAGAGACGGCAAGAGCAACCGAGCCCAACACAAACTCACGTCTGGAAATCATTCAGCCTCGTCAAAATCTGTCAGTGGGGCCACCGACGGATTACTCTAGAACAAGAACGGCACGAGACGCCACGTTCTTTTTTGATATTGTTTGTAGGTTTCGCCAAGCGCCGAAGCGAGCGCAGACTCCTCGATCGGAATGCGATAGGCATAGGCGAATGCCAGACACGAAAGGCTGGCTGCGAGGCCTGCCCAATTTCCCAGCGACAGTCCGAATCCCAGCAGACTTAAGAGGGCACCACTGTATGAAGGATGACGGATATAACGATATGGCCCAGCCTCGATCAGCACTTGACCCTCGTGAGTGGCGACATCGAACGTAAAATACTTTCCTAGTATTGACACAGCGTACCAGCGAAGCGCGATTCCCGAGAGCATCAAGCCGATCCCGACGAAGAACAATGATCTCCGTTCCCAAGAGATGGCGGCGCGAGGCAGGAGCAAGGAAAATAAAAAATCCATCAGGATTCCAATCCACCACAGAATGACGATGAGTTTAAGTGAGCCCTGATCGCGAGAGTTTGAAGAGCCGGTTGATCGCTTGGCTTTCCAGGCAACGACTTCAGGCAGTACCCAAGCCGCAAAGGCACACCAGAAGGTGAGTCTGAAAACCGCTGGTCCTGAGATCGGTAAAGGGCTGTATTGCATATTATCTCGGCTCGTTTGTACCTCGAACTTACCTTTGGATTATCTACAAGGTTCCATTATTACGGTAGGGATGCTTCGACTGCGCGGTTGCCTACGCTTCGCTATGGCAACTGCTTCGCTCAGCATGACAGGGCTGGCGCGGACAGCAGGCGACCAGGCATCACCAGGTGCTGTAGGCGGTGCCGTCGCTAGCGGTGGCGCTGGAGGCGGAGTGGACGTCGGTGATGCCGGGGTCTTGCTGGTCCACGGCCAGTTCTATTTCTTCCTGTACTACTTCCCAGTTGGTTTGCCGGGTCATGGGGTCAACCGGAATCTGGCGAAGATAGCCTCCGGTGACGAGGTCGTCGAGGGACTGGGGAGCTTTCTGCTTGTCGAGGGTGTACTGCGAGATGACCGAACGAAGCGTGCTCAGATTCGAGCGCAGCACGGATTCCCGAGCCTGGATGATGGACTGGTTGTAGAGCGGGACTGCGACCGCCATCAGGATCATGATCATGCTGATGACGATCATCAACTCCAGCAGCGTGAAGCCGCGGAGGCGCTTGCGCGAGTCAGCAGAGGAGGACATGGGAGGGGTGACCTGATCCGCAGGAAAGCTACGTCTGACAAAGCGGCGTGCCGATGCATCGCTGCGAAATTCGCGCGCGCCACGGTCCGGATTGTTCAAGTCCAGTTTTCTGACGCCCCGTAGCATTTACCAGTCCTTGTATTTGGTGCCGTCGAGAGCTGTGCCGGTCGATTTGGTATAGACGTCGAACAGGCTTTGTCCGTCCCACGAGTCGGAGTCTGGATCGTCCTGCATGGAGCGCATGCCCCACTCCTTGCTCTTCGTCATGGGGTCTACGGGGATAGAACGCAGAAAACGAATCTTCTTGCCGCCTTGCGCTTCCACGCCTTTGACCAGCGTCTCCAGATCAGGCGGATAGCCGTTGCTGCCGACTTTGGTCTGAAAAGCCTGGCGATCGGCCGCGTCTTTGTAGCGGTCGATGGCATCGCGCATTTCCCACAGAGCCTGGCGGAGTTCTTTCTCCCGCTCGCGCTGAATGGTGACGCGGGCCAGGGGCAGCGCCATCAAGGTGAGAATCGACAAGATGGTTGCGGCGACGATTAATTCCAGGAGCGTGAAGCCGCAGGCGCGGGTCGCGCCGGGCCGTCGATGGAATTGTTGTCGCTTCGTCATCTTCGTGGTTGTGTGCGTTCGGGCGTCGCGCTTACTGCACTGTGATCGCGGCCTGCGCCCCGTTGACGGTGATGGATTGCAATCCGGGATCGCGCGCTCCTCCTCGAGTGATGGTCAAGGGAGTTTGTCCATCTGCCTTCGCCTGGAAAGTGAGCGTGATCACGGAGCCCTGGCCGGAAACTCCGCCGGCGCCGGGCGGGCGCGTAGCCGTGATCGTCGTTTGTCCGATGGTTTCATCCTCGCGGTGAACCAGGGCCACGGGTTGGCCATCCTGCGAGAGGAAGCCGCCATTCGAAACGTTCACCAGTTGCAGCATTTTCGGATCGTAATTCAACTGCACCGGCACCGAATGTACATTTTGCGCGCCGGAAATCACGAGATTCACGGCAAACGTGTTGCCCTTGACCGCCTGCACGGTGGGGGGATCAAACAGGAAGCTCGGGGTTGCACCGGCGGAATTCGGCGCCGGCGCTTGTCCAGCCGGGTTCGGCTGAGGCTGGGTCGAAGGGTTCGCGGGCTGCGATGGAGTCTGGCCCGGAGCGGCTCCAGCCGCCTGCGGCCGGTTCACATGGCGCAACTCGATAGTGCTGGCGGTGCCGATATCGATGGCACGCTGGTTGATCTCGTTTACATCGGTGCCACGGATAACGTGCGGAGTGATGGCAAATACGGTCTCGTCGGAGGAGTGGTCGGTTGAGGTCTGGCCGAAAAGATATTTCAGGATTGGAATTTGCGCTAGTCCTGGGATCCCGCTCAGGGACCGGGTCTGCGAATCGTCCATGATGCCGCCAATCAGACTGGATTCGCCGTCCCGCAGGCGAATTTCACCCAAGTCGACTTTTTTCTGGCCGATGACGGGCTGAGTGATTCCGCCGATGTTCACGGTGTTGATTTGGGAAGAGATTTCCATCGTGATTTTCAACGAAACTTCCCGGTCCGAGTGAACCCGCGGCGTGACTTCGATGACTACGCCCACGTCGATGTATTGGAACTGCGTGTTCACCAGAGGATTAATGCCAACGCCGCCGATGCCGGGCTGAAACGAACCGGTGGCGATAGGCAGGCGTTCGCCGATTTTTAGCGACGCCTTCTGGCCATCGAGCGAACGAATCTGAGGATTCTGAATCAGCTTGGTATCGGAGTTCGCCATTACGGCTGAAAGGTTGGCGGACGGAATCGTAACCTGGAAATCTGTGGCGTTGAGATTGCCTAGCGTATTCAGATTCAGACCGGTGGTCGATCCGCTGGTTGTCGTCGTACCCGTGGTGGTGGTGCCGGTGGTCGTCGGGGTGGTGGTATTCAAATTACTCTGCAGGGTGACGGTGGCGCTAGTTGGCGGACTGAGGCCGAGAGTGCGCGACTTGTCTTGACTGATCTGCATGACCGCGATATCGACGATCACTTCCGGATGCGCCTTGTCCAGATCCTCCACCAGTTTTTCCGCTAGCGTGATCTGGTCGGGAGTGCCGCGCACGACCACCGCATTCTGTGAGAGCAACTGTTGCACGCGCTGCACGTCGAGCACGGAGCGGATGGCGTTGACCACGTCCTGTACTTCGGTGGGTGCGGAAATGTTGGTGAGATAAAAAGTCTTGAGGACGCTTTGTTCCAGTTCCTTGCGTTTGGCGGGATTGTCCTGGGCCACGAAAATCGTGTTCTGCGTAACCGCGCGCCAGAAAGTTTTGGATTCGAGCGCAGTAATTTGGAGTGCGTCTTCGAGGGTCACACCGTTGAGGTCGACGTTGATGACTCGGGGAGTGTAGTCGGGATCGAATAATACATTGATCCCGGCCAGTTGTCCGATGGTGTGGTAGACCACGTCGGATTTCTGAGCGAGCATCTTGACCGTGATAGGGACGTTCGAGATGGGAGCGAGTTCGACGGGACCGGGCATTTCGTGAACTCTGCGCTCCAAGCCGGCGGGCGGGCCGGCGGCTTGCGGAGGAGGATTGCGCTGGTCGTTGATTATCTTGACCGTGTGTTCTAATTCCTGCCTGGCGATGAACAGCGATGGATCAATGGCCAATGCCTTCTGAAACTCGGCAACTGCTTCCTCCAGCTTGCCGTCGTTGCGCAATTTCTGACCGTTGTGAACGATTGCAGCAGCGGCTTCGAAACGCAGCCGCTCGAAGGCCGTGCGATAACGCAGATCTTTGGGCTTTAGATCATAGGCCTGCTTGAAAAAATTGTAGGCCGCTTCGTATTGCTGGCGAGCCTCGGCGTCCTGACCCTTGGCGTAAAGGTCTTTCGCTTTGTCGGCGATGGCGGGAAGGGTTATGGCGGCGACCAGCAACAGCATTAGGGCTGGGCGCATCAAGCGTCTCATTAAAAATTCCTCACGAGATGGTCCTCTTTTTTTTTACGTGCTCGATTTATTGTGTGCTCGATAACGTGCCTGCCGGACAAGTCAACGTGCCCCAATTTGGGGCGTCCCGATGGAATTTTTTCCGCCGGAAGGCTACTCGAACCATGCATGATGCATTCTTTGAGGCGATTATAGCATCGCCTTTTCCAGCTCCCGAAGTGCTTGCGCAGGCGGGAGTTACACTCTTTGGTCGTAGGCCTGGCGAGGGAGAAGCGGACCTTAGGCATCAGGCATCGACCTCGGACTCAGACCTTAAACCTTGGTCCGTCCACTTGGAGTTCCCGGATTCGAGGTTCGAGTTCGACGACTGAGGTACAAAGTCTTCCTGCTGTTAAGATCAATTCTTTCAGTCATGGCTCGCCAATCCACACACCAGACCAAACCCAACGCGGAGAAATCGCCACGCCGCGATCCGACGGCCTCCGGCGAGCGAGATGCCGCCGTTAATAGGATCGCTTCACATAACTACTTCTTGCTGGAAAAATTTGAGGCTGGGGTTGTTTTGACGGGTACGGAGGTCAAGTCCATCCGCGGAGGACTGGCCAACCTCAAGGACTCGTATGGCTTGGTCAAGGACGACGCGGTCTGGTTGCTGAATGCCCACATCGGTCCTTACGAGCATGGCAACATTTTCAATCATGCTCCGCTGCGCACCCGCAAGTTGCTGATGCATCGTGAGGAGATCCGCAAGCTCATCGGCAAGACCCAACAGAAGGGGCTAACGCTAATCCCGACCCGACTTTATTTTAAGAAGGGCAGGGTGAAGGTGGAACTGGCTCTGGCCAAGGGCAAGCAGCTTTGGGACAAGCGCGAAACGGAGCGGCGGCGGACGGCGGATAAAGAAGCGAGGGAAGCGGTTGCCCGGGGGCGGAAGAGGTAGGCGGCAAGATTCGAAGGGGAGTGCCGGCTTGGGCTGACGCAGCTGTGGGCAAATCTCCATAAGCGCGAATCTAAGCTCTTTGGGTTTAAGGGCTGCCACCTTCCGCGTAGGGCATTTATCAGGACCAATCCGGAGTCATTAGGTCTGGGTTGCCCGTCATCCGCTCGGCACCGCGGTTGCGGCAGACACCGTATCATTTCGCGGGCGAGCAGATCCCTGGCATCATTCCAGCCGGACCTCCCGCCCGCGATACAGCCTGTTACCTGGCCGATGGACATTTGCGTTGCGGCGCAGGAGGCCGTCATTCTCTCGAGTCATCCCGATCTGGCTCTTCTCGTTTTGGAAATACCCTCCGTGCGATGCAGTTGATCACTGTGCCCGGGTCTGTCACGATAATCTGAAGTTCATTCCCGCCATCATCGATCACGAAGAAGGCGTGAGCCGTAAAATTTCCAGGAGAAATTTGAACCGCGTAAGTGCCGGTGCAATCAGGATTCACCGTATAGGTGCCCGTTTCCGTTTGTGGGGCTCCGTTGCCGTCCAGGCTCGCGAATCCAGTAGCCGTAATTGTGCCCTTTCCGTCGAACGTGTCCAGATTGACGCCGGCGAAAAGGGAAGCGGGCGCGGGCGGTGGGTTCGTAATGAACCCGGTGTCTTTCTCTGCGAAGGTGCCCTTAAGGGTGGCGTTAGAACATCCTTTATCTTGGGCGTTCGCTGTGGGCGCTATGCCCAGAGCGAGCGCGGTGACTGCGGCGATTGTGAAAGCCTTTGCGATGGTGCTCCGATTCATGGTTATCTCCTTTTGAATTGCACGGCTGTGCTAAGTGGTTTTCGGTTTCTGTGTGCGTTTGAGCAGCGAGTTCAGGCAAATCAGTTGTGCACCATCGGGTGCCTGCGAACGGTGGATCATCTCGCATTCAAGCCAGGCCTTCACGTCCGATGGCGCTAAGTTCGAGATCACGCCGACGTCGCCCAGGACAATCATCTCGCCCTCGGCGCCACACTCCGGGCACCAGGCACGCAGTGAGCTTCGTCCCCGCAAAACCAGCAAGGAGTCGGTTTCGATCGTGATCTTCGTCTGCTTTGCCATGACCCACCCCCCTGCTTGCCAGGAAGTGCCTGCTCAAGCGGGTTTC
>Ga0185299_10004154_pt1 | contig 17838 bp, 17 predicted proteins | sample PaiPotPPA55metaG_FD_128002 | JGI IMG/M metagenome (GOLD analysis project Ga0185299, IMG submission 128002) | Iron sulfur acid spring bacterial and archeal communities from Banff, Canada, to study Microbial Dark Matter (Phase II) - Paint Pots PPA... ...
CCAGATGCCTTGACCGTGAAGACCGGTATCTTGACCCGCACTTGGGCAGCGAGTAGAGTTTTGAGGGAAGGCGAGGTTGTATTTCATGTCAAGCGAAACCAGCAGATATCTCAAATTTGGTGGAGTGACCGCGATAATTCTGCTCTCGCTAGGTTTTCTTGCCTACACCGGCGTGCAGGACAGCAAGAGCTACTACGTCACCATCAAAGAATTGAACGGCATGGGAAACGAAGCTTACGCGAAGCGTTTGCGTGTGGCGGGAAACGTGGTGCCAGGATCGATCAAGCGCTCCGGAACACGCGTGGATTTCATGTTGAAGGAAAATGATCTGACGCTGCCCGTTTCGTATACCGGGACCGAAGCTCCGCCCGACACTTTTAAGGATGACTCGCAGGCTTTGGCCGATGGCAGCTTCGGGCGTGATGGCGTTTTCCACGCCAAGCAATTGCAGGCGAAGTGCGCGTCGAAGTACGCGCCCAAACCCGGTCAACCCGGGGCCGCTCCGGCGACCGAGCCCGGCAAGGGCATGTCGCAGAACCAGAGTGCCGCACCGAGCGGCAGCATGACCAATTGAGTTCGCGGACGCTCGCTCGGGTTGCAATCATTCACTAAAGGTTTTCACTGAGACCATGAAACACTGGAAGAGGTTTGCACATTTCTCTATTGCTGTGCTGCTGGGTCAGCCGCGACATCACAGGATCAGAAACCTTCTCATCAGGCCTCTGAACCGCAAGCGATACAACCTCCCGAACACCCGATCACCGAGGAGCAACTCCGCACGTATTACAACGTTTGCCATATACCTTCGCTCTCCCGCCAGTTGACACACGAAAAGATGGAGGCACAGCGCAAGCAACTGCCGGATTGGTATCCACGATCCGTATGGGACGAAATTGAGGAAGCGATCGACAACATCGACCTCCCCAAGATTGCACTGCCGGTTTATCAGAAATATGTCAGTGAGGACGATGCAGAGTGGCTCATCAGGTTTACTGCCACGCCTCAGGGCCAAAAGCTCCTCCAATCCATTCTGACAAAGGACACACAGGCGCAACATGCGGGTGAGGCCCCCTTGTCAGCGCGCGAGCTGGCCCTGGCGAAACTTGCGCGTAACGAAGGGGAGGAAGTCGAGCGCATCGTCTCCGGTATGAGTCCCAAGGATTTGCGGGACCTCGAGTCGCGCTCCGCCCACCTCCGACAGATGCAACCAGTTCTTGCGCAAATGAGAAAGGAAACTGGACAGGCCACAATGGACAAGCAGGTCGAATTGATGAAGGCGATTGTAGCCAAATATCAACCGGAACTGGCCCAGGCCAAACACAGCTATGAAGCCAACCATCCGTCGGCGCCCAATTCCAAAACACCTCAATAGCTGCATCGTTATACCCTTAGTACACTTTAAATACATACAATCACACGTGGCTGAGATCGAGAGATTGCGGCACCTCGCTGCTTTCACATTCCGATGAACAAGCTCGCTGAAACTGCGCCCGTCATCACCGTCTCGAATCTGATCAAGCAGTTTGGCCGCTTTGCCGCGCTGCGCGGGGTTACTGCGGAATTTTCCGGCGGAAAACTCTATGCCATTCTCGGCGATAACGGCGCCGGTAAAACCACACTGCTGCGCACGCTGGCAGGACTGAGTCAGCCATCGAGCGGCGACGTTGCGATCCTCGGGGCCAAGAAGTTTCACGACGTCTGCCAGCAGGTGGGCTACATGGCGCATCCTTCCCTGCTCTATGACGAGATGAGCGGGATGGAGAACCTGGAATACTTTGCCCGGCTGTACGGAATCACCGGCAGCACGCGCTGCGCGGAGGTCATCCGCTCGGTTGGACTCGATCCCGAACTCGTCCGCCCCGTCGGCCAGTATTCGCAAGGCATGAGACAGCGGATGTCGTTGGCGCGGGCTTTACTGAACGACCCCAAAATCCTCCTGCTCGATGAGCCCTTCTCGAATGTGGACGTTCATTCCGCGACGGAGATGGTTCAGTTGCTAGCCCGCACTCGCGACCGAGGCACAACGGTCTTCGTCGTCACTCACCAGGCGTCGTTGCTTGAGGGCGCGGCCGATGAGTTTGTCTGGATGGAATTCGGCAAGATTGTTGGACGCACGCGGGAACTGAAACGGCCAGAGAGTTCGACGATGAGTTCAGGAGAAATCACGCGGGGAAACCTAAAATGAGCGCGCCCACCGGCCTCACCCGCGCCACGCTGCTCAAAGACCTCCGACTCGAGTGGAGGTCGAAGGACGCCATCAACTCGATGCTGTTTTTTTCTCTGCTGGTGGTGGTTGTGTTCAGTTTTTCGTTTGATCCGACCGCGGAAGAATCGCGCCAGATCGCCGGCGGCCTGATCTGGGTGGCGTTCCTGTTCGCGGCAGTAGTAGCGCTCAACCAGACTTGGGCGAGGGAGATTCGCAACCAGGTGCTCGATGCCTACCGCGTCTCGCCCGCTCCGGCCAACTCGCTCTTCATCGCCAAGGCGGCGGGCAACTTTATTTTCGTAAGCGTGCTGGAAGCGCTCATGACTCCATTATTCATCGCGTTTTACCGGCTCCGCGCGCTGGGCCCGGTATGGCAATTGCTGCTGGTCGCGGTGCTCGGGACCTGGGCCCTGGTCGTGAACGGAACTTTCTTCGCGGCCATGTCCCTGCGGACGCGCAGCCGCGAGATCATGCTGCCGCTGCTGCTGTTCCCAATCTCGATACCGGCCCTGCTCGGAATGGTGCAAGCGACCACCGCCATACTGAACGGCGAGGGCGCGCGTTTCTGGCTCGTGTTGCTCGCGACCTACGATCTGGTGTTTACTACGGTGTGTCTCCTCTTGTTTGAAACCGTGCTGAACGCGGAGTGATACGGTGGAGCGACGGTGCGTCTCGCCGTCCAGCAGTTCGGCGGCCGGGCGGGGACGCCCGGCTCTCCACCGGCAAACGAAGGTTGGCGCACGCGGGATGATTGACCCAGAATGAAAAAAGCCTTCCCGATTCTCGGGGTTCTGACCGCGATCTTGTTGAGCTATGCGCTTTACGAGGCGCTGGTCGCGGCACCGACCGAACAGACCATGGGCGACGTGCAGCGGATTTTTTACTATCACGTGCCTTCGGCCTGGACGGCGTTCATCCTCTTCTTCGTCAATTTCGGAGCTTCCGTTTTCTATCTGATTAAGCGCAACCCAGCTGCGGATATCGTCGCGCTGGTCAGCGCCGAAGTTGGTGTCGTTTTCTGCACCGTTGTGCTGGTCACGGGGCCAATCTGGGCGCGTCCGGTCTGGGGCATCTGGTGGACATGGGACATGCGGCTGACCTCGACCCTGGTTCTGTGGCTTATCTACGTGAGCTATCTTTTCCTGCGCCGGTTCTCCTCCAGCGGACAGACGCCCGCTCTCGCCGCCGCCCTCGCCGTTCTGGGCGCCCTGTGCGTGCCGTTTGTCTACTTCTCGATCTGGTTCTTCCGCACCCAGCATCCGCAGCCGGTTATGGGTGGAGGCGGATCCATCGATCCGCGCATGCTGCACGTGCTGCTCATCAACTGGCTGGCCTTTTCCTGCTTTGCTTTTCTGGTTTGCTGGTCGCGCTATCGATTGGAGAGTTTGCAACGCGAGGTCGACCAGGCCCATGCCCTAGAATCCCTGATGGACCTCCGCGGGGGCGCGCGATGAGAAACGGATACCTTTTTGCCGCCTATGCCGCCACTTGGATCATCCACATCGTCTATCTGGGGACAATTGTGTCGCGCTATTCGCGCGTGAAGCGGGAGATCGGGGACCTGAAAAAGCCTGGTGTCAGGTCTTAGGTGGCAGGTGGCAGGTCTAAGGCTCATGCAGTGGATTTCATCGCCAAGTTTTTCCTGACACCTGACACCTGGGACCTGAGACCTTTTTCTTTACAACCATTTCCCTCGCATTCGGCTTCTCACTATGCGGCCCAAGCTGTCTGCCCGGCTTGACAGCGTATCTGTTGAATGTAAAAGTATTTGTTTGGTTCAATCCCAGTATTCTGGTGACAGGTACGCATCCGCTTCCTAAGGGCGTCGAGCGGCAGCGGTGTTTGTGTGCCATTCTTGGTCTCACCCCACGAAATTGGGAAATCGGAGGAGCTTCGTGAATTGGAACTGCCCTGTGTCGGTAGGAGGTTCGGTGAGACGGTTGGGGACAACAAAGACAGGAAATTGGATTAGGGTAAAGGCCGCGTTTCTGGTGGCGGTAGTGCTCGCCGCCGCAGGCTTCGTGTTCTATTTTTCCGCCTCAGTGCATGTCGCCAAAGCCGGCGGCCGACCGCCGGCCGTCCATAAGTCGCTTGCGTCAGAGTCACTGCCGAAGTCACTGCCGAAGTCTCTGTCCCTGCCGCTGTTCTTCGAGCCGAATCAGGGTCAGACCGCTCCTCAGGTCAAGTTCCTCGCGCACGGCGCCGGCTACGGCCTATTTCTTACCGCCGACGAAGCGGTGTTGCAACTTCAGCCATCAGCAGTCAGTACTCAGCATTCAGCAGTCGGGTCTCAGCGGGCACCCAGTTCGGTGATTCGGATGCGGCTCGACGGAGCGAACTCTTCGGCGCGCGTTTCGGGCGCTTCGCCTCTGCCCGGGAAGAGCAACTACTTCATTGGGAACGATCCTTCCAAATGGCGTCATGACATTCCGCAATTTGGCGGCGTGGAGTATGAAGCGGTTTACCCGGGCGTCGACTTGGTTTACTACGGCGATCAGGGACAGCTCGAATACGATTTCCGGGTTGCGCCGGGCGCTGAGCCGAGCCAGATTGCGTTGAGCTTCAAAGGCGCTTCCGCCCACATTGATTCCGGCGACCTGCTTCTCTCGACAGACCAGGGCGACGTGCGCTTCCACGCTCCACGCATCTATCAGCAGGCAGGCAACACTCAGAAGTCGGTTGCGGGAGGTTTCCGCCAGATCGCCGACAACAGAATCGGCTTCACCATCGGAGCCTACGACCATGGCCGCGAACTCGTCATCGACCCGGTGCTAAGCTATTCGACCTATCTCGGCGGCAGCGGCACTGAGGCGCTGGTGAAAATCGCGGTTGATGCCAACCAAACGATCTATGTAGCGGGCTCGACCAACTCAACGAACTTTCCGGTGACGGATGGTTCCACTTTGAAGGGGACTCAGAACATATTTATCTCTAAGATCAATACGACGCTGAGCGGCACGGCACAACTGGTTTACTCGATCTACCTGGGCGGTACGCACAGTGACAACCTGGCTGGTATCGCGGTTGATTCGGCTTTCGGCATCTATGTTGCCGGTTGGACCACTTCTCCCGACTTCCCGACCACCAGCAATGCATTCCAAACTTCCGCGAGTGGGACCCATGGACTCCTCAGTAAACTGACCCTTTCCGGCACCGCGTACGGGCTCTCGTATTCCACATATCTTGCTGGCAATGGCATCGATACGGTCACCGGGCTGGCGATTGACAGCAGCAGCGATGAGAACGCTTTCGTCACCGGGGACACCACTTCCAGCAACCTGGCCAGCGACGGATTCCCGGCCAACCCGAATGGCTATCAGACGGTGTCGAACTCGCCCGGGAACCCCCAGTTCTTCGCCAGCAAGATCAACACAGGCGGCAGCGGGCCCCTGAGCATGCTGTACTCGACCTACTTCGGTGGCGGAAATCCCGCGGGGGCGACGGCTCGCGGCGGCGGAATTGCAGTGGATACTTCCGGCAACATGTACCTCGCCGGCACGACCAACATGCTCCCGGTGACTGGAGGAAACGGTGAGGTAAAGTTTCCGCTATTCAATGCGCAGCAATCGTGCCTCGACGAAGCCAGCAAGACAATTTGCACACCAGGTTTTAATACGAACCCGACGGACGCTTTCGTCGCCAAGATCAACCCGAACCCGAGCGGCTTCGGCGCCCCTCCGATCTACTCCACGTATCTGGGCGGCAGTGGTTCCGATGTCGGCCTCGCCATCGCAGTCGACACCTCCGGCAACGCCTACGTTACCGGTTCGACCAACTCGGGCGATTGGGTTTGCACCACCAGCTGCGTGGCTGGCTTTCAACCCGCTTATGCCGGGTCCGGCGGGGCAACCAATGCTTTCATCGCCAAGATCGGCAATCTGACCGGGTCGGTGTATCCGGTAACCTACTTCACCTATCTTGGCGGCGTCGGCCCGGACAGCGGCCAGGACATTAAGGTGGATGCGGTGCAGGCAGCTCACGTGGCGGGCTCAACCAGTTCGCCGAACTTTCCAACAACCCTCGATGCCTTTCAGCCGGCATACGGCGGCTCGGGAGACGCTTTCGTCGCGTTGATTTCAACCACATTAGCGGGGCAGGCCGCTGGCGATTACTCAAGCTTTCTGGGCGGCAACCAGTTGGATCAGGGTACAGGAATCGCATTCGATAACATCTTCGGCGCCACTTACGTGGCCGGTACGACGCAATCCTCAAACTTCCCCATTACTCCCGCAACGGCGTACCAGACGCAGCTGAACGGGCCGCAGGACGCCTTCGTGACCAAGATCGGAGCCAGCAGCGCACTCACCCTGGCGCCGTCCAGCACCAGCCCAGCGCCCAGCCCGGTCGCGGCTGGAACTCAGGTCGCGTTTACCTTCAACATCACCAACAACGGACCCGATACGGCAACCAACGTGACCTTTTTTGCCACAGTGCCTACCACGGGGCTGGCGTCAACTCCCACGGCCAAAGTCACAAGCGGCTCGGGATCCTGCAGCGCGGCCTCTGGAGCAACCATCCAGTGCATTATTCCAACACTGGCTATGAATGGGGTCGGAGCCGTTGAAGTCGACGTGACACCTTCTATCACGGGCAACGTCACGCAAGTTTCGGTCTCGGGCAGCGCCAGCGCGAACGGCGGCATAATCCAAGGATCCATCTCGCAGCAAGTAAACGTCGTCGACTTCTCGATAGCGGCCCCCTCCTCCGCGGCGCTCACTGTTAAAGCCGGCGACCCGGCCAGCATCATCCAGCTGAAGTTTTGTCCCACGAATGCGCAATTGGGCTATAGCGCCACTATCACACCGAGCCAAACCACGTCGCCTGCAATGGTGACTGCAACCACTCCCGTCTTCAACCCCACCACTGTCACGCTTTCCGGGAGCGCTTGCCAAATCACGTCGCTGAGCATCGCCACCGTGGCTCGTCCCGTGACCACCGGCAGCCTGCTGCGCCGCAGTTCCTTCTACGCTGCCTGGCTCCCCATCGGAGGACTGAGCCTCGTCGGACTGGGTCTCGGTGCGGGGCGCAAGCGTCGGCGGTGGCTGGCGGGGGCTGTTCTGGGCGTGATCGCGGGCGCGATTCTGCTGCAGGCGGGCTGTGGATCATCGAGCAGCAGTGTTAGCACCGGCGGCGGCACGTCGGCGGGAACCTACATCGTCACGATTACCGGCTCCGCCGCAACGGGAGCGGCGCACAGCACTATTGTGACAATGACCGTGCTTTAAACTTGCATTCGTTTCCAACCTCTGGTTCGAGCCTCCGCTCCGGCGGAGGCTTTTTTCTTTGTGCGTCCGGGAAGCCGCGCGGAGAACTATTAGGCAAAGTCCGAAAAATCGGCGACAAAGCACCGAAGCCGGAGGAAAAGGAGTGTAGGTGGAGCAGTCGTTGGTCGTTGGTCGTTGGTCGTTAGGAACACCTATGCGACCATCTGCGAACGACCATCGACCATGAGTGCTAATACCAAGTCCGCGACCTTCGACCCCATGAAGAAAAAAGTGGCCCGCGAAGAAGCCATAGACGGCGCCAAAGCACAACTCCTGGCCGACGACGTAGAAGATCGCCTAGCCGCCCTGGAAAAAGAAGACCGCATCGAGCAGTTGTTGACCGAACTAAAAACAAAGCGAGGAGCCTAGAGAGACTCACGTAGGGGCGGACGCATTCGTCCGCCCAACCTGGCAGCCCAGCCATGATCGGTACGCGGCGGAACAGTTAGAATCGAAACGAGTGCCTCCTATGCGCAAGATCTTCCATTTCGACTCGCCCGCCGACCAGTACGTAGCCGACGCTGCCGTCCTCTGCTGCTTCGATCACCGCATCAGCACGGCCGTGCGGAAGTTCTTGAAGAAACAAGGAATCGAGCGCGTCGATATGATCGTCGTCGCCGGAGGAGCCAAGACCCTCGCCTCCCCGCGCAACGACTTCGAACAGGACTTCATCCTCGAACAAGTCCGCATGTCCATCCGCCTGCACCAAACCAAACGCGTCATGGTCATGAGCCACTCCGATTGCGCCACCTACGGCGGCCTGGCGCATTTCAAAGGAGACCGCCAGGCCGAAGCCGACCATCACCGCAGCGAACTCCTCCGCGCCGGAGAACTGCTCACCTCGAACTTCCCCGACATTTCGGTCGAGCCCTACTTCGTGAAGTTCGACGGAATCTGGGAAGTAAAAGACGCCCTGAAGTCGGCCCCGAGGCAAACATTATCGGATACCGCCCACGAGATCGCTTAGCCGCAGGCGGGTTGCTGACGTTCGCTGACTCATGCCCACTGCCAATGACACACAATTCCTGCTACAAATAATCTCCTATGAAACTGCTCTTCATCGGTGGAACCGGAATCATCAGCACCGCCAGCACCTCGCTCGCCGCCAAGCGAGGGATGGACATCACGCTGCTCAGCCGCGGCCAGCATGCTTCCGAGCTTCCGGCTGGCGTCAAGACTGTGATTGCGGACGTGAACGATCCCGCCGCACTCCAGAGGCTCGAGCACGAGTCCTTTGACGCCGTCATCGACTGGATCGCTTTCACTCCCGCTGATATCGAACGCGACCTGAAGCTATTTCGGGGCCGCACCCGGCAATTCGTGTTCATCAGTTCGGCAAGCGCCTATCAGAAACCGCAGACGCACTACTTGATTACCGAGTCCACACCGCTGGCCAATCCTTATTGGGACTATGCGCGGAACAAAATTGCTTGTGAAGAACGGCTGATGAAGGCCTATCGCGATGAAGGCTTTCCCGTGACCATCGTGCGCCCATCGCTCACCTATGGCGAGACCCTGATTCCGCTCGTCCTCAATAGCTGGCAACAGTCTTATACCGCGGTCGATCGGATGATCCGCGGACAAAAGCTGGTTGTGCCCGGAGATGGTTCTTCTTTGTGGGTCGTAACCCACAACACCGATTTCGCCAAAGGACTGGTCGGCTTGCTCGGCCATCCGCAAGCCGTGGGGCACGCGTTTCACATCACGTCCGATGAAGTGCTGACCTGGGACCAGCTATTTCGCATCGTCGGCGCCGGCGTCGGCGTGGAACCGCAGCTGGTGCATATCCCATCTGACTTCATTACCGCGTGCCTGCCCGAAAAAAAGGGGACATTGATTGGGGATAAGGCCGTGAGCGTGGTCTTCGATAACAGCAAGATCAAACGCTTTGTTCCCGGCTACAGCGCTACGACCACTTTTGCCGAAGGGGTTCGACAATCTCTAGCCTGGTTCAACGCCGACACTTCGCGGAAACAAATCGACCGCCAGGTGAATGCCACCATGGACAAGCTGATCTCCGCATACGAGAAGGGGATGAGCGAAGCGGTCAGGAGCTTCGCGTAAATTCGGTTCAGGCCTTGGCCCAATCTTCCCATTCGAGACCTTTTACCCGGCTGAACTCCCTCCCATTGGCGGTGATCAGCGTCAACTGGTGGCGCAATGCCTGCCCGGCGATCAGCAGGTCGTAAGCCCCGATTGGTTTTCCCACGGCTTCCAGGCTTGCTCGCACCCGTCCCGCAACTCTCGCATCCTCGGGCTCGAAAGCCAACAGGCTCACTGGACCCGCGAAGAAAGTTTCCACCAGCCGCGCATTGGCTTCCGGACGGGCGCTCTTCGCAAGCCCATACCAAAGCTCAAACGCCACGACGGAAGAGACCAAGACCTTTCCGTCTTGAGCAAGTGCCTTCTGCAAGCGCGTCCGGACAGAGGGCGACTTGTTGTTGATCAACGCAATACACGCATGGGTGTCGAGCAGATACATTACTTGAAGATCTCGCGACGCGGCGTCAGCGACTGGTTCCGCTCCTTGCTTTGACCGAGGAAGTGTCCCTGCCTAAGCCCGTCCAGTTCCGCAAACCACTGGGTGGGATCCGCGATGAGCGGCTCCAGGAGCACTCCCTCCGCCACCCGGCGCACGCGAACCTGACTGCCCTCGAAGCGAAACTCGCGAGGCAGCCGCACAGCCTGGCTGCGTCCATTACGAAACAGCTTGGCGATTCCCGTATTCGGCATTTGACAATTCCTCCTTGCACAAGTATATACCACAAATAGCGATCAATGATACATATTAATGGTATATACCACAATGCCTGGCAGCCAGCTTGCAAAGAAGATTACGCGCTGGCTTTATCGATGAGCGCGACGGGCTTGTCGTTTGACGCCGATGTTTCCAACTCCAATTGCTCTTGCCCGCTGAGCGCCGACACTTTCCCGCGATAATTTTTCAGGTGCCGCTGCGCGGTCTCGAATGCTTCCTGCGCTTTATTCAGATTCTTGCCCACATTTTCAAACTGGTTCTGGAAGAAGTCGAACGATTTTTGCGCCTTGGCAAGTTCAGCACGGCTCTTCTCAAAGCCCTTGGCAACTTCGTACCATTTATGCACGAGCGATATCGTGTGCAAAGTCATCAGCAGCGTGTTGGGCGAAACAGGAAAAACATGCTGCTCATTCATCCAGTCGCCCAGTTCGCGGTTGCGGATCACTTCCATATACAGCGTCTCGCTCGGCAGATACATGAGCGCAATGTCGGTCGTGCCGTTTTCCGGCTGGATGTACTGCTGAATGCGTTTGGCCTCCGCCTTCATCACGCGCACCAGCGCGATGCGCGCCGCTTCAATCTCCGCTTTGTCGTTGCTCTCGAAGAGCGCAATCACTTGCTCGCGCGGAAACTTGGCGTCGATCGGCAGCTTGTGGTCGGGGAAATAAATGACGGCGTCGGCGCGTCCTCCGCCCTCGCCGGGCGATGACTGCAGCGCGAACATATGGGCGGGCAGGAAGTCCGCGAGCAGCCGTTCCAGGCTTGCTTCCCCGAACTGGCCGCGCAGATGCGGAAGCTTAAGCAGGTTGTTGAGATCGTTGATCGAATGGCCGAGAGCGCCCACTTCACGGAGCTGCTCTTCCGCATTCTTCAAGTGTTGCTGAACTTTTTCGAACTGCGCGAAGCCTTCTTTGATGTTCTGATCGAGCTTTACCTGCACCTGCTCGGTGATTGCCATCAGCTTCTGGTCGACGCGATCGCGAATCGAGTCGAGGCTTTGCGCGGTCTGCTGATTCAGACTTTGAAATTCGATTTTGAGTTGCTGTGTAGTGAGGAGCAGAGAACTGGTCATCTCGCTGCGGCCGTCGCTCAGACTCCGGTTTTGTTCGTCTCTTCCCGCGGCGAGTTGCTGCTCAACCGAGCTCCGTATCTCTGAAAACCCTTGCTGGATGCGGTCTGTGACCTGCTGGCGGAGGTCCCCCTTAGTCTGCTCCAGCCTACTGGCCATATCGGCAGTCGCGGAACTGAACTTCTGGCCGAGGTTGGTATCAAGACTTTCGAGCAGGCTCGCAACTTCCGCTTTTACATTCACTTGCGCGGCCGCTGAAACGCGGCGCAACAGAACAGCCGAGAACCCAAGCAGGACAAGGGTTCCGACGAGCACGGTAACCAGCAGAATGGTCTCCATCGTAAGTCGCTGAGCTGAATTCTAGAGGTTAGCGTGAGAGATGGAAAGCGGAACTTTACAGGCGTGCCCCGCGCCGAAACGCTGCCCGCAAAATTATGCTCAGGGTCCTGGCCGTTTCACTCGCGATGTTGGCGGTAAGTTCCGGACCGTGCGTGGCAGAAACAAGTCCGCCGGCAGTCATCGTTCGGAACGAGGTTCGCAACAACGACATTCATAGTAAGCAGCCCACCCCCCATTCGAACTCGGCGGCCGGATCCTCTTCTGGAGAGGACTCCGCCGCCGAGAACGAACTTTTGGCATCGGCAAACAAGAGCCGCGAACTGGCGGGCGCGCCGCCGTTGCGCATGGATGAGAGTCTGCGCGAAGCGGCGCGAGCGCATGCCCGACGGATGGTTGACAGCGAGCGTCTCGATCATCAGTTCTCCGGTGAACCCCCCCTGCTCGACAGAATTGCCCAGGTCAGCGAAGTGACCGGAACGTTGAACACTTCACTGAAAATCGATCGCGCCGGCGAGAATGTCGCCTACGCTCCTTGCGCCCCTGACGTCCATGAAGCTCTGATGCACTCGCCCCCGCACCGCGAGAACCTGCTTGATCGCGGATTCAACGTCGCGGGCGTCGCCGCCATCTGGAGCAAAGGCCGGCTGTACGTGGTCCAGGATTTCGCGCACGAGGTTCCGTCATATTCCGCGCAGCAGAGCGGAAAACTGGTGGGCCGGGCCATCGCTGAGATGCGTCAACAGGCGGGCCTGCCCGAACTCGTCCAACTCACTCCCCCGAATCTTGATAAGAGCGCCTGTTCGCTGGCTGAACAGAATCTTCCAAACGCTCACCTGCTGGCAACCGCCTACGACAATCGGCAAATTATTACGTACACTCAGAGCCATCCGGAGATACTCCCGCAAGCCGCGTTGCGGATGCTGCGCGATCCGGGTGTTCGCCAGTTTGCCGTGGGCGCCTGCTACGCGCGCAATACGGCGTATCCTACCGGGACTTACTGGGTTGCGATTCTTCTCTACTGAAATTATCCAACTTCCTAAAATTCTCATTTGCTCACGGCACGCGGACAGGAGTGTCCGCGCCACACAGAGTCCAAGGCCGCGGGCGAGGGCGCCCGCGCCACACGGGCCTGCCACAATGGGCGGTGTGCTAACCTGCGAGCATCTGATCCTTCTACATCTGGCCCAGATGGAACACGCTCCGCGAATCCGCGTCGGGACTGCCGGCTGGTCTTACAAAGACTGGGACGGGATTCTGTATCCGCCGGAAGTAACGCGGAAGAAGATACATCCCGTCGAATTTCTGGCGCGATTTTTCGACGTCATCGAAATTAATACTTCGTTTTATGGACACATACGGCCGGAACTGGGACGTCTGTGGTCGCGGAAAGCGGCGGCGGTCAATCCAAATTTTCTTTTCACCGCGAAGCTGCACCGGTCGTTCACCCATTCTCCACTGGCGGTAATGGAACCGACCTCGGCGGCCAGCATCCGGCCGAATGACCGGGACGAACAACTTGCCAGAGAGGGCCTCGACTCGCTGGCCTCGGAAGGCAAACTGGGCGCGCTGCTCATCCAGTTCCCCGTCTCGTTCAAGAACACCAGTCTGAACCGCGAATACCTGGAGCAGTTGTTGCGGCAGTTCATCGAGTATCCGCGAGTGGTCGAAGTGCGGCACGAGAGTTGGGATAATCCGGAGACGATCGCCGAATTCATGCGCCACAACGTCGGTTTCTGCAACATCGATCAGCCGCAGCTCGGGCGTTCGCTCGGACCGACCGAGCATGTCACGTCGGGTGTGGGATACGTCCGCCTCCATGGCCGCAACTATGAGCATTGGTTCGACAACGGGTTCGACAGCGACAACCGCAACGACCGTTACAACTATCTTTACAAGCCCGCGGAACTCGATAAGTGGAAAGAAAAAGTCGAGATCATTGCGCGCCGGGCCGAGTCGACATACGTAATCGCGAACAATCATTTTGAGGCAAAGGCCGCGGTGAATGCGCTGGAGTTGAGGCATCTGCTGGCTGGAAAGAAAGTTCGCGCTCCGGAGACTCTGGTTAGACACTATCCCGAACTGAAAGGGATGGTAGAGATGGAAGATGCGGGCGGAAATTACTCGCTGATCCAATGACACGGCAATCCAGAGTTCTCGCGGCAGTAGCTTTGCTCCTCGCGATGATGGCGGTGCTGTCCGGCGGCGCCGCGCGGCGGGAGTCCATCACGGTTGATGAAATAGCGCACATCGGCGCCGGAGTGAGCTATCTGCAGAAACTGGATATGCGCATGAACGAGGAGCATCCGCCGCTGGCGAAGGCACTGGCGGCGCTACCGCTTGTCCTCCGGGGAGTGCACGCCGACTACTCGAATACTTCCTGGACATTCAGCTACAAGATGTTCAACGCCTATCTGGGCGAGTGGGTATTCGGCCACTGGGTCATCATGCGCTGGAACGATCCTTACTCCACTGTCCTCTGGGCCCGGGTGCCGATGCTGTTGATCACTCTGCTGCTCGGCCTCGCGATCTATGTTTGTGGCTCACGACTTGGAGATACTTGGGGCGGGCTGTTGTGCTTGTGCGTCTATGTGAGCATGCCGGCGTTTCTCGCATTCGGCCCGCTCGTAATCACTGACATTGCGGTCGCGCTGTTCTGGATCCTTGCCGTTTGGCTGCTTCCGGAGATGTGGCACTCTCCCTCGCGTTGGACTGTCGTCAAGTTTGGGCTGGCTCTGGCCGGCGCTTTTCTTTCGAAATTCTCTTCTGGATTATTGTTCTTTGTCTTTGTGGCCTTGGCTCTGAGCTTGCGTTGGCGGGGCGTCCCCGAGCAACCAACGGATAAGGCCGCTCTGCGCTCCTGGCGGCGCCGTGCGTGGCGCAACATGGCCGAGGCAACGCTTTGGGCCGGCATCTTCGTTTACGTTTTCTATTTTGTCCTCTCCTGGAACGAGCCGACGGACTCGTTCAGCGTCATTCCCCACTTTCCCGCATCGCCGTTGTTGCGGCGCTTGCTCATGCCGCTGTGGCTCTACTTGCGCGGTCTCGCTCTGTTCGCATTCAGCGCCACGAGCCGGTCAACGTACATTCTGGGCCACGCCTATTCTCATGGCGTCTGGTTTTATTTCCCAGTACTTTTTGTCTTGAAATCAACGCTGGCATTTCTTCTTTTGCTGCTTCTCGCGGTGGCGATCGCCATCTTCTTGAAAGGCCGTGCCGCCGCACATCCCACCGGACAACTATCGGCGATAGCCAATGGCATGGAACTGCACTGGCGCGCGGTGTGGGTCTCGCTTGTGGTCTTCGTGGCCGCGTGTATGCTGAACCGTCTGGACATCAGCATCCGTCATTTCCTGGTTGCGCCGGCGCTGGTGATTCTTCTGCTCGCCCCGTTGCCACGCATGTTGGAGTCGCTGCAGCGCTCGAACTGGCGTGGCGCACGCGCGGGAAAGTGGGTGACCATCGGGCTCGCGGCCGCTTCTCTTGTCACGGCCGTCGGGGCCTATCCAAATTATTTTCCATTCCTGAATGTGCTCGGTATGGGACGGCCGGGCTACCTCCTGGTAAACGACTCCAACCTCGATTGGAACCAGTCTCTGCCGGAAGTCGAGAACTTCGTGCGGCAGCGCGGACTGAACCAGATTCTCCTGGATGAGTACGGGTTCTCCGAGCCCGCGGCATATATCCCCCAGGCGCAACTCTGGAGTTGTCAGCAGCCTTCCGCCGCAGACGACGGCCGATGGGCGGTAGTCTCCGCCAACAACCTTGCAGACGGGAGCAATTGCCTGTGGCTGATGCGGTATCCGCATGAGGAACTGGCAGGGGGCAGCATGTACGCCATTCAGCTTCCGCAAACGATTCCGGCAGCGGGTACCCCCGGAGGCCCACCTCTGCCTGAGGATTACCGCTATTTCGGCGGTGCTCCCTTCGATATCCGCGCAATTTTCTTGAAGTGCATTCGCGATCCCCAACAGCTGCAACCGACGATCGACCGGATGGTGGCCTCGATGCAGGCCGCTGCGCAAAAGAAGAAGTAAAGGCCCTGCGCGCAGCGCACGGCCCACACCTTCGGCAGCAATCTCAATTTCCTCTCTGCTCATGTCTGCTTCCCCGACGGCAGTTCCGAGGGAAACGGTGCGATATGCTTTTAGGAGGACCTCTCAATGGATGATTGAACCGGATGAGTGAACCCGATGAGTGAACCCGTCCAGACGACGAGCGGGAGTTGGTGGAGAACCTGGCTGTTGCTGCGCGTAGCCGAACTGCGGCAACGTGAGGGGCAGATATTTCTGGTCTTGGCACTGGTGATCGGCGCATTGACCGGCTTGGCGGTCGTCGCATTCATCATGCTGACGGAACGACTGGGAATGCGGCTGTACCCGGTGGGCGGCGCTCCGTGGCGGCGTCTGCTGTTCCCGGTCGCGGGCTCGCTCAGCATCGGCTACCTGCTGTATCGCTATTTTCCGAATGCACGCGGCAGCGGAGTGCCGCAGACCAAAGCTGCGTTGTTCGCGCGCGAGGGGCGCATCACGCTGCGCACCGTGCTGGGCAAATTTTTCTGCACCTCGGCAACGCTTGCCAGCGGAATCCCGCTCGGGCGTGAAGGACCATCGGTTCAAGTGGGTGCGGGCATTGCTTCGGTCCTTGGACGCCGCCTCGGATTGCGAAGCGAGCAAGTAAAGAACCTGATCCCGGTGGGAGCGGCGGCGGCCATCGCGGCCGCATTTAATACGCCGCTGGCAGCAGTTGTGTTTTCGCTCGAGGAGATCATGGGCGATCTCCACGCGCCGGTGATGGGCGCGGTGGTGCTGGCCTCGGCGACTGCCTGGATGGTTCTACGCGTGTTTCTCGGCGACCATCCCCTCTTCAAGGTTCCACAATATCAACTGGTCCATCCGGCGGAGTTTGCCGTCTATGCGGTGCTCGGCGTGGCGGGCGGTCTGGTTTCGGTAGCCTTCACGAAGCTCCTGCTGGGCATGCGGGCGCGCTTCCTGCGGTTTCCACAGAACACGCTTTGGTTCCAACCGGTGGCGGGAGGGTTACTGGTCGGCCTGATGGGATGGTTTGTGCCGCAGGTTATGGGCGTCGGTTATGGGTTTGTAGGCGACGCGTTGAACGGAAGGATGGCGTTCAATCTGATGTTGCTGCTGGTGGTTCTAAAACTTTTCGCAGTTACCACCAGTTATGCTTCGGGCAACGCGGGCGGCATCTTCGGACCGTCTTTGTTCATTGGCGCCATGTTAGGAGGTAGCGTGGGAACACTGGCGCATCATTTGTTGCCCACTTATACGGCGACGCCAGGCGCCTACGCGCTCGTCGGGATGGGCGCGGTCTTCGCCGGTATCGTGCGCGCTCCCATGACCTCGGTGCTGATGATCTTCGAGATGACGCAGGATTATGCCGTGATCGTCCCCCTGATGATTGCGAATCTGGTGAGCCTTTTTATTGCTTCGCGATTGCAGGAGGAGCCCATCTACGAAGCTTTGGCGGTGCAGGACGGCATACACCTCCCGACGGCGGAGACGCGCCAACGATATGGCCAGCGTCAGTTAGCCGCAGTCATGCACAATACGGAGGAGTCGCTGCCGGCCGAGATCACGGTGCGTGAGGCGGTGGAAAAGGTTCGCGCAAGTGACGTTCGAACGTGGCTGGTGACGGATCAACGAGGCGTGGTTGGCGTGATCAATCGTGCGCGTCTGGAGCGCGAAGTTGAGGAAGACGCTGATAAGAAGCTCGATGAGCTCATGGACGCGATGGTTTTTCCGCACGTCCACCCGGACCAGGGGCTTGATTTGGCGCTCGAACGCATGGGTGCAAACCAGATCGAAATCCTGCCGGTGGTGAACCGCGCGGACGTACACAAGTTGGAAGGGGTCGTGACGCTGCGCGATGTGCTGGATGCGTATGGCGTGAGTCGAGCTTAATCATACCAACTCACGTAAGGACAGCCGCCCCTACGTGAGTCGTTGCAGAATCCAAGTTGCCTCTAGCTTCATCTATGCAGCATGAACCTCGACAATTTTTTCGTAGAACCCATCTCTTCGCACCAACCGCTAGGCGGAAGCTTGCCCGAGGAACTGGTGCGCCCCGCGCCTGCCGAATCTGCGGAGGCCGGCCTGCTCGACTCCTACTCGCGGGCTGTCACAGCCGCGGTTGAAAGAGTCAGTCCGTCGGTGGTGAACGTTGAAGTGCACCACGTTGCAGC
>Ga0185299_10004156_pt1 | contig 17825 bp, 19 predicted proteins | sample PaiPotPPA55metaG_FD_128002 | JGI IMG/M metagenome (GOLD analysis project Ga0185299, IMG submission 128002) | Iron sulfur acid spring bacterial and archeal communities from Banff, Canada, to study Microbial Dark Matter (Phase II) - Paint Pots PPA... ...
CGTTGCTCAGTTGGAATCGTGTTTTCGACCGTTGGGGGTCCAAACATTTTTCGTGGCAATTGTGGTGGCCAACCATCATCTCCGGAGGATTGGCTGGAAGTGTCCTGTTTGTTCTGGCCCTGCACATGAGTGTGCCGGGACCTATTACTCGTTTTGCCCGCTTCATTTGCGGCTATTGGGGACTGGTGTTCTGCGCGGTATCTCTTGGTTGTGGCGTGTGGGTGCTCATCGATTCCATCAGGACGCAATCGCATATTTTCGCCAAGTGGTCGAAACTCTTGGCATCACTTCTTGACTGGTTTCGCCAACCTATCCGCCTCTAACTCGAGAAACAACTCAGATTAGCAACCCGGTCCGTGACCATTCCAGACCACCGTGAGCCTGCCATGTCGTCCGCAATAGGGATGTGAATCTATTCCAATCCATCTTGAATAGTCACATTCTGAGACAGGCCATGAGCAAGACAAAGCGTTTGGAGTTGAGTTGTGAAAGAAGGAACCTCAGGTGGCAAATCGCACGTCAATCTGCTCGAAGTATTGACGGCCCTACTCAGGCAAGCCGGTGCTGCCTGGCTTGCTGACAATGCACCTAGGCTTGGTGCCGCGTTGGCGTTTTATACGCTATTTTCCCTTACTCCAGTCCTGATCGTCGCAGTGTCCGTTGCGGGTTTCGTTTTCGGGGAGAAGGCCGCGCAGGGAGAGATTGTCCGACAGTTTCAAGGGTTGATGGGTACTCAGGGCGCCATAGCAATCGAAACAATCATCCAAAGTACAAACCGGCCTACGCTGGGAGTGTTGGCGACGGTGGTCGGTCTGCTGGCGATACTGGTTGGTGCGTCAGGAGCCTTTAATGAACTTCAGGACGCTCTCAACACAATCTGGAAAGTGGATAGCAGGACAAAAAGTTTCTGGACGGTCACTTTCCGACAACGGTTTTTCTCGCTCGGTATAGTTGTAGCTTCCGGATTTCTCTTACTCACTTCATTGGTTATCACCGCCGCTCTGTCGGCTGCGGAGCGGCTAGCAAATAATGTGCTCTCCATGCCCGTCCTGCTGTTGCAATCTATGAACTTTGTTTTCTCCTTTGTAGTGATTACCATCCTGTTCGCACTCATTCTCAAGTTCATTCCCGACACTACGATTCAATGGCGAGACGTCCGGATAGGCGCGGCAGTTGCGTCACTTCTCTTTACGGTCGGCAAGGTGATCATCGGATTCTATTTGGGCCATTCAGCCCTAACGTCGGCTTACGGTGCCGCGGCATCTCTGGTCATCTTCCTGATCTGGATTTATTACTCGGCACAGATATTGCTGTTTGGGGCTGAACTCACGCGCGTATACGCGCTTAAATATGGATCACGAGCGGAAAACTGACCACAAGCCGCTCTGACCTGCTCGCTGTCATTCACAACCAAAATCCAAACCGAGGAATTTCTAGTTGCCTAGCAACGTCTCAGTCCACACGACTTGAGGTAGGCGCTGCAGCCGCCGTCCATGAAGTTACGAGCCAGTTTCGGGTGGAAGATGTATTGCTCGGAATTGGCGGAGCGTTCACGCTAAGTTGAGTTGTTGTAGTTGAAGAGAGGAATCACCGATGGCTCAAGGTGTTGGATGGCGTTCGCGATTGCATCTTGTATGCGTCGCTGAAGCGCTTTGAGCCTGGCCATTCGGCCATTCCGATACATTATTTTTTATGAAGCTGATGGCGATTCGAATTCTCGTCGTGGACGACAGTACGATTTTCCGGGAGGACCTGCGTTTGTTGATAGAGTCTCGTGTTAACTGGGAGGTCTGCGGCGAGGCTGTCGATGGGCTGGAAGGAGTTCAAAAGAACCGCTTACTCAAGCCCCATCTCATCATTTCTCATCATTATGGATCTCTCAATGCCGCGCATGTCGGGTATCGAAGCGGCGGTGGAAATATTGAAAGAGTTTCCGAAGGTCCCAATTCTATTGCTGACGCTGCACCTCACGCGTCAACTCTCCGAAGAAGCCCGCAACGTCGGAATTCGGGCTACGCTGTCGAAAACGGCCACACATCATCTTGTCGATGGGATCGAGGCGACACTGCGCGGGGAAGAATTTACTATTCCGACAATTTGAAGCAGGGAGGTATGGGCTGGCCCCAACGCCTTGTATTTCAATCTCTTGCACAGCCCGAAACATCCGCGTCACAGCCTAGTGTGGTATAACCTTCCTTGAGGGGCTCTGCCAAGGTGGCATTGAGGGTGTTCACCGCAAGTGTCCCCGCCTCAATCACGCCCCCGGAACCCACTCTGACTATCCGAGAATACGGAAGCGCGCTGGCACGCTACGCGCTCCATCGAATCCAAGGCCACTGTTGACATGCGAACCAGTGCAGAAACGGCTGACAAAACCGACTCTTTTCCAGTTGTAGCGGTCGGTGCGTCGGCTGGCGGTTTGGAGGCCTTCACGCACTTGCTGCGCGCTCTGCCGCACAGCACCGGAATGGCCTTTGTATTTATTCAGCATCTGGACCCGAAACACCACAGCATGTTGTCAGAGTTGCTTGCCAAAACTTCCAGCATGCCGGTTCTTGAAGCGAAGCACGGGACGACGGTCGAGCCAAATCACGTCTACGTCATTCCGCCTAACGTCAACATGGGAATCCTTCGGCGTCGTCTGCAACTCACGCCGCGCGCCGCAGAGACCGGACAGCATGCGCCGATTGATTTCTTCATGCGCTCGCTGGCCGAAGCACGGAACAGCAGGTCCATTGGTGTGGTTCTGTCGGGGACAGCTTCCGACGGAACCCGCGGGCTGACGGCGATCAAGGCAGAGGGTGGCATCACCTTCGCGCAAGATGAGAGATCAGCAAAGTATAACGGCATGCCCCACAGCGCGATTACCTCCGGTTGTGTCGACTTCATCCTGCCACCCGAAAAGATTGCCCATGAACTGGCAAGAATAAGCGGGCACGCCTATCTGAGCCACGCCCCAAGCGACTCTCGGAAAGGAAGCGTCAAAAAGCAGAAACTCCGCGATGACAATTTTGAGAAGGTTTTCGCCCTGTTGCGTAGCACTTGCGGTATCAATTTCCGGGACTATAAGCCCGGCACCATACAGAGACGCACCCTCCGCCGAATGGCACTTCACAAGATGGACCACGTCAGCGATTACATGAGGTATTTGGAAAAACATCCTTCGGAAACGGAAACTCTGTGCCAGGATTTGCTTATCCCCGTAACCAGCTTCTTCCGTGATCTGGAAGTTTTTGAAGCGCTGAAGAGCAAGGTGTTTCCATCCATCGTAAAAGATAAGACCAACAAGGGAACCATCAGGATTTGGGCGCCTGGCTGTTCCACAGGAGAAGAAACCTACTCCTTGGCGATCGTGTTACTCGAATTCCTGGGTGACAAGGCGTCTAGTTTTCAGATTCGACTTTTCGGGACTGACGTTAACGGGCGCGGCATCGAAAAGGCACGCGCCGGGATGTATCAGGAACGCATCTCGCAAGAAATTTCTCCCGATCGCTTAAGGCGGTTCTTCACGAAGACGGACGAAGGATACCGAGTGAGCAAAGGCGTTCGAGACCTTTGCGTCTTTGCCAAACAAAACTTGGCTGAGGACCCCCCGTTTTCGCAGATGAACCTCGTCGCCTGCCGCAACCTGCTGATCTATCTGGGGCCAGCGTTACAAGGCAAAATCATGCCCATTTTGCACTATGCGCTACGACCATCGGGATTTCTTATGCTGGGGAACGCCGAGAGCGTTGCAGCATTCCCGAACCTGTTTGCTCCAGCGGACAAAAAGCACAAGATATTTATCAAAAGAGCGGTCGGGACCAAGCTTCACTATGATTTCTCCGCGAACCGATACCCAAGAGAGACAGCAATTCCTATCGAAGCCAGGGAACAATCCGGCAGTTCGATGGATTTGGACCAGCAACATGAGGCTGACCGCATCGTCCTGAAAAAGTATGCCCCGCCCGGAGTGATCATTAATGAAAATATGGAAATTCTTCAGTTCCGTGGTCCGATTGGGCCTTACATCGAACCCGCTCCCGGGAGAGCAAGCCTTCATCTTCTGAAGATTGCGAAAAAAGAGTTTGTCGCAGAACTGAGGACCGCAGTCGATCATGCGAAAAAGAATCACGCGCTGGTAAAGCGTCAATCCGTGGAATTTAGACGCAATGGCCAGCTCAAGTCCGTACACATTTCGGTCGCGCCGTTGCAGTCCTCAAACGAGAGCCGTCAATATCTGGTCCTGTTTGAGCAAGCCCCGCCTTCCGTTTCTCCGCAAAGAAAAGTAGCCGACGCATTACGTGGTATTGACCGGACTGCGAGAGGAGAAATCGCGCAGATGCGCCGCAGGCTCGCCACTACCGAGGAGCATCTGCGCTCGGTCATCGAGTCCAAGGAAGCGAGCGACGAAGAGTACCAGTCAGCGAACGAAGAAATACTTTCGGCTAACGAGGAATTGCAGAGCACCAACGAGGAGCTGGAGACGTCGCAAGAGGAGCTTCAATCGGCGAACGAGGAATTAAACACCGTCAACGACGAGCTTCACAATCGAAATATAGAACTCGACCGCGTCAACAGTGATCTTAACAACGTCCTTACCAGCACCAGCATGCCCGTTGTCATGGTCGACCGCGATTTGCGCATTCGGCGCTTGACTCTCGCTTCGGCAGAGGTCCTGAATATACTTCCTTCCGATATAGGTCGCCCCATTATGGATATCCGCTCGGACATCCGCGTGCCGAACCTGGAGGAGCTCATTGCCGGTGTGCTCGACACGCTCACGCCGAGGGAACTGGACGTGCAGGATAAAGAGAATCATTGGTATTCCCTGCAAATTCGGCCATACCGGACGACGGACGATAAGATCGATGGAGCTGTCCTCGTTTTGTCGGATATCGATTCACTGAAGCGGCTGAACGAGCGTCTGCAGAAGTCCAAAGAGTTCACGGAAGACATTATTGATACGGTTCGCGAACCGCTCGCCGTTCTGGCGAAAGACTTGAAGGTGCTGTATGTCAACCCGTCATTCCTTAAGAACTTCAGAGTGAACCGATGGGAAGTCGAAGGAAAACCGCTTTACGGGTTGGGGAACGAGCAGTGGAACATACCGAAGCTACGCGCGGCCTTGGAAGAAGTCATCTCGAAAAACGCCCCGATGTTCGACTTCGAAGTCGAGCATGACTTCCCAGGCTTGGGGACGAAGACAATGCTGCTTAATGCTCAGCATATTATTGACGGTCACAGTGACGAACCCATGATGCTCCTCGCCATCGAAGACGTCACCGAACGCAAGCAAGTGGAAGAGGCGCTCAGACAGAGCCATGCGAACCTCGAACAGGTAGTCGCGCGCCGCACTGCTGCGGTCCGAAAACTCTCTTCGAGTCTGCTCCGGTCGCAAGATGAGGAGCGGCGAAAAATTTCACGTGAATTGCATGACAGCCTCGGGCAGTACTTGGCGCACGCAAAAATGAGTCTTGATGCCCTAAAGAGGCCCGACGCAACGGAGAAAGAAACCCAGAAGTTCGAACACTTGATGGAGACTCTGGACACATGTTTGACGGAAACACGCACGATTTCCTACCTGCTTCATCCCCCGCTTCTAAATGAAGTTGGGCTGTCTTCTACTGCAAAGTGGTATGTGGAAGGCTTTTCCGAACGAAGCGGCATACCTGTGAACCTCATTGTTCCGAATGAGCTGAAGAGGCTGCCGGATGCGCTGGAGATTGCCTTGTTCCGCATCCTACAAGAGAGCCTGACAAACATTCATCGCCACGCTCACAGCCAGTCAGTTGACATTCAACTGGAACTCGACGCCGAGTTCGTGACGCTAAAAGTGAAAGATTACGGCCAGGGCATGTCCTCAGATTTACTCGAGCGATTCACGTCCGACGGCGGCGGAGGCGTTGGCCTCAGAAGCATGCGTGAAAGGATCAGCGAACTTGGCGGCAAGTTCGAAATCCAATCCGACAAGAATGGCACGCAGATTAAAGTTACCGCTCCCTTGTCCGATTCGGCAAACAAACCAGTGGTTGCAGATAGCAAACTCCCTCGCTCATAGCTCCGTTTTTGGCCTCGTGGCTTTTGGGTAGTTAACACAAACGTGGGCGGCAAACTCACCGTCGCGCTCCGCTTCGTACTTTCGCTTCATTTCATCCAGTGAATCATCATCGAGTGCACCGGAAGGCTTAAACACCCAGTTGCACGCGGAGCAACCGAAACCCTGAAAGTCCTGGTTGTTAATCCATACCTGGCTGCGAGCCATTGCGGCAGTATAAGCCAAACATTGCGCGAAACAGAATTGGCGGCATTCCTCGTTGCAATCTACGTGGGCATCACGCCCGCTAAGTAATTTGGATGCTATGGCGTCATTCAGCTGTATTCCCTGACGGTGAAGGAGAAAGAAGAACAGGAAGCCCGATTGTTGAAAAATCGGGCCTTCTGCTTCGTTTGGCTGAATGGAGTCGGTTATCTTGTTGCGGCTTTGGCTTTGCCGAGGTCAGGGACGACGCCGAGCTGCTGCATCAAGCCTAGAGCGTCCCAGTTGACCCAACCTTCGATCATCTTGCCGTCGGTAAAGCGGGCAACGCTGATTCCGGAAATGGTGAATTGCTTTCCAGTTGGAGCGATTCCATTGAGGTCGCCTTGATGAGTACCTCGGCATGACCAGCGGGCTGTGACTGTTTCGCCTTCGGAAATGATGTCCTCGATCGTGAGTCGAAGGTCCGGGAAAGCATTGCGATAAAGGGTCACTCTCTTTTTTTCACTTTCTGGACCGCGGCCAACATCGGGCGTGGAAGAGTCGTGGTGAGAGTAATTCTGTGCAAAGAGTTCGTCAGCCACCGGCTGATGACCCTTGTTCCAAACTTCATCGAATAAACGGCGAATAACAGTTTTGTTTGTGTCAGACATAGCAATTCTCCCTTTTTATAAAATGCAGATTCCTACTCGCGCGAAGCGAGTCGGGCTTGAGTGGTGTGACTGTGAACCGCTGGCGTCTCGGGTGTGTTGACCTGTACGTCGGACAGGAAGTCGGGCTCCACGAGAGGGAACAAAAAGGAACCGAGGAGGTTCTGCCCTCTTAGCGCCTGATGCGGAGCTTGGCCTTTTAAGAAACTGCTTTTGAACTTCGAAGCGGGAGTCTCGCCTCAAACGGCGAAACCACAACATGAGCTTGTTCTTATCGAACAGAAGTGTCAAGGACAATCGAAAAACGTTTTCCGCAGAATGGAAGGAACGAGTGGCATGGGGTTTTGTACATACATTCTAAAAAACATTTCTGATCGCCAGCGCTGCAAGTTTCCTTTGCTTGCAGTGCGCGGCCGAAACCCCGGTCCCTGCCCCAACGTCAGACTCGGCAAGGAGCCGCTTCAGGCATGTCGATTATTTCGCTTTCGGAACGGGCATCGTGCTGAGGAGGGCATTTCCTGCAGCGAGTTCAGTTTATCTCCCTGTGTCCGAATGGCAGAAAGAAAGCGATCGCCGCGGCAGGATACAAGCGCGATTATCATCGCTAATGGACCACCCCTTCCCTTATGCCAGTCCTGAGCAGCTTCTCGGCCTGCTCGGCCACAACCGGATGGCTGAAATAATATCCTTGTCCCTCGCCGCACCCGTGTCGCTGAAGGAACTTGAGCTGCGCACTGGTTTCCACCCCCTCTGCAATTACACGCTGGTTCAGACTCTTGCCGACATTGATCATTGCGCTGACAATGGTCGCATCTCCAGCGTCCTGAGTGATCTCCTGCACAAAAGATCGGTCCAGCTTCAGTGCGTCCACCGGAAAACGCCGCAGATAGGTAAAACTGGAATAACCTGTGCCAAAGTCGTCGATCGCAACCTGCACGCCCATAGCTTTCAGCTTACTCAAGATGCCCACTGTAGACTCCGCGTCCTGCATTAACACGCTCTCGGTCAGTTCCAGCTCCAGGTTCGAAGGCTCCACTCCCGTTGCAATCAGCGCAGCGCGAACGCCTGAGAGAAAGTCCTTGGCACCGAACTCGGCTGCGGATACGTTGACAGCTACCGGCACAACCCCAAGCCCCACATCACTCCACGATCGGGCCTGTCTGCACGCTTCCAATAGCACCCACCGTCCGATTGAGAAAATCAGCCCGCATTCTTCCGCGATGGGTACGAACTGGCCCGGGTATATCATTCCCCGCTGCGGGTGTAACCAACGAATCAGCGCTTCCATCCCCGCGATCTGTCCTGTCTGAAGGTTGATTTTAGGCTGGTAGTGCAGCAAAAGCTCATTCCGACCCAGTGCGGCGCGCAAATCCCCTTCGAGTAACTGTCGTTCTGCAACTCGTGCGTCCATCTCCTGTCGGAAGAACCGATATGTGTTCCTGCCGTGTTGCTTGGCTTCGTACATCGCGGTGTCCGCTCTATCAATCAAGGTTTCCGCGTCTGGCCCGTCGCTGGGGTAGGTGCTCACCCCAATGCTTACTTGGACATTAAGAGTTTTGCTATCGATAATATGTGGCGCCGCTAACGCCCTAAGAATCTTTCGCGCACTAAAGGCCGCATCTGCTGAATGTTCGACTTGGGCGAGGAGTATCACGAATTCGTCTCCGCCGAGGCGGCATACTGTGTCAGACCGTCGGACACAAGCCAATAGTCGATCGGCTACCGATTGCAGCACTTTATCGCCCACCCCGTGACCAAGTGAGTCGTTGATCATTTTAAAGTGATCTAAATCGACAAACATCACCGCGAGTTCCGTGCCATGACGCACCGCTAGTGAAATCGCTTGCGTGATCCGGTCGTTGAACAGCACCCGGTTTGGTAAACCAGTCAGGGAATCGTGTTGCGCCAAGTGCGACACTTCAAGCGATCTGGCCCGGGCCGCGCTCACGTCGTGGAAAGCTACAAGTGCCCCTGTTACATCCCCCTCTTTGTTATGGATAGGCGTCACTTTATTTTCAATTCCAAATTCGAGCCCGTCTCGTCGAACCAGAATACAGTTTATGCGGTTGGTCGTTACCGCCCCGGTCTTATCTTCCCTCATTACGATTTCCACAGCCTCGCGAACCCCTGCGCCGCTAATGCCATCGATGATTCGGATCACATCCGCAACGGGACGCCCCAGCGCTTCCTTCCGGAGCCATCCGGTCATCGTTTCCGCCATTCGATTTAGATACATGACGTTGCCACGTATATCCGTGCGCAGTATCCCCTCTTCAATCGAATCAAGTGTCGCGTTGGCGACTTCATTTTCCAACAATAATGTTTCCGCCGAACGGCGACCCATCAACGTGCCCACCGCCCGCCTTAACCGGTAGCCATCGGCTTGGTTCTTGACCAGGTAATCTTGAGCCCCGCGCCTTACCGCTTGCCTCGCCATTTCTTCTGCATCCGCCTCGCTTAGGATCAAAATTGGCACGCGAGGCGCGGCCTCAAAAATCTCATTGAACGTCTCGATGCCCTGACTATCGGGCAATGTCAGGTCAAGCATCACCGCCCCAACCCCTCCGTTACGCAGTCGCTCGATCCCACTAGAGAGTTCGGTAACCCACTCCACATGGAACCGTTCGTCCGTTGCCAAACCCAATTCGTTTAAAATTCTCGTCGCCTCGTCTGCCTGAGCCTCGATTAGCAGGACACACTCGTCGCTATCCTTCGTGTTCGTATGTATCGCAGTTCTAAGCCCTGGGTTTGGCACCTTGCTCAATCCTTCCGAAATGTGTTACTGCTCTTGGCCTGGTCGGCAGCATCCGCGGCCATGAAGCGCAGCATCTGCTCCTTCAATTGCGCATCCACCTCGTCCGCGATTGTCACAACGTTGGGAAGCAACCTGCCGAACTCCAAATGGTTCGCGTTCTTGTGCAGCGTCGTAAAAATGCAGACTTGCAATAGACGCGATTCTTCTACCATCATCGCTACCGTGTAACCTTGCTTACGCCGCAAATCCCCGTGCGCGGCCGCAGCTTTTGAGGTCGGAGCTTTCGCCCCTGCGCCCAGACGCAACCGAGCAATCACTTCATGCAGAAGATGAGGAAGATGGCCAGTGCGGTCTTCAAAGTTTAGCGGGATACACGTTAGGTCCGCCTCCTGGTCGACGCGGTAAAGCCAATCTCCAATCAGACTTTGGAGTTCACGTTCTAGAATGTCCGCCACACTGTCAGATGAGACAGCGCTTCCACTTTCCCTGGAACTTCCCGCAGAGTCTACAGGCTTGGTCATTACACTCTCCCTCGCTCACCACTCTGGCTCATTAATCTCGTCGACCTGGGTGGCTAACAACCTCGGCTGCACCGTTCGCTCAATGGTGTCGTCACGAACTTCGATGACCACGTTCTCACTAAAATGCACTGCAAAACTGTTCTAAAAGAGTCACCACACCTTCTATCAGAGTTCTCTGATGTCTAAAGAATAACCAGCTGAGGTCGCCGAACACGTCATAGGCAAGGTTGTTGTTTGTTACAATATTTTGAATATTACACGGTCCCCGCCAAACCTTCGCCACGGTTCGCTATCTCGGGCATGAACATGAAGACGAGGTACTGTCCTAAATGGGACAGACCCGGCCGTGGAAAATTGCTACAAAAGATGTAGATAGTGCTGTGTATCCGTAAAGTATTGAGAAACGCATGGAGCCCCTCGAATGAGCCTCAAACCTAAGGACGACGGTCACCATGGCAACAAAGTAGTTGTCATTCTTCCCGGAACCGTCGAAGAGATCATTCCTGCATTTACCCCTGCAATTGGGCACAGCCAAGCAGAAAAGGTGCAGATTGCTGTGGAAGGCGCCGAAGCGCTTTACCGAGAGATTCGGGTCGACAACACGTTGCACGATGAAGCGGGCAATCCCGTAAGTCTAAAACTGGGCGCTGAAGTCGAAGTTACAATCGAAGCAACATCAGAAGTAACGATGCCCCATAAAAAGACAGAATCAAAAGAACTTGCTCGGCCAACTCCGCTGGCAAATGAGAAGAAAACCAGCTAGCTGGGCCTGAACGCTACGCCCAGCCTAGATGTTGACTCCGTTTAAAATGCATTCACAACGTCTTTGGGCAGCGGCAAGAGAACCCCAACCCAACATGATGTGGAACGACACGACCCGGAGACGGCGGTGAATCAGCGCTCCTCGCTGAATTCTTCTATTGCCATGCGGCGTTGTTGCATCCACTCGTCGAGAGCTCGTAGCAGGCTGAGTCTGTAGGCGATGGAAGCTTTGGAATATCCCCGGTTGGTAAGCGGAGCGGTGAAACCGGGGACGTAGGAGTACAGTGGGCCGCTCGTCTGTCCCAGCGGGACAGACGAATTCCTATACGAATGACTTTGCATGTGAATTTTCTCCTTTCGGTCCTTAGGACCGTCCAGAGAACTGGGTTGGATTATGCCGACTTAATCAAGCATCAGTGTGCGTGGGAATGGAGGGGAAACGCCGTCGACGACATTGAGGGGGCAGCATATCCCGCGACGTGGCATTGTACGCGGGCCCTGCACCGGCGACAATCGAACAATTCCGGAATCTCTGGCACACGAATGGATTTCCAGAGCTCGCGAAACCACAGCGATTGCACCGAGATGGTTTGCTGTTCCCAGTATGAAGGTCTCGGCTGACGGCAAGAAAATAGCATTGCTTCCGGCTCGCACTGCTGCATTCGAGGCCATGGAATGCTTGGTGGTTTCGAAACTCCCCGACGGTCCGCAATGGATTTACGAAATCAAGTTGATGGATATCGGGCAAAAGCTGTGAAGTCAGACGGCAAACTGACGCTGTTCTCTAGGCGTCGAAAATCATTCAACGAACAATTCCCATTCATTGTTGAGGCGCTTGATGATCTACCCACGAACACCGTTATTGATGGCGAACTCGTAGCTATAAATCAACCTGGCCGGCCGGATTTCAAATTGCTCCAGAGCTTCCGTAGCGAAGCTTCACGCATCCACTATTTTGTCTTTGGATCTCCTTGTCTACGAGAACCGCGATCTTGCGCGCCTGCCGCTGATCGAGCGGCGGCAGTTCATGTGTTCACTGTTGAAGTTTCGCTCGCCACGAATTCGCATTTCTGATTCTGTCGAGGCATCCGCACGGGACATGCTAAATGCCGTTCGTGAGCAAGGCCTGGAGGGAATCATTGGGAAGCAGACGGATAGTGCTTACGAGCCCGCAAAACGTAGCGGCGCATCGATCAAGTACCGTGTGAATCGCGGACAAGAATTGGTGATCGGCGGATTCCTGCCTGGTGCTCACGGTCTCGATTCCATCATCGTTGGATATTACCAGGGAGACCATCTGATCTACGTAGCGCGAGTGCGAAACGGCTTCGTGCCGGCCTCTCGCCGTCAGATGTTCGAAAAGCTGCGATCTCTGGTTATACGGAATGCCCGTTCGTCAATCTGCCAGAGATGCATCGCTCGCGTTGGGGCGAAGGCCTGAGCGCTGAGGACGTGAAGATGTGTGTTTGGGTCAAACCCGCGCTCGTCGCTCAGATTGAATTTCTCGAATGGGCCGAATTGGATCATCTCCGGCATTCGAAATTCGCAGGCCTGCGCGAGGACAAAGATCCGCGAAGCGTGGTAAAGGAGCACACGAGCGAAGCCGTCTGATCGCCGCACAGTGACGAGTCAAGGCGGCGTTGGAGTTACGCGCTAAGCGGTTCCACAAAATCTTGGCTCTTCGTTGAGGGCATAAATTGTTCGAGAAGAGATTTGAAGCGAGTGGTCAATTGCAATTCTTGGCTCGCTTCTGAAAACAACTTCTGAGGATCGGCAGCAGTCTTCAGGGTGTACCGCAAGTACGACAATCGCATGAGCCATTCCGCGTGCCGCAAATCCTTCTCGCTCTGAATCTCCGAACCTGTGCCCTTCCTGGCTAAACCCTGCGCCTGAAGGCGTTCTCCGGGTCCCGGCTCCATGCGCACGTAGGCACGCGGGGCGCTGGCCAGTGCGCGCACTCCGTGCAAGTGCTCTTTCAGAATGCTCAGACCACCGCTGAAGCCGAGCGGCCGGTGTGCGATCACTGTGGCACGGGCATGCGGATCCTGCTCGAGGAACTCGGCGATAGTGGCTTGAAGGGATCCAGCTTGCTCGAGCGCTGACGGGGAGCGGCGGTCTGCGCCGGTGCGACGATATATTTGGCGATGGTTCTGCGCCCGATGTGCAGATGACGGGCGATTTTGCGCACCGGCCAGTGCTCGGCCCAGTGCAGTCGATGAATTTCATTGATTTGTTCCGTTGTCAGCATGGACCTGAGTTCGGGTATACGAGTCCCACAAGAAAACCATAGGGTTGTTCTTTTCAAGCACGAGTAGGCGCCGGCGTTCTGTAGTCAAGTTGTTCGAAGATAAAGACTTGCGTGGAAGCTAAGTTGTTCTTGTCAAGATTGGCTACCCGTGGCCCCACCATCCAAACCTCAGCGGCAGAACGCTTTAGGTCCAAAGCTAAGCCGCTTCCGGATGTTGCAAACTTTAGTCCCGGACTACGCCGATTCCAATTTTCCGTCGGGCGCGGTCGGGATATTTGAGACGCGCCTTCTCCGCCAGTTCTTTGGTCTTGAACGGTTTCGACAAGATGACAAGTTCAAGTCCCTTGTATTCGAATAGCAGCCACCGCACTGATGTTTTCACGGGAATTTTATAGCACGGTTGGTTGCGCTTCAAAAGCCTAACGGCTAGGCTCATGGCGTTGCAAGATTGCCGGAGAGATTCGACAATGGCTAACTTCCTTCATCGCCAAGAAGAAAAACTATCTCGATTGGAACAACTGAAAGCAAACCCAACGACAATAATTCATTTTTGCTCGCCCGAAACGAAACTGACGCTCGGACATCGGGCCGTGTTAATGGGTAAACCGGGAGAGGTGTTGGCTACCGGATTTGTTATACGAAATTTTCGCGTGTGCAGGCCGGATGAAGTGACAGATGAGGAGTTTGCGCACGCTCCCGAAATTGCGAACTCTCTCGATAAAATCCTGGCTCGTTTAAGTTCATGGAACGCCAACCAGGACAGCGTTCAAGTGGTCAGATTGGAAAAACACACTGTCTAGCCGAACTGCCGCTCTACGGAAACCCGCTCTCCCATTGAGTCTCTACGAATTCCTGCTCAGAGCCGGTATTATATCCACGCATGCCATCAGGTTCGCGCCTCTTTTTCTGCCACCGAGGTAGATGAGGAGTGGCGCTACCTTTTGACATTTTGTACGGCAACTGCCAGCCGCTCGATTGATACCATGAGGGATATGAAGAGGATTGCTCCGGCTGCCACGTGAAGTGGCGGATCTTGAAGGACAAAACCTACGTACGAAATCGAGGAAATAATTCCCCAAGTACTATGGAACCGCGGAGGACGGGGAGAACGACTAGCTAGCTAGGCACTCGCGAAGAAGAATCGACAACACGGGTACAATCTGATCTGACTTCGCGCCGACGGTATCCCCTACCTTAGGCGATTTCGCCAAAAACCAAAATGAGCAATCTCAATCCTCAAAAAGCCCTGATCTTTCGAATTACTCACGTCTCCAACGTCGCGTGGATACTTGCGAATGGACTACACTGCAGCAACAGTGGACATTCCGATCCCAACTACGTTCCCATCGGGAACTCCGAAATTATTACTCGCCGGGCAGCACGGATCGTGCCTATCGCTCCAGGAGGCACATTGAGCGACTATGTCCCTTTTTATTTCACGCCCTATTCACCGATGCTCTACAACATCAAAACGGGTCGCGTCGGTGTCACGCAACGCCCCATGTCGGAGATCGCCATCTTGGTTTCGTCTCTTCCCGAAATGCAAAAACAAGCGATCCCGTTCGTCTTTACCGACCGCCATGCGGCGCTCGAGACCGCCGAATTTCATAACACCTTGGACCGGCTCGATCGCATCGATTGGCCCAGATTGCAGGCTCGTGATTTCAAGCGAGACCCGGACGACCCTGGGAAATTCGAACGCTACCAGGCCGAAGCTCTCATTCTTGGCCACGTTCCCATCACCGCAATTCTCGGTATTATTTGTTATCGGAACGAGGAGCAAACAAAAATCGAAACCATTTGTGATACTCTAAATCTTGCAGCTAAGGTATTGTACAAGCCGGATTGGTATTTCTGATGATCAAGTATGTTGAAGGCAATCTCCTCGAAGCTCCGACCGAAGCGTTGGTCAATACCGTCAACGAAGTCGGAGTCATGGGAAAAGGCATTGCCTTGATGTTCAGCGAGGCGTTCCCCGACAACACGGCAGCCTACATACGGGCCTGTCAGGCGAAGCAAGTCCACGTCGGGCGCATGTTCGTGACCGAGAACCAAGAGCTTGTCCAGCCGCGCTGGATTATCAATTTTCCCACGAAGAAACATTGGCGCGGCGATTCTCAAATCGAATGGATCCACGACGGCCTTCGCGATCTGGTGCGCGTCATCCGAAAAAAGAAGATTCGTTCCATAGCGCTTCCCCCTCTCGGCTGTGGCAACGGCGGCTTGGACTGGGACGATGTGCGTCAGGAAATCGAAAACGCTTTGACGGAATTGCACGATGTCGAAATCCTCGTGTATACGCCGACGCGCACCTATCAGAACGTCTCCAAAAAAGAAGGGCTGGAGAAACTAACGCCGGCGCGAGCGCTGATTGCCGAACTCTGCAGACGCTACGCCGTTCTGGGCCTCGAGTGCACCAACCTCGAGATTCAAAAGCTCGCCTGGTTCCTACAACAGTCCATCCTGGCAATGCACCTGAAGGATCCTCTCGACCTGCGCTTCGCGCCAAACAGATACGGCCCCTATGCGGAGCGCTTACGACACCTGTTGGACGGTTTGGACGGAAGTTATTTGCACTCCGCCAAACGTCTCAGCGATGCCGGCCCATTCGATTTGATTTGGTTCAATGATGCACGACGCGCGAAGGTGGAGGAGTATCTCCACAGCGAGAAAGCAAGAGCCTACTTGCCTGCGCTGGAAGCCACTGCGCGACTGATCGATGGGTACGAATCGCCGCTCGGCATGGAACTCCTCGCCACGGTCGATTGGCTCGTTCACCAAGAAGGCTATTCTGCGGACCTTCCCTCGATCCGAGAAGGCATTGCTCATTGGCCTGGAGGGAAGAAGGCCATTGAGCGCAAACAGCACCTCTTCGACGATCGTCTCTTGGAGTTGGCGCTCAACCGACTCAAGATGGCGCCAGCTATTCGCGAAGCAGCTCCCCTTGCCGTTTGATAGCCAACGCTTTTCCTGTCCGATTTTTCTAGCGACGCATCACTCGCAGCGATTAGATCGCGCCGAAAGCTCAACCTACGCCAGAACTGCGTGGACAACCGATCCCAAAAACAACACGCTGGCAAGGCCTAGCTAGCGCCAAGCTCATCACACAGGAACAAACTCCAGCCGATAGGGCGCAGCAGATCGACTTTCCCAGCGCTGGAACGTTGGCCGGAATTGCCGAAGATCCTAAAGACCTGCAAGCCTCCAGAAATGCCCAACCGTCCGCGAATCGCTTCACCGCTCCGACAAATCGTCTTAGCCACTTCCTCATGATTACCTCCAAAAATTGCGAGGCGGCTATAGACAAATTAACTCCTTCGGCTCTTCAGAGAGGTCGTAGTCCTCTGCCTCTATTGGGCGCGGGCCGCCTCTGCTCTCTTGATCAGTTCTGCCCGCTCATCCGCATAAATGTGTGCCCACTCGCGGAGCCGCGCCCTGTGCACGGCCACCGCGAACGGAATGGCCAGCAGTCTCGTGAGTCGAAAGTGTTCCTTCGTGAACGTTCCGGAGTTGACGCTCACCACCAACAGCAGACCCTGTAACATCTCCCCCACAATCAGTGGCACCGCCATACAACTGCCGACCTTTCCAAGACACTTGATTTCTCGCCAGTCTCCTTCATTCGCGGCATCCGCCAAATGAACGCTTTTCTTTTCTAGGACGGCACGTTGTAAGAGCGGATGGTCCGCCACTTCGAGCGTGATCACGGGCGGGTTTGCCGACCTGCTCGGCGACTCGCGCGCGACGAACAAGCGTCCACCCTCTTCGTCGAACAGCACGGTCGCCGACGTGTACGGCACCATTTCGTGAACATAACGAAGCAGCGTGTCGAGAACTTCATCCATGCGCTGATCCTCTGCGAGCACCACCATTGTTTTCCGGAGAACCTCGACTTCCACCCGGGTCGCCTCGATTTGCTCCCATGCCTGTTTCAATTCGCTCAGCTGCTTTCCATCCTTCCGATCGTCCGTTTCTGGAAGTTTTTTCCTAGGCATTGATTTGTCCATATTAGCCTCCGAAACCGATCGCTCGTTTTTCTCGCTGTAACGCGCAAGCATTACGGTTCAAACCAGTCCGCGGCTGACCGAGAGCGTATCTCTAGGTAGCCACACGTTACGTATCGAGCTGCGATCATAACTCCAAAATGCTCACGGAGACGTTCGAACGATCGCCCTGCTCCTGTAGGTTCCCACCTGAACTGTCTGTTTTCTTGCCTGCCCTTCCTGCGTGAAGACTGCGCCTAGCCGCCCGCTTCCTCTGATCAAGGGTCTCCGCTGCGCTCCGATGAACGCGAAAAGCGCGCGCCCTTGACAGCGCGGACGGCTAGGCGCCGGAGACCACTTAGGAAGGGCCTTGCTTCTTTTTTTCAAGCGAAAACCACGCTTGAAAAAAGGAGGAAAGAGGAAAAAAACAAAATGTCAGAAAACCGACATGCCACTTAGGGAGAGCTCCTGCGCGATGCGGTCGAAAAGCCCGGGCGAATGCTCGAAGCCTATACCGCGTTTCACAACTACAGCTTCGGGAATGGCCTGCTTGCGCTCGAACAGTGCGTTCGACGCAACTTGCAGCCCGAACCCCTCAACACCTATCGTGGTTGGCTCGAACGCAAACGGCACGTCCGCAAGGGGGAGACAGGAATCACCCTCTGTAT
>Ga0185299_10004159_pt1 | contig 17822 bp, 18 predicted proteins | sample PaiPotPPA55metaG_FD_128002 | JGI IMG/M metagenome (GOLD analysis project Ga0185299, IMG submission 128002) | Iron sulfur acid spring bacterial and archeal communities from Banff, Canada, to study Microbial Dark Matter (Phase II) - Paint Pots PPA... ...
GCCAATTGACCGGCGACATGGTTCTAGAAGTCGGTTACCTCGGTTCGGAAAGTCACTTTCTTCAGCGCTTCCTGACCTTGAATATGCCCGCGACGATGAGTGCCACCGCCACAGTGAACTCTCGCGAGCCGGACCCTTCGTTCGGAAATATCCAGTATGTGGGCGGCGTCGTGAACGCGAACTACAACGCACTGACGGCCAAGCTGACACGCCGTTTATCGAAGGGCCTCACCTTTCTGGTCGGCTACACGTTCTCGAAGGCGATCGACGAGGGCAGTGGCATTCGCAATGACAACACCGATCAGTTGAAGCCTCCCAACGGCACTTGCTTCACGTGTGAGCGCGGCCTGTCGTCCTTCGACGCGCGCCACCGCTTTGTTACTTCAGCGCTTTATAGCTTGCCATTCGGCACGGGCCGGCAACTGCTCAATCACGGCATCGCTAGCACTCTGATCGGTGGGTGGCAGCTCGGTGCGATCTTTACCGCAGCGACTGGGTTTCCGAACGACATAACAGCCGGGGTGGATCAGTCCAACACCGGTGAGGGCTACGACCGTCCGAACGCAGTTCCCGGCGTGTCGGAGAGTCTCGCTCACCCCAGCACAGGCGAGTGGTTTAACACCGCCGCCTTTGCACTGCAACCTAAGGGCACCTTTGGCAACCTCCCCCGTAACACGGCCACGGGTCCTGGGATCTTCACGATCGACTCCACGCTGATGAAGAACTTCAACTTCACCGAGCGGATTTATTTGCAGATGCGGTTCGAAGCGTTCAACACTTTGAATCATCCCAACTTTAACGATCCCAACCTCAGTCTGACCGGCGCTGGCTTCGGCCAGATCACCTCCACACGTACTGGGATTGACATGCGAGAGCTGCAGCTTAGTATGAAGCTGGTCTTCTGATGTGTTGCGCGGCATTTCCAGAGTCGCGCCAGGCCGTAACAGAGTTCGGGCCATATGGATCGAGGTCCGGGCTGAGCAAGCGAAATTGTACGAAATTGGACGCGAAAGTGTCCATCGAAGGCGATCGGATCATGTATAAATGATGCAGGTGTAACTGACGTCCAAAATTGAAAGGAACCGATATGCGCCCCCTTCACTTTTCTGCTTTCGTTGTCATACTGCTGATGACCTGGTCAATCCCCGCTCAAGAAACCCCACAAGGGCCGGCTCGCGGCGGAGGAGGTGCGCAGTCGGAAGAAGCGGCCGCACGGTATGCTGCCGCCGATGTTCGCATCTTAACCGTCGGCATCATTTACAACGCTGGCTTAGTGGATCTCGCTGCCGCTTTCACGAAAGAGACGGGGAAGAAGGTGGCCGTGAACACCATCATCATGGGTAGCGCCGTCAACGCAATCAAGACTGCCAATCCTCCCGCGGATGTCATCATGCTGCCCTTTGAGCTGATGAGTTCGTTGTCTTTGGATGGCAATATTGTGCCAGGCACTTATCTTCCGCTGGGCCGCTCGGAAATGGGCCTGGCTGTACGCGCCGGGGCGCCGCACCCGGACATTTCGACGGTCGAAAAGTTAGCCGCCGCTTTACGCAGCGCGAAAATGGTCATGCGCTCGGATCCATCCCATGGCAGCATGGTGGCGAAAGTGATCGAAGACAAGGTAATCAAGCGACCGGAGTTCGCCGGTGTCAATAGCGCGGTCAGCACACAAGGAGAAGGCGGTCAGGCGCTGGCGCGCGGCCAAGGCGATATGGCGCTGCAGGCCATTTGCGAGATTCTTCCTCACAAGGAGATCGAGGTCGTTGGCCCGCTACCGCGCGACTTGGGAGCCTGGATCGACATGTCCACGGCGGTCTCGGCACGAGCGATGCATCGCGATGACGCGATCGCTTTCGTCAAGTATATCTTGCGGCCGGAATCGAAGCCGATCTGGCGGGCAAAGGGGCTGGAACGCTTTGAGTGACCGAGCAGGCTAAGCAACCGCAGGCCGTCGCTACTTCTTGGTCGGCACCCCGTACGTTTGTCCAGGAAACGTCACCTGCAGGCGGATGCCATCGGGATCGAAAAATTCATTCAACGTTCCCTGTTTCGACAACTCCGCGTTGGCCCCGAGCGATTTAACCACCTCTACTGCTGAACGGGCATCGAAGTTATCGACCAGAGCGCTGAAGTGATCGATTTTAGCCGGCTTATTGGGCGCCGGGTTGTAGAGCAGGATTCGGGTCTCACCAGCCTGGAAGGTTGGCTGCGGCGGATTACCTTGTCCCGGTGCTGGCTCGCCGAACAACTTTCGATAAAATCCGGTCGCCTGCGCCATGTCATTGACCTGGATCGCAAGGTGGTGCATCCCGCGGGGACGAAAGAGAGCTTCCTGTTTTGGCCCGGTTTCCGGCGCGGCGTTGCTCAGTTGTTTCCACGATTGGTCCGCCCAGATCTGTACACTGGTGCCGTCGGGATCGAGGACAAAGAGCCCGACATTCGACTCGCGCACTTTCAACCCCGCGTTTTCGAGCGCCCGCTTCATGCCGGCCGCGTTGAAATTTTCAATGCCGACGGCGAAATGATCGATACGCTTGGCTTCACCAGGCGCGGCCGGGGCGATCGCTATGTAGCACGGGCCAAGGCGCAGGTAACGACGCGGCGTCCGGCCATCTTTCAGGACTTCATTGCCGAAGAGACGACGGTAGAACAGCATGGCTTTGTCGATGTCTCCGACTGCCAGTCCAACATGATCCACACGCGTTACGCGGAGAAGCCCTTCCTCGGCGCCAGCCCGCGGTACTGCTATCGCGCCGAGCGCGAGGAGCGCGTCGCGCCGGGTAATCCGATCAAGCCACATGCGTCTTCTCTCCTGGGCATTCCGCAAACTGCTTAGACGGCCATTCTACACCAACGGATTCAGCGCCCATATCCAGCGTCGGGTCCTTTCGATCGGCCCTCTGGATCATGCACTATGCTGCCATTGTTCCTGGAGATCACGTCCGGCATTCTCCGAAATCCTTGGACCCGCTCCGATGCCCGTTCCGTCCCTCTCGGCGGCCGTGAGGACGTGTACGCCCAGACTAGAGTGCGTTCTCCGTCCAACTGGCGGCACTTCCTGCGAAGAGCGTCGATTTCGGCGCTCTCGAAAAACTCAGAAGATTCATGTTATTTCGCACAATTTCGCTTGGCAGGTGCAACGCTTGTTTTAGACTTAACCAACCTAGAAGTTTAGAAGTGCGATCATTCGGTTGGCTCCGAGTGCCGAGATCATAGAGCTTCAAATGCAATGTGCGGTATTCATTGCGTATCGGAGCTTCATCGACGATGTTCGGATGCTCGGGGCGCATCGGCATTTCCGCAAGCAAGCATGGCCGCCATTGGGCTAGAATCGATTTTCTTGCCCAAGGGGTGCCATTATGTCCAAACGTCTAACTCTGGTCATCACCGGGGTGCTAGCCGCACTTCCACTGATTTCCGATCAAACCGCCAAAACAAAGCACTTGCTATACGTCGCCAGTCCCGGAATTCGCAACTACACCGAGTGGGGAGGCGTCGGTGTCCTGGTCTTCGACATCGACGACGGATACAAGTTAGTGAAACGCTTTGCTACGTGGACATATCGGCCTGAAGAGAAAGTTGAAAATGTCAAGGGATTCGCCGCCAGCGCAGCCACTGGCAAGATGTATGTCACCAACAACAACCGGATGATGGCCCTCGACATCGTCACCGGCAAGAGGCTCTGGGACAAAGCGTACGAAGGCGGATGCGACCGGATGGCCATCTCGCCCGACGGCAAGACTCTGTATGTTCCGCAGTTGGAAGGGCCGGATTGGCATGTCGTCAACGCCGGCACCGGCGACGTGATCGCCACGCTCGAGCCGAAATCCGGCTCGCATAACACGATCTGGGCTCCCGATGGATCGCGTGTGTATCTGGCCGGTTTGAAATCACCGCTGCTCCGCATCGCCGACCCTAAGACGAATACCATCGCGATCACCGTGGGTCCGTTCGCCGCAGGCATTCGGCCATTCACGGTGAACGGGAGCAACACGTTGGTGTTCGTGAATGTCAATGAATTGCTCGGCTTCGAGGTGGGAGACATCAAGACTGGTAAGAAGCTGTGTCGGGTAGAGGTCCAGGGTTTCAAGCAAGGGCCGGTTAAGCGCCACGGCTGCCCGAGTCACGGGATTGCGCTGACTCCCGATGAGAAGGAGTTGTGGCTGGCCGACGGAGCGAACAATGCAATCCATGTTTTCGACGCGACCGTAATGCCGCCGAAGCAAACCACGACGGTGCACTTGAACGAATTCCCCGGCTGGATCAGCTTCAGCATGGATGGCCGTTACGCTTACTCTTCAACCGGCGAGATTATCGATGTCGCGACGAAGAAGATCGTGGCCACGCTGCATGACGAAAACGGCCACCTGGTGCAGAGCGAGAAGCTGCTGGATCTCGAAATCGCGAACGGGAAAGTCGTCCGTGCCGGCAACCAGTTCGGTGTCGGACAGAAGTTGAAGTGAGTCCGCGCGCGATCTAGGTGCTCGCGGCTGCTGGCGCCGTTCTGGACGGGAAAGCGGCGTGGGATGATGCGCGATTTTTTTATGAGTGGGTGATTACGACATCCGGCAGACGTTCTCCGGCGCAGTTTCATATAACATACCCGCGCTGGGGCGGCGGAATCTGGAAGTCGATCTTTGGAAACTGGTCGAGTGATTCGATCGTTTACGCACGCACCGCACCTCCCGTGAACGTAGTCACCGGGTTCGACAGCTGCGCAGGCACTTCAAACTCCGGGAGTGGCTTGCTCTTCGGGCGCGAGCGGATTTTTTCAATATCTTCAACCACCCCAATTTTGGAAGCCCCACCAACTATCTGAGTTCTCCTCTATTCGGGCAATCTCTACAGATGCTGGAAGCCTCGCTGGGAAGAAGCGGCGGCCAGAATGGCGACCTGATGCGGCTCTGCATTTACGGGCAAGCCCGCCACATCAACCTTTCAAGGGGCAAGAAATTAGCGCCCCCAAAGGATGAGGGCGCTGCCAAGCGGCATTAAGAATGTCTCTAAACTCTACGCTTTGGGATAAAGGAACTCCCAGCCGGTGTTTTCTCCGGGGTAAAACCAGCTGTGAATCGCCTCGGGGCTCCCGGAAGGCCGCTCTTCAAAACGGACGATCGGTTTATCCGGCGTGTTTGAAACGTAATCTGGAATCGCCTGAAGGGTTGCGACCAGGCTTTCCTTCCCGTTCGAATCTTCTGAGAAAACCTGCACGATGTTCAAATTCGACGAGCTGTCGGCAAGCTCGAACACGTACTTGCCGGGAGCGAGAACTTGCCCGGGAATCTGCACGGGCGCGCTGAACTGGAATTCCGTTCTCTTGTTCATCTCATCCGCCATTACAGGCTTCGTCATAAAAAAGCTCATCGCCAATGAGGCGCTGAGGCACAATGCTTTCAATTTGCTATTCATCTTCGTTTCTTCTTTCATCTCTCTCGCTGGAGATTAGGGCAGGTGTATATCCAAGACGTCGACTATGATTTCAAAGGAGTTGGCTTTATAGTCTCTCGATCCGGGGTTGTTTCAGTGACAGCGTTTGACACTTGGCCGACAGCTCCCCTCGGAGGGATACTCTATCTATAGAGTCTCCCTGCTTGTGAACCTATTTCGCGTATTGCGCCTCACCGTTGCCAAACGACCAGTTCTCTTTGCTGACTTCAACCAGACAAATGAACACGTCTTCCCGACGCAGGCTGAGACGCTCGTGCAGTTCGTCTGCGATTGCTTTGTAAAAGGCACGTTTCTGATCCACGGTTCGCCCAGCATTGAGCGTGACCTGGATAAAAACGCAATCTTTCGATCTCTGAATGCCCAAGAAGCTGGGATCAAAAATGAAATCTTGGGCTGGGTGCTGCGTGATGACCTGGAAGCGATCGTCCTTCGGGGCGTTCATGACTTCAACTAGTGCGTCATAGACCACTTCTCCGATGGTCCTCCGGTAGTCGGCAGTCTTACCCTCTGCAAGATCGATTCGAGCGAGTGGCATGATACATTCTCCTTTCCAGTATTAAGTGCTCGCCTGCACGTGAATGGATTTGGCCCTTAGAAGCCAAGATCGCTCAGTCCCGGATGATCATCCGGACGGCGCCCTAGTGCCCAGTGATATTTGCGGTCCGTCTCCTTGATGGGTAGATCGTTGATGGAAGCAAACCTCAAGCGCATCAGCCCGTTCTCATCGAACTCCCAATTTTCATTGCCATACGAGCGAAACCAATTCCCGGAGTCATCGTGCCATTCATAGGCAAAGCGCACGGCGATACGGTTTCCCTCGAACGCCCAAGGCTCTTTGATCAGCCGATAGTCCAGCTCTTTCGTCCATTTACGTCTGAGAAACGCGACGATTTCTTGCCTTCCGTTCACAAATTCCGAGCGGTTTCTCCAGCGTGAATCAACTGTGTAAGCCAGGGCCACCTTTTCTGGATCACGAGAGTTCCAGGCATCTTCTGCCAGTCGAACCTTCTGAATAGCCGTTTCGGAGGTAAATGGCGGCAACGGAGGACGTTGAGTTGTGGCTTCGGCGCTTTCCTGGCGAAAACCGAACTTGCCGTTACTATTCTTCCACTGCTCGTGGGGAGGAATCGTTTCGATGGTGTCCCAGTGCTCTGCGATTTTTCCGTTCTCTACGCGGAACAGATCGTAAAACGACGACTGCTTCCCGCCGAACGCGCCCTCGCTGACCACAAGCACGAAATTCCCCTCGCCAAGCACCTTGTGGACCCGGTCGTACTTCATCGTGATTCCTCGAGCGGCCATTGAATGCAGTGCAGAACCAAGGCCTGAGAGATTGTCGGAGATCTGCGGATTGTGCTGAATGTATTTGTCGGCGTTGAAGTAGCCCGCCAGCTTTTCCATCCTGCCATTTACCAGGATGTCGTAGACGAAAGCGCGCACCAGCTCTTTGTTCGCGTGGGTCTTATCCAGATCTCTCGGTTCTGTCGGACCATCGATCATGCTGTGGCCGCTTGGGTTCGGACGTGCCGTCTCCTGAAGATTGTCCCAATGCTCCACGATGTTGCTGTTTTCGAAGCGGAAGATGTCGAAGCCGATCTTCGGACCGAAGAAGTTGTAGTCGGTATGCGCGATGACGTAATCACCATCTTCTAGCACACGCGCCGTGTTCACGCGCGCTAAGCCTTTGGGCAAGGACGCAAGCAGCACGCCCAGGCCGGCAAGCCCGTCGGCGGCAGCAAGATTGTGCTGAATGTACTTGTCTCGGCTTATGATTGCGAGCGGTTCGGCTGCCCTGGTCTCGATTGCCTTCAGTAAGGTGACGACCTGCTGCTTCCTGTACGACATATCTCCTCCTGCTGCTTTCAGTTTTGGACGTGAGCGCCTATCGAACCATGGTGCAACCGAATGACCAATTGAATATCACTGCAAACAGGGCTCGAAAAGGAATCAGAGTGACAGAATCTTGGAAGGGCCAGGATTCTGGAAGTTGAACGAGGGACCTACCGGACGTTGTGGTCTTTTAGGTTGAGCTGTTTGATTTTCAAAGCTAGCGTCGACCGTGGAATTCCGAGTTTCGCAGCGGCTCCATTTGGCCCGGCAACTTTTCCGTTGCTTTCCGCGAGAGCCGCTTTGATGAGTCCCTTTTCATAGTTCTGGACGGTCTCTGTCAGAAGACCCGATGACTTCGGGCGAGGTGCGCCCTGACTTGATAGCCAAGCTTCATCGACCCAAAAAGTATCCCCGGTACAGAGTATTGCAGATCTCTCGATGATATTTTGAACCTCACGAATATTGCCTGGCCAATGATAGGACTGGCAAAGCGTGAGCGTGTTTTTGTCGATCTTGCTGATCTGCTTTCGCGCCTTCTCCGCATGGCGCTTCACGAAGTACTCGACGAGCATTGGAATGTCTTCTTTCCGTTCGCGGAGAGGCGGCACATCAATCGGAAAAACATTCAGCCGGTAGAAGAGGTCGGCGCGGAATGTTCCTGAAGCAATGGCGGTCGCCAAATCGCGGTTGGTAGCGGCGATTACTCGAACATCAGTGGGAATGACACGGCTACCTCCCACTCGTTCAAATTGGCGCTCTTGGAGCACTCGAAGCAACGCAATCTGAGTTTCGGCAGGAAGCTCGCCGATTTCATCGAGAAAAATCGTGCCGGAGTGCGCCAGTTCAAAACGACCTTGCCGGCGCTGCAGGGCACCTGTAAGTGCACCCTTCTCGTGGCCAAACAATTCTGAGGCGATGAGCGAAGCAGGAATCGAGGCGCAATTCACGGCGATGAAAGCGTGGCCAGACGCCGCGAAAATGAGAGGCCAATGCTGGACCGCAGCTGGACTTGTTGACCTCGACGCCCGATACAGAACCTCGTTTCGGCCAAATGATAGATCGAGTCGTGTCATATATCTGGCCTCCTCCGAACGACTAATAGACGAAGCATCAAAAAGGAGGCCATTTTGATCTCTCGATTCCTTTTGCCGCTCCTAGCGGGAGCCTTCCTGTCCGCCCAGGACCCTTCCGCCAATCCGCAACCCCCTTACTTGAAAGTCTTCTTGAACCTCTCGGACTCGCAAATTCAAGGCTTGGTTCAGCTTCAACAGCAAAAAGGGCAGGCGCTGCAGCCGCTGGTGCAAGAAGTGTCTCAGAACCAGCAGAAGCTTCAGCAAATCCTGGCGGAGCCGAATCCGGACCCCGCCACCGTCGGACAACTCGTGATCGCCATAGCCGCCCTCGGCCAGGAGGTCCAGCAGATCGCCGGCAGCTTCCAGCAGCAGGCATCCAATCTTCTGCAGTCCGATCAGAGGACGAAGCTGCCGCCTCTCAAGCTGGCACTGGAGTTGCATCCCGTCGCCCTGCAGGCAGTGTCCCTGGGACTTCTGAATGCGCCATGATAAGAGCGAAGACGAAAGCGAATACCGCTCATGCTCAGCGTAGCTGCCCAGCCGATCGAAGCTCCGCGCAACGTGATTGAACGGTCCGATGTCACTGCTTTGGCTCTCGACGACGCCGGACTGCGCAACGCCCTTGAAACACACCATGTCGAATGCTACGGCTGGGCGCTGTGCTGCTGCCGGCGCCGGCGTGACGAAGCCGAGAACGTGCTTCAACTCGTCTACGTAAAGGTTCTCAGCGGAAAAGCTGTTTTCGATGGAAAATCCAGTTTCAAGACGTGGCTGTTTGCGGTGATCCGCAAGACCGCCGCCCACGAACACAGACTGGAACTATTGCGGAGACTGCGGCTGAGCCGGATTCCGATGGCCCTCGATGCGAAACCTCCCACTCAGCACGGCGGCGTCGAGTCAGGGCTGAAGGAGGCGCTCGAAAAGCTCCCCGCGCGTCAACGGGAGGTGCTGCTGCTGGTCTTCTATCACGATCTTTCGATAGTCGAAGCTGCCAAGGTAATGGGCGTAGGAATCGGCTCCGCGCGAACACATTATGAACGCGGGAAGAAACAATTGCGGAGGAGGCTGGCATGAGCTTACCGGAAGACAGTCGTCTAAGGGAGCGCTTTGCGAATCTCCGTGAAGAGGATCGAAGCGCCGCCCCGCCCTTTGAGCGGACCGCGGCCGCAGGGGATGCGGTTTCGCGCCGCAGATCCTCGTTGCGGATTGCTCTGGCCGCAATGCCGGTTCTCGCCATCACCGTCATGCTAGCCGTGCGAACCCACCGCTCAACGGACGCGGTCCCGCGCGAACTCGCAGGCTGGTCTTCGCCGACCGCGTTTCTTCTGGAAACTCCCGGCAAACAACTTCTGAATCAGACACCCAGGCTCGGAGAACCGCTAATCCCTGCTCTACTGGCCGCCCAGGATGGACCCAAATGAAAGCGATAATGCTTATACTGCTGCTTTTCAGTCCGCTCGCCGCGCAGCAACCTCCTGAAGATCCCTTGCGCGACGTCCTGTTCCCGCCGGAGGCCGTCATGCAGCACCAGCAAGCCGTTGGACTCAGCGAAGAGCAGAAGAATAATCTCAAAGTTGAGGTTCGCCAGGCGCAGTTGAAATTCACCGAGCTTCAATGGACCCTGCAGGACGAAATGGAACGCCTGGTTTCTCTGCTCAAACAGTCCAAGGTGGACGAGAAGCAAGCCGCTTCGCAGTTGGACAAGGTTCTGGGCGCGGAGCACGAAATCAAGCGCGCCCAGCTCATGCTTCTCATCCGCATCAAAAACAACCTCACACCGGCGCAGCAGACCCAGCTTCGCGAGTTGGTTGAAAAGTCGAAAATAAGATGAGCGGCGCGTGCGCTCCGAGGTTCCAGAGTGCCGCGTCGGGTCGATTTGGAAGCACGGGCGACGTTATTCCGCATTGATTACCCGACAGGGGAGCCCAGGAAAGCCAGTCCTCTCAATCGGAGGCGGACGCGAATGCGATGACGGGAAGACTGGCTTAGTTTCGATAACGGACATCGACACGACTCTGACACGGCATTAAGTGAATCTAGCCGGTTCCGGCGCGTGACGGAGGCAGGCGAATCAGACCCTAACCGTCCTCTCTCTCAAGAACTGCGGTGAGAAGTCAATGCCTAGTCCCGGTGACTCGGGGATGCTCCACTCCGACAGGGTCGGCTTCCAACCATCAACAAAAATATCGTTGTAGTCCTTGGGATTCGTGTTGCCTTCCTCCATAATCAGGAAATTCGGGATCGACGCGGCCACATGCAACGCGGCAGCCGTGCAAACAGGTCCATTTGGATTGTGTGGGGCAATCACGACGTAATGCGCATCCGCCATGGCCGCGATCTTCTTGATGGCAGTAATTCCTCCGGTGCGAGATGGGTCCGGCTGTAGAATTCGCGCGGCCTGCTTTTCCAGGATGGCGTAGAAGTTGAATTGCGTTTGGAGACCTTCCCCGGTCGCAATCGGCATATTAGTCGAATGCTGCAGCATCGCCATGGCATCGGTATTTTCCGGAGGGACCGGCTCTTCGATAAAAAACGGGTCGAATGGTTCCAGCATCCGGATGATTCGGCCGGCCGAGGCGAGGTTCCACTTACCGTGGCATTCCACGCAGATGTCAAAATTGGGTCCGGCTTCGCGGATGCCGGTGAGCATCTCGCGCACCTCGTTGAGAATGGACGTGGAAAGCTGGCGGTCGTATCCGGGGTAGGGACCGAACGGATCGTACTTTCCCGCCGTGGCGCCTTGGGCGATTAGTTCCTTCGTACGGCGCGCATACGCGTCACGCGTTCTGGGAATGTTGCCCCAGCGATAACTGGTATAGATTCGGATCTTGTCTCGTGTCTTACCTCCGAGCAGCTTATAGAGCGGAACGTTCAATCTCTTTCCGATGATGTCCCACAGAGCAATGTCGATAGCGCTAATGGCGGCAAAAAGCGTACCTCCCAGCGTGTTTTCCTCGACGATATACATGTGCCGCCAAAGTTTCTCAACATCCCAGGCGCTTTCGTTGAGAATTAGCTTCCCGCACTCGCGGATTTGGCTCAGCACAGCCGGCGAACTCGGCGGCGTTGTCCCCTCACCCCAGCCGTAGAGCCCATCCGCGGTCTCCACCCGTGCGAGCGGATAGCTGGTCCGGTCTCCGATGCGCACCAGATAGGGCTCAACCTTGGTGATCTTGAGCGGGCTGTTGTCCCGCAACTGAGCCAGCAGTGGAAAGGCGCAGGGCCCTATCCAGCCCCCTGCTGCCGCTTGAAGAAACCCACGACGGCTCACTGTTGCAGGACGTGAAGGCATGTCCCAATACCTCCTCTAAAACACCATCTTTAAAACACCACCCTGAGAGCGACCTGCATTTGCCGCGGATTGCCCACAATGGAGGTGATCGTGCCCACCGCACCGCTTCCAATGGTGGCATTCGGCTGACCGAACTGCGGATGGTTAAACAAGTTGAACGACTCAGCGCGGAACTGCACCATTAATCGCTCCAGAGGATGGAAATCCTTGAACAGCGATGCATCCAGATTCGTGCGGCCTGGCCCGAACAGAATATCGCGCCCTGCATTTCCAAACGTGTAAAGCGCCGGGGTAGTAAACGCCGTCTGATCGAACCAGTGGCTCAGGGATTGGCCACTCGACAAATTTCCGCTGGCGACGCGGTTCGGACGGCTGCTGGTACCTGTGTTCGTCGTCGAGGTGGCCAATACCGGGGTGAAAGGAAGTCCCGTCTGCGCTTGCAACAGGCCATTGATCTGCCATCCGCCCAGTAGCGTGCCTCGAAAGCCTTTCGAGCCGAAGCCGGGCAACTGGTAAGTCAGACTGAGCGTGAACCGGTGCCGGATATCGAAAGCAGAATTGCCGCGGTCGCAGAAACGGCAGGTGGGGTCCTGCGGCGTGCCGGTCCCTCCGCCAAAGTCCGTCGCGACATCGTCTATGGCATGCGACCATGTATAACCGGCCAGGCCAGTCAGACCTTTGGAGAGGCGCTTTTCAGCGGTGAACTGAAACGCGTGATAGTTACTCAGACCGTCCGATGTGTAGTAGTTGATGTCGGCCAGGGTGGGGTCGACCGAGTACAACGGCCGGCGAGGCGTGGTGGCTCCCGGGCCCGGAAGTGGTTGATTCGGATTCCAGCCGGTCCCAAGGCGCCGGCCGAGATTTCCCACGTATGCCACTTTGAACAGCGTGCTGATCGGCGCGACTTCCCGTTCAATAGTGATATTGAACTGCTCCGCGTAGGCCTGACTGAAATTACCTGGGACGCCGATGGTATTGCCAGCAGGTGGGTTCACGCCTGTCAGATTCACGGCGGGAGGGGATGGGAAGCCTCCGCTTACGCGCGGACCTATGAATTCATCGCCGGGACTGACTAGATCAATCGGACCGTAGGGAGCCTGCCGATCGAAGCGCAGGAGCGCGCCGCCATTGCCGTTGGGATTGTAGAACATCCCAAAGCCGCCACGAACCACCGTATGCGCGAAGGGCTGATATGCGAAACCGAAACGCGGCGCGAAATCCTTCCAGTAGCCCTGCAGACCGGCTGTGGGACCAACCCCGTTCTGGCCGGCAACCATCACCGTTGCGGTTGCGAGATTGAAATTAGCCCAGCGATTGGCGACTTCGCTGTAGGGGCTGTAATACTCCCACCGTATGCCTATATTGAGCGTGAGCTTTGAGTTCACTTTCCAGTCGTCGGCGAAATAAGTGCCAAACTCTATGCCGCGAATGCCCGGCCATACGAGTAGATAGTCTTGTTCGTATAAAGTCGGATAACCGAGTAGCATGCTGGCAATGGAGTCGCCGCTAGGGCTCACTCCCGGCATGGCCGTAAAGCCCGGGCTGAAGTTGAAACGGCCGTTGCCCTGATTGGTCTGATACTCGGTGATCTGACGGCGGCGGACGTCCACTCCGAACTTGAGCGTGTGCCTCGAGTGGGTCCAAGTCACGTTATCGAGTTCTTCGAACGTGTTCTCACGCCGATAAATGGGGAGCGAGCGGCTCATGCCGATGCCTTCGTAGGTGGAAGGAGAAAAAATCGGAAGCCCGGTTTGCTGCCCATTGGGATTTGCGTTGGCAACTCCCAACTCGACTGCGAGCGGCTCGTTAGGCGTGGTCCCTGCCAGCGTGTAATCGACGCGGTAGCGGTTGAAGCCCACTCGCAGATCGTTGACGAGTACCGGAGAGAAGATGTGAGTGTAATCCGCCACCGCCTGCTGCACCGGCTGCGCGGACGTGCCCGCAAAAGATGCCTCGTCACCCAAAGGCAGAGGACGCGATATGCCAGGAATGGTGGTTAACGGGTAGGTTGGTGGAACAATCGTGTTCGTATGCTGGATCGAATAGCGCGCGAAGAAGGTGTCGTTGGAAGTGAAGTTGTGATCCACGCGGATATCGCCCTGATCCCAGTTTTGGGTCTGTGTCATGTTGCTTGTGTAATTGTTCACAAGCCCGTTGGTCAGGGGCAGCGGATATGCGTTGACCATTTTCATGGTCACAGGATCGAAGCGGCTGGCCGGAATCATATTGCCGGGAAACTGAGTCCGCGTGTACGAAGATCCGGACGGGGTCGTGGTCATCGGGTCGAAGATTTTCGCCGGCAGGGCGCTGAAATTGCCCTGGCGCATCGCAGCCGTGGGTACCGTGAAAATTGCGAGATTCTGTGACGTCCTGCGGAAGCCCTCATAATCCACGAAGAAGAAGGTTTTGTTCTTTCCGTTATACAGTTTTGGAAACTCGACTGGACCGCCAAACGAGCCGCCGAACTGGTTGTATTTGAATGAAGGGAACGGCGTGCCCACTGGGTTGAAGAACTGCCGGGCATCCATGGCCGAATTGCGCAGGAACTCGAACGCGCTTCCGTGCCAATTGTTGGCGCCGGATTTGGTGACCACGTCGACCACCGCACCCGAGTTCCGGCCCTGATCGGCGCTATACAGATTCGTTTGAACTTTGAATTCCTTGATTGCTTCCACGCCCGGGCGCAGCACGATCGAGAGCGTAAGCCGGTCGTTATCATCGATGCCGTCATAGAGGAAGTCATTCGAGCCTTCACGGTTTCCATTGGAGAAGATCTCGGTTCCGGGTCGGCGGTCGTCCGGCCGCGTGCCACTCATGATAGTGCCTCCGACGCTATATCCGGTACCAACCACGCCGGGCGACAGAGTGGCCAATTGCACGAAATTGCGGCCGTTCAGCGGCAGCTCCTCGGTAAGCTGCGTGTTGACGACTGTTCCTAGCGTGGACGATTCAGCCTCGAGCAGCGGCGCAGTGCCTGTGACCTCCAGGGTATCGGTGACCTGCCCAACCTGCAGTTGCATGTTCACTTCAGCGCGCTGGTTCACCTGCAACTCGATGTTGTTCTGAACGGTCTTGCGGAAACCCTGCGCTTCCACGGACACATTGTAGATCCCTGGCTGCAGAATTGTGAACAAGTAGTTCCCATTTTGACCGGTTATGGTTTCCCGAGAGATGCCGGTTTGAGCGTTGACGATGGAGACCTTAGCGCCTGGCACGATCGCGCCGGTGGCGTCCGTAACGGTTCCACTTAACTCAGCGGTCGCGGTCTGCGCCGCAGCCGGCAGAGTGAAATAAATACAAAACAGAATAGTTGCGAAAAACCTGCGAGCATTCATGGCTCCCCCACCTATAAGCAAAGTAGGCCTGGAAATTGGACCCCAACCAAGCCTCTTTGAAAAGCATAGTCTTTTCGACCGCCGGAGACAATCCCCCACGGCCGGCCGCAAGACCGCCGCTTGAACCCGTTGGACTTATGGTTGACAACCTTTCAGCGGCACTTCGAGGAGGAACCATTCGGTGAAATCGCCGTCGAAAAAATAGAAGCGCTGTCAGCGTGACCGCAGAATGTTCGCGCCAGGCAGTCAAACTGGCCAGGGGGCTTAAGGGTAGCCTACGCGCAATCGCATTCCCTGGAAACTCCGTGCAGGGCGAAATTCCATCCAACGCGAGAAAAGTGAAGTTGCAACGGTCAAGATAGGCACAGTATGCCGGGCGTGACGAATACGTCCCACTTCAGGGGAACGCGTGGAGTTCTAACTGCAGCCATAAGATCCCTTTTTCCTTTTGCTAATCGTCGAGCTATCGTTCATGCCATTTCCGAATCGGGATCACCAGATATAGCTCGGGGTGGCCCGAAAGATGATTCACATGAGGCTCACCATTCGATCCGTCCTGGTTCAATGTCCGCAGCATTTTTTGATCCGGCCCTATGATCATGATGTGTGGCCCAACGTGGAAATCGTTGCCGCTTCCCATCGCATGCGACTTGTTAGGCACCCAGAAGCCGCCATACATATATGAAATTCCGACACTCTGCACATTGGGCGTACGACCGCCAATACTGTCCTTGATGAACTGCAGAAAGACCTGGTCAAAGCAGCCGGGCTCGTCATGCGGCGAACCAGGGAGGCCAGGTAGGCATGTCCATTGGCTCGAGCCATTACGTAGAACGCGATATTCGCCTCCAGGCGTCGACGGCCAGTCGAGTAAGGTCGCGTCTTTGGTGACGGAGGCGGGACCGGCGCGCAACGCATCCGCGATTTTTTCGGCGTCGGTAACGGGCATTCGCGATTCCGGTGTCTGAGCGAAGGCGGCGGTTGCCGCGAAAAGTACAATCGTAATCAGTTTCATCTCAAGCTCCTTTGAATGAGTGCATCCTTTAGCCGTAGTAGCGTGGCAAGCAGTGGATAATTTCGCGGCGAATCGAGCTGTAAGCTTCGAGAAGCGGCAGCTGTTGCAAGGCGTCGCGCAGCACGTCTTCGATCTCGTGGATCGTGAGACGTAGAACCGCGGTGCAGGTCGCACGAGGTATTGCACGGAGAAGTCGCAATACAAAACAGTCGCGAGAAACCGGGCAAGCAGAAACAGCCGTCGAAGCTCAATAGGGAAGTTGCCTGCTCTGATTGACCTAGAAAATCAACACGCCGCTGTATCGCGGCCCTTACGGTTTCAATAAGGAGCCCGTCATCGACAATGTGGCCGAACTCTAACGCCGCGATTCCATCCAATACCGAATTCTCTGCGACTTCGGTACTACCCGTGAGCAGAAGGGCTGCGCCGAAAGCTTTGTCGATAACTTTCGATGTTTCACTTTTGGTTGTCATCTCTAAATGTCCTTGCCGCTCGTTCGAGCGGCAGTCTGTGACACGCGATCGTCAGGTCAGGGGCGCCCCATAACATGTAGGTGGGCGTAAGGCGACCCGGCCCACATGATGTAGGGTCCGGTCGGCTTGTGTGTGGTCGGCAGTCCGGTAGCCTTCGGATCGAACGGCCACATAATCATCCAGTGCGGACCGATCGGAATGGGCGGACTGGTTGCATCGAAAGGATCCGTATCACTGCGCTGTGTGGCGCCCGCCAGCATGTAGATAATGCCCGGCTCCGTATTGGTCGGCTTCGGCCTGTGAGCTTTGAAATCCGCGGACCATTGCATCGCTGCCGCGTCTACGCACATCGGCGGGTTCCCAACCGTCTGTGGATTTCCCGGCATACATGTGAAGCCGTTGTTTCCTTCGCGCAGCACAACGATGCCGCGCGTGTCTGTATCAATAATTCTTGCTGACTTCACGATGTCCGTCGGGCCGGCCGACATCGCTCGGGCTATCTTCGCTTGCATTGTCTCGCCGGCGCCCGTCGCGGAACTGTGATCAACCGTCTGCGCATGAGCTGAGGCTCGCGGATTCGTTACGCTCACCAGTAGCATGGCCACCGAAAGTGTTATCAACCCAAGATTACGTGTCACTAAAGTCATATAGCCTCGTTCAGGTGTCCGCCAGCTCCTGAGAAAGTTGAGTAACTCGGACACATGGCTAGTGAACACACAGGCGCGTCACTACCACACCCTCAATCTTTTTCTCTATCCATCCATTCCCGGATATATGAAGCGCAGTTCTCAAGCTTCACGCCATCCGCTTCGCAACTGACGAAAAAGCGCATTACATCGCGATCGATTACGCCAACGTCTTTCAGATCTAAAACGATATCGCGGTAGTCCGTTTGGCATTCAAAGAGTCTCTTCAACTCGGCTATCGCCTCTTTTTCGATTCGGCCACTGAGGATGAATACCGTGAATCTCCCTCGCGCCGCAGTCTCAATCCTAAAAGCCATCGATTAGGCCATTTGACCGACATCGCAGCCGCGGCTGGGTCGCCACTGCATTCCCATCCGAGCACCGGCCGTGACGGTTGCAACCGAGTGCCCAATCGGATTTCACTGAAAATAGGGGTCGAAAAAAAAATCGGAGTGACAGAATCTTAGAAAATGCCAGGATTCTGGGAGTTGAACGAGGCAGTGTCGCAGGCCAGCCACAAACAAATGCAGCTGCTCCTTCGAACTACTAGGTCTTTGACCGCCTGAAGAAGTTACTATTAAACATTTCAGTTCGAGAATGTTTCAGCGTATAATTGGACATGCGGACCTACCGTCGTCTGCGCGTTCAACTAAGCAAAGAGGATGAGAAGGAG